>Ga0164293_10004372_pt1 | contig 12086 bp, 3 predicted proteins | sample GEODES118metaG_FD_111487 | JGI IMG/M metagenome (GOLD analysis project Ga0164293, IMG submission 111487) | Eutrophic lake water microbial communities from Lake Mendota, Wisconsin, USA - GEODES118 metaG | ecosystem: Environmental > Aquatic > Freshwater > Lake | place: USA: Lake Mendota, Wisconsin... | reverse complement strand
TTTACAAAAATTATTATTTAAAAAAAAAAGATTATTTTTTGATTGATTTGCGAAGTGAAAAAGAATATAAAAAAATGCACATTAAAGGCTCAAAAAATATATTTTGGTTAAATATATTGGATGAAAAAAACTTGAAGAAGTTGCCCAAAGATAAGCCAATTTTTTTAATTTGTTATGTTGGGCATACAAGTAGTCAAATATTGACTATATTAAAAATGCTAGGTTATAATGTTATATCAATAAAATATGGTTATGGTTTATCACCGATTCAAGGTGTTCCAGTTGCTGGATGGTTAGACTATGGATTACCAACAGAAAGTAGTAAATAATCAAGATATTAAATAATAAATATATATATAAAAATAAACTTCAATGCATATTTATATTGAAGTTTATTTTTACTATTCTTTTAAAAACTATTACAATTTAAAGTTTATTTTGCTATACTTTTTTTAAAAGTATATTATATATGTCAATATTTTCAATATTTAAAGTAAATAAACTAACAAATAAAAATAAAACAGATACAATATATGTCTTTTGTGGATCTAACCTTGGTTTAGATTTAGACACAGATCCTAATGAGATATTTGAAAGAGATCCTAACAATGAAGTCTTTGCCCAAGTATTTAATCAAGGAGAAATAGACAACATCAAAACTAACAATATTAGAGTAGAATTTTTAAAACAAACAATCCATATAGATGATAGCATAGGCGCTATTAAACTCAAAATATTCGAGGCTATTCGTCGATCTGCATCAATGAGTGAAATATATTTATTTTGTTTAAAGAATGAAAAACTTAATCCAATAACAGTATATCAAAATTTAACACAAAATGATCGCTTACCTTTAACTCGTGTGCGTTTAGAACAAGTTCTCAAAAACATTTATGATGAAGATGGAGAACCTATTGATTTTGGTCTGCCTAGAAAAGATAAATATACATTTGATGATATTCTAAGTTTGGATTTAACTAAAAGAGACTATCAAGTTGCGAAAGTTTTAGGGCAAAAATTTGTATTTAATAATGAATATCCTTTTATAGCCGATCCATTTTATGTCACCGAATATGATGCATTGTTAGAGCATTCTAGAAAGGAACTGACATCGCTCAACAATAGTTTATTATTAGAAACTTTTCCTATATTCAATGATACAATATATTTATGCTTAGCACCAGATGTTTTTTTAGAAAAAACAGATGTTTCTATTGAATACACGTGTAAAATTTATTACCCTTTTTTATATCAAGATCGAATAGATACAATTGATAAATTAGATGAAACTCGTGATAAATTGATTCAAGATACATCGAATAAATTGACACCAGATGTGGAAAAAGGATTTGAAAGCATCGACATGTTTTATGACGTATTTAAAAATAAAAACCCTTCAAATCGATTTTCTGAAAAAAGACAAAATACTGGTATTAAATTTTTTAAAATTATCATGCATCCTGAGTTTCAAATTAAAATTCCAATTGATGTCATATTTAAATTAATACATGCAACACAAGAGTTTCCATTAATTAAATTTAACCCTGAAACACGTCAGGAAAATATTTATCGTTTATACGCAGACCAAATGACTGAAGATGGTCGAAAAATACCGAACTTAAATAAAGCGATCATTTTTAAATTAGTAAAAGGTATAGGAAAGGGAAAATCAGTTGCGGTTTATACTAACATTATGGTTGGTAAAATACAAAATATTGTTTGTGAATTTGATGATAATGGTTCTATTACTATTTATCCTCTAAATGAATTTGATACTCCTGTTTCCATTGACATTGTAGACGCTATTATTGATGCTGCAGTAAATCCATTAATTAAACAAATTAAACCCTTTTTTGAACAAAGTGGTCTGGAAATACCCGAGTTCAAAACTATTAAATCGATAAATGTAGAAATTAGGGATTTGACTTATCAAACGGTATACACAATTTCCAATCCTATAGAAATTACTGACTATATTGGATGCATCTCTAGTGCATTTACAATTGAATCATCTGATTTTAAACGAAGAGGTATTGACATGCGTTTTAAACGGGTTGCTAATTTTAATAAAAGAGACAGTCAAGAAGCATTTATTATTGAAAAAATTGACCAAGGTTTAAAATTCGATGATATTGTAGATGAACTAGTTGAAAATTATCAAGATGTTGATGATGAAACAGCTGCGGATTTAATTGCAAAAATACGATCTGAATTAGAGGTAACACGTGGCGCAAATAGAAGGCGGGCGTTAATGATTAAAATAAATCCAGGATTTAAAACTCGCATTTTATTGGATTCTATTGTTGGGGATATTACCGTAACCGTTGAAGGAATTAATGATATATTATATTTGGATACCATACCTGTATATATTGACACATTAGTTCGTATTACACAAGATATAAATAGTAGCGAAATTCCTGCAGATATAATTAGTAAATTATGCACTGGTAAGGAATTAGAAGATACCGAATTTGGACAAATTACAGCTGTGGCAGAAAAAAGTATCAAAGAAAATCAGCGTCCTGATCTTCAAGATGAAAGTCCAGTTTATTCAGATAAGGCAAAATTTGAAGAAAATGATGATATGGATGAATTATTAGGGATGATAGATTATGGATCAGATGCTTCTGATGTTAAAGGCGGTCAAGGGTCGCCTGATTCAGGAAAAAGTGTCTCGACTGAAGATCTAGATTCTTCTTCTGAGTCTGAATCGGAATTAAAACCTCCTGTTAAACCAGGAGTTAAACCTAACCCACCTAAAGAAGATTCAGGAAAAAGTGTCTCGACTGAAGATCTTGATTCTTCTTCTGAGTCTGAATCCGAATTAAAACCTCCTGTTAAACCTGGAGTAAAACCTCCACCTAAAGAAGATTCAGGAAAAAGTGTATCGACTGAAGATCTTGATTCTTCTGAGTCTGAATCGGAATCAAAAGTTTCTAAAGATCCTAATAAAAGTGCATTTGAACAAAAACCTATTGCAATTCCTACATCAAAACAAGAAAAAGAAGACTCTGGATTAGAAGGATCTGAGGAAGAAGGATCTGATCAAGATATATCATTATCATCTCTAAAGTTAGATACATCATCTGAACAAGAAAAAGACAAAGGAAAAGAAAAGGATGTTTCTCTTGTAAAACCTCCTCCTATTGTAGAAGTAGAAGTAAACGTTAATCCTTTACCTGCTGTTCCAGATAAACCAAAGACAAAAACTCCTACACCTCAAGACGAAGAAGTAGATGTAGATATAGTCAAGGCAAAAACTCCTACACCTCAAGACGAAGAAGTAGATGTAGATATAGTCAAGGCAAAAACTCCTACTCCAGAAGATGTTGCAGTAGCAAAGCCAAAAACTCCTACTCCAGAAGAAGAATTAGAACTAGAAGAAAAAGTTAAACCAAAAGCAGCAGATGTATTAGAAGAAGTAGAATTAAAACCAAAACAAAGAAAAGAAAAAAAGATAGAAGCTGTTAAAAAAGGATTAGAAAACACAGTTCGCGATATTACTAACATGAAATTAAGATATCCAAATCCATTTACTGCCAAATTAGAAAAAAATGCCCCGCAACTCTTCGTGAGAGAAAAGAATGATAAGATTGATGTATACACAAGAATGTGTCCATTTAGTTTAAGCGATCGTCGTCAGCCAATAATTTTAACCAAAAAAGAAAAAGAAGAATTAATCGAGGATCATCCTGATATAAATCAAGAAGCAGATTTCATTGAATATAGCACAGACCCAACGGATAGTTCTAAAAAGTTCTATTATACTTGTCCCCGATTTTGGTGCATGTTAACAAATAAAATGGTTACAGAAGAAGACATATTAGCAGGCAAATGCGGACCAAAGGTAAAACGAGTAGAAGATGCAATTATTCCAAAAAGCGCTGATGCAATTAAAAATGACGGAAGATATGTATATCAGTTTTATGATGGAAAAGAAAGAAAATACCCTGGTTTTCATAAGAAAAAGACACCATCTGGATTATGCATTCCTTGTTGTTATAACAAATGGGAAACAGAAGAAATGAAAAACCGTCGTGATCTTTGTCAAGGAACATTTGATGATAGTGCTGATTTATCTGTTTCTGGTGAAGATCGCAGCGATTTTGAAGAATTGCTTAACAGAGAAGTTAAAAATGCCGAAAATTATGTAAAGGGTCCAGAAAAATTTGGACCCCAATTAGGTAATGAACGATGGGGGTTTTTACCAATAGCAGTGCAAAAGTTTTTACATGAAGTAAATGAAGATTGTCAAGTAAGTAAAATGAATGCTAGCCTTAAACCAAATCATACATGTATATTAAGATATGGAGTTGAAGTAAATTCACGACAATCATTCATTGCTTGTATAGCAAGTGCTATGTTTTATGGACAAAAAGATCCAGAAACTGGAGATCGATTAATCACCAAATTTATTCCTGATGCAAAAGATGGTCATAATATTCCAACCATAGAAGAAATGATAAATAAAGTAATTATTCCTGCAATAGATATTGATAAGTTTGTTAAGTATCAAAACGGAGATCTAATCACAAGTTTTGCTAATCTTGACCTAGATGTAGATATAAATAAGCCGGAATATACAAAATCTAATTTGTATAAAAAGGCAAAAGAATCACAAAAAGACGCATCTCTAGATTCAGATGATAATAAGGCTATTGAGTTTTTTACAAGAGTAGTGCAAGCATATGAAACATTTATTGCATTTTTAAGGGATCCTAAAATTTATATTGATTATACTTATTTATGGGATTTAATCTGCACTCCAAACTCTGGTTTATTTAAAACGGGTATAAATTTAATCATTTTAGAAATGCCTGATGATGATATAACTAACAATATTGAATTAGTATGTCCGACAAATAAATATTCAACTCATATTTATGATGCAAGAAAACGCAGTTTAATTCTAATAAAACGCGAAAATTATTTTGAACCTATTTATGGTTATCGTAATAATTTAGATCGTGGAGAAATTCAAATCACAAAAACATTTAGTGAATATGATCGTGGATTGCCAAAGACATTGAGAGCTGTTTTTACAAAAATTATAAAGCCAACATTGGGCGAGAGATGCAAAGCACAGTATAGTAATGATGAATACGAAAAAAAATTTGAACGGCCGGAATTATTAGATGTTTTAATTAGAGACTTAATGAATAGAGGATATACTATTTTAAATCAAGTTTTAAACTTCCAAGGTAAAGTTATCGGATTAGAAACAAAATCCCCGACTCTTAAAGAAGGATTTGTTCCATGTTATCCATCTTCTTTAACTATTTTAAAAAATTCAAAAAAATATGGTAAAAAGACATGTGATATTGAAAATAAATGCGATTTTGATTTTGTTTACATGACAGATAAAATATGGAAATCATATGAAGAGACTCTAGAATTCTTAAAAGAATATTATGAGTTTGATGACGATGACGACGAGAATAAAGAACAAAATAAAAAGAAAAAACCTTTTTATAGAGTTGTAAATCATGAACTTATTATTGGGTTTTTAACAAAAACAAATCAATTTGTAAGAATTTACGATCCTATACCAGTTTCTTCTGTTAATGATAATATTAAAAATATTACAAATAATGATATGTTAGTTGCAGACATTGAAACCCTTACTACTACAAATGTAGATACGGAGCGCACTGATTTCATTAAACGAATACAACTAGAGACCAATTTTTATAATGTATTCAGAAATACAATTCGTATTTTATTCAATGATTATTCTAATAGTGACAAAAGAAAAGAAATACAAGGTGAATGCAATAAGCGTTATATTATATATAGGCAACAACTTGATAAAGTGGTAGAAATGTTGCGGGAGCTTGTTGGAACTAGTATTATTTTTTCTACTTCAGATGAAAGATTTAATTATGAAAATATCAATGAAAATGACATACATAATTGTATTAAACTTTCAAAAGATAAATGTGTAGATGAAGATGCTAGTAGCTCAGGTATTTGCCAAATGACAGACGAAACATGCACCCTTGTTTTACCAAAAAATAATTTGATCACTAATAATGATAATGAAGCATTTTATTATGGTAGAATGGCAGATGAGCTAATTCGATATAATAGAATTAAATCATTTATTTTTAAACCACAAGCATATTTATCATTTGGTCAAATCAAATATAATTTACGAGATAATGAAATACTTATTTTACAAGATATGTTAACTCAAGAATTTTTTGAAAACTTAATTCCGGCTGATATAAATAAATTTGCAAAATATAATACATATGATACCGCTAATCCTATTTTGTCTCGAGCTTATAAAAAGGAATATGAATTAAATGAAATAATTAATCCGAATCATGAAAGAGATTGCTTTCCATCAGAACCTACTAAAATAAAATCAGAAGAATGGAATCATTGTTTTCCATCAAATTATAGAGAGATTGCTTATGCAGGTAAAAGTAAATTTTGTGCACTTTATATGATAATTGATATAATAAAAAATGTAAAAGGTAAAGACCTGACTGTAGAAGAAATTAAAGATGCGCTTATTGATGAATATAAAAGGTTAACTGAAGATTATAAAAATCACCAAAAAATAAATACTATTATTGATATTTTAAGAGAAGAAGGACAATTTGATGCAAATCAATTGCAAGATGAAACTATGAATTTTGAGCAAATGATCTTGCAAGAAGGATTTGGAGCAGTAAATTTCGATTTATGGATTTTGTTAGTTAAGTATGAAATACCGTCTATTTTCATTTCAAGTAAAGTTATTCCTGAAAGTAATTTTAAGAAGAAGCAATTCGTATGCTTTCATGATGATCAAGAATCAAATACAAATTTTGTATTTATAGTAGCACCTGCTATGTATATAAGATATAAAAATCATGAATTAAAAAATCCAGAATATAAATTAATAGTAAATGATGATGTAACAATTGGATCTAATAATAATTTGCGTGGTGATATTTTAATATCACTGGATAAGTTAAAAGATAAACCTTGTTTAACTCATCTTGAAAAGGCAATTGCAGATAAATATTCTATTGAAAGTTTTATTGATACATATTTTATAAAACGTAAGACAACCATACATCCTGCAAGAAAGGCGGAAGCAATAAATCTTGAATTCGTAGAGGTTTCAGCTACACCTGCTCTAGAAGAAAGACTTAAACCAGAAGATATAAATAAACCAGAATCACCAAAAATAGTTCAACTTAAAAAAGGTAGAAAACTAAAAAAATTATCTTCTTTTGTTATTGAAGGAGACGATGAAGATATGGAACCAGAGATAAATCAAGATACGGGAGAATATGAAGAAGTTGAATTGCCTCCTAAAAAACCAAAAAGAAAAAGTAAAAGAAAATATAATATAATAAAAGTGAACCCTGCAGGGAAAACCAAAAAGAACCTATCAATTTAATATTTATTCATTTTCATCTTCATCTTCATAATCAGTGTTATATTCTTCATTATTCAATTCATTTGAAAAAAATAATTCATCAGGATCATATTGTAGAGTTGTATGTTCGTGTAATATTCTATTTAATCTTGTTATAATAGAATTTGTTACAATAGCCTTTGGTTCAAATTCACATTTTGAATTATTAACGGCTATATTATAAAAATTAATATGTTCTGAATTAAACTTAAATGAAAATGGTCTTTTATTTATTTTATTTCTTATAGATCCAATGCAAATTTTTCTACCAAATAAATTATTATATTCATAAAATTGTCTCAATTTTATGTGTAACTGATTTTTATATTTATATATTTTTTCTGTTCCCTTGAGGCTGTAATGTATTACATAATAATAAAATAAATAAGGTCGAAATATATCAACTAACATATCTTTTGGAAACTCTGCATGGATTATTAATTTGTTAGTATGATAGTTAGTTTGCAACATAATTTTGACTGCATTATATAAAGTTTGACTAGGGCTTGTATATACATATTTTTTAATAGAATACTCTCTTAGAAATGGTTCATTATTTATATAAAATTTTTGTTTTACAAAGCATTCTAAAAAAAATAAATGTATTATCGATGAAAATTTGCATACACCTTCTTTCATTTTAAAATATATATTGCAGAGAGTAGATGTATTGAACTTTTGATTATTATATGGATTTTTAGGGGACAAAGGACTACAGAAAAAATTAGGCGCATTGCATATTGCTGTTTCAATAATATTAATCAAATCATTCATACTAAATAAGTATCTTGACTTGTTTTGTAATAGGACAAATGTAGCACGATGATTAATATCTAATGGCAACAATGTTAGATCATTGGTGACTACTAATGGCCACATCTTATATCTATATATTTTTGCATACCATGTGAATGCGAAATAGATCCGCTGTGCTTTGCAGAATAAATCTTGGACCTTCTCTTTAAGTTCATTTGAAATAAATATATTATTTAAAAAGGTATTTAAAGCCACCAGTTTAGCATGGCTCATTTTTAAATATAAGTTTTTTATATTCGACCTTAAATACAGATAATAAATGTCATACATTATTAAATAAATATACGAAGATATGTCTAAAAAATTCTTGTCATAGTTTTTCACTAAAAATGGTTCAAATGGCTCATCAGGATAAATAATTTGTTTGCTTTTTATACATTTTTGCAATACATAAAAAAATGTTTTCATTTTGTTAGTATAACTGTAATAGTTATATTAATAATAAAAGTCTAATATATTATTTTTATTATTATTATTATATAATTTATCATTTATCATTTATATACTTGATTTGTTTAAGCAAATGGATCGTAATCATTATCATTGCCCATCTCTTCCATCTTAATATTCGATACATTTGTCTCTATCTCTAGCTGTCTCTTGCTGCAAATCTCTTCCTTTTCACTCAATCCAGAAAATAGACTCTCCTCTATTATATCTTCAGTTGACTTGAATTCATATTTATAGTTCTCATCTAGATTGATCATCTCGTTGATATCCAGCACAACTTGGAATGAGGCCGTTCCATATAATCCTTCTTGACCGCACATCACATTCGCTGAAATTCCTCGCATTGTATCCAGCTCTGCATGTCTTGCTGCTTTCAAGAACATCTCTGGAGTTTCTTCAAACGAAGCCTTTGCAATTGGACCAATGTCATCATTATTAATCCCATGTCTGAAGATCGAAATCATCTTGTAATTGAATGTCATTCTGTCACACAATAATGCCATGTGATGTGCATTCACATATGCACCGTCAAACTCTAGCACTTCCGCCAATTCATTATACAACGCAAATCTGGCTGCCTCCATTCCTAGCACATGGTAGATCTCAATTATATCGTTGCTAAATGTTCTATTCGGATCAATGTAATCTAATCCCAACACGTCCAACATATTCGTTCCAATTGTATCTAAAACCCAGATATCTTTTTTAATATATGCTCCTGCTTTTTCTACCAAATTATCTTTAATCTTTCGCAAAATAACCTTGTCGATATTTTTTACACCTCTTAACACAATATTATTCAACAAAGTGTCTTGGAAATTCTTTAGAATATAAATCTGATCTGATTGATCAAGAGGATTGAGCTTTGCCTTCTTTTGACTTCTGCTTTTTGCATTGTCGATTATATTTTTCATCCGAATTCTAAATACCAATTTATCCGCATTGTAGTCCGAGTAGACGCATGATATTTCGTCTTTATATGTGTTATTCAGAGTGAAATTCACATCATCCATTGTTATATTTTTCTCCAACATCACCTCTGGATCCATTATGATGCGAATAATCCATTTAGACTTCTCTCCCTGCTCTTCCTCCACTGGATTACCTAAGCATTCTGCAACCATGGTCTCGAATTCTCTGTATTGCGCCATGGTATTCTTATCTTCATCAATGAGTGTATTCAAATCATCTGGATCAAAGCAGATCTCAATTGACTTTACTATTTCTTCAAGTCTTGTATGTTCCAACATATATTGAATTGTGCTTGCTTTCTCTCTGTCAGTCTCATCCTCCGGCTTCAAGTATACGGTTAGTGATGGATTTTTAAGGGATGCAGATAGCGATAATATTTCTTCAATTCTTGGCACACCACGAGTCACATTAGACTTGGAAGCAACACCTGCAAAATGGAAAGTGTTGAGCGTCATCTGAGTAGTTGGCTCACCAATACTCTGGGCGGCTATCATTCCAACCATCTCGCCAGGTGCCACTATCGATCGCTTATAATCAAGCACAATTGTCTGCATTAATATGTCAAGTGCCTTCTTGTTGAAACGCTTATTTAGCAGCAAATCTTTAGGTGATAAATAGTAGAAATACATGACTCTAAATAACTCTGTTGGTGGAGCATAGTGAATTTTCAAAAGGCTGTCAAAGGTGTCTTCGATTAAATCAAACGCTTCCAGCATTGTAATATCAACCAGGGAATTGGGATTGAGATCTTGTTGTCCCATTACATTTTGAATAATATGCATGAATGCAACAGGAAGACGCACTACCTTGTCAGACTTGTAGTTAAATATATTTTTAATTATCTTGCTTCTGTTCTCTATCATGTAGTCCGTATATTTCTTGCACTTCTCATTGAGCTCTGCTTCTTGCTTCTTTTGTCTTGTTAGTGCACTCTTAACAAACATTCCTGATAATGCTTTTGACTTACCTTTGTTATCTTCAGGAACATTGAAATGCGCATAAATATCTTGCACTGTCATATCAACAATTGGTATCTCCTGGTTTTCTACCTTGATCGTATCAATACTGTCATCACCATAAGAGAACTGCACAACTTTGCCTTTGTTGCTTCGCACTGTCATGTCGTAATTGACCATCAAATCTTCCATGCCTTTAATCAATCTTCGCTGGATATAACCAGTAGTAGAAGTTTTGACTGCAGTATCAATGAGACCAATACGACCACCCATTGCATGAAAGAACACCTCTTGTGGAGACAATCCATTAATATATGAGCTCTCTACGAATCCGCGAGCAACTGGACTGTCATCATACTTAGTGTAATGTGGTAATGTTCTGTGTTCAAATCCATAAGGAATGCGCTTTCCATCCACATTCTGTTGTCCTAAGCATGCAGTCATCTGCTGAATATTGATTTCTGTGCCCTTTGATCCAGCATTGAACATAATCACAAATCGATTATCTTTGCTTAGATTTTTGAGCGCTTCTCTACCGGCCTCTGACTGCGCTTTTCCAAGAATGTTATTGATTTTTGTCTCAAATTCTTCTTCATTCGTTTTTCCTGAATTGTTCTCAAAGATACCCACTTGCACTTGATCAATTAATTTTTTGACATCTGTTTTCTTGTCTGTGATAATACTAATAATTTTGGCATTCGTAGTTGCACTTGTAATCAAATCACTGATACCCACGCTGAATGCACTCTGTTTCATATATTCTGTCACAATGTTTTGTAAATCATCGATAAATTTGGCTGCAGCCATATTGCCAAATGAATTGCAAACACGATGAATTAGACCCTTGGTGCCTGATCCTAGGATACCCTTGTCCATCTGGCCTCTCAAATAGTGACCATCTTTGATCTCTACTATGTTATTGGACTCTGCAATATTCTCTTTTTCTCCATCGAATTGTTTGTTCTTCACTTTGATTGAGAGGGGTGGCAAAATCTGCGATAGCACTTCAAAATTGCTCACTTTATCGTTTGCTGATTTTCCTCCTGTTAGTGCAGCTGGATTCACTCTGTCAAACATCATCAATAAATTCATTGCTTCCTTGTGTGTGAAATTAATTGCCTCTCTTGTAAATCTATACGACCCCAACATAGAATCCTGATAGATGCCGATAATCGGCGCATTGTTTCCTGGGCTTATAATTTGGTATGGCACTGCGGCCAAATTCTTTAACTCTGACTCTGCCTCTGGATCCTGTGGCATGTGCAAATTCATTTCGTCGCCATCAAACGGTGGCTCCCTAAGGTTTCCCAAAGGGCCGGACTGTATCTTAAGCAAACTCAGGGTAGCTAATCCTTCATAGTTCACCAACACCCGTTCAGTCTCTGAATGCCTTCCATTGCCTGCTAAACGGCTTTAGGAAGTAACACTGCGGATTACCCAATCCTCCACATTATTACTATACCCGAGTTCTA
>Ga0164293_10004370_pt1 | contig 12091 bp, 8 predicted proteins | sample GEODES118metaG_FD_111487 | JGI IMG/M metagenome (GOLD analysis project Ga0164293, IMG submission 111487) | Eutrophic lake water microbial communities from Lake Mendota, Wisconsin, USA - GEODES118 metaG | ecosystem: Environmental > Aquatic > Freshwater > Lake | place: USA: Lake Mendota, Wisconsin... | reverse complement strand
GTCGACCGCCTCTACCCGAATGTTGTAGGCGCCGGGTGCCAGTCCCAAAACATGAAAATAACCGGATTTGTCGGTTTGGGCGGTGGCGGTCCCCGGAAGGATGGATACCTCTGCTTTTGCAAGGGGCTTGCCGGTTACGGCATCCAGAACATAGCCCTCAATATGGCCCTGTGGGGCGTTCTGTGCGAAGAGCGATGTCGTAAGCGCCAAGGAGAGCAGTCCGAGTGCCAGGCGCCAATACCCGTAAAAGGTTATTTTCATGGGGCAAAATTACCGACCAAAAAAAGGCGGAAATACCCCAATCGGGAGTATTTCCGCCCCTCTTTCAAGCGCGGCTACCGGGAGGTGCCAAACGGACCCGGAAAACGGTTAGCGGTTGGCCGGCTCGCGCTTCAGGAAGAGGAAGGCCAGCGAACCCAAAAGGATCCACGGCAAGGTGCCGTCCAGCAAGGAAGCCAGGAGGTCCTGGGTGGGGTACCAGATGTGGTTGGTGTACTGCGTGGCGGCAAAGCCCATCCAGCCAATTCCCAAGGAAACCAACAAGGCCCGCGGGAAGGAACGGTTGGACATGCCCTTCAGAACGGAATACAGCACGAAGGCGATGACCAAATCCACCAGCCAGCCGCGGAGCATGTTGCGGCCCATGCTGTCCGTGCGTTCGGAATAGTAGGTGAGCTTGACCCACGGCTTGCCGACGGTTTGCTCCCACATCGCCTGGTATTCTTCGGCCGACGAGCCGTTTTGCGCCCGGGGCATCATGTACTGGCCCTCTTCCATGCCGACCGACTCCAAAAAGGCCAGGACGGTGTCCTGCTGGGGGTGGTAGGACTGTCCCGCGTCGTGGAGGTTGGCGCCCGCGAAGGACAAGAACTGCCAAAAGAAGAGCAGCGTGCCGCCCAGGAGAGAGAAAATCAGGGTGTTTTTCACGGTGTACAGGATTAATACTTACTTCACAGAAGCCTTCAGCACGGTCTTGGTCTTCCCCGTCGGGCGTTTTTGCACCAAGTAGCCTTCCAAGGTTTCGAGATGCAATTGGTCGTCGCTGTTCTTGAATCCCCGCAGCTCCACCACCAGGAAGAACACCTCGGGATTCGATGTGGGAACGGGACGCAGGCGGCGTTTTTGCGATTCCTCGGTCACATCCTTATCCACGACTATCTTCTCCATCGCCAACCATTGGTCCACCGGCAGTTCGATCGATGGGGACGTGCCGTTGCCGGAGCCAAAAGAAGTGCGCCAGAGGGCGCCCGTTTCGCGGTGGGCTTGGTTCGTGTCGTCCAAGTCGCTGTAATACATTTCTACCCATTCGACACGGCTATACTCGTCGGATAGAACCGTGCGGCTGGTGGATTCCCACGTGAATTGTGGGGTTGGAAGGGCCGCCTCCGCATTGGTTCCTTCGGCGCGGTAATTCAACGTTTCCAGAAAATCCTGCATGTCTTCTCGCGCCTGCCACTCCCGGGAGTCGACTTCGAGGACGTCCAAGGGGGTGCCTTGCAGTTTTTGGGCGTGGTTTTGCGCCAGATAGACGGCGGCTTCGTAAACGGTTTCGCGTGCCGTGCTGTCCAGATCTTTGGGGGCTGCTATGAGTCGGTTGCCGTCCAACAAATTGTTCTCCCGGGCGGCGTTTAGGAAGCGCGCGTACTGGCTTTTGAATGCCCACTGGGAAGCGCTGAACGGCCCTACCGAGATGGCCAGCGCCGCAATGGCCAACACCACGGGTACCCAATGCAGGGGCGCTTTGGGCCGAACGACGTAGAGTACGGTAAGTACGGTCAAAAAGAGCCCGTGGTAGAATCCGAACACCCGCAATTCGGTGAATCCGTAGTCCAAGATGCGTTTGCCCAAGGCCACCCAGAGCAGCACCAACAAGAGCAGCAAGATGCGTTGGAACCACAGGGCCCATGGCCGAGCGGGGGCGTATTCCCGGGAAAGGGCAACAGCCAGGTAGCCAATGCCGCCAAATCCACCAATCAATCCGGTCACGACGCCCCGCGGGAGTTCCCATTGGGCGGTGATTTTCAATCCGTAAGCCACCAAAATCAAGGCATAAATACCCAAGATGGGCCATACAATGAAGCGCAGCAGGTTCCACAAGGCCTTGGGCGGTTCTGGCCATTGGTCCTCCGCGGTGTAGGGGTTCGGGATATTGGACAAAAAAATGAAGGTCTGCACGGGAATGTACACCCAAGCCGCCAGGGTGCCGAAGTACTCGGGCTCCAATTCCAGGTCGAACAAGAGGTGGAGGGCACCCAAAACGCCCGAAATACCGGCGTACAGGATGGCGCTGAAAACGGTGCTTTGGGCGAATCCCAGAAAGAGCGACTGGTTGGTGAACCAAAAAGCGCGGGCGGCCTGCGGGCGGCCCAAAAAGGGAACCAGCGCCACCAACACGTGGGTAAACACGACGGTTGGGAAGAACCACAAGGGGAAAAGGCCGGTGAAAAGGTCTTCGCGGTTGGGAGCGGTGATGATGACCAACGCGTGTACGCCTGCGGCCAATTCGTTGGCCGCCCAGCGGTTTTTGCCGCCCCAGGGAAGGCGGCCCGCGCCCAGTTCAGCCGCCACATACAGCGGCAAGCCCAAACCCATGAACAACACCCACCGGATGGGGCCCATCATCCAATCTTTGGAGTTTTCTGACTCGGAATCGGGCACGGCCCAAAACTGTTCCACCCAGCTCCAATCGTTTATGACGCCCGTGAGCAAGTAGGCCATGGCTACCGCCAACGCAACGGTGACGGGAAAGGCCCGCACTACCTGAAAGATCTGTTGAATCAGGACGCGGGGGTTGAGCCGAGCGGCCCAGGATTTCAGCAGTTGCTCCATGCGGCAAGAATTTGGTTCACCGAAGGTAAAAAATGACGGTGACTTGGGGGATTTTCAGGCCCTTTGCGGTTGATTCGCTACCATTTGGGGTGGATTTCCGCAGGGCGGAAGTTAGCCCGCGGCGGTGGATGCCCCGCCCGCAGCCGGGCCTTTGGGCTTGCCGAATTTCTTCTTTTTGAAGGACGAACCCGATCCGCCGCGTCCAGCTGGGCCGCCGTTGCCGCCCGGACGTCCGCCGCCGGGGCGGCCGGAACCCTTGGAACGAGCCTCCCACACGGGACCCTCGCCCAATTCCGTAGGCGGCGGTAACTTCTCAAAATCCCGATCAATCAACCGTTCGATTTTGCTGAACTTAAACATGTCGTCCGGACTCACCAAGGTGATGGCCATGCCGGTGGTTTTGGCGCGGGCGGTGCGGCCAATGCGGTGGACGTAGTCCTCGGCGTCGTTGGGGACGTCGAAATTCATAACCAGGTCAATGCCTTTGACGTCGATGCCGCGGCTCATGACGTCGGTGGCCACCAAAATCCGGGTGCGGCCGTTTTTGAAGTCCGACAGGGCTTGCTCGCGTTCTTCTTGGGTGTAGTCCGACGAAATGGGGGCGCAGGCGAATTGGCGGTCGCGCAGTTTGCGGTAGAGCTGTTCCACTTTCTTTTTGGTGGAGCAGAACACGATGATTTGCTTGTACTCGTCTTTGTCGGACAGGAGGTGGCGGGCAAGGGCGACTTTCTGCTCTTCGTAGGCCAGGTAGATCTTTTGGGTGACGCCTTCGGCGGGCTTGGCAATGGCGACGCTGACCTCTTGCGGTTCGTGGAGGATCTGGTGGGCCAGTTGCCGGATGCGCGGGGCCATGGTGGCGCTGAACATAAGGCTCTGGCGGTTTTTGGGAAGCTTGTCGATGATTTTCAGGATGTCGTCGTAGAAGCCGATGTCCAGCATGCGGTCGGCCTCGTCGAGCACCAGAAAGTCGACGTTGTCGAACTTGGCGTTCCCTTGTTCCATGTGGGCCATCAAGCGGCCGGGGGTGGCGATGATGAGGTCGGCTTTTCCGGAGAGGGCTGCTTTTTCCTGGTCCCAGGCCACACCGTCGCCTCCGCCGTACACGGCTTTGACCGCGGACTGGGTGAAGAAGGCCAACCCTTCGGCCTGCTGGGCAATTTGGATGGCCAGCTCCCGCGTGGGGCAAAGGACCAAGGCCTTGACGCCGGGGGTGTCCAGTTCGGTGAGGCGGTTCAGCAGGGGCAGCAGGAAGGCAGCGGTTTTGCCGGTACCGGTTTGGGCGCATCCGATGAGGTCGTTGCCTTCCAAGATGAGCGGAATGGCTTTGGCCTGGATCTCGGTGGCTTCGGTGTAGTTCATGTAGTACACCGCGTCCAATAAGGTGTCGTTCAGGTCAAAGTCGTCAAATCTCATGGGCGCAAAGGTAGGGGTTGGCACCAACGAAAAACAAAGCGCATTCTGGATTGCTGCGGGACTCTTCAGCGATGCAGACTTTGCCCAAGCCCGTGCAGAAGCGCTGGCCCAAAATCCAAAGCTCGCCAAACGGATTTCGGTTCAATACGACGGGCGCATGTACCGCGTGCTGGTAGCCGGGGGAGACAATGCAACGGAGGCAGATGGGATTTTAACGAGCGTAAAGCAAACCGCTTTCGACGCCATAGTGTAAAAAATTGCGGGACCGGCCGGCCGAAGCCGAAAACTGGAAATTTACTTCGACTTCAACCAAGCGGTCATCCGACCCGGAGAAGCTAAGCGCATTCAGGCTTTTCTGGCCGAGTTAAACGGTGCCCAAGGCACGTTCGACTTGATTGGTCACTGCGACTCCCGCGGGTCAAACGGTTACAACCTCCAACTGGGACTGCGCCGGGCCAAAAGCACGGCCGCCTATTTGTCGCAATTGGCCGGACCCGTATCGTCCACCGAAACTTCCCGCTCGGAATGGGACCTCCAATCGCCTTGCCCCGACGGTGTTCGATGCAAAGAATCTTCCCACCAACGCAACCGACGGGTGGTGTTGGTGTTTGAGCCGAAATAGAGTTCACACCATTGCTTTGTTAACCCCTGTGCGTTCGGCATGAACGCACAGGGGTTTTTTCATTGACCCTGCTGGCATTGTTTTCGCTCCGAAAATTCTAAACAAACAAGCAGATAGCTTTAGATTCTCGGGAAATGAAGACGAATCGATTCAACGAACGCATAATGGACCGGGGATTGGAATAATGCCTACCTTCATCCTTCCCATAAAATGGACGAAATGGTTGCTTTTGAATTCTTAAAATATGATTGTCAAACAAAAACACCCCAAACGGCTTCCCGCTGGGGTGTTGGAATAAAGTGGGCCAAGAGGGATTTGAACCCCCGACCAAGGGATTATGAGTCCCCTGCTCTAACCGCTGAGCTATTGGCCCGAAATGAAGTCTGCAAAGGTATGAAAAACACCCGTCTTCCCCGTTTGATTGCGCTCGTCGCTTTCGTTTCCCTATCCGTACTCACCACCAGTTGTGGCAATTTGTTTTGGAAAGCCGAACAGACGGTCTTACCTGGAAAGCGGGCACCGTTGGCCTTTTCGGAAGATGTGCCCAACCGCGTGGCCAGCGGCAACGCTACCACCACCTTGCACAACGCAGGAGGGGACACGATTGCCCACCGGTGGGAAAATGGGAAACTCAAATTCTTCAAATCCGAGAACCCCCTGTACCTGGTCGCCCGAGACGCAGAAGGCGACGTGTTATCTTGCACTGCCTTTTATTTCTATCAGCGCACCTTTATCCGAAAGAAAGGGAGCGTTCCCTTCCGGAAATTGCCCTTGCGGGAGCGTTATGCTTTCCAAAGTTGGGGTTCGGTTGGGGGTCTAGTTGCCGCAAGCGTATCCAATATTGTAAATCCGTACGATAGCTTCACCCCGATTTTGTTCATCCTGACAGGAGAAATCGTCGACTTAGGCACCTATGCCGTGGGTGCAGTAAAGGCCCAAAAGGACCCCCGTCGCGCCCTGGGTTTGATCCGGGTAAGACGTTTGATGGAGGACGATTACCCGGACTTCTTGCCTTCTCCTTCGATGCCCCGGAATACTAACTGAACCATTTCAGGCCCCCGTACAACACGGCCAGCCAAACCAAACCCTTGCCTAAAAAGAACAGAAAAAGGAGGATGGCAGCCGGGCGGCCCATGGTTTTCACCAATCCCGACCAACCCTGGGTTTTGTATACCGTTTTGTAGGTATTGAGCAGTACAAGCGGATTTTTCACACCGCTAAAATACCCCAAAAGATAAAGGGCGAATACCCCAAAACGGAAATTCTATGCCTGAATAAAAAGGGAGCTATTAATTGCATTTGCGTGTATTTTTGCCGCATGCTTGTTCCCAAAAATACCGGAAAACGGAAAGCCCTGATAACCGCAATCGACGATGGGATTACCCTGGGTCTTTTTCCGGCCGACGCATCGGCCGGAACGGTGGAGTTGGCCTTGCCCTCTATGCAAGTCCACTTGTTTTGGGCGCTGACGGGCGCGCAGTACTTTCAATTTAATCCGCACTACGGTCGGGAACTTCCCGAAGGCCAATCCTTCTTTCTTTTTAACCCCATCGCTGACCAACCGGTTCAACTCAAATTCGACAAGGGCGGCGAAGGCGTCGGACTGTCCATTTCCTTCGACAAGCTGCACCGTTTGTTTATGGCCGGGCTGGAACAAGGGTTGGAAATTCCTTTTCTCCAAAACCCCGGCACGGACAAGCCCGTCTACGAACAACGGGCCTGCGAACCCACGTGGAACGTCCTGCTGAAGTCCCTTTTGGATGCCGACCATGCCCCCGGCGCCCTGCACGCGGTCCGGCATGGACTGATCTTGCAACTCCTGGGGCTGTATTTCGACCATTCCGCCCCCAATACGGCGGCCTGCCCCTTTCTGAGGGACCAAGAAACCGTCCGCAAGCTGAAAGACGCCAAGGAACACCTCCTGCGCGACGTCTTCAACCCCCCTACCTTAAAGGAGCTGTCCAAACAACACGGGCTCAACGAATACCAGCTCAAAGTCGGATTCAAAGAGATTTACGGAAGCACCGTTTACGGCTATGTGATGGACGCCAAGTTGCAGAAGTCCCGTCTATTGCTGGACTCCGGCCGCTATTCCGTGAACGAAGTCGCCTTCCAAATCGGATACCAGAACCCCAGCCACTTCATTGCGGCATTCAAAAAGAAATTTGGGACCACGCCGAAAAAGTACACGGCGTCGCGGGGGCTGTAAAAACCATTTTGTGGGCGCATGCGCGTCCGGAAGCAGGAACGTGGGCGGCTACCCGGCTGCCTCTAACGTTCGGTTACTTCCGCTTGACCGGTCCCGGAACCTGAACCGGAGCAAACGAAACCCCTTCCGGCAAGGCCAAAGGCTCCGCAACGCCCGGCTCTACCGTACTGCGCTCTACGTGGATGCGGTACGACGACCCGTCGGGCAGTTTTTGGACCAAATCCACCCCAATCGGCATATGGACGATTCCGGAAGGCAATCCATTGAGCACCTGATTGCCCGTGCGGTAATTGGCTTTGGTGGGAAGGTGCCAAGCGGGATCCGTGCAGCCCACCGATTCGATTTGCATGCCGTTGCCCAAAACCAAGAGCCCCAGCAGCGAAACACAGGGCGTGCCGTTTTCTTCTTCTTTCAATTCGGACTTCTTCAGTTCTCCGGCCAATGCCCAGTTATCCGGCTCAGTGAGCGATACCCCGGACTTTGCTCCAGGTGCAAAGGCATAGGCCCGCTTGTCCTTGGCCAGGTAGATCAATTCGGACCCCACACTGGTGCCGTAGAAAAACTCCGTTTTCACGTCATCGCCCGAAAAAGTGAGCCGCATGGACTGCGGAAAAGCCTGGAGCATTGCCGCAGGCAGCGTGGAATCCGGCATAAGCAAATACGTGACCGCACCTTGAAACTCGACGGCCTCCTGGCCCTTTGCGCTCATTCCCAGCGCCAAAGCGAGCACTCCCGCGAGCGCTTTTCCTATCCAATTCATACGCTCAAGTTACGGAACGAAGGCGCACATCGTTTACCTTGCAGCGCTAAATCTGCTTTAAAATGACCAAACGTTTTGTACTGCGCCTTGCTGTGGTGGCTCTTGCGGCCTGCAGCGGATGGACCGCGACCGCCCAAACCAAAGGAGGAAGTGGAGCGTCGCTTCCTGATAATCTGTTGGAAAACATGAAGTTCCGGAACATCGGTCCGGCGGGAATGAGCGGACGGGTTACCGCCATCGACGTGGATCCGGTACACCCGGAAGTGATCTATGTGGGTTCAGCGTCGGGCGGTTTGTGGAAAAGCACCAACGCGGGCCAAAGCTGGCAGTCCATTTGGGACGACCAACCCAATGCCTCCATTGGCGCCGTCAAGGTGGACCCCAGCAATCCCGACGTAATTTGGGTGGGCACCGGCGAGGGCAACCCCCGGAACTCCCAGAGCATTGGAGACGGTCTGTTCCGCAGTTTGGACGCCGGACGCACCTGGCAACGCATGGGCTTGGAAAAAACCAAGGGCATTCACCGCATTGTGGTGGACCCGCGCAACTCCCAAAACGTCTTTGTGGCCGCCATCGGCTTGGCCTACGGGGACACCGAGGACCGCGGCGTTTACCGCACCCAAGACGGCGGTAAAAGCTGGAAAAAAGTCCTGTACACCAACAACCGCAGCGGAGCCGCAGACCTGGTCATGGACCCGCAAAATCCGAACAAGTTGTTTGCTGCCATGTGGGAATACCGCCGGTGGCCGTGGCTGTTCAAAAGCGGCGGGCCCGGCAGCGGTTTGTACGTCACCCACGACGGCGGAGACACCTGGGTCAAGCGCACAGACAAAGACGGGTTGCCCGCCGGAGACCTGGGACGCATGGGACTTGCCGTATCCCGGACCCACCCCAATATTGTGTATGCGTTGGTCGAAAACAAAGAGAAAAATGCCCTGTACCGCAGCCAAGACGGCGGCGTGAAGTGGACGCGGATTTCCGACGAAGAAGAAATTGGCAACCGCCCCTTCTACTACTCCGAAATCTACGTCGACCCGTTCCGGGAGAACACCGTGTATTCGTTGTGGACCCTGGTGACCAAGTCCGAAGACGGGGGCCGCACCTGGAAAACCATTGCTCCGTACAACAACATCCACCCCGACCACCACGCGTTCTGGGCCAGCCCCACCGTTCCCGGCTACCTGATTGAAGGCAACGACGGCGGTTTGAACATCTCCCACGACGGTGGATCGACCTGGCGTTTTGTCGAAAACCTGCCCCTGGCGCAATTCTACCACATCCGGGTGGACAACGCACTGCCCTACAACGTCTACGGAGGCATGCAAGACAACGGATCGTGGCGCGGTCCGGCTTACACCTTCAAAGACGCCGGCATCGGCAACACCGAATGGCAAGAGCTGTACTTTGGCGACGGATTCGACGTCGTTCCGCACCCCACGGACCCCAACACGGCCTACGCCATGGCCCAAGAGGGCTACTTGGGACGGGTGGACCTCTCCACCGGGCATGCGGACTTTATCAAGCCGGTGCATCCCGAAGGCAAAAACCTGCGCTTCCACTGGAACGCGGCCATTGCCCAGGATCCCTTTGCCCCGGATGCCATTTACTACGGTTCGCAGTACGTCCACTTTAGCCCGGACCGCGGCCAGAGCTGGCAAATCATTTCCCCGGACCTGACCACCAACAACCCCGAGAAACACAAGGCGCTGGAAAGCGGCGGACTGACCTGGGACGTTACCGGTGCCGAAAACCACACCTGCCTGCTGGCCATTTCCCCGTCGCCCTTGGAAAAAGGGACGCTTTGGACGGGGTCCGACGACGGCCAGGTCCACATCACCCGCGACGGCGGAAAAACCTGGACGCTGTGCACCCCCCGGATGGCCGGAATGCCCAGCGGGGCGTGGGTTCCTCATATCCACGCCGGCACGCACCAAGCGGGAGAAGCGTGGGTGGTTGTGAACCACTACCGCCAAAACGACTTTGCCCCGTACCTCTTTTACACCGCGGACTACGGAAAAACGTGGAAAAACCTGACCCCTGCCGCCAGCGGGGTCCAAGGCCACACCCTGAGCGTGGTACAAGACAACGACGCTCCCAACTTGCTTTATCTGGGCACCGAAACCGGCCTGTACGTGAGCGCCAACAAAGGGCAGAGCTGGCAAAAATGGAAGGGCGTGCCCACCATGCCGGTGCAGGACATGGCCCTGCAACCGCGGGAAAAGGACTTGGTCCTGGGCACATTTGGCCGGGCGGCGTGGATTTTGGATGACTTGGAACCCCTGCGTGCTTGGGTGAAGCAGCAAGGAGCGCCCGCAAAGCGCACCCTGACCGCCTTTGCGATCCCCACGGCCTACCACGCCATCTACGCAGAGTCCGACGGCATCCGTTTCCAAGGCGACGCCATGTTCAAGGGGCAAAACCGCAGCCGCGGTGCCCGGATGAGCCTCTACGTGGTACGCGACACCGCAGACAAGGCCCTGAAAAAGGAAAATTACATTCGGGCAACCGTCTATGGAGCAGACGGCGCCAAAGTGCGGACCATCGCCCGCAAAGCCCCCGAAGAAAGCGGCCTTATTCGCTGGAACTGGGACCTGCGCGCCGCCGGCGTGGAGTCTCCTTCGTTGGAAAAACGCGAACGCGAAGACGGTTCCGACCCGTGGGGAGGGGCCATGGTTCGCCCCGGAACCTACAAAGTGGTGTTCCAGTACGGCACGCACAAAGACTCTGCCCAGGTGCAAGTGCTGGACGACCCGCGCGTCCGCACCACCGCAGCGGATTGGACGGCCTACACCGACTTTTACACGGCCTACCAGGCCCAAACCAAGCGCATGACCACCGCCGTGGAGCAACTTCGGCTGGCCAAGGAGCAGATGGCCCGCATGGAGACCCTCTTGGGCGCTGCCACGGATACCGCCGCTACCAAGCCGTTGAAAAAAGCCCTGAAAGCAGCCAAGGACAGCCTGGAAGTGCAGCGTTTGGACCTCTACGGAAAGGAAAACCAAAAAGGCTACTACGAACAGCCCCAAACCTGGTCCAGCCAAGCAGGCACCTTGGGCGGGTACGTGTGGAGCCTGCGCGGCGCACCGTCGCCCAACACGATGAATCAGTTTAAGTTGTACCAGGAGCAGACCGAGCGCCGCATCCGGAACATCAACGCGTTCATCGCGACGGACTGGCAGCCCCTGGCCAAATTGTGGAACGACACTCCGGTGCTTTGGCTCAAGGCCCTGGAACCGGTGAAGTAAGCGTTTATTTTTGAGTGTTGAGCCCCCTGGGCGCCCCTGCGGGGCGCCCAGGGGGCTTTTTTCTTCCCAGAACTTGGCTACCGCTTACGACCGCGGCTGGCAGAGCTCCACCAACACCCCGTTGGCGTCTTTGGGGTGCACAAAGCACACCCACATATTCTCCGCGCCGGGCTTGGGTTCGTCGGACAGCACCTGAAAACCGGCGGCCTTCATCCGGGCCATTTCCGACCGGATGTCGTCTACCGCAAAGGCCGTGTGGTGAATGCCCTCTCCGCGTTTGGCAATGAACTTGGCAATGGGGCTGTCTGCGTGCATGGCCTCCAGCAGTTCCACTTTGTTGGGTCCGGCTTGGAAAAAGGACGTGCGCACCCCTTCGGTGGGCACTTCCTCGCGCCGGTAGGGGGCTACCCCCAACAAGGCCGTCCAGCGGGCTTCGGCCTCCTCGAGGTTGGCCACGGCAATTCCAAGGTGTTCAATTTTGTTCACAGGACAAAGGTAATCCACGGTCTCAGTCCCTCAGCGCCTGCGAACGCACCAGTCGGGCGTACAAACCGTCCTGCTGCAAGAGGGAATTGTGGGTCCCCGACTCCACCAGACGACCTTCGTCGACCACCAAAATGCAATCCGCGTGCTGGACGGTGGAAAGCCGGTGGGCAATGACTACGGCGGTGGTGTCTTGGAGCAACACATCCAAGGCGGCCTGCACGGCGCGCTCGTTTTCGGCATCCAGAGCGGCGGTCGCCTCGTCCAGAAGCAGAATGGGCGGATGGGCCAACAGGGCGCGGGCAATGGCCAAACGCTGCTTTTGGCCGCCCGAAAAGCGCGTGCCGGCCTCCCCCACCAGGGTTTGGTACCCCTGGGGCAGCGAGGCAATAAAGTCGTGGGCCTGAGCCGCTTGGGCGGCCGCTTCCACCTCTTCGCGGGTGGCATCCGGCTTGCCCAACGTCAGGTTGGCCCAAACCGTGTCGTGAAACAAAAACGGGTCTTGGCTCACCAGTCCAAACAGGGAGCGC
>Ga0164293_10004369_pt1 | contig 12092 bp, 11 predicted proteins | sample GEODES118metaG_FD_111487 | JGI IMG/M metagenome (GOLD analysis project Ga0164293, IMG submission 111487) | Eutrophic lake water microbial communities from Lake Mendota, Wisconsin, USA - GEODES118 metaG | ecosystem: Environmental > Aquatic > Freshwater > Lake | place: USA: Lake Mendota... | reverse complement strand
GGCTGGGTGGTGGGCAGTTATGGCATCACGTGGGGCGTGGCGCAGTTGCTCACGGGGCCCTGGTCTGATCTGGTGGGAAGGCACCGCTTGAATGTGGCGGGCATGTGGCTGTGTGGACTGGGGGTGTGCTTGTTTCCATTGGCACAAAGTGTGACTTGGTGGAGCAGCACAGCGGTGCTCAGTGGTTTGGGCATGGCCATGCTGTACCCCAACATGAGCGCGGCAGTGGTCGATCATGCAGCACCAGCTTGGCGTACCTCGGCCATTGGCATCTATCGCTTTTGGCGCGACATCGGCTATGCCGTGGGCGCGGCTGGCATCGGCATGGTGGCCTTCGCCACGGGTAATCTTGAAAGTAGTTTTGGCTTTGTTGCCACCAGCATGTTCATGTCGGCGGCTTACTTGGCTTGGCGTGGACAAGAACCTGATGTTGGCCCCAAACAAAGCTTGCATTTCCACGGTATCGGTGTGAAAGACTGACACCGCAGAACGTTTGGGGGTTACTTGCCGCCAGGGTCCAACGAGAGAATGCGGAAGATTTGTTCACTGGAGATCCTTGTTTTGTGTGTGAATCTTCAGTGTGAATGAATGACAGTAATCAAGCTTGATGCACATCAAGCAAATCAGGATCAAAGCATTTAATTTGCTAAAGTCGTCCAAAATGATAATTCCAAGGGAAAGCATGGGCGATTACACCAACATGTCGGGCTACTACGACGTCATCATGACCTCGGGCTATTACGACTATAAAAAAATAGTAGACAGTCTCACCTCCCACGGACCCCAGCTCAATATCTTGGAAATTGGCTGTGGTACCGGTTTGATCTTGGAAGAGTTGGCCAAACGCCAGCCCGATATGCCCATCACCGGCATTGACTTGACTGGCCCGATGTTGTCGATTGCACAAAAGCGCTTGGCGCCCTTTGCCACCATTTCCCTGTTGCAGCAGAACATTTGCGAACTGACGCTGGACGTGCAGCACGAACTCGCGTTTTCCTACGGTGGCGTTTGGTATTTTGTGATTGATAGCGACAAAGAGCCCTTCATGGTGAGCCACATTGCGGATGAAGAAGCCAACCGAAGGGGCTTTGAGCGTTTGTCCGCGCACATGGCACCTGGTGGCACTTTGCTGCTGGGCATACAAGGCCCGCACCACGACTACGAAACCACCATTTCCAATGGCATGGCTTATTCGCAAAAAATCGACCCCACACCCATTGGCTTCACCAAGCACTATTACTTGAAAGACGGCGCGCAAACTGTGATGGACCAAACCGTGCATTACCGCACCTACACCTTTGACGAGGCCCAGGCCTTGATGCGCGGCTTTGGGTTTGAGTACGTGAACCAGCCTGATGCGCACAAGATGTTTTTGCAATTCAGAAAAGTGGCCGCATGAGTGCCCTGCCCCGCATATTTTTCATTGGTGTGGGCAACATGGGCAACCCCATGGCGGCCAATTTGCTCAAAGCTGGTTATGCACTGACCGTGCACGACATCAGCCCGGACAAGGCGCAAAACCTTTTAAACCAAGGCGCGGTCTGGGCCGACAGCATTGCAGCCGGATGCACCCATGCAGATGTGGTGATGGCCTCCTTACCCGGCCCGCCTCAAGTGCGCGAGGTGATGTTGGGCGAGCAAGGCGTGCTGGCCCATGCCAAGCGCGGCGCCACCATCATCGACACCTCCACCAGCGCCGTTGAATTGGTGCAAGAACTGGTGGTCTTGGCACACAGCAAAGGCCTGGGCTTTTTGGAAGCGCCTGTCACCAACGCGGTGGACATGGCGGCCTTGGGTCGTTTGTCCATTTTTGTGGGCGGTGAGCAAGCGCTGTTTGAACAACACCAAGCCTTGTTCGAGGTCATTGGCGAAAAAATCTTCCACGTGGGTGCACCGGGCAACGGGGCGACCATCAAACTGCTGACGAACTTGCTGTGGTTTGTAAGCGCCGCCGCCATCGGCGAAGGTTTGATGCTCGGTGCCAAAGCCGGCATCCCGCTGCACACGGTATGGGAAGCCATCAAGTCCAGCGCCGGCAACAGTTGGGTCGCCGAGCACGATGTGCCCAGCATTTTTGCCGGTCATTACGATCCAAGTTTTTCACTGGCCTTGTGCTGTAAAGATTTGGGTTTGATCAATCAGATTGCCAACAAGCAGGGCTACGAATTGCCCATGGGCAGCAAAGCGCAAGCCTTGTTTCAAGAGGCGATGCAAACCTACGGCCCCGACGCCGCCGAGTTACATGTGGTGAAGTTGCTGGAAGAACGGGTGGGACACCTGCTGCGCCCATGAACCAACAACGCCGTTTACTGGCCGAAGCGCACAAGCACATGCCGCAAGGCGTGGCCGAGAACTACCGCTATTGGGGCGAGGACCGCACTGTGTTTGTGGCCCATGCCCTAGGCTGCACCCTGACCGATGAAGATGGCCGCGACTTTGTTGATTTCCGTTTGGGCTACGGGCCGATCATCTTGGGCTACCGCGATGCCCGAGTGGACAAGGCCGTCATCGAACAAATCACACAGCGCGGCACCCTCACTGGCTTTGCCAGCGAACTCGACACCTTGGTGGTGAAACAAATCAAAGCGCTGTGCCCGCAGATCGACAAAGTGCGGTTTGCCAATTCGGGGACCGAGGCCGTGATGGGTGCAGTGCGCACCGCTCGTGGTTTCACCAAGCGGGACCGCATCGCCATCGTCGAAGGTTCGTTCCACGGCTTGTATGACGAGATGATGTGGAAGTCGGACATTGAGCATTGGGACCCCAGGGGCAGCATCCCGCCGCAAGTGATTCCCTTTGGCGTGGGCGTACCCGAGCGCAGCCGCGAGCTGCTCAGCATCATCAGTCACAACGACTTTGACGCTTTAGAGAATCTCTTCCAATCCCAGGGCGAGCAACTGGCCTGCGTGGTGTTGGAGCCCATCATTGGCAATGCAGGCAGTGTCTCGGCCAGCCAAGCCTGGTTGCAACGCTTGCGCGACCTGTGCACCCAGCACGGCACGCTGTTGATCATGGACGAGGTGAAGTCGGGCTTTCGAGTGGCCAAGGGCGGTGCCCAATCGTTGTACGGCATTTATGGCGACTTGAGCACCTATGCCAAAGCGATGGGCAATGGCTATGCGGTGGCGGCCTTTGGTGGCCGTGCCGAGGTGATGGACGTGGTGGGCTCGGGACCGGGTGCTGTGGTGCACGGTGGCACCTATACCGGCAATTTGGTGGGCTTGAGCGCGGCCCACAAAACGCTGGACATCTTGAGCCACACCGACGCCCTGCAAACCATCAACCAAACGGGTGAACGCTTGCAAGCCTTGCTGGGCCGGGTCTTCACCGCAGCTGGTGTGGAACACGCCTTCGCGGGTCCACCGGCCATGTTTGGCATCCACTTCAGTGCATCGGTACCTACCAACTACCGAGACTGGCGCAAGACCAACAGTGCGCTTTACAACCGCTTTGCTTGGGGTTTGATTGACCGCGGCTTCATGTTGGAGCCCGATTCACGCGAGCCGTGGTTTGTCTGCGAAGCACATCAGCACATGGACTTTGGCCAGTTGGAAGACATGGCGTCAGACGCGATGAAGGCCGCACTCAGCCAGGCTTGATGCATTGGCTTTGCACGCCCTGCATTTGTCCGAGCAATACAAAACCTGCTCCCAGTTTTTCGCCCAGGCTTTGCGCCAGGTCATCTCACGCCCACAGGTTTTGCACGGTTTGCTGGGCAGGCTTTGCTTGTTGCCTTTGAAGCTGGTTTGCACCTTGGTCATGGGGTCCCCATTGTGTGCCGGGCGCCTTACCAAGCATGCATCTCATTCACGGGAAAGCGTTTGTCTTTCACCGCGTTGACGAAGGCTTGCATCGCACCCAAGATGGTGCCGGACTCGTTCATGAAGTTGTGCGCAAACTTGGGCACCTTGCCTTGGGTCACACCCAGCATGTCGTGCAGCACCAAAATCTGCCCCGCAGTATCCACACCCGCACCAATGCCGATGGTGGCGCAGCTGGTCAAGGCCTTGGTGATCTTGGCCGACAGCACAGCCGGCACCATCTCCAACACCATGGCTTGCGCACCTGCGTTTTGCAATTGCAGCGCGTCTTGCATGAGTTGTTCAGCACCGCTGTCGGTGCGGCCTTGCACCCGGTAGCCGCCCAAGGTGTTCACGCTTTGCGGTGTCAGGCCCAAATGGCCACACACCGGAATACCACGCGTGACCAAATACGACACCGTGGGGGCCAACCAAGCACCACCCTCCAACTTCACCATGTGGGCACCGGCCTTCATCAGCACTGACGCGCTTTCAAAGGCTTGCTCGGGGGATGCGTAACTGGCGAAAGGCATGTCGCCCAAAATGATGGGGCGGCCGTTTTGTTTTTGCAAGCCACGCGCCACGCATTCGGTGTGATAGCGCATGGCTTCAAGCGTCACTGGCAAGGTGCTGTTGTGGCCTTGGCACACCATGCCCAGCGAATCGCCCACCAACACGATTTCCACACCCGCCAAATCGGCCACGGCAGCGAAGCTGGCGTCATAGGCGGTGAGCATGGTGATTTTTTCACCTTCGCTGTACATCTTCATCAAGCTGTGCATGGTCATCGCTGGACGCTTGGGGCTGTCGGGAGTGCTGGGCTGAACGCTCATGTTGTATGTCCTTGTGCAAATGGAGGTGTCACGAATGCGATGCGGCATTTTAGGCAGTGGATTTATCATGCCGCAGTCTTTGAAACATCTGCCCATGGCGTGTCTCCCAAGCGACCGCCCAACAGGAGCCAAACCATGTCCACTGCCAGCAATGACAAACCCGTTGCGCTGAATTCGCCACGCAAGATTTTGATGGCCAGTTTGATCGGCACCACCATCGAATACTTCGATTTCTACATCTTTGGCACGGCAGCGGTCTTGGTGTTTCCACATTTGTTTTTTACAGCCTCCGATCCCAGTGTGGCCATCTTGCAATCGTTGGCCACCTTTGGTTTGGCCTTTGTCGCACGCCCTGTGGGCTCGGCCTTGTTCGGACATTTCGGCGACCGCATTGGTCGCAAGGCCACGCTGGTGGCGTCGCTTCTCACCATGGGTGTGTCAACCGTTGCCATTGGGTTGCTGCCCTCTTATGCAGCCATCGGGATTGCTGCACCCATCTTGCTGGCTGTGTGTCGCTTTGGCCAGGGTTTGGGTTTGGGCGGTGAATGGGGCGGCGCGATTTTGCTGGCCACTGAAAACGCGCCACCCCACAAACGTGCTTTGTATGGCAGCGTGCCCCAACTGGGCGGTCCGATTGGCTTCTTTTTGTCTGGCAGTGTGTTTTTGGTGCTCACCACACAAATGCCCGAGGCCGATTTTCTGGCATGGGGATGGCGGATTCCATTTGTTGCCAGTGCTTTGTTGGTGTTGGTGGGTTTGTATGTGCGCTTGAATATTTCGGAAACGCCCCAGTTCCAAAAAGTCATGGATCAAAAAGCACGTGTCAATGTACCCATCGTCACAGTATTCACCAAACACACACGCTCATTGATCTTGGGCATGCTGACAGGCTTGGGTCAATTTGTGTTGTTCTACCTGATCACGGTATTCACCCTCAGCTGGGCCACCAGTTCCTTGGGCTACCAACGACAAGATTTCTTGGTGCTGCAACTCATTGCGGTGATTTTCTTCGCCATCTTCATTCCCATTGCCGCCACAATGTCAGACAAGCGCGGTCGCACCACGGCCCTCACCTGGGGCGCGGTGGGCATTGTGGTGCTGGGTGTGTTCTTGGGCCCCATGCTGCAAGCAGGCAGCTTCACCACGGTGTTGGCATTGTCGATGGGCATGGCCCTCATGGGCATGTGTTTTGGTCCCTTGGGCTTTTTGATGGCCGAGTTGTTTCCCACCGAAGTGCGCTACACCGGCGCTTCGTTGAGCTTCAATTTATCGGCCATCTTGGGCGCTTCGTTTGCGCCCTACATTGCCACCTGGTTGGCCACCAACCACGGTTTGCAGTATGTAGGCTACTACCTGTCGGGCATGGCCAGCATCAGCGTGTTGGCGCTGCTGGCGGTGAAGAAACACACGGCCCATGCTTAAAAAATCCAAATCCACGCTCGTTTTGGCGATCAATGCTCATTGATTACGATATCGTATGAACGAACTTCAACCCAATTACGCTGAAACCACAGACATCATTTCTGTATTGAAAAAAAATGGTTTCTGTGCCATCAATGCCGCCAATGTCGCTCAGTGGATGAATTGCTCGACACAAGAGTTGAAAAATTTGTCATTGGATTGGGACAACATGCCACACGACAAATACTTGAAAGACGGTGGTCGTTACCGACGCCGACGGCATAGCAGTTTTGTTTTTGAAGACAACAAACTGTCAAAAGTACCCCACAGGGCGCATTGGCAATCACTCGATTACAACGCGCTTCATGGCGGCATGGAGCGATTGTTTGAACCTGTGACAGACACCACCATCGGGAAGTCTGCTTGGACGAAAATTTTGAACACATTGGCGTTGACCGCGAACCAGCTCCGCCATCCAGTGAACAAAAAATGGTGTATCGAGACGCATCAGTTTCGCATTGATACAACTGATGGCATCGGTAGGCCCACGCCGGAAGGTGCCCACCGCGATGGCGTTCATTTTGTTGCCGTCTTTATGGTGTGCCGCAAAGACATCAAGGGCGGCGAAACCCGCGTCTTTGATGCCTATGGACCGCATGGCGAAAGATTCACGCTCACCGAGCCTTGGTCGTTATTGCTATTGGATGACACGCGCATGATTCATGAAAGCACGCCCATTCAGCCATTGAATGCATACGGCTATCGAGATACTTTGGTGGTGACCTTGAGTGAAAATTATTTTCAAAATGAGCGCAGCCCCATGCAGTTGGCGTAGTAAGTGGTGGTGGCGGGCCAATCTGAAAAGATACCCCGCGCCCCCACATCCTGCGCAATGACATGCATGACCTCCATGATGTCGCCTTCGTTTTGAACGACCTCGCGAACTGACTGGTAATACCACCCGCCTTTGCTCTCGGCCATGATGCCCGAGCGCTCTAAAGACCAGGCGATGATGCTCAATCCAGCAGCCTTGGCATTTTGGGCATACCTAGAAGGCACCATGGCTTGCTGGTGAACATCAAGCAGGGCAAAAAGGGGCGACCCCACCCATTGAATACCTTTGGCCTTGTATTGTTGAAGTTGTTCAAGACTGGGCAAATCATCCGGTTTGAGGGCGGCATCCAAAAAAACCGCCTGCTCGGCAAACTCCGGCTCCTGCGCAATCCAATACAGGATGTCCGCTTGATGAAATGATTGTGGGAACACATGGGATGGCTTGACGTCCGCCGCCTTGTACTCGTTCAACATCTTTTGCGCATAGTCCGCTTGACTGAAACCGTCAAACGGCATGGGCACCACGGCTTCCTTCAACTCCGGGGCCATTTTGACGCCCAGTTTTTTGAACAGCACGATGGATTCTTCATGGGTCATCAACGTGCCGCTGCTGGGGCCGCTGTACAAATCGGAGCGCCACTTGGGGGTGCCATTCACAAACTCTGCTGGCGTCAATGCCATGGGGTTGAATCCATCCATCTTGCCGCGCAAGGATTTGAATTCAGCAAGTGTGATGTCGGTGGTTCTGCATTCTGCGGATGCAGGCGTTTTGCTAGAAGGGTCATAGGGCTTGAAGGCTTTTGTGCACTTGTCTGCCAATGGGGTCAGCAAAATATTGGTGGTGGAGTGCAAATCATTTTGGGCGTGGCGACACACCAGTGCTTTGTCTTTGGTGAAGGTCACGTCGCATTCAATGACCCCGGCACCCATTCTGGCCGCCGCCTCGTAAGACTCCTTGGTGTGCTCTGGAAACATCAGCGCTGCACCTCGGTGGCCAATCGAAAAATCAGTTTTTTCAAGCGGCTTGTCACTACAACTTTCAAGCTTGGTCTTCAAGGCCGAGGGCTTCATCTGAGAGATCAGAAAATATGGTCTGGGACCCACCTGCACATTCAACTCATGGGCTGTTGAAAAAGCAGGCATGATGAGTATGAAAGGCAGAAACAATTGAAAATAAATGAATTTCATGGTTGATGTGGTCTTTAAGACATGAGGAAGAAAATGTTTTACCGCAATCATGAGACATTATTGTGTAAGGATGGCATTTCATAACGCATGCACCCGCAGAAAGGAACACGGCATGTTGCTCTCGAGTCTTGATATTTCAGAACACTTGAAAACCCTCAATCGTTGGCATGTTGACGATGTCCAATCCTTGATCTTCAAAGAGTGGACGTTTGGCAGCTTCAGAGCAGCCATGGATTTTTTCACTGCCGTCGGTGAGTTGGCAGAACGCGCAGATCATCACCCGGCCTTCATGTCCAACTACACCCAGATGCGGATTGAATTGAGTACGCATGATGCCAAGGGGTTGACCGCGAAAGACTTTCAATTGGCACTTCAAATTGATGCATTGATTGACAAAGATTTTTCGGGGCTGGTGTTGAATTCACATTCGTGATCAAAGGATATTGACGATCAACACCTGACAAACAAGTTGCTAAATTTATAATGGTCAATGACCATCAGCTTTTCTAAGAAAGCGCAATGACCAACATTCAGACGCCGTTGTCAAAAACCTTCAATCGTTTTTTTGAATCGGAAAGATCAAGCGGCATCTTGATCATCATTTGCACGCTGATTGCATTGATGGTGACCAACTCACCGTTTGGCAACGTCTATCTGCATCTTTGGCAACTTGAATTCGCAGGGCTGAGCATCGAACACTGGATCAATGATGGACTGATGGCGGTTTTTTTCTTGTTCGTAGGACTAGAGCTGCAACGCGAATTGAGCAACGGTGATTTGTCGGACTTCAAAAAAGCCCTGTTGCCCATCTGGGCTGCCATTGGCGGCATCATGCTCCCAGCGCTTATCCATTTCGTCCTGAATGCCAACACCCCAACACAAGATGGCATGGGCATTCCCATGGCCACCGACATTGCATTTGCACTGGGTGTTTTAGCGCTGTTGGGTAGTCGAATCCCAGATTCATTGAAAGTTTTTTTGACGGCACTCGCCGTGATTGATGATCTTGGCGCCATCATCGTCATCGCTTTGTTCTACACCGCCAATTTGGCCACCACCAATCTGCTGATGGCCATGACCGTCTTTGTCATGTTGCTTTTGATGAACCGTGTTCTTCGCGTGAACAGCTTGACACCTTATCTGGTTGGCGGCGTCATCATGTGGTTTTTCATGTTGAAGTCTGGTGTGCATGCCACCATTGCCGGCGTGATGCTTGCTTTCACCATCCCCTACTCCAACCAACAAGATGATGAAAGCTCCTCCGCACACAAGCTGGAATTTTTCTTGAGCAAACCAGTGGCTTTCTTGATTCTGCCGGTCTTTGCCTTGGCCAATGCCGGTATCCTGATCGGTGCCAATTGGGCTGATGACCTGAACACTTCGAACAGCTTAGGTATCTTTGCCGGCTTGGTGATCGGCAAGCCTTTAGGCATTTCTTTGTTTGTATTTTTCGCTGTTGCAATCGGGATTTGCAAACTGCCCTCGGACATGAATTGGAAGCATGTGGTTGGCGCTGGCTTGCTGGGCGGTATTGGATTCACGATGTCCATCTTCATCACCAACTTGGCATTCACTGGGGAAGCTGAATTGATCAACGCTTCCAAAATTGCCATTTTCTTAGCGTCGTTGTTGGCAGGTACCTTGGGCTTTGTCTGGCTTAGATTGCTGGGCAACTCACCCCGCAATTAGCTTTTGCGCAAGCCAGAGCAAGGCGCATGCTGACATAAGTGTTACCCTATACTTCGAGAAAAAGATTTATTCTTTTCCAAGGAGACATCAGCATGAATTCCAAAAACGCTCAAGTTTTAAATTCTCCCAAGCGGCGCCTCGTTATTCAAACCGCTGCTTCTGTTGCTGGAATCAGCAGCCTTGGTTTCCCCGCCATATCCTTGGCCCAAAACAAACCTATTCGCGTTGGCATGCCGACCATTTTGTCTGGCAGAGTGGCCATGCTGGGCCAGTCCTCCAGCAATGCAGCCATCATGGAAGTTGAAAAATTCAATGCCAGCGGAGGTTTTGGTGGCCGGAAAATAGAGTTGATCATTCGTGACTCCAAAGGCCAGCCGCAAGAAGCTGCACGTGTTGCGCGTGAACTTGTGACCGCCGAGGGCTGTGAAATTTTGATTGATGCAGAGGCCTCTTCGGGTGCCTTTGCTGTTCATGAAGTGGCCCGTGATTTGGGTGTTCTGGTCATCCACACCTGTTCAGAGACATCATCGCTGACGGCTGACCCCAAAATGCGAACGCCCATGTCTTTTCGGTGCGCAAGACAAGGCGTGCACGATGCCATCATTGGTGGCGCTTATGCAGCCAAAGTCGCGAAAGAGAAAAATTTGCGACGCTGGATGACGTGTTCGCCTGATTACGCTTATGGACGTGACACAACTGCAGAGTTCGCTGAGTACATCAAGTTTTTCAACAAAGACATTGAGTTTGTGGGTGAGGCTTGGCCCAAGTTGTTTCAAGCGGACTACAGTGAAGTCATCACTCGGCTTCTACAGGTCAATCCTCAGGCTATTTACTCATGCCTTTGGGGCGGGGACTTGACTTCATTCATTGATCAAGCAACTATTTATGCGCTTTTCAGCGGGAAACAGTTCTTTGCCGTCAATACAGCTGACTACGCCGTCTTGACCAATGTCAAGAATGTTCCGGCGGGCCTTCATTCGGGCAACCGTTATTTGCAAAGCTTTCCAAACACCCCAGCAAACACAAGCTGGACAACAAGTTACCAAGGAAAATTCAAGAGTTTGCCGTTAAATTGGGCATGGCAAAACGCGGCGAGTGTGCAATTTTTAACTACCGCCATCAAAAAGGCCAAAAGCACTGACGCTAAAAAAATTGCGCAAGCATTGGATGGCCTGACCATCGACTCCCCTTTTGGTGCGAACGGGAAATTGACCTTGCGAGCCGATGACCATACCTTGGTGGACTATGCGCTGGCATGGGGTGAGTTGTCTGGCAAAGAGCCATTTATGAAATCCCCCGTTCCAGGCAACTGGAAGCAAATCACCGAGCTAGAAGCGGAGTGGAAAAAGCGCAAAGGCTTTGTCTGATGGTCATTTCTATCAGTTTCAACAGGAGCCTTGATTGAATCCGCAAGCACTCTATGAGTGCTTCTCCTCTTCGTCATGCATCGTTACCCAAATGGGAACCGGTCTGATCATTGGCTCATTGCTTTTTTTGGTCGCAGCAGGATTGACCCTTATTTTTGGCGTGTTGGGTGTCGTCAATTTTGCACATGGCTCTTTTTACATGCTTGGTGCCTACCTTGCCCTGACGGTTTACAGACTGACAGGTCATTTTGCAATAGCCGTGATTGCAGCAGGCATTGGTGTGGGTTTGTTTGGATGGATTTTTGAACGATTCCTCATGCGAAAGGTCTACAAGGCTGACGTCCTGATGCAACTCTTGGTTTGTTATGCGGTTGTGCTGATCATGGACGATGTCGTCAAAATTATTTGGGGCGCTGAATTTTTGTCCATGGGCATGCCAGAGGCGTTTCAAGCTCCGCCGTTTTTCATTGCAGGCGGCGTGGTCCCGGTGTTTTATGTCTACCTCATAGCTGCCGCCATTTTGATTGCGCTTGCGCTATGGGCTATTTTGACTTTCTCTCGCACTGGAAAAATCATTCGCGCAGCGGCTCAAAATCCAACCATGACTTCGGCATTGGGTATCAATACCAGCCTCATCTATGCTGCGGTCTTCGCGTTTGGAGGAGTACTTGCTGGTTTGGCAGGCGGATTGGCTGCCCCTGTTCGTTCCATGTCGCCCGGCATGGGCTTTTCCATTTTGATTGAGTCATTCATTGTGACGGTCATTGGCGGCATGGGTTCTGTGAGCGGCGCATTATTGGGCGCTTTGTTGATCGGGCTCATACGTTCATTTGGCACCATAGGCTTTCCTCTTTTTGTAGAGGGCTTGATGTTTTTGGCCATGGTGCTTATCTTGATTTTGCGGCCCAATGGTTTGCTCGGCAAAGAAACCCGAACATGAAATCGCACAACACTCTGCGACGAGATATCTTGTGGGCTTT
>Ga0164293_10004367_pt1 | contig 12094 bp, 7 predicted proteins | sample GEODES118metaG_FD_111487 | JGI IMG/M metagenome (GOLD analysis project Ga0164293, IMG submission 111487) | Eutrophic lake water microbial communities from Lake Mendota, Wisconsin, USA - GEODES118 metaG | ecosystem: Environmental > Aquatic > Freshwater > Lake | place: USA: Lake Mendota, Wisconsin... | reverse complement strand
TTGCCCAAGTCGAACTGGGCGAACTGAACGAGCATCTGAAAAAACCGCTCGTGCGCGGGCTTGTCAAAACCATAGAGTGCTTTGATTTGCTCGATGCGCTTGGGGTCGACCCCCTGCGCCCCACGGTAACTCAGACCGCCGCTTTCGGCACCGGCCCCACCGGCCCCGACCTTGGCTTCAGCCAGGTACTGCTCGACCGGGCCACCCGGTACGAACTGGATCACGGCAAACGTGAGCAACAGCACGCCCAGCAGCGTCGGGATCATGAGCAACAGGCGTTTGACAATATAGGCCAGCATCATCGACTCCACCATGTGAACACCGCCCAGATCTCACCGGTGACATAGGGCGGCATTTGCTGTGGGCGCGACAGGCGCTGCTGGTTGTAGACCATCCGGTGGGTCGGCGCGGACCACTGGGGCACGAACACATGGCTGTGGGCAATGACGCGCTCGAGTGCCCGGCAGGCGGGCAGGAGCTCAGCCCGGGTCTTGGCCGCCACCATGCGCACAATCAGCGCATCGACCGCCGGGCTGCTGATCCCCGTGAGATTGCCCGAATCCTCGGTGACGGCCGCCTTGCTGCCAAATAGGTCAGCGTATTCCTGCCCCGGGCTGTGTGTGCCGCCATAAGCGATGGTGGTGATGTCGAAATCAAACTTTTGCAGACGCTGCTGGTACAGGGCGAAATCAACCGCCCGGTAATTGAGCTTGATGCCCAGTTTCTCGAGGTTGCGCGCCCAGGGCGAGACCACCCGCGCACCGCCCTCATTGCTGTCGAGGTAGTTGATCTCAAAGGCCTGCCCCTGCGCATTGCGCAGCACGCCCTGCTCGATCGTCCAGCCCGCCTGAGCCAACAGATCGCGCGCGCGCCGCAGGTTTTGCCGCAGGCTGCTGTCACCATCGGTGCGCGGAGCCTGGGCCATCGGCCCGAACACCGCAGCCGGCACCTGTGCCCGCCAGGGCTCGAGCAGCGCCGCTTCGGCTGGCGTGGGCTCGCCGCTGGCCTGACAGTCGGTGTTGCCAAACAGCCCGTTGACGCGCTGGTAGGCGCCGTAAAACAGCTGCCGGTTCATCCACTCGTAGTCCATGGCCAGGCCCAGCGCCTGGCGCACACGCACGTCCTTGAACTTGTCGCGCCGCACATTGATCACAAAGCTCTGAAAGCCCGAGGGCAGCCGGTGCCTAAACTCGCCCTTGAACAGCTCGCCGCTGTCAAAGCGCTTGCCCTTGACGCGCCGCGCCCAGTCGCCCGCCGAGAAAAAGCGCATCAGATCGAATTCACCAGCCTTGAGCGCTTCGAGTCGGGCCGTGTTGTCCTTGTAAATCTTGACCGTGATCTGGTCGAAGTTGGCCATGCCGCGGCGCACATTGAGATCGCGCGCCCAGTAGGCCGGATCACGCACATAGGTGATGTCCTTGCCAAAGCGCACCGGCCCAATCCTGTAGGGGCCGCTGCCGATCGGGATGTCCATGACCACCTGGTCAAAGCGCTTGGGCTTGCCTGCCTCAACCCCCCAGTTGCGGCTGAACACCGGCAACCCCCCGACTGTCAGCGGCAGTTCCCGGTTGGGTTTCTTGAAGCGGTAGCGCACGGTCCGATCGTCGACCAGCTCAATCCCGGCCACATCTTCGAGCAAGGTCTTGTAGGCCGGCGAGGTGTGGGGCCCCATCAGGGTGTCAAAACTGTGTTTGACGTCGGCCGCCAGCACGGGAGAGCCGTCGTGAAAACGCGCTTGTGGCCGCAACTTGAACGTGGCGCTCAGACCATCTGCGGCCACCGCAACATCCTCGGCGAGCAAACCGTAACCCGATCCGGTTTCGTCAAGCGAGGCCGCCAGCAGGCTGTCGAACATCAGGTCGGACAAATAGGCCGGGGCGCTGCCCTTGATCGTGAAGGGGTTGTACTTGTCAAAGGTCGAAGCGCGGGAGTTGCTCACCAGGCGCAGTTGCCCGCCACGCGGGGCCTGCGGATTGACGTAATCAAAATGAGCAAAGCCTTCGGGGTACTTCAAGTCGCCCCACAGCGCATAACCGTGCGCAGACCAGCCCGCAAGGGGCAAGCCGCTCAACACGAGCAGCGCGCCGACTTTGGCCACGACCTGGAACAAAAGCCTCATGCGACAATTCTGCCGCAAGATGGAAAGGCCAGGCAGCACTCGGGCATGCAGGCACCCGCTGAGCGACGAAAAGGACATGACATGGGATTTTTGACCGGCAAGAAACTGCTCATCACGGGCGTGCTGTCCAACCGCTCCATTGCGTACGGGATCGCCCGGGCCTGTCATGCACAAGGGGCCGAACTGGCTTTTAGCTATGTCGGCGAGCGCTTCAAGGACCGAATCACCGAGTTTGCAGCCGAGTTCGGCTCGAGCCTGGTGTTCGACTGCGATGTGGGCAGCGACGAGCAAATCGAGCGCCTGTTTCAGGACCTGGCCGTGCATTGGCCGCAGTTCGACGGCTTTGTGCACGCCATCGGCTATGCGCCGCGCGAAGCCATCGCCGGCGATTTTCTGGAGGGCCTCTCGCGCGAGGCCTTCCGGATCGCCCATGACATCAGCGCCTACAGTTTCGCGGGCATGGCCAAGGCCGCCGCGCCCATGCTGCGCGACAAATCGGCCTTGCTGACGCTGTCCTACCTGGGCGCGGTCCGTACCGTGACCAACTACAACACCATGGGTCTGGCCAAAGCCAGCCTGGAGGCCTCGGTGCGCTACCTCGCCGAATCGCTCGGACCCAAGGGCGTGCGGGTCAATGGGATCAGCGCCGGCCCGATCAAGACGCTGGCGGCCAGCGGCATCAAAGGCTTTGGCAAGATCCTCAGCGTCGTGGCCGAGACCTCACCGATTCGCCGCAACGTCACGATCGACGATGTCGGTCATGTGGCCGCGTTTTTGCTGAGCGACCTGGCCGCAGGCGTCACGGCGGAGATCACCTATGTCGACGGTGGCTTTAGCCAGGTGGTGGGCGGGATTGCCGAACCCGCGGATCGCTGAACGCGCCCGCCGGCCCCGGTGGGATAATGCCCCTCTATGAGCATCACCATCAAGGATGAGGCGGGCGCAGCCGGCATGCGTTTGGCCGGCCGGCTGGCCTCCGAGGTCCTCGACTACCTCAGCCCCTTCGTCAAGCCGGGCATCACCACCAACGAGATCGACCGCCTGGCGCACCAGTACATGACGCAGGTGCAGGGCACGGTGCCGGCGCCTCTGGGCTACCAGCCGCCAGGTTACGCGCCCTACCCCAAATCGCTTTGCACCTCGGTCAACCACGTGGTGTGCCACGGCATTCCCAACGACAAGGCGCTCAAAAAGGGTGACATCGTCAATATCGACGTCACCGTGATCAAAGACGGCTGGCACGGCGACACCTCGCGCATGTTTCTGGTGGGCGACTGTTCAATCGCCGCCAAACGCCTGTGCCAGGTCACTTATGAAGCGATGTGGCATGGCATTGCCAAAGTGCGCCCCGGCGCACGACTGGGCGACATTGGACACGCGATCCAGGTCTTTGCCGAGCGCCAGGGCTACAGCATCGTGCGCGAGTTTTGCGGTCATGGCATCGGCCAGAAGTTTCACGAGGAGCCGCAGGTGCTGCACTACGGGCGCCCGGGCACACTGGAGGTGCTGCACCCAGGCATGGTCTTTACGATCGAGCCCATGATCAATCTGGGCAAACGCGACATCAAGGACGGCCCGGAGAAAGACGGGTGGACCATCGTCACCCGCGATCATTCGCTCTCGGCGCAGTGGGAGCACACGGTGCTCGTCACCCCGGACGGCTACGAAGTGCTCACCGTGTCGTCGGGCAGCCCGGCGGTGCCCGATTTTGTGGCCGGGGCGGTCAAGGCGTGAGCCTGGCCTCACACTCACTGCCTCATTCGCCGTCTAAGGCGCAAAACCAAACGCCGCACAACGCGCCATGACCCACGTCACGCCAGTCGATCCGCTGCCCCAGTGGCGCCTGGCCTACCGGCAGGGCAAGGCTCAGTTACTGGCCGGAGCGGCCCAGGGCGCTTCGGTGCGGGGCGTGCGTGCAATTTTGCGCAAGCTCGCGCGGCACACCGATGCCACCTTGAAGATCTTGTGGCAACACGCAGGCTTCGGTCCTGAGTGCAGCTTGGTGGCCGTTGGCGGCTATGGCCGCGGCGAGCTGTTTCCAGCCTCAGATGTCGACGTCTTGCTGCTGCTGCCTGAAAAGGCCGAACTGGAAGTGCCCGATTCCGAGGGCCTGACGCTGCGCCAGCGACTTGAGCGTTTCATCAGCCTGTGCTGGGACTGTGGCCTTGAAATCGGATCGAGCGTGCGCACGCCCGATGAGTGCCTGCAAGAAGCGCGCGGCGACATCACCATTGCCACCTCGATGCTCGAAGCCCGCTTTGTCGCTGGCTCGCGCGCGCATTGCACCGCCTTGATCGAACGGCTGGCCGCGCAATTGCAGCCGCGCGATTTTTTTGTGGCCAAGACGCTCGAGATGCGTCAGCGCCACACGAAATACGAGGACACGCCCTACTCCCTCGAGCCCAACTGCAAGGAGTCGCCCGGCGGCTTGCGCGACCTGCAAGTGGTCCTCTGGGTGGCGCGGGCGGCAGGGCTGGGACGCAATTGGGACGAGCTGGCGGCCAACGGGCTGGTCACGCCGTTCGAAGTGCGACGCATCAAGGCCAATGAAGCCCTGCTCAGCCTGATCCGCATCCGCCTACATCTGCTGGCCGGGCGGCGCGAAGACCGCCTGGTGTTTGATCTGCAAACGGCCGTGGCCGATTCGTTTGGCTATCGGCCGGTGCTCGATGCCGACGGACGGGTGCAGCGCGGCACCATGCGGGTCAGTGAAATGTTGATGCGCCGCTACTACTGGGCGGCCAAGGCCGTGGCCCAACTCAACCAGATCTTGCTGCTCAATATTGAAGAGCGTCTGGCGCCCAGCCACTACCCGCTGCGATCGATCAATGAACGATTCTCAGACCGCGGCGGCCAGCTCGAAGTGGTCAGCGACGATCTGTACCGCAAACATCCGCAGGCCATTTTGGAGACCTTTTGGCTCCATGCCAGTACACCGGGCCTGCGGGGGCTATCGGCGCGAACCCTGAGGGCCCTCTACAACGCGCGCAGCATCATGGATGCGCGCTTTCGGCGCGATCCGGTCAACCGGCAGACCTTCCTGAAAATCCTGCAGCAGCCCGAGGGCATCACCCATGCCATGCGTCTGATGAACCAGACCTCGGTGCTTGGGCGCTACCTGTGGGTCTTTCGGCGCATCGTCGGCCAGATGCAGCACGACCTGTTCCATGTCTACACGGTCGACCAGCACATCTTGATGGTGCTTCGCAATGTCCGGCGCTTTTTCATGGCCGAGCATTCGCATGAATACCCCGCCTGCTCTCAGCTGGCGGCCGGTTGGGACAAGCCCTGGATTCTTTACATCGCTGCACTGTTCCACGACATTGCCAAGGGGCGTGGCGGCGACCACTCCGATTTGGGCAGTCGCGACGTTCGCCTGTTTTGCAGGCAGCATGGCATCGAGCGCCAAGACGCGCGCCTGATCGAGTTTTTGGTTGCCGAGCACCTGACCATGAGCCGGATCGCTCAAAAAGAGGATCTGAGCGACCCCGACGTCATCAGCGCCTTTGCCAAGCGGGTCGGCAACGAGCGCCAGTTGACGGCGCTTTACCTGTTGACCGTGGCCGATATTCGCGGCACCAGCCCCAAGGTCTGGAATGCCTGGAAGGGCAAGCTACTCGCCGATCTGTACCGCTACACCCTGCGTATGCTCGGCGGACGTGCACCGGACGCAGATGCCGAGATCGAAGCGCGCAAGCGAGACGCGCTGCAGTTGCTGGCGCTGCACAGCCAGCCGTTTGAGTCGCACAAGGCCTTGTGGGACACGCTCGATGTGGGCTATTTCATGCGCCACGACGCGCCCGATATCGCCTGGCATGCGCGGCAGCTTTCGCGCCATGTCGGCCAGGGCCTGCCCATCGTGCGCGCCCGCGCGTCCTCGACCGGCGAGGGGCTGCAGGTGGTCGTCTACACGCCCGACCAGATTGACCTGTTCGCGCGCATCTGCGGCTACTTTGACCACGCGGGTTTTTCGATTCTCGATGCGCGCATCCACACGGCCAACAACGGCTACGCGCTCGACACCTTCCAGGTCGTCAGCCCCAGCCTCACGGAGCATCCGCGCGAGCTGACCGCCCTGATTGAGGCACAGCTCGGACGCACGCTTGAGGAGGCCGGCGCCTTGCCCTCACCCAGCCGAGGCCGGGTGTCGCGTCGCGTCAAGAGCTTTCCGGTCGCTGCGCGGGTGACGCTGCGTCCAGACGAAAAAGCCCAACGCTGGCTGCTGAGCATTTCCGCCAGCGACCGGGTCGGCCTGCTCTACTCGATCGCCCGCGTGCTGGCCAGTCACCGCCTGAACCTGCGCTTGGCAAAGGTCACCACCTTGGGCGAGCGGGTGGAAGACACCTTTCTGATCGATGGCCCAGAATTGCAACAAAACAAGGCCCAGATCGCGATCGAGACCGAGTTGCTGCAGGCCTTACAAGCCTGAGGTCAGAGCGCGCAGCACGGGTGGTGCTCACAGTGTGCGCAGTAGGCGCAGCGCGCGCACAGAGAGCCCCGCAATGCTCGGACGGTTCCCGCCGTCTCGGAGCTCAGTCGTCGGAGGCCGCGTCGAGTCCGGGAAACAGGACCTCGGTAAAACCGAACCGGCTGAAGTCGCGCACCCGCATGGGATAGAGCACGCCCATCAAGTGATCACATTCGTGCTGCACCACGCGCGCATGAAAGCCTTCGACGGTGCGATCAATGACCTGCCCGTCCGGATCGACCCCTTGGTATCGGATGCGCCGCCAGCGCGGCACCACGCCTCGCAGCCCGGGCACCGAAAGACAGCCCTCCCAGCCCTCCTCCTGCTCGTCATCGAGCGGCGTGATCACCGGGTTGATCAAAACCGTGACCGGCACGACAGGCGCTTGAGGGTATCGCGGGTTGGGCTGGCTGCTGCCAAAAATCACCAACTGGCTGTCCACCCCAATTTGCGGGGCCGCCAGCCCCGCGCCGTTGACGTGTGCCATGGTCTCGAACATGTCAGCCACCAGCGCTCGCAAGGCTGGGCTGCCCAGCTCCTCGGGCGCCACCGGTCTGGCAACGCGCAGCAAGCGCGGATCGCCCATTTTGAGAATTTCACGCCGCGCCATCGATCAGCTTGAGCAGTTGGGGTTCATCGAGGATGGTCACGCCCAGCGACTGGGCCTTGATCAGCTTGCTGCCAGCCTCGGCGCCAGCGACCAGGTAGTCGGTTTTCTGGCTGACCGAGCCGGCCACTTTGCCACCGGCCGACTCGATCAGCTCCTTGGCCTGATCGCGACTCAGACTGGGGAGTGTGCCCGTGATCACCAGGGTCTTGCCGCTCAAGGCCAGGCCGCTGCGGTCGGCCACTTGCATCTCCGGCCAGTGCACGCCCAAGGCGCGCAGCTGCTCGACCACCTCCCGGTTGTGGGCCTGATCGAAGAAGGTGCGCAAGCTTGTGGCTACCACGGGGCCGATGTCGCTGACTTGCATCAATTGGTCTTCACTGGCATCCATCAGCGCGTCGAGCTGGCCGAAGTGGCGCGCCAGCTCCTTGGCGGTGGCTTCTCCCACATGCCGGATGCCCAGGCCAAATACAAAGCGTGCCAGCGTCGTCGTTTTGGACTGCTCGATCGCCGCGAGCAAGTTGCCCGCTGATTTCTCGGCCATCCGATCGAGTCCAAGCAGCGCGCTCAAGCCCAGCCGATAGAGGTCGGGCAAGTGCCGGATCAGCCCGGCATCGACCATTTGTTCAACCAGCTTGTCACCCAGTCCTTCGATCTCGACCGCGCGCCGCTGGGCATAGTGCAAGATGGCTTGCTTGCGCTGCGCCGGACAGAACAATCCTCCGCTGCAGCGATGATCCACCTCCCCCGGCTCGCGCACCGCGGCGCATCCGCACACCGGACACTGAGCGGGCATGACAAAGGGCTCCCCCCCCTTGCGCCGCTCAGGCAGCACCCCAACCACCTCGGGGATCACATCGCCAGCGCGCCGAACAATCACCGTGTCGCCCAAGCGCACGTCCTTGCGCCTGGCCTCGTCTTCGTTATGCAAGGTGGCATGGGTGACCGTCACGCCGCCGACGAAGACAGGCGCCAGCTTGGCCACAGGCGTGAGCTTGCCTGTTCGTCCCACCTGTACATCAATGGCCAGCACCTCGGTCAGCTGCTCCTGCGCCGGATACTTGTGCGCCACGGCCCAGCGCGGCTCGCGGGTCAAAAAGCCCAGCTGCTGCTGCAGCGCCAAGCTGTTGACCTTGTAGACCACCCCGTCGATGTCAAAGGGCAGCGCATCACGCTGCTGGCCGATCTCGCGATGAAAGCCAATCAGCCCTTCAGCGCCGCAGGCCAGTCGGGTCTGATCGGCCACAGGCAAACCCCAGTCCTTGAGCTGCTGCAGCCACCCGCCGTGGGTCTGCGGCACCGCCTGGCCGGGCGCAGGCAGCATCTGGCCGAGACCGTAGGCAAAAAAACTCAGGGGCCGCTGCGCGGCAACGGCCGGATCGAGCTGGCGCACAGCACCGGCTGCGGCGTTGCGCGGATTGACAAAGGTCTTCTCACCACGCACGCCTTGCGCGATCTTCAGGCGCTGGCGCTCATTGAGCGCCTGGAAGTCATCGCGACGCATGTAAACCTCACCGCGCACCTCGAGCACAGGCGGTGGCTGGTTGGTCTGCAACCTCAGCGGAATCTGGCCAATGGTGCGAATGTTTTGCGTCACGTCTTCGCCCACCTCACCGTCGCCGCGGGTGGCGGCCTGCACCAGGCTGCCGTTTTCATAACGCAAATTGATCGCCAGGCCATCGAACTTGAGCTCGGCCACGTACTGCACCGCGGCATCGTCGGGCCCCAAGCCGAGTTCACGGCGCACACGCGCATCAAAAGCCTGGGCGCCGCTGGCCTCGGTATCGGTCTCGGTGCGGATGCTGAGCATGGGCACGGCGTGGCGGACGCTGGAAAACTGCGCCAAGGGCGCGGCACCGACACGCCGTGTGGGCGAGTCGGCGACCTGCAAATCCGGATGGGCGGCCTCAAGCGCCTGCAGCTGGACGAACAGCTCGTCATAAGCGGCGTCGGGCAGCTCAGGGTCGTCGAGCACGTAATACCGATGGGCATGATGGTGCAGCTGCTCGCGCAGCTGCCGGGCCCGTTCGGCCAAGGCCGGATCAACAGGCTGCAAGCCTGCGGCGGGTGCGGCGTCGCTGCTCATGGCGCGGCTGGCAAGCCTTTTAATTTGGCGCCCGCTGCAGCAGGGGCGTCATCATGAGAACAGGCGACGGCAAAGCTCGGAGCCAGCCGGCAGATCACGCAGTTGCAAGGTCTCATAGAGCTGCTGCAAGTCGGCATGAATCGAATCCATGGAGTCGGCCCGGATGGGGTTGCCGTTGTCGTCCGTGATCGCCCCCTCCATGCTGGCTGCCAGGGCCAGAGCGACTTCGCACATGCGCTCGAACGGCTTGTCTTCTTGGGCAACCTGCGGCACGTCCAGCGAGAGCACGATTTGCCGCAGGGCCGCTTTGTCCGGCTCATCGGCCAGCGCCGCCTGCGCATCGAAGGAGAGCACCAAAATCGGTGGTTGTCCGTCGACCTTAGCAGGCACCACCATGCGCCCCGGGATCACGCCAGCAACAAAACCCAGGCGGGCCGCCTGCTGCTGGACATAGCCCGGACTCCAAGCGGCTTTGCGAGCCCTGAGCGTAAAGCTCAACTGCGCATCATGCGCGCCTGCAAACTGATCGAGTTCACGCGCACGCGCCACCTCCTCGAGCATGTCTGGGAACTCCGCCTCACCGCCGATTGCATCGGCAAACTGCCGAGTCCGGGTGACGAACTCTGAAAACTCGATCTGGTTCATCGCGCCAACCCGGTTGGCCAGTTGGATGCCTGCCTGGAACGCGCTGTAGCGCTGGCCAGCGGCAGGCACCTCCCACAGACCCGTGGCAGCGCTCAGGCCTTCAAGCGCGAAAGGCTTGGTGCCCACCCGACGGGTCGTCGGCAGAGCGGCCAGCGCAGCCTCGCCCGAGACCACTGCCTCAAACGAAATCGGCGCAATCACATCGATCAATGGATCAAGGCCCGCCTCTCGCTTGGGCAAGGCCACTGGCTCAAAACCGCTGACCTGATCGGACGCGCCCTCCGGTGGCTCGGCTGCGTCAGCGCTGTGCGGCAAGCTAAAGTCGAGCGTGCTCGGGTTGGGGCCGTCGGCCTGAGGCTCGGCCTGCTTGGGCCGGCTGCGACGCGAAGTCCACGCGCCATGGGCCACCACTGCGGCGAGCACCACAGCACCGAGCAAGGCCAGTGCGAGTTGCAAGTTGTTCATCACAGTGCCGACTCGGCCAATGTCAGGGCCGACTCCATGTCCACCGCCACGATACGCGAGACGCCCTGCTCCTGCATGGTCACCCCAATGAGCTGCTGGGCCATCTCCATGGCGATCTTGTTGTGAGAGATGAAGAGAAACTGGGTCTGGCGCGACATGCTGGTGACCAGCTTGGCGTAGCGCTCGGTGTTGGCATCGTCCAGCGGCGCGTCGACCTCATCGAGCAGACAAAACGGCGCTGGGTTGAGCTGAAAAATCGCAAAGACCAGCGCAATGGCGGTCAGGGCCTTCTCGCCACCGGAGAGCAGATGGATGGTCTGGTTCTTCTTGCCCGGCGGCTGTGCCATAACTTGCACGCCAGCGTCAAGAATCTCTTCGCCCGTCATGATGAGGCGGGCATTGCCACCCCCAAACAACTGCGGAAACATCTGGCCAAAGTGCTGATTGACGGTCTCGAAGGTGCTGCCCAGCAGGTCGCGCGTTTCCATGTCGATCTTTTTGATCGCATCTTCCAAAGTGGTCATGGCCTGCGTCAAGTCGGCCGATTGCGCATCCAGGAAGCCTTTGCGCTCACGCGCGGCCTGCAATTCCTCCAGCGCCGCCATATTGACCGCGCCCAGGGCTGTGATCTCGCGCTGCAAGCGCTCGACGTCGGCCTGCAAGGCAGACGGGCGAAAGCCGCCTTGCTCAATCGAGGCCTGCAACATCGCCAGATCGGCCTGGGCCTCTACCAAGAGCTGCTCGTATTGCTCAAAACCCAGACGGCTGGCTTGCTGCTTGAGTCGCAAATCCGTGATATGGGCGCGCAGCGGATCGAGCTCGCGCTCGAACTGCAAGCGCCGCTCATCGCTGGCCCGCAACTTGGCCGTCAGGTCGTCGTAGCGGCTGCGGGTGGCCGCAAGCTCCGCCTCGCGCTCGAGCTTGAGGGCAAGCGCGCCCTGCAAACCGGCGCGAGCTGTCGCATCAGACAGACGTTCGAGCTCATCTTGCGCCCTTGCTTCATCGACACGCAGCGCATCGCCTTGCTGATTGGCCATCTCGATGCTGCGACCGAGCTCCTCAATGCGCGCTTGCAGTGTGCGCAACTCAAACTGTGCCTCCTGCGCCTGCCGCTCAAGATCGCGCTGCTGTTCACGCGCCTGTCCCAGCGCCCGGTCAGCGTCCATCACGCGGTCATCGAGCTGCGCCTGCCTCTCTTGCTGATCGGCCAGCTGCATGTCGAGCTCTTCAAAGCGGCCTTGGGCGGTCACCCGGCGCTCTTGCAATTGCTCGAGCTCAACGTCCAGCTCCTCGAGGTCGGCATGCAGCTGCGCCGCGCGCGTGCGGGTCTGGTCTGCCAACTGCTGCAGCCTCAGCGCATCGACCTGCAGCGCGTGCGCACGCTCCTGGGCGCTGGTACTTTCCTGCCCAAGCGTGGCCAGGCGTTCGGACGCCTGCGCATACGCCGACTCGGCGCGCAACAAGGCGCTGCGCGCCTCCTCCACCATCAAGCTTTGCGCACGCAGCTGGCGCTCCAGATTCTCGATGTCCTTGGCCCGCGCGAGCAGGCCGGCCTGCTCGGAGTCCTGCGCATAAAAACTCACGCCATGGCGGCTCACCGCATGCCCAGCGGGCACATAAATGAGTTGCCCGACTTGTAACTGTTCGCGCCAGGCCAGCGCCTGCTCGAGCGTGTCGGCCACGTAGGCGCCATGCAACCAGTCG
>Ga0164293_10004363_pt1 | contig 12097 bp, 9 predicted proteins | sample GEODES118metaG_FD_111487 | JGI IMG/M metagenome (GOLD analysis project Ga0164293, IMG submission 111487) | Eutrophic lake water microbial communities from Lake Mendota, Wisconsin, USA - GEODES118 metaG | ecosystem: Environmental > Aquatic > Freshwater > Lake | place: USA: Lake Mendota, Wisconsin... | reverse complement strand
CTCCGTGGTGGGCTCCTCACCCCCGGAGCGCATCGTCAACTCCTCCCGCAGCTCCTCGAGATGCATCAGCTCCTGCACCTGCCGGCCCAGGGTGATCTCCTGCTCGTGCGACAGCAGCGGCACCCGGCCGATGTCGCGCAGGTAGGAGCGCAGAAGATCGGCGGTGGGGGCAAGGCCGGCGGCGGAGGTCGCGATGGTGATCGAGGGCATCGTCGCGGAGTTGCGAAACCTTGTTGTTTCGTAAAGCTACCATGATTTCGCGGACTGACTCCGCCCAGGGCAATCCAAGCGGCCCGGGACGGACCGGGAGCCGGGGGCGGGAGAATGGATCCATGGCCGCCGAGCGCCTCCAGAAGCTGATCGCCGCCGCCGGCCTCGGGTCCCGCCGCCGGGTAGAAGACCTGCTGCGCCAGGGCCGGGTGGCGGTGAACGGCCGGCCGGCCCAACTGGGAGACCGGGCCGATCCGGGGCACGATGCGATCACGGTCGACGGCCGACCGCTGGCATCCCCCCAGGAGCGGCTCATCCTGCTTCTCAACAAGCCCGTCGGGGTGCTCAGCACCTGCCATGACCCCCACGGCCGTCCCACCGTGCTCGACCTGCTGCCGCCAGCTCTGCGCTGTGGCCGCGGCCTCCATCCCGTTGGCAGGCTTGACGCCGACAGCCGGGGCGCCCTGCTGCTCAGCAACGACGGCGATCTGACCCTGCGGCTCACCCATCCCCGCTTCGGCCATCGCAAGACCTACCGGGTGTGGGTGGAGGGACACCCGAACCACCGCACCCTGGAGCTCTGGCGGGCGGGCGTTCCCCTCGACGGAAGGCCCAGCCAGCCGGTGCGGCTGCGGCGGTTGACGGCGGCGGCACCCGCTCCGGGCGGCAGCGTCTCCACCGCCGGTGCCACCCTGCTGGAGCTGGAGATGGGGGAGGGTCGCAACCGCCAGATCCGGCGCACCGGCGACCGCCTCGGCCATCCGGTGCTCGATCTGCAGCGCTGCGCGATCGGCGCAGTGCAGATCGGGAATCTGGCGGAGGGGGAGTGGCGGATCGTGGACCGGGCGGAGCTGGACCCTCAAGAATGGGGGCGTCCGGAAAGCCGCCGCTGAAGCCCATCGCCCCGCCAGCCCTGCCCGCGCCGGTGGCGCGCCTGGCCGAACGGCTGCGACGCCGCCTGCGGGGCGAACCGTCCCGGCCCGCGGGCGTTGAGGGGCCTCGCCCCCCTACGGATCCCCTGCTGCAGGCGGGTCGGCGCCTGCGGGAAGCGCGCGAGGCCCAGGGGCTCGGCCTGCGCGAGCTCGCCCAGGAGACGCGCATCAGCACCCCGGTGCTGGAGGCCCTGGAGAAGGGCTGGCGCGAGCGACTGCCGGAGGCGGCCTACCTGCGCACCATGGTGCCCCTGCTGGAGCAACGCCTGCAGCTGCCCCCCGGCAGTCTCGAGCCGGCCCTGCCGTCCGAAAAGCTGCGGCCCCACGGCCCCCGGCGGGAGCCCCTGCTGCGCCGCTTCACCCCTGGGTCGATCGACGTCTTCACCACCTGGCAGGGCACTTTGCTCTATGGGCTCCTGACCCTGCTCCTGGTCTACGGGCTGAACCTGCAGCAGCAGCGCCTGGCCCTGCAGGGGCGTCTCACCGCCCGCCCCCTCCCCCCGATGGCCCCCGCCGCCGAGACGGCGGCGAGCGCCGAGGACGCCGATGCCCTATTGCTGGAGGCCTACCCCGAGCTGAGGCCGCTGCGGGGGGCCGCCCGTGGCCAGGCGCTGCGTCGCCTGAAGGCAGAGAGCCGCTCCCGCCTGGGACGGAAGGGAGAGGCGGCCCGACCGGCTAGCCGACCGGCTTCGATAGCGGCGCCAGCTCCTGGCCGCTGAGGCCGGCACTGCCCAGCGGTGATCGTCCCCAGCGGGCCGCCATCGTGCCGTAGCCGTAGATCGGCCCGGCCAGGTCCGTCACGGGCCGCGCCATCCGCCAGCACCAATTGCGCGGGTCGGTGGTGCCGGGCACGTTGAAGCGGGCCCCATCCCCCAGCTCCAGGAGATCCTGCAGCGGCGCCACCACAAGCTCCGCAGGGGAGGCCAGGGCCAGCTCCAACAGTTGCCAACCAGGCGCGGTCACTGGGGCGCCTACGACGGCTTCCACCCGTTGGCGCCCCTCGTGGTCAAGGGATTGCCACCAGCCCAGGGTGGTGGCGTTGTCGTGGGTGCCCGTGTAAGCGACCCAGCGCTCACCCACAAAATTGGTGGGCAGGTACGGATTTTCGTTGTCGCCGTTGAAGGCGAACTGCAAGATCTTCATCCCTGGCAGGGAGAAGCCGTCGCGCAGCTGCTCCACCGGCGGCGTGATCACCCCCAGGTCTTCGGCGATCAGGGGCAGGCGGCCGTCTGGCAGCAGGGTGCCCCCGCGGCGGCAGCGGCGGTGGAGATGGCGCAGCACCGCCCAGCCGGGGGAAGGCATCCAGGAACCGTTCTCGGCTGTGGCGTCTCCGCCGGGCACGCGCCAATAGGCCTCCAGGGCGCGGAAGTGATCCAGCCTCACCAGGTTGTAGAGGGAAAGCTGGCGCTCCAACCGCTGCATCCACCAGCCGAAACGCCCCAGCCGATGCCGCCACCAGCGGTAGACCGGTGTGCCCCACAGCTGGCCGGTGGGGGAGAAGTAATCGGGCGGGACACCGCTCTGGGCCACCAGGGACCCATTGGGCCGCAGGGAGAACAGGCCCGGTTGGGCCCACACATCGGCGCTGTCATGGGCCACGTAAAAGGGCAGATCGCCCAAGATCCGCACCCCGGTGTCGGCCGCCTGACACTGCAGCAGCCGCCACTGCCGTTCGCAGCACCACTGCAGCAGGGCCTCTTCGAGAAAGTCGTTGGCCCGGCTCCGCTCCAGGAGCCGCAGGGCGCGGGCATGGCGCTGGGCGAGCGGGCCGGGCCACTCCCACCAGGGCCGCCCCCCATGGATGCGGCGCAACACCATGAAGCGGCAGTGATCGCGCAGCCAGGGCGCCTGGGCCCGTTGCCAGATCCGGAAAGCCTCCTGCAGCGCCGCGGACTGCTCCGGCCAGCGGATCCGCAAGGCCACACCAAGGGCCGTTGCCCGCTCAACGGCCAGACGCAGATCGAGGGCATCGCCCCGATCGTCCGCACCGGGAAGCCCGTCGCGATCGGCGGGGCGGAGCCAGCCCTCGGCCACCAGGTCGTCGACATCGATCAACCAGGGGTTGAGGGCCGAGCCGCTAGGGGAGCTGTAGGGCGAGCCGGTGCCGTCGGGGGGCGCCAGGGGGAGGATCTGCCAGACGCCCACCCGTTCGCGGCCGAGCAGGGCGATCCACTCCCGGGCTGCCGCCCCAAGGCTCCCGCAAACCGGGGAGGCCGGCAGCGCCGTGGGATGGAGAAGCACACCACAGTTGTGGCCGCTGGTGGGGGCGGAGGCGGCGGGCGACATCAGGGGGAGGGCAGGCGGTAACGGCTGACGATGCGGCGGGCGAACTCGGGCATGTGGCGCTCCACCATCGCGCCGTGGTGGCGGCGCAACCAAAGCGCGTTGCGGGTGAAATGGGAATCGATCGAGAAGCGGCCGTACTCCAACCCCCGCGGACCGATCCTCTGCACCAGAAAGCCCACCAGCTCCGCAAGCCAACGGGGCAACCGCACGGCCCGGTCGTAGGCCTCGATGCCCTGCTGCACCGCCTGGCGTCGGTCGCCGCGGCTGGTGACCGGGCCGATGTCGAGCTCTTGCTCCACCAAGCCAAGCAGTTCGGCGCCGGAGGGATTGCGCACGGTGATCCACTGGCGGCCGAATTCGGCCCCCATGTACCCCACCACCAGGTCGGCTCCAGCGTTGGTGTAGTCGAAACAGCTCAGGCAGCTGGGGGCGAAGACATCCTTCAAGCGGGGGGTGTCGAGGCCGAAGAAGGGCACCGTTTCCTCGTGGCCGTCCTCGTGGCGGAAGTGGATGCGGAAGTCCTGCATGAATTCGTAGTGCACCACCGTCTGCGGGGAGGAGCTGGCGCTCTCGAGGAAGGTGCGCAGGCCCTCGCGGCTGACGTTGTCGACGCAGGGAAGGCCGAGCACAAACAGCTTCTCAAGCGGCAGGGTGGCCTGCACCGCACGCAGGGCCTGGATCTGGCAGCCCACGCCGATCGCCAGCAGCCGACGGATGCCGCTGCCGGGCAACTGCTCGAGCACCTCCAGATTGGGGGAGAGGGTGGGTTTGTTGACCCGGGCCGCCAGCACCTCCTCGGGGGTGCGGGCCAGGGTGGGAACAGGGGTGAAGCGGTCCTCCGAGCTCTGGCCCACGCACAGCACCGCATCCACAAGCCCGGTCTCCAGGGCGCGCACGCCGATGCGCGACACGATCCCGGTCCACTGGGCCCCGGCGATGGGCGCGCGCAGCCGGCCGGTGAGCATGCGCTGATGCACACCGAAGTAGAGCTCGTTCTCGTTGTCGAGATCGCGGCTGCGGCCGTGGGCCTCGGTCTCCATGGCGTCGAAGCGCTGGTGGAGAAAGGCACAGGACTGGCGCACATAGGCCACCCAGCGGCTGTCACACAGGCCGCACTGGCTGCAAAGGTCGCGGGCGGGGTACACACTGCCCTTCGCCAGCGGCCGTGCCCGCTCATGGGGGAGCAGCCCTCCGGGAGAGCGCGGTCCCGGGGCAGAGGGACTCGTGGACGAGGCGGCTGTCACGGCACAGGAGGGCTCGCAATCAACCTATTCGGCCGGCGTCGCGGCCGCTGGTTCGTGCCCGACTCTGCAGCAGAGTGGGCCGCATTCCACCTTTGAACCGCCGGCCGCGATGGCTCCCCGCCGGGACTCCCGCCCCTCCTCCCGCCGCCCCGACGGGCGCTCCAGCCGGGAGCCACGGGGCAACCGCCGCAGCCAGCCCTGGCGGCTGCCCCTCCCCTCCCGCCGCAGCCTGGCCCTTGCGGGCAGTGCCTTGGTGGGCATGGTGGGGGCAAGCTGGCTACTGGGCTTGGTGTGGCCGTTGAAGGATCGCGCCACGCCTCCGCGCCAAGAAATCACCGCTGCCACGCTGGCGGAGAAGCCACAGCGGCCGATCACGGTGCTGGTTATCGGCATCGACGCCGACCGCATTGGCGATTCGGTGAACGGGGCAGCCCCACGCGGTCCCGCCAACAGCGATGCCCTGCTGCTGGTGCGGGTGAATCCGAAGGGTCCGCTGCAGGTGCTCAATCTCCCGCCTGAGCTGGCGGTCAACCTTCCGGGCCGGAAGCAACCTGTGGCCCTTGGCAGCCTCTACCGGGCCGGAGGGGTCGCCCTGGTGGCCGATGCGGTGCGGGAAGTGGTGGGGCTGGAGCCGCCCAAGCCCGACCGCTACCTGGTGCTCTCCCGGGGCGGCCTTCGCGATCTGGTGAACGGGCTCGATGGGCTGGAGATCAGCCCGCCCGGCAAGATGAAGTACGAAGACAAGTCGTTGAAGTACCGCATCGATCTGCTGCCCGGCCTGCAGCGGATGGGGGGGGCCCAGGTGGAGCAGATGGTGCGTTTCCGCGACCGCTGGCTCGGGGAATCGAGCCGCCGTGCCAACCATCAGATCGTGGAGTCGGCGTTGCGGGAGCGGCTGGGCAAGCCAGAACAGCTCATGACCCTGCCCTCCCTGCTGGCCTCCCTGCGGGACAAGGTGGACACCAACCTGGGATCGCGCGAAACCCTCAGCCTGCTGGCCGCCGCCCTTGACGATCGGCGCCCAGCGGAGTTCAGCAGCCTGCCGCTGGACCCCCCCAAACCCGGCCACGACAAACTGCGGCAGCTCCCGAAGGATCTGCCGCGCCCCTTCTGGAAGGAACCTGCGAAGACCGTGGTCGAGGAGGCTGCAGCCCCCTGAGGTCAGGTCCGGGAGGCTCAGAGCAGGTCGAGACCCTGCCAGCGCTGGGCCAGGGCCGCCAGAAGCTCCGGCCCATCCTCCGGAGGATCACCCCCGGGGCCGCCCAGCCAGCCAAGCCAGGGGAGCCCCTCACCCCGACGCCGCTCGGGCTCCCACACCCCCCCAAGCTGGATCAGGCCCACCAGGGGCACCCGCTCCTGGCGCAGCAGGGCGGTGGCGGCCGCCGGCCAACCGCTGGCCAACTGCGCCACCTCCAGCACCAGGGCGGTGGGCTGCCGAAAGGCCCCCAGCGCCTCCGCCCAGGAGCCGCCGGCCGCCAGGCCCAGCCCGGGATCCACAGGCAGGGGGGCGATCCAGGCGGGAGGTCCCTGCGTGGATCGCCCCTCGGGTAGAGCGGCCAGGGTCTCGGTCGGTGGACGATCCGCCGCGACGGACCGCAGGGGCCAGGCGCTGAGGGCGCTCAGCGACGTCGCCGCCGCAGCCACGCGCCCAGCCAGAGCCGGCTGGGATCCCACCGCCACGAGCACCAGGCCCGCCGGCTGGCCTCGGTTGCTTTCGGAAACCGTCATCCTTCCCCGTCCAGCGGACCAGCTCGCTTCTACCATCGTGGATAAGACCCCTCGCTGCCGTCCGTGACCACCTTCCCGACCGCCGAACGGCAGGAACGGAGCGCTGGGTCGACCGTGGCCAACCAGGAATCGCGGCGCCTGCGGCTGTTCAGCGGCACCTCGAACCCTGAGCTGGCACGGGAGATCGGTGCCTACCTCGGCATCCCAGATGGTCCGCGCGTAATCAAGCGCTTCGCCGATGGCGAGCTCTACATCCAGATCCAGGAGTCGATCCGCGGCTGCGACGTCTTCCTGATCCAGCCCACCTGTGCTCCGGTGAACGATCACCTGCTGGAGCTACTGATCATGGTGGACGCCTGCCGACGGGCCTCCGCCCGCCAGATCACGGCGGTGGTCCCGTACTACGGCTACGCCCGCGCCGACCGCAAAACGGCCGGCCGCGAGTCGATCACCGCCAAGCTGGTGGCCAACCTGCTGGTGAAGTCTGGGGTGGATCGGGTGCTGGCGATGGATCTGCACTCCTCCCAGATCCAGGGATATTTCGACATCCCCTGCGACCACATCTTCGGATCGCCGGTGATGGTGGATTACCTCAGCACCCTCGACCTGGGCGAAGTGGTGGTGGTCTCCCCCGATGTGGGCGGGGTGGCGCGGGCTCGGGCCTTCGCCAAGCAGATGAAGGACGCTCCCCTGGCGATCATCGACAAGCGCCGCTCGGGGCACAACGTCGCCGAAAGCCTCACCGTGATCGGTGACGTCAGAGGCAAGACAGCCGTGCTGATCGACGACATGATCGACACCGGCGGCACCATCTGCCAGGGGGCCAAGCTGCTGCGTCGCTCAGGCGCGGCACGCGTGCTCTGCTGCGCCACCCACGCGGTGTTCTCACCACCGGCGGTGGAGCGCCTTTCGGAGCCCGGCCTGTTCGAGCACGTGGTGGTAACCAACAGCATCCCCCTCACTCCCGAACGCCGCTTTCCCCAACTGCGGGTACTGTCGATCGCCAACATGCTGGGCGAGGCGATCTGGCGCATCCACGAGGAGAGCTCGGTGAGCTCGATGTTCCGCTGAAGCCTTCCGTGGCGCCGCCGCTGGCACCCCTGCGACGGCGGGCTCATCTGAAGCGCCACTTACCCGTGAGCCTCACCCTGGCGCTCACGGCCCTCCTGCAGCTGGCCGGCGTCCTGGAGCCGGCGGCCCGCGCCCGCGTGCCGATGCCCGAGCCTGGCGCCAGCCGCCTGCCGGAGCCGATGCGCCGTCGCGTCGGCGTGTGGCTGACCAACAGCCCCAGCCCCCTGTACTACGACCCCGGCCGCATCGAGACGGCGGTGGAACAGCTGGCCGCCACGGGCTTCAACACCCTCTACCCAAACGTCTGGAGCCGGGGTGCCACCTTCCACCGCAGCCGCTGGGCACCGATCGAGCCCACCCTGGCCAGCAACGCCCCCACCCTCGACCCGATCTGCCGCCTCACCCGCGCCGCCCAGCGTCGCGGCATGCAGGTGATCCCCTGGTTCGAATACGGCCTGATGGAGCCGGGCGACGCCGAGGTGGTGCGTCGCCATCCGGAGTGGATTCTGAGGCGAGCCGATGGCAGCGCCCTCTACGCGATGCACGGCGCCAATCTGCAAACCTCCCCGCTCAAGGATCTGCGGGTGTGGCTGAACCCGGCCCACCCCGGGGTGCGCGCTCGCTTCATCGGACTGATCACCGAGATCGTGCAGCGCTGCGGAGTGGATGGCATCCAGCTGGATGACCATTTCGCCTGGCCGGTGGATCTGGGTTACGACGACACCACCCGCGCCCTGTTTCTGGCCGACACAGGGCGGGAACCGCCCGCCAACACCACCGATCGGGCCTGGATGAAGTGGCGCCGCCAGCAGCTCACGGGCCTGCTGCGCGAACTTCGCGCCAGCCTCGACCAGGCTTCCGGCGGCCGGCGGGCCGTGATCAGCCTCTCTCCCGGGCCGTTCCGCTTCGCCTACAACCATTGGCTGCAGGACTGGGAGCTGTGGGCGCTGGGCCACCTGATCGACGATCTGGTGGTGCAGAACTATGCCTATTCGGTGCGGGGCTTCGAGCGCGATCTCAACCAGCCAGCGCTGGTCAAGGCGCGCAGCTGGGGCATGCCGGTGGAGATCGGCATCCTGGCGGGCTTCGGCGGCCGCACCCCAGACATGGCCACCCTGGCCGAGAAGGTGCGCCTCTCGGCCGAACGGGGCCACGGCGTCATCTACTTCTATTGGGAGGGGCTGTGGGGGCGCTACGCCGGCCCGGAAGGGGGCGCCTACCGGTTGGAGGCATTCCGCCAGCTGCATCAGCAGGCCTTTGGTGAGGGGTCCGGTGCCGGGCAGACCCCCTCCCGGCCGATCCGCCTGCCACGCCCGCCCAGCTCGCTACCACCAGCGCCGCCCCCGCCACCACCCATCCCGTGAGACGGCTCCGCCGGCCCCCCTGGGACCGGGTCAAGCCGCAGGCGAAACCGGCGTCAGGCACTGCTCCACCACCTCGCGGGTGTTGGTGGAGAGCTGGGCGGCCGCGAGGCGCTCGAGCGCTTCATGCATCCGTGCACACCTCGCCGGCCCGTAGCTGGCCCAGCGGCTGAAGACCTTGGCCAGGCGGGAGGCGGTGATCGGATTGCGTCCGTCGAGCTCGGCGATGCGATCGGCCAGGAAGCGATAGCCACTGCCATCAGCGGCGTGGAACACCGGCGTGTTGCCAGCAAGCCCCCCCAACACGGCCCGAACCGAGTTGGGGGCGTTGGGATCAAAACGGGGGTGCTGGAGCAGCTTGTCGACCCGCGCCAAACCATCGGCCAACGGCGCGGAGGCCTCCAGGGCGAACCAGGCATCAAGGATCACCGGCCGATCCTGCCAGCGGTCGTGGAAGGCCTGGAGCGCCTGATGGCGCTCCGGCAGGGGATGGCACTGCAGGGAGCGCAGGCCAGCGCGGGCCAGGGTCATGGAGCTGCTGTCGACGGCGGCCCGGCAGGAGGCGATCGCCGAACGATCACCGGCGGCCACCCGCCAGCTCCAGATGGTGGCGGTGAGCATCCGATCCCCCACACCCTCCGGCCAGGGCAGCGACCACTGGGGAGTGCAGCGCTCAAGCGCCTCGGCCAGGGGATCGGCCAGGGCGATGCCGAAGCGGCGCTGCAGGGCCATCAAGGCGGCAAAAAGGGCGGGGGGATCGGGTTCCGGCGCCGCGTCTTCCAGCTCGGGGAGACCCGGCAGCGCCAGCAGCGCGCTGCGGCTGGACTCGGCCAGGGAGGGATCGGCAAGGATGCGGCGGAAGGCATCGAGAAGCTCCTCCTCCAGCTGGCCATCGGGCCGACCGGCAGCGCGGCGCAGCACCGCCCGACGCAGCAACACCTGGCCCGCATCCCAGCGGGCGAAGGGGTCAGTGTCGGTGGCGAGGAGGTGCACTAACTCACCGGTGGGCCGCCCCATCTCGAGCTTCACCGGCGCAGAGAAGTGGCGCAGCAGCGACAGGGCCGGGGGCTGCGCCTGGGCTGGCAGTCCCTCCAGGTAGAGGGTCTGGTCGGCGCGGTCTACCACCAGAAGGTGGGTGCCCTCACCCCAGCGGCGCGGCAACAACGGCAGGGGAATGGGCCGTCCGTCCGGGTCCACAGCCCGCAGGGAGAGAGAATGGCCGGCCTGGTCGAGCGCCCCCAGGGCCAGGGGAATCACTAGCGGGTGCTTGTCCGGCTGGCCGGGGGTGGGAGGAGTGAGCTGACGGATGCGCAGCTCAAGGCGCCCCAGGCGACGGTTCCAGCGGCGGCGCACCTGCAGCTGCGGAGTGCCGGCCTGGTGGTACCAGCGGCGGAACTCGGCGAAATCAAAGGGCGGCGGCGCCAGGCGGCCGTCCAGCCCGTTCGCGGCCCAGTGAGCCTCAGCGGCTTCACGCATCGCCGCCAGGAAATCGTCGCAGGTGGCGGCGGTGCCATCGTGGCGGCGCACGTAAAGGGCCATGCCGGCCTGGAAGGCCTCATCGCCGATGAGGGTCTGCAGGGCACGAATGACTTCCGATCCTTTTTCGTAGATCGTGGTGGTATAGAAGTTGTCGATCGCTTGATATTGATCTGGCTGTACCGGATGGGCGGTAGGACCCGCATCCTCCCGGAACTGAGTATTGCGCAGCATCGAAACATTCTCGATACGATTCAGGGCGTAGCCATGCTGATCTGCGCTGAAGCATTGATCGCGGAATACCGTGAGGCCCTCCTTAAGCGAGAGCTGGAACCAGTCGCGGCAGGTGATGCGATTGCCGGTCCAGTTGTGGAAGTACTCGTGGGCAATCACGCTCTCGATTCTCTCCAGCTCCGCATCGGTGGCGGTGGCAGCGTCAGCGAGCACCAGCTTGGAATTGAAGATATTGAGGCTCTTGTTCTCCATCGCGCCCATATTGAAGTGGCGCACGGCAACGATATTGAACTCATCGAGGTCGTACTCCAGGCCGTACACCTGCTCATCCCACGCCATGCAGCGCTGCAACGACGCCATGGCGTGGGCGATGTAGGGGCCGTCGCCGGGTTCGACGTGGATGCGCAGGGCCACCGTGCGCCCGCTGGCCGTGGTGAAGGTGTCGCGCACCTCCTCCAGCCGGCCTGCCACCAAGGCGAAGAGATAGGAGGGCTTGGGGAAGGGGTCGTCCCAGAGGGCGTAGTGGCGCCCGTCGCCGAGATCCCCGCTCTCCAGGCAATTGCCATTGCAGAGCAGCACCGGGCAGCTGCCGCGATCAGCCTCCAGTCGCACCCGGAAGCGGCTGAGCAGATCGGGGCGATCGGGGTGCCAGGTGATGCGACGAAAGCCTTCGGCCTCGCACTGGGTCGTGAACAGCCCCCCACTGACGTAGAGCCCCTCAAGGGCGGTGTTGCGGTGCGGCTCGATCCGCACCGTGCTGGTGAGCACGAAAGGGCGATCCGGTGGCGCGTGGATGCACAGCTGCTCGGCTTCCTGGCGGAACTCCGCAGCCACCAGGGAGCGGCCATCGATCGCCAGCGCCAAGGTGTCGAGATCGATGCCCTCAAGCACCAGGGCACCAGGAGCGGAGCGGCCATCGGCCCCCTCCGCGGCTGGATTGGGGGCCAGCGCCAGGCGGGCGTCGACCAGGGCATGGTCCTCAAACAGGCGCACCGTCAGGTCGGTGCGCTCGAGCCGATAAGGCGCCGCACGGTAGTCGGCGAGATGGACGGTGGCCATCAGGGGAGGGGGACGGGCCGCAGGCGCGCCGGCGTCACTTGGTGCCGGAAGGCTTGCCGGCGGCTGGGGCAAGAGCCTTGCGAATCTGGGGGAGCAGGGCGTCGTACTCCTTCCGCCAGTCGGGGGGCAGGCGGGTGCCGCAGAAGCGATCGGAGCGCAGGACCGATTCGGCGACAGTGGCGTTGATGATCTGGTCGCGGTTGAGGGGGTTGGCAGCCCCAGCCAGGCGGCTGCCGTGCTTTTCGGTGAGCACCGAGGCCACCATCGATACGCTGCCGTCGAGGGCGGCCTTGAAGGGAACCTTCTGCTGCGAGAGGGCGCAGAGGTTGATCGCCGACATGGTCATGTAGGTATTTACCTCCTCCACCGACGCAGGCTTGCTGGCGGCGGCCGGCGGGGCCTTGGGCGCTGCGGATTGGGCCGCCGCCTCGAGGGGCGCGAGCAGGGGGGCGACGAGAAGCAACACAGTGGCAGCCCTAGCTGCCCTAGCTGCCCT
>Ga0164293_10004362_pt1 | contig 12098 bp, 13 predicted proteins | sample GEODES118metaG_FD_111487 | JGI IMG/M metagenome (GOLD analysis project Ga0164293, IMG submission 111487) | Eutrophic lake water microbial communities from Lake Mendota, Wisconsin, USA - GEODES118 metaG | ecosystem: Environmental > Aquatic > Freshwater > Lake | place: USA: Lake Mendota... | reverse complement strand
GCCGATCTCAACGATGTGGCCCGGGCCGCGCTGGCCCTCGACATTCCCCTCGAACTCAGCGAGGAGGGCAATGCCAGTGCTGCGGAGCTGGCCACAGCCTTCGCCGGCACCGACCGCAGCCGGGCACTCCAGCAGCAGCTCAAGGCCATCCTCAAACCGATTCTGCTCAGTGACGTCCCCGGCACCCATGCGCTGGCCGGCCTGGTGGAGGAAGGGACCGCCCTCGCCCCTTGGTGCTGCCCAACCCTGCACTACGCCGATCTCTGGAACCAGCAGATGCTCGTGGTGCTGCTCACCGAGGGGAAGGATCGTCCGAGTGTGCGCCACAAGACCAGCGTCGACCTGGCCTCCGATGGGTGCCATGGCGCCATCGACTGGCCCTTGCTGGCCCCCAGCCAACTCACCCCCTACCAGGAGGTGTTGGAGCATGGGCTGGTGCAGCGCCTGAATGGACGCCGGCGCTTCCTGGCCGAACTCCAGGGCGACCTACTCGCCATGGTGCAGGCACGCCAGGCCGAACCGCTGGTGGGCCAGGTGCTGCCGGGGGTGATCAGCGGGGTGCAGAGCTACGGCTTTTTCGTGGAGGTGCCGCCCTCCCAGGTGGAGGGCTTGGTGCACGTCAGCTCCCTCAAGGACGACTGGTACGAATACCGCTCGCGCCAGAACCGGCTGGTGGGACGCAAGAACCGCCGCACCTACATGTTGGGTGACCAGGTGGAGGTGGAAATCCAGAAGGTGGATGCCCTACGCCATCAGATCGACCTGGCCGTGATTCTTCCCGAAGGGGATGGCCCCTCCGAATCGGACGACTCACGCGACGGGGACAACGGCGATGGGGACCCCCGCGATGCCCATGAGGCCGATCCCTTCGCACCGATCCCCGTTCTGAGCGAGGCCTGAGCCATGGTTGCCGCGGCCGGACCGGTTCCGGTGGTACTGGCGGTATCCGGCGCTTCCGCCCAGCCCCTGGCCGAGCGGGCCCTCCAACTCCTGCTGGAGGCCAACGAAGCGGTGGAACTGGTCACCTCCCGTGGCGCCATCGGGGTGTGGCAGGCCGAATTGGGTTTGCGGGTGCCGTCCGAGCCCGAGGCCCAGGAGGCGTTCTGGCGGGAGCGCACCGGCATCCAGTCGGGCCAGTTGCGCTGCCATCGCTGGAATGACCAAGCAGCAGGCATCGCCAGCGGTAGCTTCCGCACCAAAGGCATGGTGATCCTGCCGGCCTCGATGGGCACGGTGGGACGCATCGCCTCGGGGGTCGCCCTCGATCTGGTGGAGCGGGCCGCCGACGTCCACCTCAAGGAGGGACGCCCCCTGGTGATCTGCCCCCGGGAAACCCCCTGGAACCTGGTGCACCTGCGCAACCTCACCACCCTGGCGGAGGCCGGTGCCCGCATCGCCCCACCCGTGCCGGCCTGGTACCACCAACCCCAGACCATCGAGGACATGGTGGATTTCCTGGTGATCCGCGTCTTTGACGTGCTGGGCTTTGAGCTCGGCAAGCTGCGCCGTTGGCAAGGGCCGCCCCACCAGCCAGGATCCCCAGACAACCGGTCTCTCTAGATCCCCCTCCCTACCCACCAGTCCGTCCGTTGGTCCTGCTGCAACGCCTGCTGCTGCTCCCCCTGCTGACCCCGCTGTTGGTGGTGCTGCTGGTGGGTGCCTTGAACCCGAGGCCCAGCCTCGCCCTGCGGCTGTTGGTCTGGACCACTCCTGCCCTGCCCGTTGGCGCTTGGATCGCCCTCGCCGCCGGGGGTGGGGCTGGGCTGAGCGCCGCCGGTGCCGCCCTGGCCCTGGGAACAGCACCAGGCGGCCTTCGCCGTCAGGTGCGCCAATCGACGCGCGATCCTCGGCCGGGCTGGCGCGAGGATGGCCCCGCACCCTGGGAGGAGGCCGCCAAGCGCACCCCTCCACCGCGGCAAAGCAGCCCTTCGGCACAGGGAGTGACCGCCGGACCGCCCAGGCCGCCGGGCGATCCGGCCCCCACCGTGGCCGTGCCCTTCCGCGTGATCCGCAAGGGACGGCCTCCGGCGAGCCCTCCCTCCCAGCCAACGCCCGGCCCTGAGCCCGTGGTCACCCAGGCGGCGGCGGTGGGCGATGGCTGGGATCGCGCGGCCAACGACGACTGGTGAAACCGGCACCCTGCTGAGGGTGAGGCCTGCGTAAAGTCGTCTGAGATGCCGCATGGGGCCTGCACTGGTGAGCGAAGCCGCCCAACCCGCCGCGAATGCGGCAGCCAAGCCCACCGGCGAAGCCAGTCCTACTGGCGATTCCCAAGCAGCTGGCAATGCCCAAGCAGCTGGCGATGCCAAACCGGCCAAGGCCAAGGCGCCTACACCGGAAGATCAACCCTTCGACAGCTACGTGCCCCAGCTGTTGATGCCAGCCCTGGCCAAGGAAATTCAGAGCTATGGCGGGCCTGCCCCCGAGCTCTCCTTTGAGCAGGGACCGATGCCGGTCGTGGGTGCGAACTGCTGGATGGTCAAGGGCACCCTTCCAGGCGAGCGCCGCTTCTGGCTCTGCTTCACCGGAGCCGACATCAATGCCGCCAAAACCTTGGCCGTGGCCGAGGCAGGCAGCGAACCCAGCCTGCTCGAATCGTTTCTGATCGACGAGAAAAAGATGAGCCTGGCGCTGCTGGTGTCCCGGCTGGTGCAGCGGCTGAACGGGCAGAAGTGGCTCGGCCCGAACTGAGGGCAGGTCCCTCTACGATGCAGGCACTGCCCTAAGCCGCAACGCTCGATGGTGCCTCCCGCCGCAACCGCCACTCCCGCAGCCCCCTCCCAAATCGCCACGGGCACCCCGGACGCGCCGGCGACCAAGGATCCGGTCAAGGACACGATCCTCACCCCGCGCTTCTACACCACGGATTTCGACGCCATGGCGGCGATGGATCTGCGGCCCAATGAAGTGGAGCTGGAGGCGATCTGCGAGGAGTTCCGCAAGGACTACAACCGGCACCACTTCGTCCGCAACGGTGAGTTCGAGGGCGCAGCCGACAAGCTCGACCCTGAAACCCGCCAGGTCTTCATCGAATTCCTCGAGCAGAGCTGCACCTCCGAATTTTCTGGATTCCTGCTGTACAAGGAGCTGAGCCGCCGCATCAAGCAGAAGAACCCCCTGCTGGCGGAGTGCTTCGCCCACATGGCCCGAGATGAGGCCCGCCACGCCGGCTTCCTCAACAAGGCCATGGGCGACTTCGGCCTGCAGCTCGACCTGGGCTTCCTGACCGCCAGCAAGGCCTACACCTTCTTCAAGCCGAAATTCATCTTCTACGCCACCTACCTGAGCGAGAAGATTGGCTACTGGCGTTACATCGCTATTTACCGTCACCTCGAGAAGCATCCCGAGAGCAAGATCTTCCCGATCTTCAATTTCTTCGAAAACTGGTGCCAGGACGAAAACCGCCATGGCGACTTTTTTGATGCCCTGATGAAGGCCCAGCCCGACACGGTGCGTGGACTGAGCGCCCGCCTCTGGTGTCGGTTCTTCTTGCTGGCCGTGTTTGCCACGATGTACGTGCGCGACGTAGCTCGCAAGGAGTTCTACGAAGCCCTTGGCCTCGATGCCCGCGAGTACGACAAGGTCGTGATCGCCAAGACCAACGAAACCTCCGCCCGGGTGTTTCCTGTGGTGCTCAACGTGGACCATCCGAAGTTCTACGTGCGCCTGGAGCGTCTGGTGAGCAACAACGCCAAGCTCAGCGAGGCCGATGCCAGTTCAGCCCCCGCGCCTGTGAAGGTGCTGCGCAAACTGCCCTACTGGATCGCCAACGGTGCCGAGATGGCCAAGCTCTATCTGATGGCACCGATTCGCAGCGAGCAGTTCCAGCCCTCGGTGCGCTGATCGCGTTGCACTGATCGCATTGCACTGATCGCGGTGCGTTGACCGCGGTGCACTCCATCAACGCCGCTCCCCTTCCTCTCGCTGATTCCCCTTGGTTGCCTCCATGCCCGCCGTGGGCGCCATCGCCGATGGCTTTGACCACACCTGGCGACCACGCCTCGACAGCCTGCTGGCAGCGGGGCGAGGAGCCGGGGCCGACCTCGTGGAGATCTTCCTGGAGCGCACCGACCACATCGGGGTGCTGGCGGAACAGGACACGATCACCAGCGTCAGCCCCGCCTTTGGCATGGGGGCGGGCATCCGGGTGTTCCTCGGAGAACGGGACGGGTTTGTCAGCACCAACGACCTCAGCGACCGCGGCCTGCTCCAAGCCCTCGAGCAGGCCCTGGGCATGCTCGGCCTGGCCCGCACCAGCACCCCCACCACGGGCTTCGAGGGCCTGGGGGCCCTCGCTGACTTCGCCGATGCCAAAGCCCACTGGCTCGACCGCTGCCCTTCCCTGGCTGAAGCCACACTGAAGCTGCTCGAGGGCACAGCCCGCCTGGCGCACCACGGCCGACACCTCCAGGCCCGCCGCGCCAGTTACTCCCGCGACTGGCAGAGCGTGCTGGTGGCTGCCAGCGATGGCACCTTCGCCCAGGACGTCCGCCTACACCAGTCCCTCGGCCTGAATGTGCTCGCCGCCGATGGGGATCACCGCGCCGGCCTGGGCCGCCGCTATGGCACCTCCGGCCGCCCCGATGACCTGCGCCAGTGGGATGCGGATGCCTCCGCCCAGGATGTCTGCGCCAGCGTGGGCAGCATGCTCTACGCCGACTACGTCGAAGCCGGCCAGATGCCCTGCGTGCTGGCCAACCGCTTTGGCGGCGTGATCTTTCACGAGGCCTGCGGCCACCTGCTGGAAACCACCCAGGTGGAGCGGGGCACCACCCCCTTCGCCGACAAGGTGGGCGAGCTGATCGCCCATGAAGCCGTGACGGCCATTGATGAGGGCCTGACGGACGGCGCCTTCGGCTCCCTCTCCATGGACGACGAGGGCATGGCACCGCAACGCACGGTGTTGATCGAGAACGGCGTGCTCAAACGCTTCCTCAGTGACCGCGCCGGCCAACGGCGCACGGGCCACGAACGCACCGGCAGCGGCCGGCGCCAGAGCCATGCCTTTGCTGCCGCCAGCCGCATGCGCAACACCTTCATCGCCGCAGGCCCCCACTCCCCAGATGCCCTGATCGCCTCGGTGGACAAGGGCCTGTACTGCAAGTCAATGGGCGGCGGCAGCGTCGGGCCCACCGGCCAGTTCAACTTCGCCGTGGAGGAGGGCTACCTGATCGAGAACGGCCAGCTCACCAAGCCGGTGAAGGGGGCCACCCTGATCGGAGAAGCCAAGGAGGTGATGCCCCGCATCTCAATGTGTGCCAACGATCTGGAGCTGGCCGCAGGCTTCTGCGGCTCCGTGAGTGGCAGCATTTTTGTCACCGTCGGCCAGCCCCACATCAAGGTGGATTCGATCACCGTGGGGGGCCGTTGAGCATGACCAACCTCCCCACCCCAGACCAGCTGGGCCAAGACCAGCCCACGCCACAGCAACACCCCCCCGAACAGGCCCCGGCGACGCTCAACCCCGAGGCCCTGAGCGACCGCCTGCAGCAGCTGGCCCGCAGCTCCGGCATCCAGCGCTGGGACCTGGGGGCCTCCTGCAGCACCGACACCTCCGTGCAGGTGGATCGCGGTGAGGCCAAACAGATGAAAGGGGCGCAACGCAGTGCCATCACGGTGCGGGTGTGGAACGGCGATGGCCTGGTGGGAATCACCAGCACCTCGGACCTCTCCGATGGGGGCTTGGCACGGGCCCTGGCCGGGGCCCGGGATGCCAGCGCCTTCGGCAACGCCGAGGAGACCCCGGCCTTCTCCCCCCTGGCCACGGCCCCCCTGGCCAACCTTGAGCAGCCCCTGCACGAACCCCAGCCGATCCTGACCCTGCTGGACACCCTCAAGCAGGCGGAACGGGATCTGCTGGCTCGCCATGCCGCCATCGGCACCGTGCCCTACAACGGCCTCGCCCAGCGCAGCAGCGAGCGGCTCTACCTCAACAGCGACGGCGCCTGCCGCCACCAGGTGCTCACGACGGCCAGCATCTATCTCTATGCCCGCGCCGAGGAAACCGGCCGCAAACCCCGCAGTGCCGGAGCCGTGCGGCTGGGGTACGGCACCGCCGACCTCGACATCGCCGGCTGCATCGAGGAAGCGGCAGAGCGCACCATTGCCCACCTGGACTACGCCCCCATCGAAACGGGGCATTACACCTGCGTGTTCAGCCCAGAGGCCTTCCTCGATCTGATCGGCGCCTTCAGCAGCCTGTTCAACGCCCGGGCCGTGCTCGATGGCGTCAGCCTCAGCCAGCGGGACTCGCTGGGATCCAGCCTGGCAGTGCCGTTCCTGAGCATCCGCGACAACGGCCTTCACCCCGGCAACGTGGGGGCATCGGCGTTTGACGGTGAGGGAACCCCCACCGCTCCCCTGGATCTGGTGGAAGGCGGCGTCCTCAGACATTTCCTGCACTCGGAGGCAACGGCCCGTGCCTTCGGGGTGGCTCCCACCGGCCATGCCGGCCTGGGGGCCAAGGTGTCCGTCGGGGCTGACTGGTTTGAAATCGGGGCCACGCCGGGCAGCAACGGCGGTCAACAGGGGCTGAACCGCTTCAACCACGCAGGGCCGGTGGTGGTGATTGATTCCCTGTCCGCCCTGCACGCTGGGGTGAAGGCCAGCCAGGGATCCTTCTCCCTGCCCTTCGACGGCTGGCTGGTGCAGAACGGCGTCAGCCGCTCGATCGAGGCGGCCACCGTGGCCGGTGACATCCGCGCCGTGCTTCAGGCCATTGTGGGCTTTGAGGGCGACGCCAAGATCACCCCGGATGGGCTCTGCCCCTACGTGTGGGTGGAAGGCCTCTCCGTCACAGGCGAGGCGTGACCCCCTAGTCCGATTTGGCCCCTGTGAAGATCCTGTTCTGGGGAACGCCGGCCTACGCCGTGCCCAGCCTCGAGGCCCTGGTGGCCGCCGGACACACCGTTGTAGGAGTGGTGACCCAGCCGGATCGGCGCCGAGGCCGGGGCAAGGAGCTGCAGGCCAGCCCGGTGAAGGCCCGGGCCCTGGAGCTGGGGATCCCGGTGTTTACGCCGGAGCGGATCCGGCGCGAGCCAGCATGCCAGCAGCAGCTCGGCGCCCTGGGAGCCGACGCCTATGTGGTGGTGGCCTTTGGCCAGATCCTTCCCCCGGAAGTGCTTCAGCAGCCCCCCCTGGGGTGCTGGAACGCCCACGGCTCCCTGCTGCCGCGCTGGCGCGGAGCGGGGCCAATCCAGTGGAGCCTGCTGGAGGGCGATGCCGAAACCGGCGTCGGGATCATGGCCATGGAGGCAGGGCTCGACACCGGACCGGTGCTGCTGGAGCGCTCAATCGGCATCGGACTGCTCGAGAACGCCCACCAGCTCGGCCAGCGCCTGGCCAGCCTGAGCGCCGAACTGCTGGTGGAGGCCCTCCCGACGATCGCCGCCGCAGGACCGGGCCCCGAAGCCGAGCGCCTCAGTCGCCTGCAGGTGCGTGTCCAGGGAGAGGTGGGCATGAGCTACGCCCGCATGCTCACCAAAGAGGACGCCCTGATCGACTGGGGCGCCTCCGCCCTGGCGATCCACCGACGGGTGATGGGGATGTATCCCGGGGCCCACACCAGCTGGCGGGGCAAACGGCTGAAACTGCTGGCCACCGAACCCCTCGTCGCCCGGCTTGCGGATGAACTGAGCGTGGAAGCCCGGGCCCTGCTGGCCAGCCCACCCGCGGCAGCCCCCCCGGGCAGCGTGCTGGCGACCGTGCCCGGGATCGGCTTGGTGCTGGCCAGCGACGGATGCCCACTACTGCTGCGCCAAGCCCAGCTGGAGGGCAAGGCAGCGGCCCAGGGACAGAGCCTGATCCAACAGCTTGAGGCCAGCCCTGGCGAGCGCCTGGGTGACGGGGCGTAACAGCCGATTTACGTTCTGTGTTGTTAGGACTCACTCACTTTTTCGCTCCCCGGAACCTGGCTAAAGAGGAGGGAGAGTTCGCAATGGATCCATGGGGAACGAGCTGTCCTACGTCGGCGAAACCGGCAATGGCTGCCTGATTTACCGGGAGACCTCGGGCCGCTACGTGGTCAGCCACGAGCAGCAACCCCAGCAACGCCGCCGGGTGGCGACCCTGGCCAGCGCCTATGCGACCTGTCACGGGCTCGAGATGGGGCAGGCTCTGGACAGGGCCAACCAGACGATGGTGGTCAGGGCATCATCGGCTGGTTGAGCGCTCAGACCTTGCCAGGCTCCTTCAGCTGGAAGGACGCCTTGCGATGCAAGGCATGCAGACCTTCCAGCTGATTGTGGACCGACAACAGCTGATCTCGGATGTGCTGGCTGTTGTCAATACGCCCCAGGGCCAGCAGCATCGACTCGATCTGCCCCTTGCAGTCGATCAGCACGCGGCATTCAGGAGATCCGGGCTCGTAGGGCATGACAGTGGCTCCAACCCCTCCATTCGAGCCCACACCCGCTGCCACCAATGTGTCGACGGCTGCTGTTCAGGGCAGCCCTCGGGAAGGCACTAGGGAAAGCCCTCAGTCAGCGGCCGGAGCCGACGGGGCGACGGGTGCGACGCCCCTCGCCCCCCCCGCCGGCCCAACGGCCACCACCCCCATTGCCACCACCGCTTCGGCCCCCGCGACCACGACCACCACTGAGATCCAGCGGCGGAGCCGACAGCACCTTGGGCTCGAAGCCCGGCACCTCCTGACGGGGCAGACGGGTGCCGATCATGCGCTCAATGGCACGCAGCAGTTCGCTCTCTTCAGCCGCCACCAGGGAAATGGCGTGGCCGTTGTGGCCGGCACGGCCGGTGCGGCCAATCCGATGCACGTAGTCCTCAGCCTGGTTGGGCAGATCCAGGTTGATCACGTGCGGCAGCTGGTGAATGTCGATGCCCCGGGCCGCTAGGTCGGTAGCCACAAGCACCCGCAGGGAGCCGGCCTTGAAATCGGCTAGAGCCCGGGTGCGGGCTCCCTGGCTCTTGTTGCCGTGGATGGCCGCCGCCGACATGCCTTCGCGGCTGAGGCGCTCGGCCATCCGGTTGGCGCCGTGCTTGGTGCGCGAAAACACCAACACCTGCTGCCAGTCGTTGCTGCGGATGAGGTGGCTGAGCAGATCCCCCTTGCGGTCCATGTCGCAGGGATGGAGCAGGTGCTCCACCGTGGGCGCCGTGCGGTTTTCCGGTGTGGCCTGGAGCTGCACGGGGTTGTGCAGCAACCCTGTGGCCAAACGGCGAATGTCGCCGGAGAAGGTGGCCGAAAACAGCAGGTTCTGCCGCTTGGGCGGCAGCAGGGCCAGGATTTTCTGGATGTCCCGGATGAAACCCATATCGAGCATCCGATCGGCCTCATCGAGCACCAGGATCTCGACCCGATCCAGCCGCAGCGCCTTCTGCTGGTAGAGGTCCATCAGGCGGCCGGGGGTGGCCACCAGCACGTCGGTGCCGCGCTGCAGGCGACTGATCTGGGGATTGACCTTGACCCCGCCGAAGACCACGTCGCTGCGCAGGTCGAGGTAGCGGCCATAGGCCCGCACGCTGTCGCCCACCTGGGCCGCCAGCTCGCGGGTGGGAGTGAGCACCAAAGCCCGCACCACACCGGCGCGGGCATGGGGGCCATGGCGCAGCTTCTCCAGCATCGGCAGGGTGAAGCCCGCCGTTTTGCCGGTGCCGGTCTGGGCCGCCGCCATCACGTCATGGCCAGCCAACACGGCCGGGATGCACTGGCCCTGGATCGGCGAGGGCTGGGTGTAACCCTTCTCGGCCACCGCCTTCAAGATCGGCTCGCCGAGTCCGAGCGAGGAGAAGTCGACCACGGCAACCCCTGGGACCGCAGCCTGGGGCACCGGATCGGCGGCCACCGCCTGGGGACTGGCAACGGCCGTTGCGGTGCCGGATCGGGGAGCGGACTGACGGATCGCTGGCGCTGCGGGATCCTCCACCCTAGGGGGCCCCGCGCGATCCATCTTCAGGGTCCGTAGAGCTGCCAGGCCCGCTCACAGCACAGCCGCAGATCCCGATCCGGTAGCGCCAGGGCCTCCGGCCAGGAGGTCTGCAACCACGGCCGCAACAGGGCCGGATCCAAGGCGCCGCTGTGGGGATCGCGCCAGTCGCGGAAAAAGGTGTCCTGGGCCGCCAGCACCCGGAACTTGAAAAACTCCAGCAACCGGGCCCGGAGCCTAGTGCCATCGATGGTCCAGAGGCGATCGGGATCCACCCCAAGGGAGATCCAGGCGCCGGGCTCCAGTCCGGGCAGCAGGGGGGCCAGCACCTCCACCACCTGGGCCGGCTGGTCGTGGCGCCGCTTGGTGTCCGGATCCGGCTGATAGATCCAGCCCACCAGGGGAGTGGAGTCCCCATGGCGCACCAGCACCCGCCAGAAGCGGAAGGTCTCCGGCGGATGGCGGTCGGTCCACTGCAACCGTTCAAAACAATGGTCGGGGCACTCGCTGCGCAACTCGAGGGGTGCCAGTGAGAGGTTGAGGGTGCCCGCGAAGCAGGCCGACAAGTCCAGCCCCCTCTGGGCAAACCAAGGGCTCTGCAGACTGATGGTGCCGGCCGGGTAGGGGGACTCAGGATCGCGACCGGAGGCCACGCCGTGGCCCTGCACCCGCTGTCCCTGAATCCAGCGGATCGGGGCCTCAGCCATGGGACCGGGATCCGCGGGCCACAAAGTGGCTGCAGCGCTCGCAGGGACCATCCGGCAGGACGGCACAGCGCAGCAAGGGACTGCGGGCGTTGAAGCGGCAGCTGGGATCACCGATCACCCACTGGTTCTGCCACCAGCGGGCATCGGCGGGTTGGCGTTGGGCTTTCACCTGCAGAGCCACGCTGGCCAGTTCATAGCGGCCGTTGCGCAGCTGATAGCGGTGGCGGCGCTGCAACACCAAATAGGTGCGGCCACCAGCCTCGATCCACCGGCCGGGGTGGGGCACCTCACCGGGATCGGGCAGCTCGAGCACCTCCAGCAGGCGATCCGTGCCGATCTGACGCAACTCGACCCTCACGGCTTAGCGGGGGGCTCCAGCTGGGGCGACCGCACGGAAAATCCCCACACAAACAGGGCCGCCACCAACACCAGCAGCAGCCATTCCGGGGGCACCACCTGGGGCACGCCGAGCCGGAGCAGCAGGCGGATGCCCACGAGCCCCACCGCCAGATAGCCAGCGGTCTCGAGGTGTTGGTAGACCTCCAGCCAGCGGATGAACAGCTCGGCGGTGAGCCGAAGGGCAATCACCCCGATCACCCCGCCGGCCATCACCAGCCAAAGGCGATCACTCACCGCCACCGCCGCCGCAACGCTGTCGAGGGAAAAGGCCAGGTCGGTGAGGGCCAAGGTGACCACGATCGAGCCCAGGCCGGCATGGTGGAGGGAACCGTGGTCGCCCGATCCGTCGCCAGCCGCTCCAGCCGCGTCGTCCGGCTCCGCGTCGTCCCCGGACCACACCAGCACCAGATGGCGTCCGCTGAGCCAGAGCAAGTAGGCCGCCGCCGCCAGCTGCAACGGCCAGAAGTTGAGCACCCACTGGGCCGCCACGATCAGCCCAAGCCGAAACACCAGGGCCAGGGCCAGGCCGAGGTTCAGGGCCTGGCGCTGGCGGGCCGGATCCTCCAGTCCGCGGGCGATGGCCGCCAAGGCAATGGCGTTGTCGGCGGAGAGCACGGCCTCCAGTGCCACCAGCAGGGGCAGCAGCAGCAGCACCTCCCGCCACTGGTCGGCCTGGCGAAGCAGCGGTGTGAGGGATTGGATCGACTCCGCTTCCACGGGCTGCAGCGGGTCAGGATGGAACCCAGTCTAGAAAGTCAGCTTCAGTCGGCCGGGACCTTGGGGAACAGCACGTGGGCGTGACAGGGGAAAGCTCCAACCGAACGTCGGAACTCGACTGGGAGGTTGAGCTCGTGCATGCCGAGGGCGGCAGCCGGGTGGCATTGGTACGGGCCCGGCGAGGGGGGCGGGTCCTCGAGGCTGCCCTAGGGGAAGGCCCCACCGCCGAGGAGGCGGAAGACCGGGCCCGTCAGCGGCTGCTGAACCGCCTGCAGCAGCAACCGACCAAGGAAGCTCAAGCCGCCGGGACGCCCCATCCACCAAGCATCAATCCACCAAGCAGCAGTCCACCAAGCAGCAGTCCTGGGAGTTTCAGTCCGCCGAGTTTCAG
>Ga0164293_10004360_pt1 | contig 12098 bp, 10 predicted proteins | sample GEODES118metaG_FD_111487 | JGI IMG/M metagenome (GOLD analysis project Ga0164293, IMG submission 111487) | Eutrophic lake water microbial communities from Lake Mendota, Wisconsin, USA - GEODES118 metaG | ecosystem: Environmental > Aquatic > Freshwater > Lake | place: USA: Lake Mendota... | reverse complement strand
AGCAATTTCTATGGTGTTTTTTTCCAAGAAAGCTTTCAACTTTTCGCTTGAAACCATGTCTTCCAAGGCATCATAAATAGGCCGTAGATAAGGATCTATCTTTTCTTTGAGGTCGCCAGGCAAGAAGCCCAGATTTTCCCCTGCCTCTACAGCCGGACGAGTTATGATGATTTTCTTGACTTTTTTATCTTTTAAAGCCCGTACTGCCAATGCAACTGCGGTGTATGTTTTACCGGTACCTGCAGGCCCAATTGCAAAAACGATATCCGATTTTTCTGAAGCTTCTACCAGTCTTTTCTGGTTTAAAGTTTTAGCTTTCACTATTAAACCCCTATTGCCGTGAACAATAATGTCTTTTTGGTTAAGAATCTCGTCAATGTGTTGCGTTTCGCCTTCCAAATAATTTTTAATGTTTTCCAAAGAGAGATGGCCTGTTTTCTCGAAATGGGCTAAAAGTTTCTCAAATAAACTACTTAATTGGTTTACATCTTTTTCAGGGCCTTTTAAGAAAATCTCATCTCCACGGGAGATAATTTTGCTTTGAGGGAATGATTTGGCTATTTCCTTAATGTTTTCGTTCTGAATTCCAAAGAATTCATTTAATGAAGACGATTCTAGTTTTAGTGTTTTTTCAGTCAATTGTAAACCTGTTTTTAATTTTCTTCAAATTTGGAAAAATTATTAACATATTCAACGTTTTTTCCACAAAAAAATATTGCTTTCGAATTAAAATACTGATAAATAATCGTTTCTATATTCCAAGAATATTTGTGAGTTTAATATGAATTTTTTTTAGTGTAATATTGTATTCGAATAACTTAATTTGAAAAAAAACAGACTTTGAACGAATCTATAAACAAATCGATAGTCAACGAGAATTTATCTCTTCATAGAGGTAAAATTGCTCCTCAAACCCCCGAAATGGAAGAAGCGGTTTTGGGTGCAATTCTCATTGATAAAGATGCGTTTAGTCTTATTTATGAGTTACTTAATGTTGATAGTTTCTATTCAGAGGCTCACCAAATTATTTTTACTACGATTACTGACTTGTTCAGAAGTTCCGAACCCATTGACTCTTTGAATGTTATAAGAAATCTAAGAAAAACTGGGTTGATTCAAAAAGCGGGTGGAGCAAAATATATAGCCAGCCTGAGCAGTAAAATTAATTCTGCCGCCAACATTGAATACCATGCGATGGCTATTTCTCAAGCGGCAATAAAAAGAGAAATGATTAGAGTTTCAGGGGAAATTTTAGAAGAAGGTTTCTCTGAAAATTTTGATGTTTTTGATTTATTAAACAAAACTGAACAATCGTTTTTTGGGATTTCGGAAAAAAACATCAGGAAGAATTATCTGGATGCCAACACCATCATGCGGAATACGATTGATGAGTTGGAGCATAAAAAACAAACCAACGTAGATGGTTTAACGGGAATCGCTAGCGGTTTTAATGATTTAGACAACCTTACGGGAGGCTGGCAAAAGACAGAACTAACCATCATTGCGGCAAGACCTGGTATGGGTAAAACAGCATTTGTGGTTTCTTCCATGAGAAATGCTGCGGTTGACCACAATGTACCTATCGCTATTTTTTCTTTGGAGATGTCAGCCACACAGCTAATGTTGAGGATGATATCAGCTGAAGCTGAAATAGATTCTGAAAAACTTAGAAAAGGAACCCTACAAGGCCATGAATGGGAGCAATTGCATCATAGAATAGAGAAACTTTCGAAGTCAAATATATTTATAGACGACACTCCTGCCTTATCGATTTTGGAATTGAGGGCCAAATGTCGGCGTTTGAAGGCACAGCACAATATTCAGATGGTGATCATTGACTACCTACAGTTGATGACCGGTGATGATGGCTCGGGTGTTTCTAACAGTCGTGAGCAAGAGATTGCGGCGATATCGAGATCTTTAAAAAACCTTGCAAAAGAATTAGAAGTTCCTGTTCTAGCTCTTTCACAATTGAGTAGAGCGGTTGAGACCCGTGGTGGCGATAAAAGACCTCAACTGTCGGATTTGAGAGAATCAGGCTCAATCGAGCAGGATGCCGACATGGTTATGTTTTTGTACAGACCGGAATATTACAAAATTACGGAGGATGAGGATGGAAAATCGACTGAAGGTATTGGCGAGGTAATTATTGCTAAAAACCGAGCAGGTACTATTGACACCATTAGGCTTCAATTTATTGGTAAATTCACAAAATTTGCTAATATCGGCGAATATTCTGTTGGGTCGTCTGTTCCCAATTCTTTCAGTCAGCATTCGGGCATAAGTCAATTTGAATCTCAGGCGGTAGATCCGGGATTTCAGACTTTCAAAAGTAAAATGAACACGGATGAGGAAACTCCTACGCCAAATCTCGACGGGGAGTATCCATTTTAAGTTATATCCTGAAGTTTTTAAGAATCCAACCGCCACCAATCACATCGTCGCCTTCATAAAATACCGCAGCTTGTCCTGGAGCTATTGCTGCAACGGATTCGTCAAAACGAGCCTCAATTTTATCCGCTTCAATTTGTTTAATGAAAGCTGACTGCCCTTTGTCTTTATATCTTATTTTTGTTACCGTTTGAAGGCCACTTTCAGGCAGTATCGCATATTTTTGCAAATTGAGTTTCCCTACTGTCATAGCATTTTTAAGAAGATAATCTTCGGTTCCTAAAACCACTTCGTTGGTTTCTTTTCGTATCTCAGTTACAAAAACAGGATAGCCCATGGCTATTTTTAGACCTTTTCTTTGCCCGATAGTATAAAATGGGTAACCTTCGTGTTTTCCAACTATTTCTCCCGATTCCATAACAAAATTACCCCCGTTTACCCTTTCTTCAAGCCCTTCAACCCTTCTTTTTAGGAATCCTCGGTAGTCGTTGTCGGGTACAAAGCAAATTTCGTAGGATTCTGACTTATTCACCAAATCGTAGAAACCTTTTTGTTTTGCCATGTTTCTAATTTCTTCTTTTGTATAACCACCAAGAGGCAAAATAGTACGAGAAAGACTTTCCTGAGACACTCCCCATAGCACATAACTTTGGTCTTTTGTCGAATCCACTCCCTTCGAAATTACATAACGACCATTTTCTTCTCTAATTTTGGCATAGTGTCCAGTGGCAATAAATTCACAATCCAAATTGTCTGCCCGCCTCAAAAGTGCGTCCCATTTTATGTGTGTGTTACACAAAACACATGGATTGGGTGTGCGACCCTCCAAATACTCCCCAGTGAAATGATCAATGACATAGTCGCCAAACTCAGAACGAATGTCTAAAATGTAATGCGGAAACCCTAAATCGACAGCAATTGCTCTTGCGTCGTTGATGGAATCAAGGCTACAGCATCCCGTTTCTTTCTTTGTACCACCTGAGGATGCATAATCCCAAGTTTTCATGGTCATGCCTATAACTTCATAACCTTGTTCATGGAGCAAAACCGCTGCTAATGAACTATCAATACCACCACTCATGGCTACTAAAACACGTCCTTTTTTACTCATGATCTCACTGCGAGGATTCAAAGTCCTCCGTTTTGTTAAAAATTAAAACACAAAAATAGTTAACAATAAAGCCATTTGATTGGTTCTTGCGTAATTTTGCAAAAAAAACATATTGATTATGCCCAAAACTACTTTAGTAAAAAGTATAACGAGTTTGTCAGAAGCAAGATACTGCTCAGGAATGATGGTGGACTATATTTCGTTTGATTTGAATCCTGAAAGTGTAGACTATGTTCCCAAAAATGAATTTGAAGAGATTAAAAATTGGCTCAGCGGGGTAAAGATTTTGGGATCTTTTGAAACTCTAGATATTTTTAAAATTATAGAAGCACTAAACAATTATTCTTTAGATGGTTTTATATTTAGCGAAAATCAGAAGGCAATGTTGGATGAAATAGAGGTTTCGGACAAATTCCTGGAAGTTTCTAATGAAACGGACTTAGATGATAACTTGAACCTAAACTATGTTATATGCTCGGGAAATTCACAGGATGTTGAGAATTGGGCAAGAATTTACAATGTTTTGCATGGGTATGATTTTTCAAATGTCGAAGTTGAACTGTCGTACCTTCAGGGTTATGCATTTAAAGGAAGCCGGGAATTAAGACCCGGAATCAATAATTACGATGGGCTTATGGAGGCTCTTGAAAAACTCGAGGACAGAGATTGAGTACTCAAATAGCATTTTTTCGGTTTATCAAGTATTAATACCACTTATATAGTTTGCAATACACAGTACCGTAGAACCCATTAATTTTGTTTCACAATTAATGAAAAAGCTATAATGTATGTACAGAATTAAAAACCAAAACAGTATTTTAGGTGGAGTATGTCAGGGATTGGCAAGTTACTTGAAAACAGACCTTACATTAGTACGAATTGTATTTGTTGTCTTGTTTTTTACACCGTTTCCGATTATTATTTCGTACCTTATTTTATGGGCAGTTTTGCCCAAAAAACATCTTGAGATGGCAATAAGTAGTGAATATTATGATAGTAGTACAAATTTTAAACCAATAGCAGACATGAGCAATCAGCCGAGAAACGGAAACATGGTAGGAGGATTGATCCTTATCATTTTAGGAGCAGTTTTTTCTTTCAAAACATTCTTTGACATTAACCTATTTTCTTATTTGAAAAACATGTGGCCCTTGATTCTTATAGGCTTGGGCGTTTGGATTATAGTGAAAGACAAGGACGATAACAATGGTGATATAAATACCAATAACCCAACCGGTACCGGTTATTAATCTAGTTTAAATATGAAAAATAACGGTAATGTTTTCTGGGGAGCCATTTTGGTAGCCCTTGGAGTTTTGATGCTTGGAGTTGTAAATGATTGGTTTCAGTTTGAAGTTTCGATGCGTGAAATAGCCAAGTATTGGCCAATTCTGATAATTATTGGAGGAATTTCGGTGTTTTTTACACCTAAAAGAACTGTTTTCAATCCCACTACGGCCCTTCTTGTTGCATTTGCCATTCCTTTGGCTATATACAACGCCTCTACCGCAGCAATTGATAATGTAAAAGCTGAATTTAATGATGATTTTGATTTCGATGTTGAAATGGACGACAATTTTACTTTTGATACAGACAGCATGAATTCATCCAACTCATCTCAAAATTTTAGTGTGGCTTTTGATCCATCTGTTCAAGAGGTAAACCTAGAAATAGGTGGTGGAGCTGCTGAGTTTTTTCTAAGCGAAGCCTCTAGTTCTGACGTTTTTTCTGCTGATACCAAACTTTTTAAGAATAAATTTAACCTAGAAGATGAAAAGAAAGGGACGACTCAAGATATATCATTTAAAATGAGTTCTAAAAATGGTTCTGATAATTTTCATATTGGAAAAGGAATGAATAACGATGTTAACTTGAAGCTAAGCAAAGCTCCAATCTGGAACTTAGATCTTGGGATTGGTGCTGGAGAACTTAAATTTGATTTGTCTGACTACAAAGTTAAAGACATAAAAATGGAGACCGGTGCGGCTGACATAAGCCTAAAAATGGGCAATAAATTGAAAGAATCCAAGGTAAGAATCGAAAGTGGTGTAGCCAAGGTAAAAATATTGGTACCGCAAAATGCAGCTTGTCAGATAAAAATGGATGGTGCTTTGAACACCAAAGATTTTGATGGATTCTCAAAGTCGAGTTCGAGAACTTGGAAAACCGAAAATTTTGAAACAGCCAGCAATAAAATTTATTTAGAAATTAATAGTGGTCTTTCAGCTGTTTCGGTAGATAGATATTAAGTTGTATACTATTTTTAAATACATAGATTGAGTTATTGTCATAACTCAATCTTTATATTTTAGGGCTTCCACAGGACTTATTCTCCGAATTATTAATGATGGTAAGTAAGAAATAGCAAGCACAACTACAAATGCACCGATGTTTACTATTAATACCACCAGCCAATTCCATTCTATCGGAACAAAATTCATATAATAATTTGTGGCATCCAACTTCATTAACTTGTATTTCCATTGTAAAAATGAGAGCCCCAAACCGATAATATTTCCCCATAAAAGCCCCCAAAGGATTATTTTAGAGCTATTAGCAAGAAATATGTTCCTTATTTGGTAATTCTGAGTTCCTATTGCCTTTAATAAACCAATCATCGGGGTTCGTTCCATGATCATAATTAGTAGCACAGAAATCATATTAAATGCTGCCACAATAATTATCAAACCAATTACCATTACTATATTTCTATCCAGCAGACTAAACCAATCGAAAAACTGGGGTAATATCTCTGTGACTTTTAGCACTTCAAATTCTTGCGGAAAAATATTCAAGAGTTTATTTTTAACTGTATCCATTTGGTTGATGTCTTTGATAAAAATCTCGTAATGTCCAAATTCTCCATTTTGCCAATTATTTATTTTTTGGATCATACTCAAGTTTGTCAAAACATAGACTTGATCCAGCTCCTCTACATTGGTATCATAAATACCCACTATTTTCAGTTTACGAGCTCTAGGTGGATTTTGAATAAAGTAAACTAAAAGATCTTGATTTAACTTTAGTTGTAGCTCACTCGCAATTTTTCTACTGATTAATATTTCGTTTTGTCCTTCGGCCTTCAGCTTTCTACCTTCAACTATATTTTGACCAAATTCCTCCCAATCATAGTTTTTATCTATACCTTTTAATATAACGCCAGAAATCTCTTCCTCAGATTTTAGAATTACTGACTTCAAGGCAACTTTATTGGCCGACTTTACTTCTGGAAGTTTTATGGTTTTGTTAAAAAAAACCAAATTATTTGTCATTGTCGCTTCCTCAAACGAGCGATTAAGTGTAATTTTGTTGACCTGAATATGGGAAGTTTGGCTAAATAACTTTTTCTTGATGGTATTTTTGAAGCCAAGCAATATAAAAAAAGATAAAATAAGTACGGATACAGCAATTGCGATGCTGGCAGTGCCTACTTTAATAATAATAGATGAGAACGTTTGGTTTTTAGTATGTTGGATTTTTTTTGCCAAATACAATGCTATATTCATCTAAATTTTTTTTTCTATTAATAAATAACTGATTACAAAAGTAACGTTTGGAATCGAAAACTAAGTTAAATAACCGTAGGAGTTTGAATAATTAATAAGCATTTGATGACAGAACAAGAGATTTTAATTATAGATTTTGGGTCGCAGTACACCCAACTTATAGCGAGAAGAGTAAGAGAATTAAACGTTTACTGTGAAATTCACCCCTTTCATCATCTTCCTGAAATTACAGAAAACGTAAAAGGAATAATACTTTCGGGTAGTCCATGTTCAGTAAGAGATGGAGATTCGCCCACAATTTCTATAGATCAATGGAGGGGTAAATTGCCAATCTTAGGTATTTGTTACGGTGCCCAATTGATGGCCAATAATTTTGGAGGAAACGTAGAGGCTTCTAACACCCGTGAATATGGACGTGCCTTTATTGATAGTTTTGATACTGAAAATGAATTATTTAGTGGAGTTTCTCAGAATTCTCAGGTTTGGATGTCTCATGGTGATACCATCACTAAACTTCCTATTGGGACTAAATTGATAGCTTCTACTTCGGCTGTAAAAAATGCGGGATTCGTGTTTGTAAACGAAAAAACGTTTGGAATACAGTTTCACCCTGAAGTAACACACTCTACAGATGGAGTTAAAATACTCGGGAATTTTGTTGTAAAAATTTGTGGCTGCGACCAAAGCTACACGCCGAACTCTTTTGTAGAAACCTCTGTGGCGGAGTTAAAGCAGCAGCTTGGTGAAGACAAAGTTGTTCTTGGACTTTCTGGGGGGGTAGATTCCTCTGTGGCCGCATTGTTGATTCACAAGGCAATTGGTAAAAACTTATATTGTATTTTTGTTGATAATGGTCTTTTACGCAAAAATGAATACCAACAGGTTCTAGAATCTTATAAAGGTTTAGGATTAAATGTTATCGGAGTAGATGCTTCTCAAAGATTCTATGCAGCATTGAAAGGCCTCACCGATCCTGAGGCAAAAAGAAAAGCTATCGGTAAGACATTCATCGAAGTTTTTGACGACGAAGCTCATAAAATTACTGATGTGAAATGGCTCGGTCAGGGAACAATTTATCCCGATATTATTGAATCTGTTTCAGTTAAAGGACCTTCAGTGACCATAAAATCCCACCATAACGTAGGAGGACTACCAGATTATATGAAATTGAAGATTGTTGAGCCGCTAAAAACTCTTTTCAAAGATGGTGTAAGATTAGTTGGTAAATCTATGGATATGCCACAGCACATTTTGGGTAGACACCCTTTTCCTGGTCCAGGCTTGGGTATTAGAATCCTTGGTGAAGTAACTGCAGAAAAAGTTGAGATACTTCAAAATGTTGATGATGTTTTTATCTCTGGATTAAAAGAAAAGGGACTTTATGATAGTATATGGCAAGCAGGTGCTATGCTTCTACCTGTTCAGAGCGTAGGTGTAATGGGTGATGAAAGAACTTATGAAAGTGTGGTTGCTTTAAGAGCGGTTACCAGTGTAGACGGAATGACAGCAGACTGGGCACATTTGCCTTATGAGTTTTTAGGTGAAATTTCAAATAGTATTATCAATAAAGTTCGGGGGGTTAATAGGGTGGTTTATGACATAAGTTCAAAACCGCCAGCAACTATCGAATGGGAATAAAACAAAAAGCCAGAACGTAGGATCTGGCTTTTTTTTGATGTTTTTTTTTAGTCCTAATTTGGATTAATACTCCTTTCAAATTTCAAGGTTGGTTTACCATTGTCTTTAATATTTTTTTCGACCTCTTTATTTGTGATTTTTTGTTTGTAAAACTTTAATCTTCTTATCTCTAGTTGACGAGCTACTATCAAATACCCCACAAACAAAATCAAAAGTGATAAAGACAATTGGGTATTTGTAAAGTACTTTCTAAAGACATAAGTAAATGTCGTCAGAGTAATAGTAGCAAAATAAAGTATGAATGAAGTGGCAATGTGTGAGAGACCATTGTCCACCATCAAATGGTGTAAATGCAACCTATCAGCCTTAAAAGGCGACTTTCCTTTAAGTATCCTTAAACCAAAAACTCTTACAGTATCAAAAATAGGCACACACAATAATATTATCGCAATTACGGGTGCATTTCTGTAAACCGAGTTAGGATTGATATTGAAAACGTTAAATTGAACGAACTTAATTGCCAATACAGCTACTACAAATCCTACAATTAGCGATCCAGTATCACCCATGAATATTTTATTGGTTGGGGAGAAATTGTACCTAAGAAAACCGAGCAAGGAGGCAGCCATCGAAAAACCTAAACAAGCCAACGACCACTCGTTGTTCAAAGCAAACCATAAAGCAAAACCTGCACTCGCTATCATAGCTATTCCGCCTGAAAGTCCGTCAACGCCATCGATTAAATTAAACGAGTTAATGAGGGCGACAATCAAAAATATCGTAAATGCCGCACTGATAAGGTAAGGGATTTCATAAATTCCAAAAATCCCGAAGAAACTGGTGATTCTTAAATCGCTTCCCACAACAACCAAAACAGCCACTAAAACCTGCGACCCTAGCTTTTTAAGGGCATCCAGGGCAAATAAGTCATCTTTAATTCCTAAGAAAAACAAAATCACCAAGCCTGCAAAAACTTTGTGAAGCAAAAAACCTTCGTCATCGAAGTTCCAAAGCATATAACCTATCAGAGTACTTGCAAATATGGCCACACCACCGAAAGTAGGTGTTGGAGTTTCGTGCGAGCTTCTTTTAATAGGGTCAGCCATCAGACCTTTTAGGTTACAGATATTTATTATTACTGGTATAGATCTCCAAGTAATGGCAAATGACAAAATCATCGAAACTATCAGCTGATAGGTTTTTTCGATGAACAGATTTTCGAATATAAAATTCATTTTTTAGTATTATTTCTTCATCAGAACATTTCAAATATAGTCACAAAACCCATTTGTGAACAAAAAAATAACAGATTTTTACTTTAAAAACTTATTTTAAGGAAAGATTATCCGGTTATTTTTCGTTCTCGCACAAAAGCTGCGGGATTTCCTTGATAAATTCCATAAGCCTTTAAGTCTCTCGTCGCAACCGAACCTACTGCAAGAACGGCATGGGATTTAAGTGTAATTCCGGGGCAAACAACGGTCTTCGCTCCCACCCAAGCTCCTTTTTCTAAAACTATTTTGGCAGGCATCAAGTCAAAAGTTTCTTTAGAATAATTATGATTACCAGTCAATAGCAAAGCTCCTTGAGATATGCATACATTGTCTTCGATTAAAACCTCAACGAAATTATCTATCCAAACCTTTTCACCAATCCAAACATTGTCTTCAATTATCAGAAACCACGGATATTTTATGTTCACACTTGGTTTTATTGTAACATTATGACCGACTTTAGCCCCAAAAAGTCTCAAAATTTGAATTTTTATTTTCATTGGCACAGGTAAAGTGCTATTAATGAAAGTATTGCTAAAAATATGCCAAAAAAATCTTTTGAGAAAACTTCCTGGATAATACCATGAATTATCAAATTTCCCTAAGTCAACTTCTTTCATTTATTTATTCTAGAAATTAGTTCATTACTTTTTCTTCTACCTTCTTCTAATCTTGGGGCCAAGAATTTTTTTGTAGCATCAAAATGCTGTTCATAGGCTTTTTTGTCCCCAAGTTCTAGAATATTTGTCCATTCATGAACGGCTGTATGAAATGCCAAATCATCAATGATGTTTGTTTTATCTTTTAACGCCGTTTCTATTGTTTCTTCTAGCAAATCATCATTCAGAAATAAATATTCCGCTAAACCTACCCTGAGCTTAAAAGGAGGAGTTTGACAAACTAGGTTTTTGTAAGGATTTATGCCTAATTCAGACCAAGTACAAACCATACTCAACAAACTCAAATGCGAATTGGCCTTATGATTTTCTCCTGGATTAAGTGTGTATTCTTGCATGATGTCATCATTTAACATCATTTCGGCATGGTGATTAGAAAAAACTGTTTCCTTGGCTTTGAGGATTTTATTTCTAAATTTCTGCTTGCTTTCAGAAATCATCATCCCGAAAAGCTCATTTTCTGTGGTAGCAAACTTTCTAACATCCTTTATCGCATAAGGATTATGAAAGGCTAGACCAGAATATACGTGCGACTTATACGAAAATATTCTCAAAGTGAGCAAAATCTTCATATTATCAATGCCATTAATAGTACTCTTGTCCTCCCATGGGAATGATTTTCTATGCATAAAGGCAGTTCCGATACTTTCAAAACCTACATGTGTAATTACTTGTATGTCCGCCATCATTTTATCATGTGCATGAAAATCATCTAGAACTTCCACTTTTGCACCAGTTTGGGCGAAAAGACTTTGTGATATTTCAAAAGCCTCATTTGAAGCTCTATGTTGAAATATTGCGATGGTTTGTCCTTTTGGATTGATGGCAGGCCCAAAAAGGGCATGTGAGCCAACTATCTGTGTGTCTTTTGGTAAATATTTTTCAAAAGCTGCTATTTCGGGAGTTTTTACTGAGGTTTGCCCAGTTACTATGGCCCCATACTTAGTGGATGGTCCTGCAAATTTCACTACTTCAGTAATGTTTTCTGCTTCAACACAATACATTATAAAATCGCAAATTCTGGAAACCGAAACCGCATCAGGGAGAATTTTTATGTTAGTATTTGAAAGTTCTGTTACTAATTCATGATATTTGTTTGGTAAGTCGCAGCCATAAACTTCCAAGGATAAAGAATCCCATGTTTTGGCAAAAAGCTTGCCCATATCACCCAAACCTATAATCCCGATTTTCATTAAAACAGCGAATTTTTACAAATTTAGGATAAAAGTATGGTTATAAAAAAGGGTTTGATGTAAAACACCAAACCCTCAATTAGAACATCCAATTAACTTCTTATTTTATTCCGTACTTAGAATTGTACTTTTCGGCCAATCTTTTTTGTTTGTCGTCAAGAGAAACTTCAGCTCCTTTTATGAAAGCTTGGGTTACTTTGGCAGTTCTCATGTCCAAAATATCTCCTTCAGAAACTATAAAAGTGGCATGTTTTCCAACCTCTAAAGTTCCTACCTCTTTGTCTATTCCCAGAATTTTGGCGTTGTTT
>Ga0164293_10004359_pt1 | contig 12098 bp, 6 predicted proteins | sample GEODES118metaG_FD_111487 | JGI IMG/M metagenome (GOLD analysis project Ga0164293, IMG submission 111487) | Eutrophic lake water microbial communities from Lake Mendota, Wisconsin, USA - GEODES118 metaG | ecosystem: Environmental > Aquatic > Freshwater > Lake | place: USA: Lake Mendota, Wisconsin... | reverse complement strand
AGGGATTTTTTGGTTTAAATATAATCAGCCGATAGGTCAAACTTCCACTGAGGCGGCAGTCAATGCCGACAATTCACTTACAATACGTGGTTTTGGTCGTTATACTTTTACTTCTTCACTTACTAATTGTTCGGCTACCTGTTGTTTTCCAATTACTTTGATTCGAGGGACAATATCCGACTTGACGTTTACAAAAGCTCTTAATGTAACCACAAGGGTAGCCGGTGGTCTAATTACCGACACACTCAATATTATTGACCAAGAAAAGCTGGCCACTACGGACATCCAATTTTCCAATCAGCTAAATAATAATGGTTCAGTCACTTCCATAAATGTATTATTGCTTAATGAATTGTCAAAAGGATTGATTAAAGAGGGGGGTACAATTGGGTTATTGATCGAAGGGATTGATCAAAAAATCGTAATTCCTATGTTAACAGTAGGAACCACGAAAACTTACAAAACCAAGCTAACCAAAGCTGGTAAGTTGAACAAGGTTTCTGCAAACCAAGGCAATTCTATCAAAAGCAATAACAGCGATGATTTCGCTATTGATTTTACTACTTGTCGGCAAACAGATAGAGCCATGGCTTTCAAGGCTGATACAATAATACAATCAAATGGAAGTTTCAAGATTATGTTCACTGCATTAATTAAATACTTCGAAACTCCTGCGTCTTTCTCAATGGTTGGTAATCTAGGTCATAATCTGAACAGCTTGTTAGCTACAAACAATTCGTTCCCTAAAACTCCTAAAACCACACTGATATTGGCAACGAGTAAGTTAGCCGCTAGAAAACAAGACACTATTATGTTTACTTTTAGCTTAGTAACGGGTTCTAATAAAAAATTCCAGAACGAAGCGATTGCTAATGGGACAGGAGTACATACGAATGGAACAACATCAAGAATTATAGATATGTCTAACACGGGTGTTAATTCAAATATTTCGGGATGCACGCCGACTCAGATTATATTTGGTAGGCAAAGACAAGTCTCTGAAATTAATACTTTAGTTGGGCAAGCAATATCTTCAATTAATAAAACAAAACTGGAAGAAGGTACTTTCAATATGACCTACCAAGCTATTGTCAATAGTTGTGGTAATCAAGACCTGACCAAAGTAGTTATTTGTGATACACTTAGTAATGAATTTTCGTCTCCTAAAGATGTGAACGTTGTTTCGAGTACAAATACTAGATTGTTCGGAGGTAAGCATTATTTAAACTTTATTACAGAAAAAAAATACTCTATAAATAGGGAGGGGATAAAACCTTTTCTACTAATTAGAAAAAATAAAAATTTTTATATTTTTACTAATCTGTTGAATGTCAATCTATTTCGGTTGAATAAAAAGAAAAAAAATCAGGAAAATAATTATAAATAAACAGACAATGAAACATTTACACTCCGCAAGGGATAAGGCTATAGTATTTGCCCTATTATGTCTTTTTTTTACCACAAAAATCTTTGCACAGCAGGAGGTCATGTATTCTCAATACATGTTCAATACACTTGCCATCAATCCTGCCTATGCTGGTAGTAGAGATGTTCTGAGCCTCACCGCTTTAGGAAGGTATCAATGGCTGGATAGAAACGTGCCTGGTTCTCCAACTACTCACTCGTTTTCTTTAGATATGCCAATAAAAAATGAAAAAATGGGTATAGGTCTTGTTGCCTACAACGATGCCCTCGGAGTTGCAAAAAATACTGGACTAAACTTAGCTTTTGCCTACAGATTTAATGTAGGTGCCAAAACTACCATGTCCTTAGGTTTACAGCCAACAGTAACAAATGTCAACCTAGCACTTTCGCAAGTTACAACACTAGTGGATGAAAATATTTTCTCATCAAACAGAAGTAGATTCATGTTTAATGCAGGCTTGGGGATGTTCGTGAGCAATGATAAATCTTATTTTGGATTCTCTGTTCCTCAAATCATTGAGCAAAGAATTACTCCAAATATACCAAGTAGCACGGGTAAAATTAAGAGACATTATTTTGCTATGATGGGCTTTGTGGTTGGAAAAGGAAACTTCAAGATAAAACCATCAACTATGTTACGATATGCAGCAGGTTCTCCATTGGGTATTGATGGTAACGTTAATTTTTGGTACAAAGATAAAATCTCTTTAGGTGTTTCAGGAAGAAAATCTCAGACTGTACTTTCGGGTCAGGATAACATAGACGCTGTAGTTGGTATGTTCGAATTGCAACTTACTCCGCAGCTAAGATTAGGCTTGGCTTATGATTACAATAACAACAGGCTTAATACCAAAGTAGGCGGCACTTCGGCTTTGTACAATAAGCTCACCGGCACCCCTACATACGAGTGGTTGCTCAGGTACGAGTTTGGCTATGGAAAGTCTAAGATTCTCACACCTCGGTATTTCTAATGCCAAAGTCCCTAAAATAAAATAATAAAATTATGTTTATCAGGATTAAAAGAAAAATTGCACTGTTGGTATGTGTTGGGCTGGTGTCTTATATGGCTATGGGTCAGAATGCACTTTTGAAGACTGCTCAACACCACTTTGATAATTTAAGTTACGTTAGAGCTATCGATGCTTACGAACAAGCCTTGAAAAAGAAGGGGATTTCAGAAGGAGAGAAATTTTCAGCCATGAAAAATCTCTCTGAAAGTTATTTAAAGGTGAAAGATGCCGTAAATGCTGAAAGAGTCTTGCGTGATTTGGTAAGTTCTTCTAGCGATTTCTCAGGAGATCGTGCAAAAGTACTGATGGACTACGCACAAGCTTTGGCCAGTAACGCAAAATATAAAGAATCACAGGAGCAATACCAAAAATATTTGGCCATTGTGGATAATGATATTATAGCCAAAGGTTTCTCTAAACTTTATGATGATGTAAGTGTTTTATCAAAAAATGCCGCTTGTTATAAAGTAGATTATCTTTCTATCAATACCAACGCAGCAGATTTTAGTCCGACAAACTATCAAAATGGTTTAATATTTGTTTCAAACAGACGCAACACTTCGGGTATAAGAAGAGTTTTTTCTTGGGATAATTCACCATTTTTGGATTTGTATCATCTTGAGGATATCGCCTATCTTTCTGCCACAGAGGCGGGTCTAGGTGGCGGTGGATCTTCATCAAGGAAGGCGAAGTCTGGCTCGGGTGGGACAGTTGGTTCTGACGAGTACACCATGCCAACGGCCAACGACTCTCGTACAATAGGTAGTTTCGGTGGTAAAAATATCTCTCAAGGTTATGGATACGCTGACAAACCAATGACTGAAAGTGATAGAATGGGGGGGACGATTAACTCAAAATATCATGAAGGTCCAGCTGCGTTTTTCAAAGATGGCTCAAAAGTTATTTTTACAAGAAATAACACATCTTCACGTGGTACAGCTAAAAAGAGTTCTGATGGCATCATTAAGCTCAAACTCTACATGGGCGAATCTAAAAAAGACGGCTGGGGAAATGTGGTCGAGTTGCCTTTTAACTCTAACGAATACTCAATGGGCCATCCAGCACTTTCACCTGACGAAAAACTATTGTTTTTTGCATCTGATATGCCAGGTGGATTTGGTGGAACAGATATCTATGTGACACGTTATGATGGAGTTAACTGGTCAGCACCTGTAAACTTGGGTAATGCCATCAATACCAAAGGTAACGAAATGTTTCCTTATGTTGATGAAAAAGGTAACCTTTACTTCTCTTCTGAAGGTCTACCTGGTTTAGGTGAATTGGATATCTTCTTTACTCAGTTAGATGGAGTTACTCAAAAAGGAAGAGTAATTAACTTAGGTGCTCCAATAAACTCAAGCAAAGACGACTTTGGTATCATTACCGACGGTCTAAGACAAAGCGGATATTTCAGCTCCAACCGTAAAAGAGGTGGAAGCGATGATGATATTTACAAATTCGACAGAGAATGTGAAATCAAAGAGGGTTGTGAATTGTTGATTGCTGTGTACGATACGGACACTAAAATGCCACTAGACAACACTACCCTTAATTACACCGATGAAGCAGGGAATAACATAGAATTGGTAACAAACGCCGAGGGAATAATAGCTATTGATAACATAGCAGTTGAATATGAGTATAGATTCAAAACTAAACGTGATGGTTATAACAATAACACAGTTAGTTATTCAACTGATGTGTGTGACAACGAGCCATCTAGATTAGAGATCCCTCTAGAAAGACCTAAAATTGTCGATTCTACTGAAAATGTAATTGCTATTACGCCTGATAAATCTAGATTGTCAGAAGATGGTTCAACAGTAAATGCTGACTTTGACAAAAGTTCTGACAATGGTAATAGCAAAAATCCAAAGAAAATCTTGCAGTCGGGTACAAACAAGGTAGGTAAAATTTGTATTATCAAAGGAAAAGTTTCGTTGCAATCTAACAAGCAATCTATCGAGGGCGTGTTGGTATCTTTGAAAAACGGATGTGACAATTCAATAGTAACCGCTTACTCTGACAAATACGGAAACTTCCAGTTTACAGCTTTAGAAGGATGCGACTATACCATTGAAGGTAAGAAAGAAAATATGGCTTCAAAGTCTAAATCGCTTAAGAATTTGAACTGTAAAACAAACGAAATCATAAGTACAGATTTATTTATGTTTACCAAGGGAGATGTGGTAGAAATCGAAAACATTTACTTCGACTACGGAAAATTTAATATACGTTCTGATGCAAGAGTGGAATTGGATAAATTGGTGAAACTAATGCGTGAATATCCAAAAATGAAAATTGAGTTAGGTTCTCATACGGATAGCAGAAGCCCTTCTGATTTTAACCAAAAATTGTCTGATGAAAGGGCCAAAGCATCTTCTGATTACCTATTCAAAAGAGGCATAAGCCGCTCAAGAGTAGAGTACAAAGGTTACGGAGAGACAATTTTGGCAAATAATTGTGCTGACGGTGTTCAATGCTCTGAAGCCGAACACCAAAGAAATAGACGTACTGAAATAAAAATCCTACAAATGGATTAAGTTTATAACAAGATTTTATAATTTGACCGTTTAGAAATAGACGGTCATTTTTTTGAACAAAAAGTACAATATTAATCAGCTGCATGCAAGTCTTTATAAGTAAACTACTAAGCATAAAGACAACCTTGCGTCAAAACATAAAATTATGAAAAAAGTTTTTTTGATGTTATTATTCTTGATATCCCACAAAGGATTTTCGCAAATAGGTCTTTTGAAGCAGTATCACTTGAACTATTTAGCCATAAATCCGGCATTGGCCGGAGAGAACGGCCCATTTACATTGAAAGGTATTTTGGGCAATCAATTCAATGGATCGGTTCGACTCAATCAGGTCAACCAAGTCTTAGTTTTAGATGGCCAATTGTACAACAAAGGAGGCTTGGCTTTTCAGGGATACAGAAACAATTCTGGTAATATCATAACTACTGGTTTGGGTTTTAGCTATGCCAAAGGTTACGAAATCGGTGAATTAAAACTTAAAATGGGTGCGAATGCGGGTATTTTTATTCAACCCAACATGTTGGCTGCCAATTTGACGCAACGTGTACTACTACACGGCGGTCTTGGTGTTTTTAGTAGCTACAAGGGCGTGTTTTTGGGTGTTTCTAATCCTATGCTTTTAGCGTCTCGCCAAATTGGTGAACAAAAACCGTTCCTCGTAAATGGCGGTTATATTTTTGACAACGAGTCAATCTTTGGCTTTAATGCTAACGTATTGTATTACCACGATATTCAAACTTCAAGAAACAGCTACGATTTTAATTTTAAAGCTTCTGTAAATAACAGATTTGGTATCGGTGCATCTTATCGTTTTAATAAGCTCATGGCCTATGGTGAATCCAAACCTACTGTTATACCTTTTGCGGAGTATAAGGCCACTAGAACCATGACTTTTGCTTTATCATATGATTCTAGTTCGACTACCGAGACTAGACCCAATACGGCAAATTTGGCGGTTGGTGGCGTTTTTCAGTTTATGGTTAAATACAACAGCGATGATTCTGGAGGCGATAGTTGGTTTTTTGGAAAGTTTTGATTTTGTATTTAAATATTTAGCAAGTTATCTAATTAATATTTCAAAAAAAGCTCATGTTTTTTCTTATTTTTCTTTAAAAAGTTCAATAAAAGGAAATATTTAATACATTTTTTATAAAAAAAACACAAATTTTTGCTTATTAAAAATAAAAATATTTAGTTCGCATTAAAATATTTTTATTCACGTTTAAGTATTACGAAATCATAGGTTTATTTTGGAATTAAACAACGCTTCAAGAGTACAAAAATAACAATGGATCAGTTCTCATATATAGCTAATGGCGATGTAGCCGCCTTAGAATCACTTTACCAACAATACCTTCAAAATCCAGAATCAGTAGATGTCAGTTGGCAATATTTTTTCAAGGGATTTGAATTTTCAAAATCTTGGAACGCTGAGGTTCCTGAGTCTATTGGAATATCTTCTGATGACCAAAAAGACAGAATTTCCAAAGAACGTGAAGTAGTGCATCTGATACGCGGGTACAGGTCACGCGGACACATGATGTCGAAAATAGACCCGCTTTATGCTGTCAGAAAATACAACGCCAATCTCGATTTGTCGTTTTTTTACCTATCAGAAAAAGATTTAGATACTGTTTTTGAAGCGGGAGTGGAGGTTTTTGGAAGACCAGCTACTTTAAGAGAAATAGAAACTTCTTTGAAGACCATTTATGGAGGCAAAATTGGTTTTGAATATCTCTTTATCAGGGATAGCAATATCAAGAATTGGTTCAGGAAAAAAATCGAGAAGGATTACCTGACCTACAATCCTTCGTTTGACCAAAAGAAAAGAATTCTTAAGAAAGTAAATCAAGCCGTAGCTTTTGAAAATTTCCTGCATACCAAGTTTTTAGGTAAAAAAAGATTCTCACTAGAAGGTGGGGAGTCGGCAATAGCTGGTCTTGACGCCGCCATATTAAAAGGGGCTGAGTTAGGTGTTGAAGAGGTAGTGATAGGAATGGCACACAGAGGTAGACTCAATGTTCTGACCAATATCATGCAGAAGCCTTATGATCAGGTTTTTAATGAGTTTGAGGAAAACGTACCTACCTTAGAATTTAGCGACGGTGACGTAAAATACCACATGGGTTATTCGAGCCAAATAGAGACTCCAAGTGGAAAAAGAGTTTCAATGAAACTCATGGCTAATCCTTCGCACTTAGAAACAGTGGATCCTGTTGTTTTGGGTTATGCCCGAGCAAGAGCCGATGCTCACTTTGAAAGTCAAGGTCTTAAGCCTAACGAGTTTGCTGACATTTATGACAAGATTCTTCCAATAATTATTCATGGCGACGCATCTTTGGCGGGTCAGGGTATTGTTTATGAAATAGCCCAAATGTCGAATCTACCTGGATATTATGTGGGTGGTGCGATACATTTCATTATAAATAATCAAATAGGTTTCACGACAGACAACGCAGACGCCCGTTCGACTTTGTACTGCTCAGACGTGGCCAAAATGTTGGATACGCCTATTTTCCACGTAAACGGTGACGATCCTGAGGCTGTGGTTTATGCCATGGAGCTTGCCTTAGAGTTTAGAAAAGAATTCAATAAGGATGTTTTTGTGGATATGATTTGCTATCGTAAACATGGCCACAACGAAGCCGATGAGCCACGTTTTACACAGCCGGGCATGTACGAGTTGATTAGTAAGCATCAAACACCAAGAGAAATCTATGTAGATAAACTCAAGGCAGATGGTACGATAAGCGAGGAGGATGCCAAGCAAATAAGAGCTCAATTTGACGACGGCTTGCAAGATATTCTATCAAAAGTAAAACAAAATCAGTTGCCTTACCAACTTCCAAAACTAGAAAGAGACTGGGCAAAACTACGTCGTTCTACCATCGAAGATTTTGAAGAATCGCCCAAAACAGGTATTTCTAATGAAGTAATGGCTCAAGTTGGAGCGGTTTTGTCAAATGTACCCGAGGGTTTTACGCCTATCAAACAAATAGAAAAGGTTTTAGAGGAACGTAAGGATATTTTTGCAGGTAAGAAACCATTCAATTGGGCGGCTGCAGAATTGTTGGCTTTTGGTTCATTGCTGCAACAAGGCAATTGGGTACGTATGACAGGCCAAGACGTGCAAAGAGGTACTTTTTCTCACCGACATGCCATTCTACATGATATCAAAAACTACAACCGATACAATAATCTAGCTCATATCAGCCCTGATCAAGGAAAATTCGAGATTTACAACTCGTTCCTTTCAGAATATGCTGTTATGGGATTTGAATATGGATATGCCTTGGCCAATCCAAGTGCTTTGGTTATTTGGGAGGCACAGTTTGGCGACTTTGCCAACGGTGCACAAATCATGATTGACCAGTTTTTGGTAGCTGCCGAGTCAAAATGGAACTCCATGAACGGTTTGGTGTTGTTACTACCACATGGATATGAAGGTCAAGGGCCAGAACACTCTAACGCCCGACCGGAGAGATTTTTGCAACTGGCAGCTGAGTACAACATTTATGTATGTAATTGCACTACCCCGGCCAACTTTTTCCACATGTTGAGAAGGCAAGTCGCTTTACCATTCCGCAAGCCATGTGTACACATGTCACCGAAGTCGATGTTAAGACATCCTTTGGCGGTTTCTAACATGAGTGATTTTGCCGAAAATACTAGTTTCCAAGAAATTATAGGAGATGAAACGGTAGATCCGAAGAAAGTAAGAAAGGTGTTATTGTGTAGCGGAAAAATTTATTATGATCTTCACAAAAGGAGATTAGACGAAAATAGAGAGGATATTGCTATCATAAGATTGGAGCAATTGTATCCTTTTCCGAAAACAAAAATAGAAGCAGAACTGGCCAAATACAGTAAAGCCGAGAAAATCTGGGTTCAGGAAGAACCATTAAATATGGGATATTGGTCATTTATTACCAGAGAATTCCCTGGAGGTATAGATGATGTGATTTCCAGAAAACTAAGTGCTTCACCAGCAACTGGTTATACAAAAAATCACAACGATATCCAAAGTAAAATTTTAGATAAAGCATTCCAATTGAATTAATTATGGCTATTGACATGAAAGTGCCTTCGGTAGGCGAATCAGTAACAGAAGTTACTATAGCTGCCTGGGTAAAAAAAGATGGGGATTTTGTAAAAATGGACGAAGTTATTTGTGAGCTTGAGTCTGATAAAGCTACCTTCGAGCTCCCTGCTGAGGCAGACGGTATTCTTCGTATTATCGGGAAAGAGGGCGATACCCTTAAAATCGGTGCTGCTATTTGCTCTATAGAACCACAAAATGCTGCAAGCAGCGAAAAGTCCGAGCCATTACCTCTGGAGGTTAAGCCGGCGGTTGTTTCTGAACCGGTAGCAGCAGCGGAAGGACAAAAAGTCGAAGTTTTGGAAATTAAAGTGCCAACAGTAGGCGAGTCCATTACAGAAGTTACGATTGCCAATTGGTTGAAGAAATCAGGTGATACCGTTGGTTTAGACGAGATTATTTGTGAATTAGAATCTGACAAGGCCACTTTCGAATTGCCCTCGCCATTTGCGGGTACACTTACTATCATTGCTCATGAAGGAAGCGTGGTAGCTATTGGTGGTGCGTTGGCATCTGTCACAGTAGGTGGGGCGGTAGTTACTCCAAGTGCAACGTCAGTGGTAGAAACTACGGCGTCGGCTCCAGCTGCAACAGCCGGAACCTATGCAGAAGGTCATCCATCTCCAGCTGCCGCTAAGGTGATGGCTGAAAAAGGACTAACTGCCAATCAGGTAAGTGGCTCAGGCGTAGGTGGCAGAATCACCAAAGAAGACGCACAAAAGGCCTCTTCAGCACCAGCAGCATCTGCTCCAGTGGCTACTACGACTCCCAAAGTTGCGGAAACAGCTGCCAAGGAAGAAAGAGGCTCAAGAAGAGAAAAAATGAGTTCGCTTCGGAAGACCATTGCCCGTAGATTGGTAGCCGTGAAAAACGAGACGGCCATGCTCACTACTTTTAACGAAGTAGACATGAAACCAATTATGGACCTCAGAAAACAGTACAAGGATAAATTCAAAGATACGCACGGTGTTGGGCTTGGCTTTATGTCATTCTTCACCAAGGCATGTTCTATTGCACTGCAGGACTTCCCAGTTGTAAATGCATTTATAGATGGAGATGAGGTAGTTTACAATGATTTTACCGATATTTCTATTGCGGTTTCTGCTCCGAGAGGTTTGGTGGTACCGGTTATCAGAAATGCCGAAAAAATGTCGTTTGCTCAAATAGAAAGCGAAGTGGTTAGGCTGGCCTTGAAAGCCAGAGACAATAAATTGACGTTGGACGAAATGACTGGGGGAACTTTTACCATTACCAATGGCGGAATCTTCGGTTCTATGCTTTCTACTCCTATTATCAATGCACCGCAGTCTGCTATATTGGGTATGCACAACATCGTTGAGCGTCCTGTAGCTATCAATGGTGCTGTTGAAATCAGGCCTATCATGTACGTGGCTCTTTCTTATGACCACCGTACTATTGATGGTAAAGATTCTGTAGGATTTTTGGTAAGAGTAAAACAGCTTCTAGAAGATCCAATGAGAATGCTTCTTCAAGTGTAAATTATTAATAGGCATCTCTTAAAGATGCCTTTTTTTCTAAAAGATTTAAAAACACATTTTTATGCAATACGACGTAGTAGTAATCGGATCAGGCCCTGGTGGATATGTGGCCGCCATTAGATGCTCGCAGTTGGGCTTCAAAACTGCCCTTATTGAAAAATATAACGCCATGGGCGGAACCTGCCTCAACGTGGGCTGTATTCCTTCCAAAGCACTGCTTGACTCCTCAGAGCATTTTTACAATGCCGTGCATCATTTTGAAGAACACGGTATCACTACAGGCAAAGTTAAGGCCGATCTTTCGAAAATGATTGAAAGAAAAAGTGGAGTGGTGAAGAAAATGAACGACGGCATCACTTATTTGATGAAAAAAAATAAGATTGATGTCAAGAATGGTTTTGGTTCTTTTGTAGATAAAAATACAGTGAAAATAGCCAAAGAAGACGGCTCAGAAGAACAAATTACGGGCAAAAATATCATTATAGCCACGGGTTCTAAGCCAACTATTTTGCCTTTTATGAATTATGATAAAACCCGTATCATTACTTCTACTGAGGCCCTGAAGCTTCAAGAATTGCCAAAACATTTGGTGGTCATTGGTGCAGGAGTGATAGGAGCGGAGTTGGGTTCGGTGTATGCTCGTTTGGGCTCTAAAGTGACTTTTGTGGAGTTTGCTGACGGCATGATACCTACTATGGATAAAACCATGGGCAAGGAACTTCAAAAATCTATTAAGAAACTTGGAGCGGAGTTTTATTTCAACACCAAAGTGAGTTTGATAGAAAACCTCGGTAAAGAGGTAAAAATAACCGCCGAAGACAAACAAGGCAAAAAAGTAGAGATACTGGGCGATTATTGCTTGGTAAGTATTGGCAGAAGACCTTACGTGGACAATCTTAACCTGGAGGCTGTAGGTGTAACCACCGAAAGAGGAAAGGTATTGGTAGACGAGCATACCCTCCAAACCAACGTACCGAACATTTACGCCATTGGCGACGTGGTAAGAGGTGCTATGTTGGCCCACAAAGCCGAGGAGGAAGGTGTTTTTGTGGCCGAAATTATAGCAGGACAAAAACCGCATATCAACTACAACCTCATACCAGGTGTGGTGTACACATGGCCAGAAGTGGCCGCAGTGGGCAAAACCGAAGAAGAGCTTAAAGCTGCCGGAATAGCCTACAAGTCAGGTTCTTTCCCTTTCAAAGCATTGGGAAGAGCAACAGCCAGTGGCGATGTAGATGGATTGGTAAAAGTACTGGCCGATAAAAACACTGACGAGATATTGGGCGTACATATAATAGGAGCAAGAGCGGCCGATATGATTGGCGAAGCCGTAACAGCCATGGAGTTTAGGGCCTCAGCAGAGGATATCTCCAGAATATCCCACGCTCACCCCACCTACCTAGAAGCCATGAAAGAAGCTTGCCTAGCTGCCACGGAGAATAGGGCTATTCACTCGTAATTTTTTCAGTTTTAGATATTCATGAAATCCAGCTTCGGCTGGATTTTTTGTGTTTGGTGT
>Ga0164293_10004358_pt1 | contig 12101 bp, 10 predicted proteins | sample GEODES118metaG_FD_111487 | JGI IMG/M metagenome (GOLD analysis project Ga0164293, IMG submission 111487) | Eutrophic lake water microbial communities from Lake Mendota, Wisconsin, USA - GEODES118 metaG | ecosystem: Environmental > Aquatic > Freshwater > Lake | place: USA: Lake Mendota... | reverse complement strand
GGATATTGGCTTGATATTGACTTTGGTGATTATCCTTATGTCACTTCATCAAACACTGGAGTAGGAGCAGTATTAAACCATGGTTTCAATTATAAGCAAGTACGGGCTGTTGTCCGAGTTATCAAGTGTTATTCTACCTATGTTGGAGCTAAAGGATACCAAAAAGATGACGAGCGATTTGAACAACTCAGAGAAATTGGTCAAGAGTATGGAGCCACAACCGGACGACCAAGACAAATCGACTGGCTAAATATCCAAGAAGTCATAACTGCTTGTCAAATGAATGGTGTTACAAAGCTTATTATCAACAAAATGGATGTTCTTCGACAAGTTGACAGCGCTTGGAATTATTACGAAAATAATATGTTGATTTCTTGTGCAAATGAAGATACATTTGTTTCTAATATTTGGAAAGAAGTTGGAATGGTTCTTCCTGGTGTATTTATCCAATTTCAAGGACAACTGCATTGAAATTTAAGTTGAATAAGGCAGAACATCTCGTTTGTTTTGCCTTACTTAATAAAATCGAAAAATCGAAGCTATCTATGCGTGAAAATAAAGCTGCATCAAGTAGTCTTATTTTTCATTCAATTGATGGGAAGCTTTACGTACAGACAGAAAACAATTTCTGTTGTTCAAAGTTTTTACTTACAAATGTTCAACCTACAGAAGATGGAACATTTGGCTTAGACGTGTCTTCTTTTTTCAATGCTTTAAATAACTTTCCAACAGAAGAAGTTCAATTTATTTATAGCCCTGCCGACAATTTACTCATCTTTGGAAACAAGAAAACTAGAGTATCTTTGGCTACCGTTCCTGTTGATAATTTTATTGTTAGTTTTTCTCAAGATTTAGAAACGCTAGATATTACAGCAGATGATTTTGTTCACAGTATAAAAATGACTTCATTTTCTTGCGCACCTGATTTTGATGAACATCCTTACACTTCTATTCTTTGGTTTATAGAAGATGGAAAAATAAACACTCAATCTTCAGACAAGCATAGAATTAGCGTGTTTGGTAAAAAATATGAATTACAACAATCTTATCTGATTTCCAAAACAATTTCAGATGTAGTTCTTTATTATATTGAAAAAATACCTGGCATCGTTTTCTCTCTTTATAATAGCAAAATTTATTTGACCTGGAATGGTGGAGAATTATCTTGCAATCTTGAGAAAAATACTTACGAGAAGATCTTTTCAAACTTCAATCAATTTTTCAGTGATCAATTTTTTCTTTCACTCGATTTAGAAAAAGATGCATTGGTAAAGAGTGTTAAGTTTGTATCCAATATTACAAATTCTCATATGATAAACTTAACTCTTGACATCAACAAGATCGTGATATCAGCAACAAGTAATGAAAAAAATGCTGTTGTAGATACCATTGAAGTTGAAAATTATGAAATTTTATCTGTATCTTATGTTTCTTCTCATTTGATAAGAGTTTTGGATTTGCTCGATAGCAAGAAATTAAAACTTAATTTTATAAAGCATAATGATTTTATTTTATTGATGCTCGAAGCTGAAAACTTTAAGCACATTCTTTTCCCAATGGATTAATATGTTTCCAAGAATTTATTACGGATCAACAACTCTAGCATTGAATAAGATCAAGGAAGAATTCCCTGGTCTTATTCTTCTTATTGATAACAATGTTGAAAAGATAATTAATAATTATTCTAAATTCTTTGATAATAAAAATGTATATATTCATACAAATATTTCTAATGAAGATATCAAGCTTATTCAAGAAAAGAGTGAGAAATTAGGCAGCAATCACGTCATTTTGTATGAAGATGATAGTTTTGATGGAAGATTGTCTCTTATAGCAAAAGCCAAGAAGAATAACTTGATTTTTGATTGTAGTTATCCACTTGTCGGAGATTTCAATGCACTCAAACGTCATATAAATAATTATGTGTTAAAAAACAACGCAAACATCAATGGTGAGACTTTGAATCATCTTGTTGAGGTCTGCCCTGTATTGCGTATCAAGTCTAAGCAATCAGGCAGTAAGAAAGAAATTATCTGCTATGACATTGATATTCTTTTCAAGGAATTAGAAAAGATAATTTCTTACACAGACAAAATATTTCTGCGTGACATCCAAAATGCGTCTTTCAATGAAGAATGCGACATATTCGAATTTATCGAACAACTGATGAATAAGAATTTGGATTATTGCTTGACAAAAATAGATCTTCTTATTGATTCTATGGGAGAGCAAGGATTCTTACTTGTCTTATTAAGTCAATTAAACTTTATGCTTGTTATATCAGAGACTAATAAGAAATATCACCACTTTACTGAAGTTCAAGAAAAAGTTGAATTACGGGATTTGCTGGGCAAGTATTTAAGTGATGAATACAAAGAGCCTACTTTCACAGTGAAAGTTCAAAATCCCATAAGAATTCGTATCCAATCGAGCAAAGATAATATGTACAGCCCAGCGCAATACTCGAAAATGATTACTTTGCTTGTTGATAGTATTATTGATTTACGCTCAAATGGTTCAGTCAATCATTCAGTTCCCATTCTAATTTCAAAACTCACCTCTGTATAATCTCTGTATGGCCGAGAATAATTACGATGAGATCAACCAGCTTTTACATAAATACAAAGCTGGAAATGAAGAAGCACTTTTTGAATTATATGAATTCTATAAACCTCTCTTTATTTCATCAGTTAAAAGAATTGTTCAAAAAGAATCTCGGCTTTCTTCGCATAGAGAAGATATTTTAAGTGATTCTATATTTGTTCTCAAGAAATTAATCGACCAATATGATCCAAAGTTATCTTATTTTTCTTATTTCTTATCAACAAGAATAGACATAAATTTATTCAGATATACCGCTGATAAATATTTCCCAAAAGAAGAAATTTCAGATGATGATTATTTTCCTGAAGAATATGAAGATCCATTTAATAAGATTGACAATGTAATTTGTATACATCAAGCTATGGATCAATTGAGTGAAAAAAGCAAGGAAGTAATCCAAGTCTATTTCTTCGATGGATTAGATCAAAAAGAATGTGCTGAAACTCTAGGTATTACTCAAGGGGCTTTTTCAAAAAGATTATCAAAAGCCCTTGAACAAATGAAACTAATTCTTGGTGAAGATTTCTTATTTGATTAATTTTCTGTAATTGAAAACGCTAGCAATTTTGTCTTCTTTTCTTTCTATAGTAATATCAACTTGTTGATCATCTTTTTCTGCATCATCAAAGCCTGGAAAATTGCCAGGTGGTCTTCCAGTACCTTTATATCTTGGAATAATAACGTCAATCTTTCTGCCACTCGGGATAGGCTCTGTTTGTTGAATTTGAAATCTTGCGTGTTGTTTAATGTCTTGTGCTGTTGGTGGTTCTTGTTTTTTAGCTTCTTCACGTAATTGCTGATTTTCTACTCTTTGATCTTCGCCTTGAGGATTAATTGTATCTGTTGTAAGTAAGCCATCTGCTACAGCTTTCGCAATTTTGCTATAGTAATCTGCTAAATATCCCTCAACTACAGCCTCAGATACATCTTTCACATCAAAGATAAGCATTCTCCCTGATTCAACTAAATTTGTTTCAACTTCTTTTAATTCTTTTTCGAGTTTGGTTCTTTCAGAAGAATAAATAGGGGTAGATTCAATTTGTTGAGCTAATTGATTTTTCTTACCAATCAACCCTCTTCTATAATCACGTCTTCCTTGAATTTGAAAAGTCTCGTGAAAAATCATTTCCAATCTGTTTCTTTGACGCTGTAATTTTTTATTAATTACTTCAAGAGGATCAGTTAATGTAATTGTTTGTCCTGTAGATGAGGTGTAAGTTCCAAATCTACCAGTCTCCATATCTTCAAGTAATCTTTTAGCATTTGTTCCACCTGACATCAAGTGAATCATTTCATCCTGGATATCTAGAATCCATTGTTCTTTGGCAGCTTGATAGATTTTTGGATCTGCCATCAATTTTCCAATATGAGCATCAAAGATTCTAGCCAGATAAGGTATATCTCCGTGAATTCTTGCATATAGTTCAGAAGGATCAGATATGTAAGCTTCTTCAGGAGTCAATTCTGGATTTAAAGCTACAGAATCTTCCATCATCAAATCTCCAGATTGAAGATACTGTAATGCGTGAGCTACTTCGTGTCTTTTAGTGGCTTCAAGATAATGATTAGCATCCATTCCAATATTTTCAGCTAATTTTCTATGAAAAGCTAATTGAGACCATATATCTGTTTTGATAATAATTGCTGGACGTGGACCCATATCTTTTGTTGGAAATTTAGGTACAAATAATCCACCCCATTTCTCATCAGTAAAATCTACAGGACCTATTTTTAATTTAGGCACATTATTTTCTCGCATAAAATTCTTTAAGCTATAAGTGCTAAATTCTACAATCACCATTTGATCAGCATATTTACTTATATCTTCAGTACTTACGCCAGCAAATGGAGCTTCTTGTTGCATACGATCTTCATATGACTGTTGGAACTTTGAAAATATTTCATCAGACTTTTCTTTTTGTCTTTGTTCGCTTTCAGACATACCTTGTGGTGCTGGGTCTCTTTTTGGTCCTTTTCCGTAAGCATAATTAAAAGCAGTGTCAGAAGCTTTAATTATTTTTATAACTCCTTCTTGTTGTGCTTTTTCTAAAAGAGCAAAACCATCAGATTGAATTCTGGCTTTTGCAGCTTTGCCTTTTTGTTGAATTTGGTTTTTAATTTCACTGCCAAGGCTGTCTAATAAATTAACATCAAATTTTTCATAATCTTCTGGATTTTTATCTAAATAATTTATAATAACTTGTGGTTTTGCAATTCCCTTGATTATAAATAAAGGAGAGCATTGATCACCTTTACTATCAATAAGATCCATAAATTTTTTGAAAGATTTAAGTTTTCTTATTAATAAAACATCTTGATCAAAATCATACTCACCGATACTTGAGTATAACTTTTCTGCTATATTTTGGCAAAATCTATCGTACTGTGGGTATTCATCGATTTTTACAGCTACGTTAATTTGAGTTTTGTTTGGAAGATAGTGAAGCATACTTGCAACATCTACTTGATCAAAATCTTTCAATAATAACTCAAAAACAATTTCTAAAATTTTGCTTTCGGTAATACCTGAAAAAATGTATTCTTTGATGTTTGGAAAATAGAATTTTCCCTCTCCACGTCTAATTAAATTTACAACATTTTCTTGATTTTGAAAATATTCTAATTCTGGTCTGGCTTCAAGAAGTTGATAAACAAGCAAGTTTCTTTGTTGAGAAAGAGGATATCCTAGTAAGTTAACATCATCTCCACGAATGATAAACATAGCTAGTGCCTCATTCATACTCGTGCCTTTTTTCAAGAGTAAATTTAATGTGGTAAATCCCATACCAAGAGTGCTATTGACAGATGATTTTACTTTGTCAATATCTGGAATTCTATCACCAAGTTCTATGCCATTTCCGCCTCTTGATTTTATATATTCATTGAGTTTGCCAAGAAAGTCTAATACTTTCATCATATCTGTATTAGCAGAACTTCCTTGTTTTTTCATTTCATTATCAATAAATTTTGATAAATTATAAGAAAAAATTGAAATGTCAGACAAAGTACTGCCGTCATTTTTCGCTTTCTCAAGATATTTATCAATAATTGAATCACCAGTTCTGCCCTTTTCTATATCTCCTATAAACTTGAGCATAGCAGTCATAGTAGGGTTTTCATTTGGATCGTAAAATGAAAAATCTTTGAAAGTTCTAGAGAAAGAGCCAGCCCACAAAACTTCTTTAGTAGATAAAACGTCCCAGGCTGTTGCAGATTCGATAATTTTTGAGTACCACATATATTTTTTATTTTACAAATGTACTAATTTAACCTTTGGAATATATTTTTGAAATTCTCGTATTATACTAATATGTTCCACAAAAACCTCTACGACTTTTCAAGCACGTCTAGAGGTTTATTTATTTAAGTCCTTTTGTTGGTGGGGATCAAAAAAATCTAAGGGAGATAAGATAAGTGTCTGAAAATAACACAAATGACATGATTTACAACTGGCGCAATGAATTAAAGTCACATAATGATGGTGTTTTCGTTGTTGCCAATAGTCAAGCTCAAAAATACAAAAATCAAGGTTTTGAAAAGTCCGAAGTTGTAGAATTACTTGCAGCTGATAATTTTGATTTAGACATTGCAAACAGAGTAGCTTCTAAATTATTTGATAGTGCTGAAGAAGTTGCACAAAATACTGCTATCGAAGTTGCTGTAGTCCCAACAAGATATTCTGACTGCGCTCCTATTATTGAAAGATCTTTGACCAAATTATCTGCGAAGGAATTTGTCAAGAGACTTTGCACTGGTCCTCATTCAATTGTAAAAACTGACGAAAAAGGGCTTGGATTTTGGTTAAGAATTACTGAAGCTGCTAAAGAAAGTAGAACTGGAAGAGGAAATCTTCATGCATCTTTAAAGCCTTTTATTGAAGAAACACTTCTTAACAATGTTCTTTTAGCACAATCTCAAGAAGCTCAAATTAAAACAGCTTCTAAAAATAAATATGTTGTATCCATGAAGAAGGGAACTGCTGAAGTTGATTTGACAAATGCAACTTCATCCAGTGATAAATTTATAGGCGGGAATTATGTTGATTTTGGTCTTGCTGACGAATTTATGGTAAAAGCTGTAGATACAGTTTCTCCATATCAAAGACTCAAAAGAGCCTTAAAAGACTAATTTATATCCTAACAGAAAGAAACAAGCCGCATTTATGCGGCTTGTTTTGCTTGTATAACTAAAGAAATGGAATCGAAAAAAGAAACTGTAGATGCTCTTATTGTTCCTGATGAAGGACCCAAGAAACCATCGAGAATGTTCAGGGATTTGAAAGAAGGCGATAAGCCATTAATGCCTCTTCCTCCTGACAATATGAGTGATATATCTTATCCTCAATTCATAGAACCTAGATGTGCGATTTGTACTTCACCATTTAGAGATTTAGTAGAACACGTATATTTAGACAGTGGAAGAAAAAATCAATCGGTAATTAGATTTTTCCATCAGTATTTTGATGCACAGATGAACTGGATGCAAATTAATACTCATATGGAACAACACTGTGATTTCAAAAAAATCTCAACTTCTGGTCTTAAGAACTACGAACAAAGAGAAGAACTTATCGCTCCATGGATTTTTCGTGAACATCAATTAGCCCTTACTGCTTTACTTGTAGAACTTGATGATGTTCGTGGCATTGACTGCTCTAAAAATAATGACATGAAACTTAAAAGAGCAGCTATGGTTGAGAAATTAATTTCTAAAATTCTCAATGTCAAAGACTCGAGAGATAATCGTGGAATCTTTGACATCAATATATTTGAAATTTTAGCTAATCTTCACGAAAAAATGGAAAGTGAAGCAGATAAAAGAATTATCAGAGAAGAAATTGTAGCTTTGAGAAATAAGATCCAACAAGATAATTAATGAGAAAGCCAACTCCAGTCGTTAAATCTTCAAACGAATTACGAAGTCAATTATTACAGCAAGCAAATTCAGTTACAGAATTATTCAAAGGCACGGAATATGCCGAAGATTTTGTAGATGAAATTGCTCCTGCTACAAGACAAGAAGTAGCACCTCCAGTCAAACCTCCTAAAGACAGATTTAACCCTGACCAAATTGTAGACATTATTACATTTATTGAACATCCATATTTTTGTAATCTAAGACCTTATCCTTGGCAAAAACTTATACTTAAATGTTTTTATATGGGGCAAGAAGGCAATACTAACCTTGTAATAAATGAATCTGACAATCAAGAAGATTGCAAAGGATGTGTTTGGGATTATATCCAAAAGAACGAAAATGAATTTTTAAAAGCCCGTGCAGAAAAAAGACAATTCAAAACAATTTTCAATGTCGTCAATTCACCTTGTCTTCAATGTAAGCGTCTTAAAAATGAAGTTAGAGATGAAAGATATAAATTTGCAAAAGATGAAGCAACTAACCCAGATGCTGAAAGACAAGTTGAGGTATTAGAAGCAAGACCAATAATTGATGCTTTTCAAAGTGAATTCGACTTACTTTATTCCGAAGAATTTGACCCAAAATTAAGGATGCAAGTTCAAGAAAAATGCAAAAAAAGATATAAATTTGAAGAATTAGTTTTAGTGCTTGGCAGACGTTCGGGTAAGTCATTCCTTGTGTCTGCTATGGCTCTTTATGAATTATATAGATTGATTTCTATGGGTCACCCTCAAGCTAGATATGGCTTGATGGAATTTGATGAAGTTGTTCTTCTCAATGTTGCTCGTAATGAAGAACAGGCTAAAAAAGCAATCTTCTCAAAAATCAAACAAACAGTTCTAGCTTCTCCATTCTTTGCTCCTTATATTGGCAAAGATACAGAGCTTGAAATGCGATTTTATACAGAACATGATAGAGAAGAGAATGTAAGAAGAAAAGAGCAAAATATCAATCTTTTTGCGGGTTCTTTGGTATTGCGATGTGGTAGTAGTAATGCTTCAGGTCTTGTTGGTTTAACTTGTTGGGCAATTATTATGGACGAAGTTGCTGCTATGGCTGGAGATAATCCTGAATCTGGTGTTGACTACGCTCTTTATGATGACTTAAAGCCATCTCTTGCTACATTTGGTAAAGATGGCAAAATGATGCTTCTTTCCAACCCTAAAGGTCCTCTTGGGTTGTTATATGATCTTCACGAAAATAGACAAGAAGATCCAACAACTCTTGTGATGAGACTTCCTACTTGGCTTACAAATCCAAACATTGACAAAGAATGGTTGGATGGGCAAAAGAAGAAAGATCCTCAAGAATTTCAGATGCAGTATGGAGCTGAATTTGGTGCTTCATCCTCTGACCCTATGTTTAATTCTGAAGATATAGACAGAATGTTCGCTTCAATGTCTATGGTCAAAAGAAAAGAAATGGCAGAGGGACATTTTGAATATTTTTGCCACTTAGACCCTGCCAGAACGTCAGACTACTACGCTCTTGTAATTGCTCATACTGAAAATATGTATGGTCAAATTGGGCCTGATTTTCAACCACTCAAAAGAGTTGTGATTGATCATGTACATTTTTGGAATCCTAAAACTAAAAATCAACCTGTAAAAGAAAGCGAAGTTGAAGATTATGTAATCGATTTACATCATAAATTCAAATTCAAGCAAGTTTCTATTGATCAATGGAATTCTCAATCATCATTAATTAAATTGCAATCAAGAAGAGTCCCAATTGTAGAGCGCCAATTTAATAAAGAATACAAGGAAAAAATTTACACTGAATTATCACAATTAATCCGTGATGACCGAATTGATATTTATGATTTGCCTGGTGGAGAATATAGAGATTTAGATAATAGGCTTATATCTTTAAATGAAATACAAGAAGCAAAAATTCAATTTTTATTTTTGCAGAAAAAATGGAAAGGCAAAAGATATTACATTGAGGCACTTTCTGGATATAAAGATGATATTTGTGATGCAGTCGCTGCTGTAGCATTTGAATGCTTAACATCTAAAATTATGATTAGATTGCCAAGATCAAAAATGGTCAATTTAAATAGAAGATAAAGGTAATTATTTTTATTTATAAGAACAATTCATTATGTCTAACAATATCAGAACAGCTCAATTTGGTGGTGTAGGCGGTGGAGGGAATGGAGCTCCATTTCAGCCTGGTGGTAGTCCTATCGGTCGTGGTGGTGGAAACCGAGGTGGACATGAAATCAATTTATACGTAGACGAAGATTCAAGCTTCGATAAATTGTTAAGACGTACCCATATTGAACCTGATACAAGAGATGTCAATATAGAGTCAAGATTGACTCCACAACATAAAAATTATGAAGAATTAATTCCTTACGAACTTACTCCTGAGGAAAGATTAAGAGCTAAATTTAGAGCTCAATTACATAATTACAAAAAATCTTTAGAAAATGCAGCAAGCGACTTAATGAAAAATAGTCCAGCATATATACGAGATCATTATCAGCCAAAAAAAGAGCATATGATGACTATGGAGCAATCCTTAGAAGATCGTCATAAATACAATAAAGATTTCAAATATCCAAGAGAAGAATACAAAGATCCAGATAAGCCAGAAAGATTACATTTTGCCATTTCAGATAAGTCAATAAATCGTATTGCAGAAGACTATGAAATTGCAAGAAGAAACAGGATGACAAAAGAATATCCTGAAGAACGAAATGAATTTGATGAAAATCAATTTAGTTATGTTCCAATTGGAAAAACTCCCATCCTAACTCACGGTGAAGATTTCAATGATTATATAAATCATTTGATGATTGAAAAAACTCCAAATGAAGATGGATTCCAAGAGTATGGCTTGAAAGACACTTTATTGTCTTACCCTGATCCTGATACAAAACCAAATATATATGCGCCAAAAGATATTGCCCCTAAATCAGAAGCAACAAAAGATATTGATCCTTTCGTTTCTTTTGAACAGCAATTGAATCCAAAGAAAAAAGATACAAATTATTTAGATTTTATCGATCCTTCAAACAAAGAACCTAAAGGCGTTGAAGAATCGTATCCAGGATCTGCATTCTACGGGATATCGGGTCATAGTCTTTAAAGGTTCAAAATCATGAATGCTAAATCAATTCAAACAATTATAAAAATATGTTCAAGATTGGATAAATCTGGCGAATACTTAAAGTCAGATAAGTTGTTTGAAAAAATTGCACAATATTATCCACAGCAATCAATAACTCAATCTCCAAATGTTTCTTTGGTTCCATATGAGGAAATAGAAGAAGAAACAAAACAAAATGACTATTGGAGACAAAAAATAAATCCTAGAAAAGTTCCAAAAGAATATATGGATTTGGGTGGAGAAGCTGATGGTGCAAATATAGAAGGACAATTACATGGTCCTGATAATGTTCCTGGTCCTGCTTATGTAGACCCAGGTAATCCAGCATCAAGCCCATCTATGGCAATTCATAGCGGAGCTGATTTGTGCGATAAATTTTCTTGGGAAGAAACCTATCAGAAAAATGTTGATGAAGGAAATGGTTGGAAAAATAGATTACCAATTAGATAAAGGAATAAAAAATTATGCCTATACCAATTAAGCCAGTACACTCTTTAGATTTGCATGCAGAATTATTTGACGGACCATCAATGGAAGGTCTTGGACTTTCTGATATTCAAATTCAACTTCTTGGTGTTTCACAAGCTCCTAAAAAAGCAGAAGCAGCTAAATTAAGTGAAAAATATTTGGAAATGCTTAAGTCAATTGATGCAAATACAGATGCTTTAGTTACTGCTGCTAGCTATGTTGCTTTACACAAAGACAGCAAAGTATGTGGAGTTCCTACTGAAATTTCTGATAATGATCTTTTAGCTATGAAAACTGCTGGATTACTTACAGGTTATGGTAGATCTGTAGAATTGACTGAAAGAGCAAGATTAGCATTACGTGATCATTATTTGAGCATAGATAATGTTAATGAATTTAGAAAGCAAAGAACCAAAGATAGATTTGATCTTGAAGACGCAAGAAGTGTGAAAGCATCTTCAAATAAATTTAAAAAAGTTGGTTCATGACTCACTAATGAAGAATTCCGTGATGAATTCGATGTTAGGTTTGTAGCAGATACTGATAAATTACGAAGTAAAGGATTGATGCATGCAGAACCTTTGGGAGAATATGAAGTAGTTTATTTTACTTTTGATTATCCTGATTGTTATTCTTTTTGGAATAAGAATGTGTCATTTCCACTTTCTTTAGCTTTTTTAGACAAAAATCATAAGATTGTGGACTTTAAAGATATGGAAGCAGATGATCCAAAATCTGTTTCTCCAGATTCTAACAACGTTGTATTTATTGTAGAAGCAAATAAAGGCTTGTTTAAAAAACTAAAGATTGGTATTGGAGACAAATTGCTCTTGAAGGGCAAGAAACTAATTTTGAGTAAAAAAACATAAATAGATGCATTAAAGGAATTTGAGCATTAAATTTAGAAATTTTCTTAATGTATTTTTTCTTGAGGAGAAAAATTAATTATGGCAGATAGAATTTTCCCAAACAGATTTCAAGAAGATCCTCTTGAT
>Ga0164293_10004356_pt1 | contig 12101 bp, 13 predicted proteins | sample GEODES118metaG_FD_111487 | JGI IMG/M metagenome (GOLD analysis project Ga0164293, IMG submission 111487) | Eutrophic lake water microbial communities from Lake Mendota, Wisconsin, USA - GEODES118 metaG | ecosystem: Environmental > Aquatic > Freshwater > Lake | place: USA: Lake Mendota... | reverse complement strand
CATTGGTCGTCAGACATTGGAGAAATATGTCGTGGCATTTGAGGAGAAGTTACAGACGTATGACTTGAAAGACCCGATTCATGATGCGGTCAAAGACAACATGGCTATTCTCAAATCAGCGGTGGATGCAGATGTAGTCTGGGATGAGATTATGGAGCTGATTTATCATGATGACCCGAAGGAGTTCGTGTATGACTTCACGGTTCCTGGAAATGACAGTTTCATGGTAGATTGTAATGTGTTGGTGCACAACACTCTGAATACTTTTCACCAAGCAGGTGTAGCCTCAAAGTCTGCAGTAACGCGAGGTGTACCCCGTTTGCGAGAACTCTTGAAGGTAACACAGAATCCGAAAGCGACGTCACTTACGATTTATTTGAAGCCCGAATTCCGTAATAATAAGGAGAAGGCGCGCGAAGTAGTGCAAGATTTAGAACTTACTTTGCTACATACTATTACAAACAAGGTTGCAATTTATTGGGATGAGACGGATAAATCCACTATTATTGACGAAGACCGTCAACTAATGGACTTCTATTCGCAATTTCAAAATGGGCCATTTAATATGGGAGATGATGCACAATCATCAAAATGGGTACTACGTCTTGAGTTAAACCGCGAGGAGATGTTTAATCGTAATATCACGATGCAGGAAGTCGTATTTATCATTAATTCTGAATGCACTGACTCATCCATTATATACAGTGACTACAATTCTGACAAGCTTATTATGCGTATTCGGCTTCCCAATAAGTCTGGTCAAGCGGCCGATAAGGATACTGCTTCCACGATGGATGATTTGACTAATCTGAAGAAGTTTCAGAACAAATTGCTCAATAGTATCGTCATTCGTGGTGTTCCTGGCATTAAGGATGTTACATTTCGCAATGACAAACAATCCGTAGAAATAGTGGACGGCAAATATCAGCAGGTAGAGCAATTCGTATTAGATACGAACGGATCCAACTTTATCAAGGTAATGAATCATCCAATGGTGGATGGAACACGCGTATATTCCACCAATGTGTGGGATGTATTTGAAGTGCTTGGTATTGAAGCTACACGTGCAACGCTGTTTAATGAAATCAATGGTCTATTTGACAGTGTGGGTGTGAATTATCGTCACTTGTGCTTATTATGCGATGTAATGACACGCTCTGGTCAGCTCATGTCAATTGACCGATATGGCATTAACAAGAATGATATTGGTACATTAGCAAAGGCATCTTTTGAAGAAACCGAAAAGATTCTATTAAAGGCTGCGCTCTTTGGTGAAGTGGATCCTGTAACGGGTGTATCGGCAAATATTATGATGGGTCAGCCCATTCGTGGTGGAACTGCATTCTCGCAGATTCTATTGGATGACCAGATGTTAGTAGAGTTGTTAAAGAATATTAACATTCATGAAGAATCAAATGATGAGGAAGAACTTGATATTGATTTCCTACGAGATGCATCTGCGGATGTGATTGGTCCATGCTCACGAACGCAGTTTCATACGAGCATGATTCTTCCAGAGCCAAAGGCCGCAATGGATGAACCTGATGTTGAACTCACTATCTTAGATGATTAGACGATTAACCTGTAAATAGATAATAGTATAAAGAATGATAATGTAGTTAAGTTAATGGATGTATCCCATAATAGTAAATCATGGGAGCATTTTATTTTTTATAAGCGAAGTGAGCATATAGGATTAGCATTTCATCTCGCACCAACTACCTATAAACATATTTCGTCTACTACTGAAAATGAATTATATGAATATAGAAATCGTATTAATCAGTATTCACAGATGGTAATGCCAAATAATTGGGAATATTATAAGAAAATTGTTAATCCATATGAACTTGTGTATACTAAGAAAAAGTATAAGAATTTTCCTGAGTGTATTTCTACTGTTAGGCCATTGTCACGTTCATATTTTAAAATGATTGAGATAATGGATTTATGTGGTTTTTTTCATCAACAGGGAAAATCCATACGAACTGCACATGTATGTGAAGGTCCAGGTGGATTTATTGAAGCATTATATAATGCTTCAACGCAATATAAAACATATATTGATGAAACAGTGGCGATGACATTGCAGTCTACAAAGAATACAATTCCAGGATGGAGATATGCAGCTCATTTTTTAAAATCACATAATACAATTAAAATTATTTATGGCAGGGATGCAACGGGAGACATCACAAAAGTAGATAATCAGCAATCTTATATACATTATGTAGACAAACGTAAATGCGATATTTTTACAGCAGATGGTGGTTTTGATTTTTCTGCAAATTATATGAAACAAGAAGAATTAGTATTTCCTTTGTTAGTTGCATCTGCAAAGATTGGACTGGAAGTCATAAAACCTGGCGGAACATTTGTACTTAAGTTTATTGATTTTTATAATAAAGCAACGGTTGATTTATTATACTTTTTATCATGTCATTTTGTAGAATGGACGTTGTATAAGCCTGCAATGAGTCGTCCATGTAATCCAGAGCATTACTTTATTGGCAAGGGATTTACCTCTTGCTCAGATGATGCATTGGATGCATTACATGCATGGTGCAATCGTTTAGAAAATAATGATGTAATGGAGTCACTACTTAAATCAGAGTATTCAGATGAGTTTATACAGATTATTAGTGAGATACGCGAGCAATCTGCAAAGAGTCAAATTGAATACTTGACAAGGGTATTTGATATTATTGAACAAAAAGATGAACAGCTTGTTCAAGAATATTTAATGCATAATATAACATCCAGTCATGAATGGTGTAAACGATTTAATGTACCTACTGTTTATTAGTGCCTTTCAATTGAGGTGTAACAAAGCGATCTACTAAGCTTTTTCCAACAACAATGGATGCCTGGTGCTGTGACAATTTTCCTTTACCCATGTTATCCAATAAGCGAAGCATATCATATATTGGGGTTAAGTCCTCTTTTTTAATCATTTTCTTGAAGAGTTCAGGATACTGTTCAATAAACTGAGGAACTTTGGAGCGAATCGTTTCTTCTGATTCTCCAGAAGCCATCATTTTTGTAATATCTTGTAACATGGAGCGGATGTATTGTGCCCGTGTAGTAGGGTCATATTCTAATGGTCTGTTGGCGGCTTCTTCCATAGAAGCCGCAGATGGTAAATTTGCACTCGACATAATATAATAGAGATTATCTTTTTTATATTATGCCACAGTAAGAATAATGAGCTCTAATACCGCTGCAGTCGTATCACAATTACCTATTGGTTCCGGAGGAAGTAGTACTACACAGCAGCAGATGAATGCGGTGAATACTCAATTAACTATGATGAGTGCTCAGGCAAAAGAGGATTCGAAATATGATCCTAAACCACCGAAGCCTGTTACGTCCGCTCAGATTATTCAACCGTTTTGTAACAGAAGAAATACAATTGATACCATTGCAACCTCATTAGCGGTGATTGGAGGAATATGCATTGTGTATGGTATTGTTACAAAATAAGCATTATACGTAGAAATGTATGGAGGTACGGATACAATTAAGGACAAGAAAATAGAAGAAGTCTGTAATCTATCGCCTGAATTCTGTAGAAAAATCTATAAATGTAAAGAAACGCTCTATAATGATATTATCTTTTCTACGAAAAACATTGAGTCCAATGAGGCACAAGATAATACATTATTGCAGAAATATATTAATGCATTAAACTATTTATATAATTCTACAATGGATGTTATTACTAATAAAACTACTACAATGCCAGATATAGGTAAAGAATATTCTGATAACTCGACGCGTACATTAAAAGATACTACTCGATATATGAATTCATTCTTTATAAATAACAAATCCTATAATAAATTATTATATACTGATTATCTTACAAATAAGCTTATTGTATTTCCATTTATACATCGTCAGGATTTTCCTATCTAATACTAGAGTTATCATGTCATGTCCACCTGGATACAGACGACGTAAAAGCTATACACGTAAAGTAAGTAATAGTATTCGGCGAAGTGGATTTACTGTACGCCGCAAGGGTCAAATATATACAGCGTATCCTGGTACATCACCTGTATATGTTCCCAGTACATGCGTTAAAATACCGGTTAAAGCAAAGCAAACACGCATTGGTAAACTCCGGAAAGGAGCTCTATTAAAATATGGTTATCAATATCGAATGTCGGATCGGTTACGCCATAAAGCACTTGAAAAAGCTATTGCTGCATATGGCCTAACGTCGGTTTATCATAAATTGGATGCAGTTGCTAAATTATCAGTACATACTGCTCCCGATGCAAGCGCCGTCTTTGCAAAAGACCGTGAATGGGTGCATCGGCAAATGAAGTAAGTATAAAATGATATACTGACTATAGTAAGGGTGAGTAGAAGAGATGGCTACTATAACCAATCCACAACGCAATTCACAACCTACGCATGTGGTAATACCTAGAAGTGCATATGGTGTTATTCCAGCACCTACACGTGCAAAGGAGATGTCAAAAACACATGGGATACTACCACCACCACTATTAAAACGAGTATTACCTATAAAAGAAGAACCAACTCCTATATCCATAAAACCATCTACACCTATATTACCTATAACACAAAAAATAACTCCTATACCTGTAAAACCATCTACACCCGTATTACCTGTAACACAAGGGGTAACTCCTTTAGTACAGTTTCCTACAGTAGCAACACCTACACCATTACCATCTGTAATAGAACCACCCGCTTTCCTATGGAATCAAACAAATGCCATTGCATTCTTAATTGTATTTGTTATCATTCTGTTATCATCTATTTCAGGAATATCTGCAATATTTAATATTCAGAACATTAAGGATAATTGGGCGAATTACCGATGTAATCCTCTTATTATGCCATTTACAGGGCTATTTGGGTATAATACATCTGAAAATTTTGAGTTCTGTATGGGAAAGATATTTTCAACACATTTCGCGGAGTCTATGGATTCTATCGGATCTGTATTTGGTTCTTTTTCAACGATCCTAACATCTGTATTTGGCTCCATTAATTCTCTGCGTAATACGATTGCAACCCTTGGTGGAGGAATAAACGTAGTATTTCAGGAATTTACAGACCGTATTACCATGTTCTTCTTTACGATACGAATGAATGCCATTCGTCTTAAAATGATGTTTGGGCGAATCTATGCTCTACTCTTTTCAGTGATGTATATGGGTATGTCTGGTATTTCAGGTATGTCATCTTTTACAAATACATTTCTGTTTTCTTTCTTGGATACATTCTGTTTTCCTGGCTCTACAGAGATTATGGTGAAGAGAGATAATAACCTCAAAATGACACCAATTAAGGATATTAAGATCGGTGATATTCTGCTTCCTGGCAAATGCGCCGTAACAGCTACGTTCTCATTCTATGCAAAGGGGCAACCAATGGTTAAGTTAGGTAATACTATTGTTAGCACCAATCACTATGTATTACATGAAGGACGTGCTATAAAGGCAGAAGACCATCCAATGGCTGTTTCATGCGGTGTATGGGATTCAGAGGACTATCTGTATTGTCTAAACACAGATAATCATATTATTCCAGTTGGCTTATTACAATTTCTGGATTATGATGAAACAAGTGCGGCTGATGGGGAGTCTATGCGAATGATAGAACAGCGTATTAATAATGAGATATCTACTGCTATACCGAAACCCTATCCATTTACAGAATGTGGATTTGGTATAGCAGAAGATGCATGTATTTGGATATCTACAAAAGATGGTAACAAACTATTGAAATCAATAAAGAAAATACAAGTCGGTGATACATTGTCAACAGGTTCACAGGTAGTGGGTTTGATTCGTAAACAGATAACAGAATGTTGCGTAGTGGATGGCATTGAGATAACTCCATCCACTTTGTTTTGGAATGGTACAAAATGGATACGTTTTGGAGAAGTATACCCTGTAAAAATAACTTCAACGTGTACTTCGGTTGCACTGATTGTTACACCTAATTCACAGATTGAGCTGGAAAATGGAATGTATGTAAGGGATTATATGGAGCTTTGTTCTCCGGATGCAGAAATGTATTATACACAGCATTTGGAAAAGAAAGGTCGCTCGTAATAGGGGTAATAATCTCTCTCTTTGTAAAAGATGGATGCAAAATGGCCATTCCTCGCAATAACAGTTGGTTTACTAATCGGCGTTGGTGTACTTATTGTATCAATGGACCGTGATACTGTAATGCGTAATTGGAAAACACGACGCTGTGAAATACCTGTCATGTTTGCATCTGTATTTTTTAAACCAGATGATGACCCCAGGACTTCATTTGATTTTGGAAAAGCGAACTTTGAATTCTGTATGAAGTCCTATGTGGACCGATTTATGGAGAATATTACTGCACCAACTTCAGCACTGTTTGGGAAACAGGCAAATATAACTGCAAATGTAATGGATATGTTACAATCTGTACGTGCAATTGCTGCAAATATGTTTGCAGGATTTTCAGTGTATTTAGCACAATTCTATCGTAGATTTAATGCATCTGTATTTGAAATCAGTAAAATTATACAATTTCTGCGGATGGCAATGCGACGAATTAGCGGAGTGGCAATGTCCTTTATTTACATGGGTATAAGTCTGTTTAATGGAATGCTTAATACCATTCAATTTATTATTCGTGTTGTACTTATTATATGTGGTATTATGGCCGCAATTATGATTATTCTGTTTTTCATTTTATTTCCTGTGATTCCACTTATTTTAGCAACACTTGGAATTATTGCAACCACTGTATTTTCATTAACTGGTCTGATTAGTCCAACTATTGCATCTGAAGCAAATGCCATGAAGGGTCCATTCTGTTTTGCAGAGTGGACACAAATCAGTGTACTTGAAAATGGACAACAGCGACAGAAACCAATTGCAGAAATACAGATTGGAGACCAGTTATCAGATGGCAGTTATATTACTGCCGTTATTGTAATGGATGGTTTAGATGTTCCGTTATATCAAATTGGTTCTGTACACGTATCTGGTTCCCATCTTGTTAAAGGCACTGATAAACAATGGAAATCGGTTACAGAGGATGCGCGTGCAGTAATATCACCACGATTATCCAGAGTTGTATATTGTTTTAATACAACAACAAATGTGATAACGATTGATGGATTACAATTCAGAGACTGGGAAGAAATTGCAAATGATGATATACATGGACAGACCATATGGAATTATATGGTATCATCTATATTACATCGTGACCGCGCATTCGGATATTGGAAGGATAATTTAAAGAATTATGTTAATGTCGCATTGCTAGGTCCCGATGTTCCTGTTAAGACTCTATCAGGATATATACCAATTCATGCCATTAAGATAGGTGATTTTATTTTGGATCGACGTGGAAATGAACAAGAGGTGCGTGGTATCATACGGGGAGAAGTAGAATATGATGCCACGCGTACAATAGGTAGTGCATGGAAAACGGAGTTATATGAATATGTAAATAGTTTGTGGCTGAAAGGTGTTGCAACAGTCTATCCTGGTGTTGATAAAACAGAGGGATACTCACTTATTACCGAAGAGGGTATTATTATCATTAAAGAGTCTGATAAGGAATTATGTGTCCGTGATTTTACAGAGATTGGTTATCAGCATCTTTACAAGACATATCCTTATGTAGAGGCCAGACTCCGGATGAAAGAATAGCGTGTGTTTGATAATAAAAATGTAGTAAGTAGAATGAAAACTGGTTTTCTACTTACTGGATTAGTATTATTGCTGGTAGCAAATTTACTTATGGTGTATTCAAATCCTTTCGTGAGCAATGATGGATTTACAAACTATTTCTTACAGAATGCAGGTGCAGCGGGTATTGGTAAGAGCAAGTATGAGCCCATTGGACCGTTTGATGATGTACGCATTAAGCCCGCAAATGGTTCAAGCTCATGGCGTGAAACCCGTCCGAATCAACCCTTGTTAGGCCCTGCATTCCAGCCCGGCCCTGATAGCTTGTTCATATTTAAGAACAATGATGTTAAGCCTGAATGCTGCTCCGCATCATATAGTTCTGATACAGGATGTGTATGCACTACGCCTGAGCAGCGCAACTATATTAACATGCGTGGAGGCAATCGTACGGTAGAAGATGGCGTTTAAATCGGTTTGTGTTATATAACCATATTTGTGTAATGTATTATTATAATTGCATAGAATGTACTTATAATAAACTAAGTGTAAAATGATAAGCAGTAATATATAATAGAATGGAGATGAATCGTCCGAATCTATTGAATCGTTCGAAAAATGTGAAACCATCATCTAATGCAGGTCCATTATCATTTATTAATATGAAACCTGCAAATAATGCAGTAAAAGCACCCAGTATTATAACATCTGCATCTAATGCCGTTACAAACTTTGTAAATAAGCCTTCATCTATTAGCCCTCCATCTATCAAGGAAGTAAATAAATCATTATCTGATTTGGTCAGTCCTATCAAGGACTCTGCCGAGCAGGCTATGGAGAATACATCCGATTTGGTATCTATTCCAGTAATGATTGGAATTGGTGTACTAATTGTTGCACTTATTCTTATCACTATTTTTCGCGACCAGGTTGCGTATGGATTTCAAGTGACATGGGACTATTTGAAGCGTGTATTTGGCCCTGCTCCAGCTGTTAATCCTTCTGACCCTTCTGCTAACCCTTCAATGGGCCCTTCAGGTTCACCAATTGATGCAGGTGCAGTGCAAAATATGTTACCCTCAGGTGGAAAGGAAGTATTCAATGTTGGTGAAAATAAATACAAATATAGTGATGCAGAACCTTTGTGCAAGGCATATGGTGCTGAGCTTGCTACATATGACCAGGTAAAGGATGCATGGAACAAGGGTGCTGACTGGTGCAATTATGGATGGGTAAAAGGTCAGGCGGCAGTATATCCAACACAAGAATCAACTTATCAAAAGTTACAAGCTGGCCCTGAAGACCAGCGAGGCGCATGCGGCATTCCAGGCGTAAATGGAGGATATTTTGATAATCCTGATTTACGATTTGGTGTGAACTGTTATGGAGCCAAACCTGGAAAAACAGATGCAGATGAACGAGCGCAGCAAAAACCACGTGCTATGACAAATGATGCAATAGAATATGATCGTAAAGTGCGGAATTATAAAAAGAAACTTAATGAAATCCCTTTAATGCCGTTTAATGGAAAGCAATGGGCCTAACCTAAGGTGCATATGCTTAACCTAAGGTGCATATGCTCAAGGATGACTCGCAGGAGGCGGTAATGCACCACCTACAGGAGTAGGAGCAGCAGGCATATTTTTCTTTATTAGTGTTTTATTCATAGTAAAACCGCGATTGGCATTAATAAATGACATGATTTCCTTCGTATTATCTGCACCGCCTCGTTGCAGATGATAGGCATGTAATAATTCTTCAATCTTATTCAATGAAAATGCATGCGGGGTGCGTTTATCTTGTATATGTATTTGTCCCCCACCAATTTGAAAAATCGTATTTTTCATTCTGGACTTTTCAAGATAGGCCAGAATATGACCTACATATTCCTCTTGAACCTTTTTGGCAGCACAGAATTGTTTATATAATGAGGAAGACAGATTACTGTAATGCAACCAGTAGCGTACGAACGTACCGATACCGGGATCATTCATTTTTACTATACTAAAAGGTTAAAACAATTGGACAGATAACATGCTGAAAACTACATAGTTAATGCACGTTCACAAATACTACACCTTGTACGACTAAGCAGCATTAATACCAAGATAAGTATAACAATAATAAACATGCTTACCACAATACATATGGCAATAATACCATATGGAAAAGCACGTTGAAAGATATAATCCATAAGGGGATCAATAAGTAATTGCTGTATATAATTCTTGGTATCCGAATTGGTCATAGATAATGCAAATTGGTCAATCCATCCTTTAAGGATTGATACAAAACGTGTATTATCTTTTGTCCGGTCATATGCAGGCAATTTGTGTAATGACATTTTACTATGCGACGAAATTAAGCAATCTATTCTGACCACTGTGTGCAGAGGAATGCCTACATTCAAATCGCCCACATATTCTAAACAGACGAATGCGAAAGGACAATTAGAAGTATCTTATATTTTTCCAATTGAATACCCTCAAGAGGATGGTTTTGAGGTAATTGTGGATTCAACTGATATGGTTTCAACCGATATGGTGGAGCATTGTATTGGAGACAATAAGGATTGGTGGAATACATTTTTACAGGATTTTCTTCAACAGTCTGCCAAATTTTTCTCTAAACAATATACGGTTCAAGACATTTCTAAAGTATTACGTCATGTTATTATACAAGATAAATCAGCTGAGAGCAATGAGCCATGTACGGTAATCCTATTACCGAAGCATATTCAAATTATGAATGGACAATTTACAATTCATTGGAAGTATACCTGTCAACCTATTAAGATTGATATTCCCGGCTTGTCAGAAGAGCCGCTTCCGGATTTAGAGAAAACAGTAGATGGTGTTGCTGAGCTAAATATGGATGAGCTTCCGTTAGGAGGAGGGGATACTACGGAGTCTATTGATATTAGTGATCCAAACAAATTGTATGAAAAGCAGAAAGTGAAAGAAGCTATTTTACGGGCAAAAGTGGCATATTACCGAGCACAGAATAAGATTCGTACATTTTCTGATAAATACGGCAATAGTTATTCTGATAGTGAATTTGAACTAGAGGATACGGATAATGAATCTGGAGATGAGGATGAAGACGAAGATGAGGAAGAGGAAGATAAATAGAAAATAATGCCCTCATACTTTTATAGAAAGTAATGACAGGTACTGAAATGAAGAACGTCATTGTATGTTGCTTACTTGTGGTCGTTGCTCTATTTGTGTTATATCAATTTGACCCTACATTCTGTGGGTTAATGTCATATGAGGGATTTGAAGATGATAAAGCTGCCAAGGACAAGGCTGCTGCTGACAAGGCAAAGGCAGATAAGGAGAAAGCTGACAAAGAGAAGGCCGAAAAGGAAAATGCTGCTAAGGCTGCTGCTCCCAAGGCTCAAGGGTTTGAGGATATGAACATGCTAGCGGAGGAAAAGGAGGGCTTTGCCGATGTAGTTGGCTTTGAAGGTCCGGCCCAATTTAGCTCTGCTCAACCCCCTGCTGGATGCTATCCTCGTGACCAGCTCACCCCCTCCGAGCTTCTCCCGAAGGACATGAACAGTGTCTGGGCTGAGCAGAACCCGATGGGACCTGGCTCACTCAAGGGCAAGAACTTCTTGAGTGCTGGTGCCCTTATCGGTGTCAACACGGTTGGACAATCAATGCGTAATGCTAACTTGCAAGTTCGCTCTGAGCCGCCGAACCCTCAAGTTGCTGTTAGTATCTTTAATCAGTCCACGATTTCCCCGGATATCAGCCACCGCCCGTTAGAGATTGGCGCTTAAAGGGCTTTTTAGAAAAAAGCCTACCAAAAAGGGCTTTTTCTTACGAAGTTGTAAAAAAGCCTACCAAAAAGGGCTTTTTCTTAAAAAGTGGCTTTTTCTTACGAAGTTGTAAAAAAGCCACTCTCTCAAATGATGTATATTTTTATAGAATGATAACGCAGGTATGAAACATATCATCGTTATACTTCTTATTGTTCTTGTTGTTGTGTTATGTTGCCAATCATATTATGAGGGGTTTACGCCATATGGTCCCTATGAGGGGATTACTACGTTTAAAGGTGGAAATGGCTTTACTCCTCCAGGAGTAAATGCATTGCCAGGCAAGGGACAAATGGTACAGAATGCAACATCACAACATGTTGCATCTTTTGAGCCAAGTAGTTGTGTAACTCCATTTGCTGCAGAATATAAACGTCAGCCTTACTAAATGCTATCATATTCTTGCTATTTTGAATAAGAAGTATTCAAAATAAGAAGTATTCAAAATATAAAGATATCCTGTGTTGAATAGAATCAATGTCATTACTTGAACGGCTAAAACAAATCTTAGGTACAACGAATTACCCATTAGTACCTGTCCAATCCACTGTGGATGGAAAAACATACAATGTTCGTGATATGCCTGATAAACAGAAAGCTGCAAATCT
>Ga0164293_10004354_pt1 | contig 12106 bp, 13 predicted proteins | sample GEODES118metaG_FD_111487 | JGI IMG/M metagenome (GOLD analysis project Ga0164293, IMG submission 111487) | Eutrophic lake water microbial communities from Lake Mendota, Wisconsin, USA - GEODES118 metaG | ecosystem: Environmental > Aquatic > Freshwater > Lake | place: USA: Lake Mendota... | reverse complement strand
TATAGTCCAATATCGGCTATCGCCTCATTGTACTATTTGTTTGATACCATCGGCATTGACTCCCGAAAGCATTCGGGATAAGATTTATAAAATATTGGCATATTATATAAATCACATTGGTATCACAGTATGTTTGGGATTAGTAAATGAATCCCATACTTTTTCCACAGGAGCATGGATTAGGGTTTGAACCTGAATCATAAAAAGCAATTTAAAGGAAAAGAAAGGGGATAGCGCTGATTAAATTACATCTTTGCAATGAGGCATTCCTTTTCAGGCAACATTTTTGGCTTAAGGATCGTCTGTTCTGTGAAATGTTCATTAACTTTAAACATAGAAAATCTTCATCATGAAAATAAAACAGTTTTTGGGAATGTTCCTAGCATTAGGAATAATCATCCTCTCAGCAAAATCAGTGAATGCTCAGTCTGCTACTAAAGTTCGTAATTTCTATATTTCAACTGTTGGAGTGTTATATCAGGAAACTGATCCCAACAACAAATTTTACACTACAATCAGTAAGGATTATGCCTTTGCTACCGTAACCATTTCTGAAAAGCAAACATTGGTGGTTAATTTGTACGATCAGCAAAAGCAATTGAAAACAACACAGTTATATTCTATAAGCAATAAAACGAAGCCACAGGCTATAACTATCACTGATGTTGCCGGCAGGAAATCGGTTAAAAACTATCAGGTGAATGAAATCAAACTGCTCGATTAATCACCTTCCGGTTTAAAAGCGGTTTTGATTTTTCCGGTAAGATCAGTCTCTATCATGCTACAGGCAATGCGGATCATGTTTTTAAATGCAGTTGCACGAGATATTCCATGGCCAATGATTACGGGCTTTGCAACACCTAAAACAGGAACGCCGCCATAACTTTCGAAATTGAAACGGTTGAGGTGGTCATCTTCAATATTCCTGCTCTTAAAGATATCATACACACTTTCGGCTAGTTTCAGCACCACATTTCCAGTGAACCCTTCGCACACCATCACATCTGCTTTCTGTTTGAGGATATCTCTGCCTTCTATGTTTCCGATAAACCTGATCTGATTATTTTCCTTGAGTAAGGGATAACTAGCCTGAGCCAAAAGATTCCCTTTTCCTTCCTCTTCACCAAGATTCACCAGTCCCACTCCTGGATCTACGATATTGAGGATATGTTTAGCGAAGAGGCTACCAAGCACTGCAAACTGGTTGAGGTTTTCGGGTTTGCAATCTGCATTAAGCCCCACATCTACCAATAAACCCAGAGAACCATCTTCGCGTGGAATATAAGCGCCAATTGTTGGTCGCAAAACACCTTCAATGGCTTTGATGCTGAATAATGCACCCACCATCATGGCTCCGGTATTTCCGGCACTTATGAATGCATCAATCTTACCGGCAGCGAGCATTTGAAAACCTACTGCGATGGAAGAATCTGTTTTTTCTTTCAAGGCACGGGTAGGGTGTTCCTGCATTTCTATCACCTGGCTGGCATGAACAATTTTATAGGAATCAGCAGGAAGGGGATATTGGGAAAGGATGGGCCGGATTGCGGTTTCATCACCAATCAGCGTAAGTTCAATGGGGGTACCTTCTTCCTCAAGGAATTCCAAAGCGCCTTTTATTGCTTCGAGCGGGGCAAAATCGCCGCCCATCATATCTAAGCCGATCCTGATCATGCGATGAAATTAAGAAAATTAAAAATTCCAAAACCAGGATTGAAAAGCTTCAACCTATGATTTTGGAATCCATATGGTAAGGGAAAAAATTAAGCCTTCAATGGCGCTTTTTCAGCAACCAGCTTCCCTTTGTAGAATAATTTTCCTTCACTCACATGAGCGCGGTGACGAACATGTATTTCACCGGTGGTAGCATCTGTACTTAAAGTAGTTTCGGCTGCCTTGTAGTGTGTTCTTCTTTTAGCACTGCGTTGTTGTGAATGGCGCCTTTTTGGATTTGGCATGACTTCTGATTTTTATTGTTGATTACTGATAGCTGTTTCTAATTGTTCTTGAACTGGTCTAATCCGCCCCAAAGTACTTTAGCATTATTTTCTGTTTCCCTTGCTTCCATTTCTTTCAGTTTCTCCAGCACTTCAAGGTTACATTGCGGCCCACCCATTTCTTCTTTGCTGCACATCCGTTGCATCGGTATGCTGAGCATCACAAATTCATAAATCCAATCGCTCAATGAGAGGTGGCTTTCGTTTCTTGAAAGGTAATACACATCTGCATCTTCCTCTTGCTCATTCATCTCTTCCGGGTTGTCTACTAATTTCACCAGCATCCTGAATTCATCCCACAACTCCATCGTGAGCGGATTGCCACAGCGATCGCAACTCAGGTCTGCCTTTCCACCCACTTCAAATTTAAGCAGCATGAAACCGGTGTTTTTTTCGAGCGACACTTTTACATTTGCTTTCGCATGGGTAAAATCTTTGGCCCCTTTTTCAGCAAAGAACTTATCATCTAAATCGTAATTAAACGTATGAACTCCGGGCTTCAACCCCACAAAAGCAATCTCAAAAGCCCTTCTGTTAGCCATTGTGTAACGTTTAAAGGAGTGCAAAGGTAAGGCAAAATTATGAATAATTGCTAGTAAAAATTCCATTTTTGATCCAAAATCAGGGGTTTAGGGTTCATTGATTAATTTTAGGGCTATGAATAGAACCCAAAAATGGCTAACCAGCCTTTTACTATTTTTGGCCTGTGCCGGCATTCATTGGTATAGTTTAGATGCAGAAAGGGTTGAAAATTACTATTCGCAAGGGTTTTCACCATGGTTGTCAAGCACTTTACGGGTTTCACTGGGATGGATACATTTCAGTATAGGCGACATGCTATATGGATTTTTGGTATTATGGATCCTCTATGCTTTCATCAAAAATCTTTTTCTTCTGTTTACTGGTAAGTATCCGTGGTTAAATTGGCTTCAGGCGGCAAAATGGTACCGTATTTTTAATTTTATCGTTATTACTTACCTTGTTTTCAATATTTTCTGGGGATTGAATTACAGCCGTAAGGGAATCGCCCACCAAATCGGATTAAACTTAGGCGATTATGGAAAGACTGAATTACTGGCATTGAATCATATCCTGGTAGAAAAAGCCAACAACAGTAAATCTTATCTCGTTGAAAATGGCGTTGCCTATCCGGAAACTAAATTGCTCTTTCAAAGGGCTCAAAAATTATATGCCCATGCCGCAACCGAATATCCTTTTTTGAAATACAAACCCGCTTCCATAAAAACATCCCTTTGGGGTTGGGTTGGTAATTATACAGGATTCACCGGTTATTACAACCCTTTTACCGGAGAGGCTCAGGTAAACACAACCGTACCTCCATTTTTGCAACCTTTTATTTGTGCACATGAAATAGCTCATCAACTGGGCTACGCCAAAGAGCGGGAAGCTAATTTTGTTGGTTATCTTGCCATTTCTTCTTCATCTGATACCTTGTTTCAATATTCGGCTTACCTTGATTTATTCATGTATGCTAATCGTCAACTTTATGGGGAAGACAGCAGTTTGGCCAGGCAATGCAGAAAGGAACTTTCAACAGATGTGCAAGCTGATATCAAAGAATGGATTACATTTAACAACCGGCATAAAAGTTTTGCTGAACCGTTAGTGAGATGGGCTTATGGATTATACCTGCAGGGAAACCAACAGCCACAGGGTGTTCACAGTTATGATGAAGTCACTGCATTTCTGATTTCGTATTATAAAAAGTATAACAAGCTATAACATTTGATTCTTTTCCTGTTAAAAAAAAATCTACTATGAAAAAATTAATCATTGCCATACTAATTCCATTAATTGTTGGAGGAGTAAGTGGTTTTTTTACCAGTGAAGCCGTAACGGGATGGTATGCCGGCATTCAAAAGCCTTCCTTTAATCCGCCCAATGGCATCTTTGCTCCGGTGTGGACTTCACTATACATCCTAATGGGAATAGCCTTGTACCTGGTTTGGAAACAGGAAAGCCATACCAAAATATGGAGGCAGGCTTTATACTTATTCGGCATCCAGTTGTTCCTGAATTTCTGCTGGTCGCTGATTTTTTTTAAATTAGAACAACCGGGTTGGGCTTTTGTAGAAATAGTATGCCTGTGGATTTCAATCCTGCTTACCATTATCTGGTTTTTAAAACTATCTAAAGTAGCTGGATGGCTATTGGTTCCTTATCTCTGCTGGGTAAGCTTTGCGGCTTTGCTGAATTATGAAATCTGGCGTTTGAATTAAAACTTGTTCTTCCACATCATGCTTTCAACAGGCTTGTTGTGCTGGCCGCTGTATTTGGCATTTTTTTTCTCATTGTATTTTACTTCAATCTCACCATCAACGGGAAAGTAAATCAATTGCCCGATCGGCATTCCTTTGTATACTTTCACCGGCTGTTTTACCGAAATTTCGAGCGTCCAGTTACCACAAAAACCAACGTCGCCTTTGCCGGCTGTGGCATGAATATCTATTCCCAATCTTCCTGTTGAGGATTTACCTTCCAGGAAAGGAACATGGGCATGCGTTTCAGTATATTCTTCGGTAACACCCAGATAAAACATATGTGGCAATAGTAAGATACCTTCATCGGGGATATCGAAATGCTTGATAGTATTGTGTTTTTTGGCATCCAGTTCTGCATGTTCATAAGTGGCCAGGTGTGGACCCAGATGTACATCATAGCTGTTACTGCCGAGGCAATCGCGTTGATAGGGTACAATTTTGATGGTGCCTTTTTCCATTTCTTCCAGAATCCTTTTATCGCTAAGTATCATTTTAAGTTGGCTTATTCGTTAATTTGTAAAAGTAATTTTTTCACTGTTCAGTTTTTTCATCTTCATCAGGATATGCCGCTGGTTTATCAACAAAATATTAACCACCATTGTAAGATAGGGGTTTGGCATATTACAGAAAATGAAGATTTCTTCAGCAGGGAGGTGCCGGTATCATCTGCTATCACCCATCTCCACAAGCGGCTTCAGCATTATGCAGGCAGGTATTTGCTTAAAACATTGTATCCTTCTTTTCCATTAGATATCATCCTCATTGCAGATACCCGTAAGCCTTACCTTGTGGATGAAGCTTATCATTTTTCCATCTCCCATTGCGGCGATTATGCGGCAGCGTTGGTAAGTACCCGCGAAAGGGTAGGTGTTGATATAGAAACTCCCCATCCTAAAATAGGCCGTATCGTTCATAAATTTCTGAGTGATCACGAGAAAATGATTTTACATGCTTTACCTCTCAGCCTCTTTCAACAATACACCCTGGGATGGAGTATTAAAGAATCTTTGTTCAAATGGCTGGGTAGCGGACAGGTTGATTTCATAAGGCACTTGAATATAATCAGCGTTCAATGCGATGAACAACTGTTTATTGCTTCCTGTGGAATCTCAAAAAATAATCCTGTCCCGTTAATGGTACATTGCCGTTTTGTGGAGGGCAATTGTTTGAGTTGGGTGGTTGGGTTAGAATAGCTAATAAAAATATTAGTTAGTAAGATCATTTGTTAGGTAGTGAGATAATTCAGTTTTCTATCTGTTTGTCACTGTCCTCATTTTCCAATTGCATATCGATACTGTCTTGTCCGGAGATACCCTCAATAGATCCTGAAATATGCAATGAATTCTGGATGATCAGTTCAATCTGCTTTTCTTTTTTCTTCCAGTTTTTTTCGAAATCTTCCCGCTCTTTTTGCAACAGACTGCGCAACTGCCTGAAGCCATCACGTATGGCGTTCCAGTTACCTACAAATTCATGACTGGTGAGGTAATGGTAAAGCGCTTCCATTTTCTCGCCTTTGTTTTCCTGGCTTTTCCTGGCATCTGCAATTTTTATAACTGCATTGCGCAACAAGTTGGAAACGCTTTTCACTTCACTAAAACTGCATATATAAACGCCCTGGCGGTCCCCGAATTGTGGCATATCCTTAGGCATGGTTTTGGTAACGATCACGGCAATATCTGCACCCTGTGCTAACATATCTTTTTTTAACTTATCTATCCAATCTGCACCAAAATTTTCAGTACGCTTGCTTTCGTAAATGATCTTACCGCATTCCTGTGCAAACTGGTTGCGTACGATCTGAATACAATCTGCGCCTTTTGTTCCTTTAGCCACTTCTTCAATGATATCAAATGGAAAACTCTGTTTCAATAATTCTTCGAGTGCGGTTTCCTGCACTTCTCCCTGTAATTGCTGCGAACGCAATTCCACTTTACGTTTCATCTCTTCGGCCAGTTTTTTCTGGTCATCCAGTTGTTTCTCCATTTCACGCATTTTCATCTGAAACTCCTGTTCTTTAAGGCTATTCTTTTCAGTTTCCTGCCTGCGGATGGTTTCTGTGAGCTGATTCCTTTCGGCAGCTAATTTTTTTTCTATTTCAATTTCGAGTTCTGCTTTTTTGGTTTCTAATTCTTTTTCTTTTTGCAGATATTCCAATTCTTTTTTTCGGGCGATTTTCAATTTCTCTTCATTGTCGGCATTATTTGTACTCAGCATTTGAAGCCGGTTTTCATAATCGGCTGCAATTGATTCCTTTAATTGGATTTGCAGTTGTGCTTCCATTTTAGTTTTCTCCTGATTTAATTTTTGCAGGAACAATTCATTTTCATTTTTTTTCTTTTCTTCGAACTGGGCCAATTCAACGGCAAACTTTTTCTTATCATCTTCTATCTTCTGCAACGAATCGTTAAGTTTATGCTGGTATTGCAATTGAATTTTCTTTTCTAATTCAGCGGCAAGTACATTTTCAATATCAAAAACATGTCCACACTGGGGGCACTGTATATCCTGAGTCATCGTATATTTTTTTACAAGTTAAGCAAAATAAAAAAGCTTCCGTAACGGAAGCTTGTGCGGCAAAGGAGATTCGAACTCCCACACCCTTTCGGGCGCTACCACCTCAAAGTAGTGCGTCTACCAATTTCGCCATCGCCGCAAATAATTTGTTACGCATGAATGTTGCCATTCGCTTTTTAGTACTGCAAATATAAAAGTAAAGCCTGAAAAAATGAATTAATAATTGGAATGCCGATAGGTACTCATTTTTTAAGCACGATCCTGAATGTGGTGCCTTTGTTGATTTCGCTCGATTTTACAAAGAGTTCACCTTTGTGATATTGTTCGATGATGCGTTTGCTCAGTGACAAACCCAAGCCCCAGCCTCTTTTTTTTGTGGTGAAGCCGGGTTTAAAAACCATCGGGATATTTTTTTTGCTGATACCTTTTCCCGAATCAGTTACATCGATAATCACCTGCGTGGTTTCCGCTTTGATAGAAACGGTGATGCTTCCGTGCCCATCCATAGCATCCAGTGCATTTTTAAGCAGGTTTTCAATCACCCAGTCGAATAAGGGCACATTGATCATCGCCGTTACATCCTGCTGTCCGAAATCGTGTATCACAAAATTCACCTTATCTGTTGAGCGGCGTTTGATATAGTTCACCATTTTTTCTACCTGGAAAATGATATCATGCGGTTCGAGTTTTGGCGTGCTTCCGATTTTTCCGAACCTATCGCTCACTAATTTGAGTCGTTCCACATCTTTGCTCATTTCGATGGAAATCTTTTCATTGCCCGGGCTTTCCCGCAGCATTTCCACCCAGCCTTCCAGTGAAGAGATTGGTGTGCCAAGCTGATGAGCAGTTTCCTTCGCCATTCCTGCCCAAACCTGGTTTTGGGTACTCTTGTTTTTAGTTTGAATGGCTATCAGTGTTACGATGATGAACAATGCCACCACCAATAATTGTATGATCGGAAAATACCTTATTTGCTTGAGCAGTTTCGATTCGCCGTAATACACCAGGTTATTCTGGCTGGGATTGAGTGGATTTTTCCAGATGATCGGATTGTACTGTTTCTTGAATTCTGCGAGTTTCCTTTTCAGGTATTGAGGGTCGTTTTTTACTTTAATCGTATCGAGGTTATAATGATCAAGGATGCTGTCTTTTTCCGTAACGGTAATCATGGGTATGCCAACACTGTTTTCGGTGAGAATCTTGCTGGCCAGGTCGGTGGAAGTGATGACGGGGTTATTGATGTCGGAAACCGCCTGCAGCCACTGTTCGATCTTTTGTTTTTCTTCGGCTGCAATCTTGCGGGCAAGGAAATTGGAGTAGAAGATTGAAATCATCACGATAGCTATGGCTACGAGCGCGAGTGAACTTCGCCAATTGAAAAGTTGCGGGAACATATTTAAAAGTACGAAATCTGCACTTTCTTGTTCAAGTGACTGTAAAAAAGAAATGGCTTATGTTTGTTCTTGCTAAGAAAATCAATCAAGGATATTGGAAAAGACAACTATTTCAGGAAGTACGCAACAAAATACTCCAATGGTGGCAGTGGTGATTCTGAATTGGAACGGAAGGCATTTTCTGCAGCAATTCCTTCCTTCAGTGATGCGTAGTACTTATCCAAAACTTCGGGTAATCGTTGCCGATAATGCTTCTACGGATGATTCGGTTGTATGGCTAAGGGAAAATTATCCAGCCATACAGGTGATCCAAAACCTGAGCAATGAAGGTTTCGCAAAAGGATACAACACGGCATTGCGGCAGGTGCAGAGCGATTATTATGTTCTTCTAAACAGTGATGTTGAAGTTACACCGGGGTGGATTGAACCGGTGATTCGTTTGATGGAAACCGATGAGCAGATCGGGGCTTGCCAGCCAAAAATTCTATCACAAAAAAATCCATCCCATTTTGAATATGCGGGAGCTTCCGGTGGATGGATCGATCGTTTTGGCTACCCTTTTGCCAGGGGAAGGGTTTTTGAACATTGTGAAGAAGACCTTGGCCAATATGAGGAGGTACAACCTTGTTTTTGGGCAAGCGGTGCTGCGATGTTTGTGCGTACAACCTTATATCATGAGATGAAGGGGCTGGATGAGCATTTTTTCGCCCATCAGGAAGAAATAGACTTTTGCTGGCGTTTGCAGCTCTGGGGCTATAAAGTTTTTGCCGTGCCTGAAGCAGTGGTTTACCATTTGGGGGGTGGCACTTTACCTGCAGGTAACAGCCGGAAAGTGTACCTCAATTTCCGCAATAACCTGATCATGATGAGTAGAAACCTGCCTTTCAGGAAGTCGGTTTGGATTATACCTGTTAGGTTGGCACTGGATGGATTGGCTGCATGGCGGGCACTTTTTTCGGGGGAAGCCGGTTTTTTCTTTGCCCTGATCAAAGCCCATATCAAATACGTGCAATGGCTGGTATTTGGAAAGCGATGGGTAGATTTGCCTAAGAAAAAATCAACAGCAATTTCGGGGATGTACAAAGGAAGTATCGTATGGGATTATTTTGTAAAAGGAAGGAAACGGTTTTCAGAAATTGTTCCGGGGAAATAATTTTATTTAACGCGAAGGCCTTATTTTTGCAACCGTAAAATAACCTACTATGCAACAAGAAGTTATTGATAATACCCACAAAGATTTCGGGCACAACTGGGTATCTTCATCCCGTTTCATCTGGTTTTGCCAGGTTTTTGTGATCCTTGCTTTTGTATTGGGAGGTTGTTATGGTTTATACACCCATCGTTACAAAGGAAAGCCCGATGTGAAAGTACCGGAGAACACCCTTTACAATCCAAAATATAAATAAAGTTGTTTTTTTTGGGCAACAAAGCTTATTTTTGCCATCCTAAAAAAACGAAGTTCTTTTTATTCCTGCGGAAGTAGCTCATTTGGTAGAGCACGACCTTGCCAAGGTCGGGGTGGCCGGTTCGAGCCCGGTCTTCCGCTCATAATCATCCCGACCTGGTCGGGATTTTTTTTCACTAATCCTGCGCCATACGCAGGAATTTTATAAGAAGTTTACTCGGGTGGTGGAACTGGTAGACACGCAGGACTTAAAATCCTGTTCCCCGCAACGGGAGTGACGGTTCGATTCCGTTCCCGAGTACAGCGCCTTGACATTGTCAAGGTTTTTTTATGCACCGCCATGGTTTAAAAGCCGACAAAAGGTTTTTCATGTATTATACTTATATTTTGTATAGTAAGCAGTTTGACCGTTACTACATCGGTCAAAGTGAAGACATTACTTCAAGGCTTGAGGCTCATAACAAAGGCACCCCCCACAAGTGTTCAGGTAGCACAACTTTATAATTATAAGTACGATCAGCTAAATCGTATTACTTCAATGGATGTATTCAGAGGTTTTAACGAAGCAACAAATACCTGGAGTAGTATGACGTCAACCACAGATTATAGGGAAAGAATTTCTTATGATGCTAATGGCAATATTTTGAAATATCTGCGTAATGGTATATCAAGTATTAGTTCCAATATGGATAGCCTTACGTACTTCTATTATTCAGGAACTAACCGGTTAAAATATGTTCGTGATAATGTTGCCGACAATGTATATACCAACTCTTCACATGGCGTTGAAGATATCAATAATCAAACAAATACTTCGAATTACACTTATTCAGAAATTGGAAATCTGGAAAAAGATTTGAAAGATAGTATTAGGTTGATAAAGTGGAATGTATACGGTAAGATAGTTGAAATACAACGAACTGCTTCATCAACCAGGCCCATTACAAACATTAAGTATACCTATGATGCTGCTGGGAATCGGATAAGCAAACGGGTTGTAAATAACCAAAATAATATTGCAGAGTATACATGGTACGTTCGTGATGCACAGGGTAATGTTATGGCTACTTATTTTGGCTCCGGCCAGGCCAGTACAACACTTTTTTCTTCTAATTATAATTTATCTGTTACAGATCAGCATATCTATGGAAGCAGCAGGGTAGGGGTATTTAACAGAAATTTTGATGTTAAAACTGCCTATGTTAGGCCTACAATCATTACATTTGAAAGAGGATTGAAGATGCATGAGTTATCGAATCATTTAGGAAATGTTTTAGTAACGATCTCTGATAAAAAGATAGGACACAATTCCGGTAACGGTACGATCGATTACTATAATGCAGAAGTGATTACAGCGAACGATTATTATCCGGGCGGAATGGTGATGCCGGGACGTAAATACCCAGCTGCTGGTGGGTTGTATAGGTATGGGTTTAATGGAAAAGAAAATGATAATGAGGTAAAAGGTGAAGGGAATCAGCAGGATTATGGGATGAGGATATATGATCCGAGGCTGATGAAGTTTTTGAGTATTGACCCTTTAAGTAAGGAATATCCTTGGAATAGTACATATGCCTTTGCAGAAAATGATGTAATAAGATGTATAGACCTTGAAGGTGGCGAGAAAAAAGAAATAATTACAAGATATTGGCAAAATTCAGGAGGATTAATTTTATCTAATACCACTACTGTTGAATTACACAATGAATATCATTTAGGCAACGGAACTTTAAATACAACAATTTATGAGGCCATGCATATTTCTCATAATTCACCTTTTGAATTAACAACAAAAGAAAGTATAAAGTATCAGTATGACCCACCTGCAGAAACTAAAGAAAGTAGTTCTTGGTCAATTTTTCCTAGTGGCTGCAGTAATAAAACTACCAGTACAAACGTACAAGAATTTGGCTTTGTTCTTTATGGTAACGATATGGGGACAACATTAGAAATAGGAGGAACAACAGCAAAGTTTAAAGAGGGGCTTGATATGGGGGGGATTTTATCAGCAGTTGGAGTATTGAGAGAACATGGCCCCAAAGCAGAACCTTTTGAATTACTTACAAATCCAAAATTGAAAAAATCTCTTGAAGGTGTTGATAATATTTTAGATGCTGTCCAAACTTATTTAGATGCCAACGGACTAGGAAATAATACAGCTCCTACAACTACAACAACTACGCTTCCTAAACCAGCCCCAATTAAGGATACTGTTTTCAAAGGTTCAAGTGGGATTAAAAGAGACCCAAACAGAAAGAAAGTAAGTCAATATTCAACTAGTGAAACTAAGACTATAGAATCAAAAAATAATAAAACTCCCGATACGATTCGGACAACTAAATATGAAAAACCAAAAGGGTAATAAAGTCTAAATTTTAAAAATGAAAAATAGAATAATTAATTTAAGCCGCATCGGCTGACAGCTCTTTGAAAGTCTTGGTTTTAATTGACACCACTCTTTGCATAATATTTCGAAAAATGTACTGTTCTGAGTTTCGGCGGTTGGTTCGG
>Ga0164293_10004353_pt1 | contig 12107 bp, 8 predicted proteins | sample GEODES118metaG_FD_111487 | JGI IMG/M metagenome (GOLD analysis project Ga0164293, IMG submission 111487) | Eutrophic lake water microbial communities from Lake Mendota, Wisconsin, USA - GEODES118 metaG | ecosystem: Environmental > Aquatic > Freshwater > Lake | place: USA: Lake Mendota, Wisconsin... | reverse complement strand
ATGATGGGCTCGAACTGAATCTTGACCTGCTCGACGCCGCGCTCAAAGCGGACCCCACCAATCCGGAACTGAGCGTCGACCTTGCTCGCGCCATCAACCTCGGCATCCAGCTCCCGCCTGAGATGACCGACAAACTGGAAGATTATCTCGCCAGTGGACGCGCCAGCGGCCTGCTCCACCTGATGTTTGCCAACCAGAAAATCATCAAGGGCGATATCACTGGCTCAGTCCCACACCTGGAAATCGCCGACCGACTGGCACCCAAGTCGCCCGTCATCATGAACAATCTCGCGCTCGCTCTCGCCATGACCGACCGCAGCCAAGTTGATCGTGCCCTCGGGCTGATCGGCGAGGCGGTTCAAATCGCCGGTGAGCAAATCGACTTGGTCGACACGCAAGGACAAATCAACCTGATTGCCCAGCGGCCTGTGGAGGCGATTGCCTGCTTCGAGAAAGTGCTGACCGTCAATCCGAAAGCGGTCGAAACACGGAAAATGCTCGCCGAAGCTTACAAGGCCGCCGGCATGGAGTCGCTCGCTCAAAAGCAATTGCAGCAAGTCGAAGTCATGCTGAAGGAAGGTGGGAAGTAGTTCGCAGTTGGTAGTTTTTAGTTGGTAGTTGTTAGGGGAAAGAGGCGAGCGGCGAGCGGCGAGTGACGAGAGGGAATGCCCCGCAAATGATGCGAATCACCCCCGTACGAAGTAAGGGAAGTCTCAGAATCGAGCTAGGCCTTTGCTCACCGTTACCCTGGGGACTCAATAGCCCCGCCTCCTCCGAAAATACCTGTCAACTATCTACCATCAACCGATCACTTTTCTGGGGTCTCGCTACTCGTTGCTCGCCGCTCCCCCCTACCCGGTCAACCTGATCCAGGTCGCGACGATCTCCTGCTGGGCTCGCTGAGCCAATTGCGGTGACACTTCCCCCAAGGCCTTCATCTCTCGCTTGACAATCGCGGCCGCTGGCTTGGCGAAACAACCCAGAATTCGCTCGCGAACTTCGGGCGGGGCTGACAAAAGGGCCGGAGCCCACCAGGCGGTATTGGCTCGCTTCAACAACAAGCGGATTTGCTCGTCGGATAAGTCACCCAGCCGCTCGAATTCAAAGACCTGCTGAGCGACTTCAGTTCCCAGTTCACCATCGACGACGCGCAACTGCTGGAGTAACTCGCGCCGCTCTTGCGGTTCGACCAAGCTCACCGCCCGCGCGGCGGCTGCCAATCCCTTGCGGAGAGGGTTGCGTGGTTGGGCCGTCTCGTCGGCAGAGTTGCGACTGCCAAGTTGTTGTTGCAGCCGAAGTTTCAGCTGAAACGCGAGTTCCTCGGCCCGGTGTTGATTCGGGTTCTCCAGTCGACACATCCGCCGCAAGACCGAAAAGCGCAGGATCGGATCGAACTGCTGCAGCAATTCCGCCGCCAACTCCGCTGGCAGGTCGACGACGACCAGGGCAATATCTTCCGGGTGCTCGTCGACAATCAGACGCCCGAGTAGGCCCGGCTCGAGATGACGGAGAAAGCCCAAGGGTGAGATCGAAGCCAAGTTCCCGCCGACTGCTCTGGCTTCATCATGCGACTTCGCTGCAGGGGCCGCATCCCCGGAATGTTCTTCCCATTTTCCGGTCTGTAAGGGACGAGCGATCTCGCGAAGCGGATCGCGCGAGGCCTCGCCAATCAGGTCACGCTCGGCCTCGCGAGCCAGACGCTCAAGGGCATCGAGCAACTCCGTGGATGTAACGGCCGCCATCTGGGCGAGAGCTGATTCCAGTTTAAAGCGGTCTGCCGGTGCCAAGCGTGCCTGCAACCGCTCGGCTTGCTCATCCGAGAGGCTGTGGAGCACCAACGCCGCAGCTCGCAATGAATTTCCCGTGAGCGACTTCATTTCAGCGAGCCTGGCAAGCCGAAGACTCCACGAGTCGCCTCACGATTGGGAGTTTTGCTCTCGCTCATTGGGGCGCCCAGGACAGTGCCACTCCCGGAAAACTGAGAGGCCATCGGTTGCTCGCTGGCTGGGCTGTTCGTGCCTCCGAGCGAGGCAGATGGGGCTGCTGCCGGCTGGCCGTTAGCAGGAGCCGGAGCCAGAGGCAGACTCAATCCCCGCGACGCCTGCTGCAGTCGCATCGCCGTGTCCGGCGGCAGACTGATAGTGGTCGACCGAATCCGCGTGCCACTGCGGCTTTGTTCGGAGCCATTCGTGGTTTCGCTCAGGTGGGCAATCGTCTGGTGGCCATTTGCCTGGTTTAGATCGGCGCTGGAGGCAATCTTCTGCACCCCCGGAATCGCAGTGAACGAAGCGATCTGCTGCTCTTCATTCGACTTCTCCTTTGCCGTCTCTTTGAGCTCTTCGGTGTCCGGGCCGGGCAGGACGCAAATTGTTTGACCACTGCGGACAACTTTACCCGACTTGTCGCGAAAGGCGGGAATCAGGCTGACGCTCAGTTCCTTGCCGCCCAATTTGTCCCAAGGCAACCAGATGCTGTAAGAAGGTCCCATCGCGGTCGCGTTGTAGTGGCTGGCGAGGTTCTCCTGCTTGAAGACGAACTTCTTGTCGGCCTCGGTCTTGCTGCCTCCCTCGGTATCATCGAATCCGTAGACGACCATCTCGCCGTCGACTTTGACCGGATTGTCTTCTTTGTCGTAAAAGTAAACCCGGCCACCGATCCCCCGCGTCGCCGCCAAGGCAGGGTGTTCGTAAACTGCATCTTTCCAGATGACGACCATCCGCTCTGGAACTGCCAGCTTTGGTTCCGACGCCTTCTTGGCGTCCTTTTTCGCAAAAGGGTCTTTGGCGTTATGCCAACTGACCGCTTCGGACTTGCAACCGGTCAGCAACACGGAGCAGACCAGTCCCATGATCAGCGATAGGAGGACTTTACCGAGGATGGTTGAGGTTTTCATGGAATTCACTCGCTGCTTGGTCTGTTTCTGATTTGGAATTGGGGATAGTAATCGGTCAACAACCCGCACTGTTGAACCTCGTGGCTGCTATCGCAACCTGTTGTGGAGTGCGGGGGATTACTTGTCCTTTCTGGAAAAGAAACTGCCAAACCCCTTGGGACGATCGGTTGACGATTGGCTGTTCGGATCGAGCGGAGCAGCGGCCGGCGCCGGCGTCGGCATTTGCTCTGGTGCATAGCTGCCTGGTTGCACGTCCGGTGTCTCCCGGATGGGGCTCATCCCCGCCGGATCCTGGTCTGGATAGAAAATTTCCGGCGAAGTGTAATGCGGCGGCTGCTCATAGCCAGTTTCGCCGTAGATTTCCGCCACATCGCAGAGACACCAGTGCATGCGGTCCATGGACTCGGCATTGTGGGCCTCCAAGTCTTGATCGCTGTCGACAATATACGGAGTCATCAGAATCAACAGTTCGGTACGCTCCGAATCCTCGGATTCATAACGGAACAGCGGACCAATCAGCGGAATGTCTCCGAGAATCGGGGGCTGCCGGCGAATCTTGGTTTTTTCTTCGGTGACCAATCCGGCGAAAGCAACCGTTTGTCCGCTGCGTGACATGATTGTGGTCTGGGCAGTGGTGATCAAGATTTGCGGCTGCTTGATCGGCTCGCCATTTTCTCCGAAGCCGATCGTCACGCCGTCCTCATCGGGCCCCAGTCGCGACTTGGTCGCATCGAGTTTCATCACGATCATTCCGTCAGGGCTGACTCGCGGCGTCACGTCGACGATGATTCCGATATCCTGAAGTTCGACATTGTTTTGAATGCCGAAGTTAGTTGTGGTGATACCGGTGATATAGGGGGCCCGGGCTCCTACCTGAATTCTGCCCTGTTGATTCTCAATTGTATAAATCTCTGGCTTGCTCAGGACGCGGACACAACTCTTGTTCTGCAGGGCACGCAGTAACAGGTTGATCGATTCGTTTCCTGCTGAGAGCACAAGTCCACCATAGCCCAGGTCGCTGTTGACTCGACCAACACCGAGGTTGGACAGACCCTGCCCCGCCAGGAGCTCTCGAGTCGCCAAGGAGTCGTTATTGCTCGCATTGCCGATCCCTGCTTGATTGAATGGATAGCCGATGTAGTTGTCCGAATTGGCAAAGTCGAGGCCGCGGATGAAGCTGACCGAGTCTTGCACGCCCATTTCAATGCCGAACTCCTCCAGCATCGAAAGGTTAACCTCGGCAATCAGCAATTTGACCTTCACGGTCGGTGGCCGTCGATCGAGGGCCTTGACTGTTCCCAGTACCTCCGGCATGAACTGCGGAGTGGCACTGATGATCAAACTGTTGCTGACGACTTCTGGAGTCACCGTAATTCGGTAACGGTTCTGCACAATCTGGTTGACATAACTCGGGTCGGTAGTGATCAGGTTTTCGCGATCAGTCAGCCAGGTGTTGACCGCGTCAGCCACATCCAGTACCGCATTGTTGCTTAGCCGATAGACGACAATCTGCCGCTGATTGAGGTCACCTTCATCGAGGCGAGTCAGCAAATCTTCGACAACTTGCAGATCCCCGACTGGGCCGGAAACGATGATGGAGTTGGTTCGCGTATCAATCGCCAGGCGAAGGTTGACCAGAGTTTGCCCCTCAGAAGCAGCAGCGTTCTGCAACGGCAATTGTCCCAGTCCGGTTTGGCCCCCAGCGCCCCCGAAGCCGCCAAACTGACCGCCACCTGCCTGCTGAGTCGAGGCAAACAGAGTCTGCAGCATCGTTAACAAGACTTGGGCGTCGCCGTTGACGATTTGGAAGACCTTGATTTGCGTCTCAGCGTTCGGGATTTGGTCGAGTTGGTCGATCAGCGTTTCCACCAAGGCCATCGAGGCCGAAGGCGCGGTGACGACCAGCGAGTTGCTGCTGTTGTCCGCATTCACGCGCACGTCAAACAGAATGCCTGACTTGATTTGATTACCGTTGCGGTCGAGCGTCATCAACTGGAGGCTGGACGAACCGAGATTGGAACGACCAGGAGCCGTCTGCGTGTTGTTTTGCTGGAAGCCTTGGTTGCCGCCGAAGGCTCCCTGCTGGTTGCCTGCGAAGCCGACACCGGCGTTGGGTTGCTGGCCGTTGAGCGAGTTCTGCAGCACCAAGGCGATATCCGAAGCGACCGTGTTGCGGAGCTTGAAGATCCGGACTGCCTTGACCGCGCCGGTCTCTTCCGTGTCCAGCTTTTCGAGCAGCTCTGCCACCTGATCGATGTAGTTCTTCGATGCCTTGACGATCAGCTGGTTGCTGCGGTAGTCGGCAATGGTCACCACGGGCAGGGATGCTGCCGGTGAAGCCAGTGGAGTCTGAGGAGCCTGGCCGAAGTATTCGTCGATTCGCTGCTTGGCGTCGTCGGCTGACATGAACTTCAATTGGAAGGCTCGGAAAGTTACCGTTCGCTCGGTCACTTCGACGTCGTACTGGGCAACGATGTCCTTGATGGTCTTGATGGCCTCTTCGCGGCCGATCACCAACAGGCCTCGCGGTTCCTGGATTGCCGTAATGCTCGCCGAGCCTTGGGCGTTGGCGTAAATCGCATCGTAAACAGCTTGTACCTGCTGGGCAGTTGTCGCCGGATCCGAGTTGGAAACGGGGATGCGCTCGATTTTCGGTTGCAAGCCTCCAGCCGTCTGGTAGATGTCGCGGATTGCCTTCTCGACAACCGCAACGTCTTCCTTGCGGCCCGAGAGGATGATCAAGTTGGCTTCTTCAAAGACCTGAATCGAAACGTTGCCGCCGAGAGTTTGCCCGGCCTGCCCGGTTTGGTCTGTCTGGGTAATGATTTGGGGAATCTGCCCCGCTTGGGGATTGAGCGGCAGAGCTCGCTGAATCGCATCAGCCTGCCCGGCGGGCAGCGCGGGAGCCGGCTCCTGTGGGCCAGCAGCAACAAATGCAACTTGACGCACCAGCGAGGGAGATAGTTTCTTCAGTTCCATCACTCGCAACGACAGCTTGCCTTGGGTGTAAGCCCAACTGTCAATCGCGGCGACTGCAGCTTGCCAGGAAGCGGCTTGATTGGAGGAGCCCTCGAAGTTCAGCGTTCGATTGACGCGATCGATCAGCATCGAGGCGTTTTCCGGGGAGCCGGGTAGCCAAACCCGCACCGTACGCCCTCCATCGAGACTCTCTGCCATCGGGTTCGTCATCCAGCATTCGAGCAGTGCCTTTTCGAACTGTTCGCAGCTCAGCCATTGCAGCTGATACTGAGAAGAGGCCGGCAGCTTGACTGTGGCGGTGCCGAGAGCAGCCTGATCAAGGGCCGGTTGGTTGTAGCTGACCGGCACTACCGGATTCGGCTGAAGCATTCCCGCTTGGGGAGCGGTGGACGTTGGGCCCGCGGCGTGGTTGCCAGGCAGATTGGCAAACTTCAAATCCTGAGCGGTGAGCCCAAGCGGAGCGGCGGCTAAGATCAAAGCCGCGCCGCATTTCACGGCCGTCTCGCTCCAGAATGAGCGACGTTTTCCTGAGAGCAGTGTTGCCAGCGTATTCATTGCGCGCAATCTCTAACGTAGGTTAGGGGTGTTTTCGAGGCTTTTGCAGTTCACGGAATGACCTGCCACGATGCTTTTCCGTTGACCAAACCAAGGGGGCAGCTTTCCCGCTCTTCAAGTTGCCCTGTGTTCGCCCGCGCTGTGGCTGGCCCGAAATACGGGGCCGGCGCACCTCTCTCGAAAGGTTTGGTTCCTTGGGTTCATCGGCACAACCGCTACAACCATTACAGAAAAAACAACCCCTATAACCCGCAAGACCGGAAAAGTTTGCCAAACACCCCGCGATGCTAGCGGTCTGGCCCCACCTCTACTTTTTTCACCGCAATGAATGTAGCCACCGTCGCGCAGACGGTGGACCCGGTGAGGATACGCTCCCGCCGCCGAATTGGCGGGAAGAGGCCAACGCTTGAGGGGCGAGGCGATTTTGAGATGCGTCCACGCTCTCCGCGAGCGTGGCTACATCAAGTCGCGCGGCCACTTTCGGAGCGAGGCGCTACCCGGAGCAATGTAGCCACCGTCGCGCAGACGGCGGACCCGGTGAGGATACGGTCCCGCCGCCGAATTGGCGGGAAGAGGCCAACGCTTGAGGGGCGGGGCGACTTTGAGATGCGTCCACGCTCTCCGCGAGCGTGGCTACATCAAGGCGCGGCCACTTTCGGAGCGAGGCGCTGTCCGGAGCAATGTAGCCACCGTCGCGCAGACGGTGGACGCTTCGCCGGTTTTGCCCGCCGGCGGAATCAGACTATCAGTCGTGCCAGACGCGCTCAGAGTCTGGCGGCAGGTGCTAGGCCTTCTTCGGCCACAGTTTTTTGGCGGCACTTACGAGGCCGAGAACGACCAAGCCGGTCAGTACTCCGACCACAACGGCAATCGCCAACTCCAGCAACGTTCCGGCCAACCAGCCGATGGCCGGTAACTTTGCTGCTTCTTCGGCCCAGTGGTGAACTTGGTCGTACAGCGGCGGAATGCCGTGCATGATGATCTCGCCGCCAACCAGGAACATTGCCAATGTTCCGGCAAAAGAAAGGAACTTCAACAACCATGGGGCGAACCATAAAATTCCGCGCCCTAATTGCCGCAACAGGGCATTCTCTTTCTTGATCCACCGCAAGCCCAAGTCGTCCAGCTTGACGATCACGGCTACCAATCCATAAACCCCAACGGTCATCAGCAACGAAATGATGACAAAGGCTCCCAGTTGCTTATAGAGCGGCTCGGCTGCGAAGACACCCAAGGAGATCACGATGATTTCGGCTGAAAGGATGAAGTCGGTTCGAATGGCACCCCAAATCCGCTCCTTCTCCAGGGCCAGCAAGTCCGCTGCCGGATTTTGCAAGGCTGCGATCCGCTCAGCGTTGGTCGGCTCGATCGCCTGCCCATGTTCCGTGTGTGCGTCGCCCGAATGCTTGTCATGCGGGTGGAAAAACTTGTGCACAATCTTTTCCACGCCCTCGTAACACAAGTAAGCCCCGCCGACCATCAGCAGCGGCTTCACTGCCCAGTGGGCCAACCAACTGATCAGCAATGCCAGAGGTACGAGAATGGCTTTGTTCAGCAGCGAGCCCTTCGCCACAGCCCAGACAACAGGGAGTTCCCGATTTGTCGAAATGCCGGTTACTTGCTGGGCATTCAACGCCAAGTCGTCTCCGATCACGCCGGCCGTCTTCTCGACCGCCATTTTGCTCATGCTGGCAATGTCATCGAGCAACGAAGCGACGTCGTCCAACAGGGCAAAGAAACCGGCTCCGGCCATGGTGTTTCAACTCCGACTTAGGGCAAAACGCTTTGAAAAATATGCCCGCTGCCAACTTGGGCAAACCCGAGCTTTTGAAACATGTTGCAGGCGATCGCATCGGATTGGCGAACCTGGGCCTCTACCAGCGAGATTCCCAGTTGTGATAGCGCCCGCAGCGACTCGCACACCAGGAAGGTCCCCAGTCCGCAGCGACGGGCTTCGGCATTGACCTGCAAATCATACAGCCCCATCGCGGTCACGCCCCAACAGGAAGCCAGGGGCTGCATATCCCAAAAAGTCACGGCGGCGACCTCAGCATTTGACTTGCGGTCGTTGAGGACAAAACGGGTCCGCAACGTGGAGCCCAAAGTGCAGGCATCCCACCAATTGGTCGAGTCCGGGTCGCTGTCGCTGGTTACTTGATATTGGCGACGAACGGCCATCTGTTGGCGGTCGACCAGCGTGCGATAGCCGGCCAAGTGTCGCTGGAAAATGAGGATTTCCTCCTGCTGCTCAAACCCTGCAGATAATAAACCACGGCGAGCCGAAGCATCTTCGTCCAAGACGCCGGGAATGCGGCTTCCGCCGTACAGCCCCAAATAATAGGGAGCGAAGGGGAAAGCGGAGCCGGCGAAAACAGACCTGGCCCCGCGCTCCCGAAGATAAGCCAAAGCCTGATCGAGCAAACTGCGGGCCACCTCTTCGCTGGAAGGGCAATCGACCACTCGCAGGGCCGAGATCACGCCAGTGGTGACATCCAAATCTTGCCGTTCCGGGTTGGGACCGAAACCTGCATGCACAAACCCTAATGGTTGCGGGCCATCCACCGCCAAAATTAAACCTGCAGGATCGAAATAGGGTTTGGAAAACACCAACTCCTCGAGCGTGTTGCCCGAGATCCGATCGGCCAAGCCACGAAACCGCTTTTGCCGCCGCCAGACCTCAACGAGGAGCGGCGGGTCAGTATTGAGAAAGGAACGATACGAGATCAAGGGAATTGCTGCAGCTGTTTGGCCTCAGTGAATTAATCCTTCCAATTTAGGGTCTCAGCCCGGCTTGAAGCAAGCTGGATTCAGCAGACATCTGACGCCTTTCTCCCTCAATCGTCGCACGCTCGTTAGATCGTGGCCCGCTTGTCCCCAATCGTTTCGCAGCTGGGACGCGGTTTCCCGATCGCGTTGTCTGTTTTCACTTCCCCGCAGTTGGGGACAACAGCTCTACGATCTTCTCCCCGCTCTTCACGATCACCTCCGCCACATCAATCCGATCATCAAACGAACCAACGCCAATTCTCCCCAGCTCAAACGTTGCGTCGCTCGCCGTCATTACCGGCTTCGACATGTCATCGAAAAAGACTTCAATCGTTCCCGATTCGACCTCTCTCCGCACTCGCACCCAATGCCACTGATTGTCCCACGGTGTTCCCGCCGAAGTTTGGGACGAGATCTTGGTCCGGTCGACCTCGTTGACAATAAAAATCTGATTGGCCCGATCGTCCATCGCCTTGGCCAAGTGGGCATAGTAATATCGCTCCGGTGACTGCCAGCCAAAAAACAGGCAGACATCGCGATGCCCATAGTCGGGCTCGGTGCTCCGCACCCGCACGCTCAACTCAAAACTCTTGACTTCCAAACCTTCCAGCAGAGCGATATGGGTAGGGCTACGGAACTTCGGCTGGTAATTGCTTTCCTTTTTGCCGAGCCTCAGAAATCCCCGCGGCCCGTCATCGACAAAACTCCAGCCGTCGTCCACCGGCTTCCACGTCTCCCGGTCACTGGGCATGGAAAAATTGGTCCAGGAAATGACTGGCCAATCGGTTGGCTTTGCAGCCGCGGGCGATTGCGCATCTCCCCGACTCGCCGGGAACTGCACCGCCACGGCTAAAACAATCCCGATTACCCAAGAAATTTTGGCCAGCCGCATTGCGAACCCCTCCCCAATTCTCCGAAGATTAACACCAGCCAAGCGAATATCCGCCCGAATACAAACCTGGCCATAGTTTAATCGATGCCAACACTCGCTGCGTCGTCGCTTTCCCTGATTGGCCACCACTTGTCAGGTTCGACTTCTTGGCCAGTCTGCTGGGGAAGCAACTTCAATCCTTTCCGGACCAAATCCGTTCATGAGCAGAGATCGTTTTAAACTCCAGCCGAAATTGGTCGAGCAAACGCTGGCCCAGCTTCACGAGCGAATTGATGAACGCTTTCCCGGTTCCGGCTTGGCGAAAGTTTGCTCGGAACTGCTGGAGATCTCGCGGGATGCCGAGCGCAGATCGAATTGGCTTGGTCGTCCGCTGTACTGGCTCCGGGTCGTCGCGCTGGTGATGATCATTGTCATTTTCGCGGCGCTGATCGGCCAGTTCTTTCTGGTCAACTGGACCGAAGATGAATCGCTCGACTGGTCTGAGTTCATTCAGGGGATGGAAGCGGCGGTCAATGAGTTGGTCCTGATCATGGCCGGAATCTTCTTTATGTTCACGCTGGAGAATCGCTACAAGCGCCGCAAGGGCCTGAAGGCGATCCACGAACTTCGCTCGATCGCCCACGTCATTGACATGCATCAGTTGACCAAAGACCCCGAGCGGTCTCAGGGCAAGGCGTATCAGGCAACCAAGTCTTCACCAGCAGTAACGCTCGATAATTTCCAATTGCGGCGATACCTGGATTACTGCTCGGAACTGCTGGCACTAACCGGTAAAATTGCGGCGGTCTACCTGAATCACTTCGACGACCCAGTCATGGTCTCTTCGGTCAATGAGGTCGAAACGTTGACCACTGACTTGTCGCGGAAGATTTGGCAGAAGATCATGATCTTGCACTCGTTCGAGCAGGAAGGCGCCGGGCAAGGTCTGGCCGCGGTGAGCGCCATGCCGTCAGTTCCGACTGGGCTGCCGCAGCCTCCAACTGGGGCGGAGCCGCAGCCAAGTAACGCTGCTCGAGAGCGGAACAGCTCAAAACAATAGGACTGTTGGGCAGTGCGAGAAAAGTGTCCTTCTGCAGAGTGCCGGCCCAGTCCGGTTTCGCGCTGGCCCTTGGTTCATTAGCTTTGTTCTTGTCGGCCCCCGCAGACCTGTGATTCAGGTACAAGGCCGAGCCGATGGGCAATCGAATTGGGATTGGCGAACATGCGCGTACCGCGTTGCTGGAAACTGGTAGAGGAGAAATTTCCCGATGGGCGCGGCGGGATGCGGCAACTGGCGGCTTGGGGTTGTGGCGAAGACGAAGCCGCTGCCCAACTCGATGGCCAGCAGCGTTTGGAACGGGTCGCGGCCGATTTGAATTTGGGACGAACCTCAAACCAATGGTATGGCTACCCTGACCGGCCGGTGCGCGAGGAAATTCTCCAGACCTTTGCTGGTCCAACTGACGACCCCAACTCGCAGGTCGCAGTAGTAACCCGCAATGGTTACGGGGCACTGATTCTCAACACCGCTCGGATGCTTTTTCTGGATATCGATTTGGAATTTGGGTTCGGCCAAGCGATTCGCAGTTGGTTTGGCCAATCGGCACCTGAGCAAGCCAAACTGGCACAGTTGCAGCATCTGTTCGCGGCACAGGGGCACTCGACTTTTCGAATTTATCGTACCGCCGCCGGCTTTCGCGTGATCGGCCTTGGTAGGGAGTTCGATCCGGCCGGGCGAGAGGCCGAGGAGTTGATGATTGCCACCGGCACCGACCAGCAATTCCGCCGGCTCTGCAAAGTGCAAAAGTGTTTCCGGGCCCGGCTGACTCCCAAGCCTTGGCGATGCGGAGTTCCGCGACCGTGGATTCGCTTCCCCTACCGCGACACAGCCGCGGAGCCGGAAATGCGGGACTGGATCGCCAACTACGAACGCGAGTCCGCCCCCTACGCCACCTGCCGGTTTCTCGTTGAAGTCGGCTCCATCGCGGCCGAAGGCGACCAAGCCGTTCTGTTGGAACTCCACGATGGGATCACCAAGGCGGT
>Ga0164293_10004352_pt1 | contig 12107 bp, 21 predicted proteins | sample GEODES118metaG_FD_111487 | JGI IMG/M metagenome (GOLD analysis project Ga0164293, IMG submission 111487) | Eutrophic lake water microbial communities from Lake Mendota, Wisconsin, USA - GEODES118 metaG | ecosystem: Environmental > Aquatic > Freshwater > Lake | place: USA: Lake Mendota... | reverse complement strand
ATCAGCACAGCCCCAGAGGGCTGTGCTGATAGTAGACCAATAAACCTACCCCGCCTCTGCGTGCCCGATGTCATTCGACCCGTCTGAGGGGTAGGGGGCGGTGCTTCGGGCGGGGTAGGTATGAGTGCATTATACGCGATCTTGTCGTGACTGCAGCCGCGGAGGGGGAGAGAATAATTAAATTCTCCCCCCCATCCGGGTTAGTGGTTGTTCTCGATACTCACGGCATCGATACCAACTCCATCCACGTTCTTGACGCGGAAGCATCGGAGCGCACCTGCCGTATGGTCGAAGTACACAACGGTATTAACTGCATCCGAATCGTACTCTGAGTTCCTGATCGCCGTCACCTCGTAATTCGAAGCGAACTTGGCAACAAGCGTAGGGTTCCGAGTGCAGAGTCGAATCGTTTGGGTGCCGTCAGACTTACGGTACGCTACACGAATCCAACCGGAGTCGAGAACGCTGTACATGAACGCGGAGCGGTCGATGATGTCGGAAGGCACGTCAAGGAGGATCGCACCCGGAATACGAGTGCCATCAGTGCGAAAGTGGGTCGGACGGGTGGTGGTGGTACTTGTCATGGGTGTATTGTACGATACTTTGTCGTGACTGCAGATGGGGAGCACAAATAAATTTAAATAATTGTTGGAGGCATGTAGTCTGCAGTCACGACAAGATCGAGTACAATACCGACATGGCAAACACCACCACCACCGTCAATCACTCAGACCTCCCCTGCACCTGCACGAGCATGGATCAATACGTAGATGGCTTGTGCCCCGGATGCATCGAAGCCGCAGACCGCGATGCGGACTTGAAGGAACACGTGGACGCACAGGCGGCTCGTGAGCCGCACCCATTTCCCGAAGCGATGATCGAAGATGCCTTCGAAGGGGATGACGTGACCGAAGGGGATGACAGCGACATCGATCCCCCATTCGACTACTCGGCACCCGAAGACGACTCGGACCCCTACGCCGATGACCACAAGGGGTACGATCACCCGGAGTTCGACGACTGAACAACTGAGGGAGGGTAAGGGCAGACAGAGCACCCGCAAGGGTGCTCTGTTGTTTATTAAATAAATTTAAAAATTTAATTTAATTTATTTAAAGTATTCTAAATTTCATCATGTCCGAGTAGTGATTTCGGCAGTGGCTCCCGGGGGGTTCTCGGACGGGCTAGCCCGCGATTCTCACACACTCAAAAATCCTCAAATTTTCTCAAATATTCTCAAATATTCTCATATGCCATAAAAATTTCGGAGCGCATCAAGTCCTCAAAAAGTGCACACCCCCATACCTCAAAATACACGATATGCTATAAAAAATTCTGGGCCACAAAAGAACCTAAAAGGTTTTATAAATATTTTTATATGAAAACCTTTAAAACTTTTCTTTTTGAAGAAATGGCATCAAAAAATGTTTCAATTTCGGATGTTACTCCAGAAATTACAGATACTTCAACAAATTTAAATTTTACTCAATCTACAGGTCTCTCAACTAAACCAGATGGAAAAGTAAATACACCAAAACCAATTAATAAACGTTCCGATGATGATGATGCTGATCAAGAAGAAGATTTTGATGGTTGGCTTGCTAATCACCCGATGCCAGGTAACCGTGATGCAGATGGTGATGGTGTTGTCAGTGAGGATGAACAGTGGGCTTATGAGGCGGCATGGAAAACGTGGAGAGATGAATTACTCGACTGGATGTTAAATCGTCAGCAAGATAATCAACCTAGATTTCCAGAAAATGATGAACCATATTTTCCTGGAGAATGGGGAGGACAGTGGCATCATTGGATGAGAGAAACGGACGATCTAGCTGATGAAAGATATAGATTACCGGGAGATCCTCCACAGAGACCATTACCACCTGATATGTCAAAAGAAGATTATGAATTTTGGAAAAAATTATTAGGAATTAAAGGTCCGGAATCCAGAGACATTTTTGATTGGATCTGGAGATTCTATCGAGCAGGCCAACCAGGCTTTCCATACGTTGAATCACCAGTAAATTCAGATAACCCAAATGATGTCGATCCACTTTTTCCAAATTCACCATCCCGAACCCGAATACCTCGAAGACCCGGTGAATATCAGGCATAAACTCTAACTAAATATCTTCAAGGAGATACTATGCTACTAAAAATTAAAAAGTTTGTTAAGAATGTGCCACTTATCGGTTGGGTTGTTGTTGGAGTAGTTCTTGCTGCTCTCATTATCTTTAAGGTCTCTGAAGCCAAGGGTCATCCTGGCTATCCTAAAGAGGCTTCCGTAGTTGCTCCTGCCAAGTAATTAGGATGGCTCAGTTGAGCCCTACGATTGGTTATAAGGGGTTCTGATTCATTATTTGAGTCAGAACCCCTTATGTATTGTGGGAGGCTTTAGGAGGCGTTAAAAATTTTTATTATTATGGTTTAAATTTGCGACTCATTTTACTAACCATATCAATTGGCATATAATCTGAATACTCATTTGGACTGGTATCACGATCACTACCATAGTTTGCACCAAATTGTTGAGTTATATTTGATACACTCGTAGATGGTGTTAAATTCGTTGCACTTCTACCAGCTTTATTTAAAATAAATTTTTGTGATTTTGAGCTCAATCCCATAGGATCCCTACCATAAGTATCCTCATCGGCTGCACTCTGAAGTGCAGCATCAGGTAATTGTCCAGATATCATATTAGTATGATGTTCTGCAAATTTAGGATCGTTTTCTAAACGTTTCATTGCACCCAACGCAATTTTTAAATGTTCACCGGTTGCTTGAGTTCCTGCTGTACCTGGTCTTGGTGGGTATGCATTAAAACTTTGATATTCCCAATTACCTCGTTCTGGTGAAGAGCCTTGTGTGTCAGCAATAATTTTTGCAATTGCATCTCGTTCATGAGCCTGTATTCCTGGATATGAATGAGCTGAATGCATTGCTCCTAATACGTCTGCTCTTTGTTTACCTCTACCACGAGTTTGATCTCGTGATCTAAATTGATTTTTAGAACCCATTTGCTCACTAGCGATCTGAGATGGATTCAAAACATATGCTTCTTGCAAATTTTGTTTAAGATTATTTACTCTTTCTTGAAGTTGTTCTGAAAGATTTTTGTAATATGTGGTTAAGTAATTCATAAAATTATGTAGTATCCTTTAATTTAGTTAAGAGTTATGCTTGATATTGCCCCGGTAGTGTAGATGGTCCTTGCTGGCCGTCATGGACTTCATAGGTGCGTGGAAGAAAATAATCTGGATGATTTTCAGGATAATTTCCAGTTGGGTGACCAAAAGTGAATGGATCAAAATTTGGATTATTCGCGGCCTCCCGAGCTAAAAATACACCCCATGGTTCAATCAAATCCCAACCAAATCGACCTATATCTTCCAATGTAAGAGATTTTACCCAATCAATAAACCTTTGATATAGCTCTGGGCTATAACCTGGGTGGTTGTCAATTACGTCTTGAATATCGAATGGTAAACCAGGATCATTTTCCCCAGATTCTTCGTTACCTCCAACTGGATTTGTATGGGTGTATGTGGCAGGTGTTGGCTTTGGTGATAAAGGATATTCAAACATTCTAGGATCAATACCATTAGGTGGAACAGTTTGATCTGCTTCTAACAAAAAATTTATTTTACGATTTAATTTTTTATTATGAATCATCATTATACCAATCTATCGTTTTTGTTACTGGTAGAACTCAACCCAGTATTTATTCCAGTTGTCATTGGGTTACCACCAACACCTGTAATAACTGATGATACTTCGGCTGATGCAGATGTAGGTTTCCAGATATCGGACTCGCTAGTATATCGACCAAATGGTGAAGTTCCACTTTTCGTCGGAATCTTCCACGACTGACTAGCCTCATCCCAAAAAAGAACTCTCATTCTTTTACCATCCATAAACATCCAATATATTCTTCCCGGAACACCATTAAAACCATCACCAACTCTTGTAGCCAGTGGAAACATTTCTTTCCATGCCACTCTTTGTGCGGCAGTTAGGGACCTTTGCATCCACGTTCTCATGAATGCTTCATCTGCTAGCTGCGCTGGATTTAGATTTTTTATTAATAGTCTTAGTTCCGCTTTAATAGTTGCCGAAAGTGCTGCCTTGGTAAACCAATTACCAATTCCCATATTTGTAGTTTCATTCTCATAATAACCAGGGTCACCTTTAGCCAAAACAGCTTCGGTTAATTGTTCAAGTTCTTGTTGTAATTGTTCTGCACGATTTTTGTAGTATTGTGTTAGGTAATCCATAAAAGTATTTATAAATATTAAAACTATGAAATCTATGAAATCTTTAGAAGATACAATTCGTAAATTACACCAAAAATATAAAAATTCACCAAGTCCTTTGAGTGAGCAGTATATTAAATCGAACTCAAATACTACTTTTATATCTCAACAACCTGTTAATAGTAATAATGTACGGAATAACCTTTTAGGTAACTTTAAACCATCTAAAGATACCTTTAGATAACTTTATATAATACATACTAAAGTATCTCTAGAGTATATTCTATAGTATATTCTATAGTATTCTCTATAGTATTCTCTAGAGAACCTTAAAAGTCTTTTGAGTGTACTATGTCTTTTTAAGATAGCAAATAAATAAATATTATTATGGAGTTACCAAAATCAGCACCGTTAAAGAAAAATGTTGCTGGGTACCCGATTGAAGGTAGTGCTCTTTTACCTTCTGAAACTCCAAATTCAAAAATTCCAATAACCGAAAAAAATATTCTAATTGGATCGATTGATGAATATTTTCAAAATGATGTATTAACCAAAAATGATGTTGCTGAAGCACAGGGAGTAGCATATTGGGGATCTCAATACCAAAGAATGCAATATGAACAATTGAGAAAAAGAGATCCGTTATACGAACAGTATATCATGAAGACATATGGATCATATGCAAATTTTGAACAAATAAATTCAGTTGGAGATGCCTTGGATGTATTTAATCCATATACTGATTATAAAATTGATGTGACAATAATTACTAAAGACAAATATTATAGAACAGATCATATATCCCCATATGAAATTATAAGTGAATCTTTGAGTGGATTGTGTACTATAGATTATTTGCAAACGAATGGTAGAGCAGATAAAATTACTGGTACACTATACAAAAAATATATACTTCCATCAAAAATAAATGAAAGATCTAATTTCTTTTTTCCTATGGTAGGTAATCGAATTGGTTTGTGGAATATTGTTAAACAAAAATGGTCTTCATTTTACATGAATAGAGTTATTCGGTTTGTACGCGATGACACAACTGGATTAGAATAAATAATAATATAATGTCCACCGAAGAACAAAAACGTATTGATCATCTGTACGCAATACTCTTTCGTGAGTCAAAGATTATTGTTTCTAGTTATGAAAAATATTTAAAAGAAAAACTTACGTCTAAAGAGTTAGCACAAAAGATGTTAAGTCTTCGAGATGCAGTACTTCGTATAGAAGAATCAAATAAATAATTGACATATATTGTGTTGGTGATATACTAACACTGATGACTATTAATTACGAACCAAAACTTGATTACTCAGATGTTTTGATTGTTCCTCAAATTTCTGATGTAAAATCTAGAAACGATGTAAGTTTAGAAGTTTCAACAACTTTTAAATGTGGTAGAGTTTGGAAAGGTATGCCCGTCATGGCTGCTAACATGTCTACTATTGGTACACATGAAATGGCACTTGCTCTTTCCAAGTACAACATGGTAACTTGTCTTAAAAAAGGTTTTGATTATTATGATTCCTTTGTGAAGCAATATGCCGATAAAGAACATAATGTTGCACTTAGTCTAGGACTAGATGCACAAAGTAAATTGTGGCTCGATACACCATTCACAACTGATCCAACGTTTATTTGCTTAGATGTAGCAAATGGTTACATGAAAGAGTTTCATTCTTTTGTTAGAAAGGTAAGAGAAAAATGTCCAACGTCAATAATTATAGCAGGGAATGTAGTGACACCAGACGGAGTGTCGGCATTAGCGGAAGCGGGTGCAGACCTCGTGAAAGTGGGAATCGGAGCCGGGTCAATGTGCTTGACACGGAGAATAGCGGGAGTGGGATACCCCCAGTTGTCCGCAGTCGTAGAGTGTGCGGAAACCGCAGCAGCATTAGATATTGGGATCGTTGCTGATGGTGGAGTAGTTCACTCCGGAGATATTGCAAAAGCATTCGTTGCCGGTGCAGCATTTGTTATGGTTGGTGGAATGTTTGCAGGGCACGATGAGTGTGGTGGTGAAATTCGTCATAAAGAGCATGGACAGCTCACAATGTTGCATTATGGAATGAGCAGCAAAACTGCAAATGACAAATACAATGGTGGTCTATCCACATATCGTGCGTCAGAGGGACGCACAGTGGAGGTTCCTTACCGTGGACCTGTATACAATACGATACAAGAAATTCTTGGTGGTTTGCGCTCGGCTTGTTCTTACGTTGGTGCTTTTGATTTGCCTTCTCTATACTCCAATGGTACCTTGGTAAAGGTTAACCGTACAATCAATAACATTTTTGAGGAACATGAAATATGAACATTTTTGTTTTAGATAAAGATCCGTATGTTGCTGCACAGATGATGTGTGATAAGCATGTTGTAAAAATGATTCTTGAAGGTTGTCAGATGCTTTCAACAGTTCATTCTTTAGATGTGATGCAAGATGATAAACCAGCATTATACAAACCATGTTTTCATAATCATCCATGTACTATTTGGGCACGTGCATCTAAGTCCAATTATTATTGGTTAGCCAATCATACTTTTGAGTTAACAGAAGAATATACGAGCCGTTATAGTAAAATTCATAAGTCTACTAGTATGGCATATTGGTTCAAGAACAATGCACCAAGCAATCTTCCAAATACTATTTGTACTGCCTTTGCACAAGCAATGCCAGAACAATACAAGAACGTTGATGGTGTAGCCGCATACCGTGCGTATTATCTTGGAGAGAAAGCCAGGTTTGCTAAGTGGAAACTTGGTAACGCACCTGAGTGGTTTACTTCGCAGGTTTCTTCTGACGAGTTGGTTCAGATATCATAGCGTTTGATAATGCTTCCATTCTACCAGCAATACCAGTTTTTTGTTTTACAGAATTTCTATAATCAGATGCATTTAAAAATTCTTTACCCGCTTCATCAAATTTGCCAGCATTTAAATGTTTCAATGCAGTTGGTGATTTACCTAACATTCCTCTAAAGTGTTCTGATGCAAGTTGAGATTGTAATTCAGAAGAATATGTTTTAAATTGTGGAACTAATTTTTCAACTTGTGGAATTCTTACACCAACATCTCTTGCCAATAATTTATCAGCTTGTTCTGGTGTCATTCTCCCACCCTTACGTAAAATTGTAGAACCAAAATTTGGATCTTTTACATGCTCTTCTGGAAATACTTCTTTAAATATTTCTTCTGATTTTGGTGTCACTAAGTGACCGTGTGCAATAGTATCTAAATTTTTACTATCTTTATAAACACTTAAAATTTTATCTTCATTTCCTGCAGATTCATATTGTTTAATAACTTTGCAGATTCCATTAATATCGCATTGTTTAGTTTCATTAGCTTCAGTCAAATATTGTTTAAATGTTTTCATGTGATTGTTGCTTGCTATTATTAATACAAGTGATATAATTAAAATATACAAAGGATACCAATATGAGTAATGTAAAGATATTTAGACTTAATTCGGGTGAAGAAATTTTAACAAGATTCATTGAAAACGATACATCTTGGACTTTTAAGGATCCTGCTGTTTTAATTCCCATGGAACGAGGACAGATTGGTCTTATGCCTTGGATGATGTATAGTAAGGCTGCAACAGGAATTAATGTTCCTAAAGATTTTATTGCCTTTACAGTTGAACCATTGGATGAACTTAAAAATCAATATGATAGTAGTTTGAATAAAGGTATCATTACTTCCACGGGTAGTGTCAATGGACCAAGTGGTTTAAAGTTAACTGTGTAAAGAATGAATATTGATAATGTTATTACAAATTATCTTCCAGTTGCTAAACCATTATCAATGGCAATGGAAAGACAAAAAAAACATATATCATTAATAATATATAAACGTAAAATTATCGCGGTGGGTCAGAATGTGTTTAAGACCCACCCCGATACTTTTCGTTTGGGATATCGTGGTTCTGATATGCATTCTGAACTCGATGCATACCGTAAAATACCAAAGTCCCTAAGAGGAGAAAAATTAACTCTTCTTAATTTTCGTTTTAACCGATTTGGTGATTTTAGAAATTCTAAACCATGTCCAGTGTGTGCTAAGTGGTGTGGTGAAGTTTTTCATAAAATTTATTATACTGATGATACTGGTATAAATATTCTATAAATATCATTGAGGAATAACTATGGGCGCAAAAGATACAATGCAAAATTTTTTTATGGGAATGGCTGGACAAATGGCTTCTGGATATGGAGCCAAAACCGTCAGCACACCAATGGGACCATTTAAATGGGATGACAACATACAGATGTGGGTCAATACAAATAATGGTGTGGTTATGTCTAATATTTCATTTCAAGACCAATATGCCATGATTGATTATGGTACAAGTGATGGAAGTGGATTGCAAGGTGATCCTGTATCTGTAACAATTTCACCCACTTCTTGGGGAAATTTTACAGCAGGTAATGCCGGAACTGATGTATGGGCATCTGCAGCAGGTCCCGTTGCATTGGTAGCAGATGCCACACCAGTAACATTTACAATTAATTCCTTTGCTGGTGCCCTTAATAGTATTAATGTTTCTCTTAGTGTAGAAATTGTGGGCACCGGTAGTGCTACCTTGATTTATGCTAAAAATGCTTTGAGTGAAGCACCATACACTACTCCAATTACAATGGTAACTGGAGATACATTAAAAGTTGGTTTAACCGTTGCTGCTCTTTCGAATGCAACTGCAATAATTACTGTAAAAAATGCAGCAAATGAAAGTGTTATAGGAACAGTATCTGGTTCTTTTAGTTAATAATTTAAAAAATATAGTGTAAAGATTTTTATGCCAAAAAAAGCATGTTGCTGTAATGTAACTCCTCCTCCTCCACCAACTGGAACATGTATACAATTACCGTCTAATTGTATTGGACAAAGATTTAGAATTACTGCAGATTTTAAATTACGATATTACTGTTTTATACCTCCAGCATATGATACTATAGCAACATATACTGCGTGTGGTGGTCAAGTTTTTTCAATGAAAAGAAATTTTGAAACTTGGAGATTAACTTGGGAACATACAATATCTAATAGCGACACTCCATTTTTTCATGTAACTAATATTAATGCTGGTAACACAGAATATTCATTACAAAAAATATCACCGGGACCATCATATCTTACTATTGATGTAACTAAACTATATGGTTATAATATAAATGCATTATCATACAATTGTGATGATTATTATGTAAATCAAGATCTTGGATGTAACAGGTATTTTGTAAACATTACTTTGGGTATTGGATATAAAGAAACGCTTCCATGTGGAGATATTTGGGAATATCCTTATGTACCAGATGACTTCTTTGGTACTTTACCATGTGGTAATGAAGTGTCCTATGAATATACTCGTGGAATTGCAACAACTGCACAGACATGTATTGCAACATCAGTTCAATCTGGTACAAAAAGAACCGGTACTGTATGTCCTAATAATTATTATAGTGAATATGTTACTAGATGTGGTCAATGCATTTTCAGTGGAGCATATCCAGAAACAACAGATAGTTATATCCCTAGCAACATATTTTTTGCTGATGGATCTGCTTTTTGTGGTACACAATGCAACGCTGTAGATTCGAGTGTTTCACAATTTGTCAATACACATTGGTTTGGTTATAGAACATTATTAGTGGAAAAAATTTAAAATGGTAAGATTTATATTTTATACAAAAAACAATCAACGACGTGAAGCAGAATTTAATATTACTGAAGATGATAATCTTGAATTAATTTCTATTAGAACATTAAATGATAAAAATTCTAAAGAATATAATAAATATATTTCCAGCTTTACTGATAAAACAGAGGAACCTATAGTAAATACAAAAAAAGGATTTGGTGAAGTAATAGCATCCTTTACTAAACTATTTGGATTTAAAACTTGTGCACCTTGTAATAAGAGACGACAATATTTAAATAAAATTACTCCAACGTGGATTGCAAACATTCTTTCCAAATTATATAAATAGTATACTATGGCATGCATTAAAACAATTTTAAATTTTCAAAATGAATTACGCCTCCATCATTGGGGAACTAAGTCATATGCCGAACATATTGCACTAGGAGCAGCCTATACAGGTATCGATGCTCTATTAGACTCTTTTGCAGAGACTTACATGGGATCTCTTGGTAAAGATGAACTAAAAGATATTAATGAATTAAATTTAAATGGACCACACAAAACAACTGCTATGCAAGTTTTAAGTTCTTTTGAAGATTATTTAACTAATGAAGTACCAAAAGAACTTGGTGGAGATCAAACTGCATTGTTAAATATAAAGGATGAGATGCTTGCTTTGGTACAACAAACCAAGTATTTACTAACCTTGTCCTAGGAGTTAATATGAAAATTTCAGAACTAGTTTACGAAGTCCGAAAACTAGCACGCAAAGAAGAAGATCCTATCAACAAGGATCTTTTTTATCAATGTGCTAAATCATTAGAAATTCTTGGAAATCTTGCAAAGATATCCGATCTTGCTGTTGCAGAACACAATGCTGCAGATGAACCATCGATTGATTATGATGGTGACCTTAAATGGAATGTAGATGATGTAACTCTATCAATGATGGATGAACACATTGATGATCTAATTCAACATGGATTCATGGATCCAATTGATCGCTGGCCTTATGGTGAACAACCATTTACTAAGTTTGTTGCAAAATATGCTCAGAGTCATTTCATCAAAGATTCTAAAACAGAATAGACCTTTGTTGGAATAGATACATGACTTAAAACAGCCATGTTAGAAGGCATAATGCGTAAAACGCATTTGCTATAATATGGATCTTGTTTAAAAGAATAGAACTTTCGTGATTTTTCCATCATGAAATGGCTATAGATGTATACGTGAGCCCGTTTTGAATACATTTTTGTATCAATTTTTAATTTAAATTCATTAATTAATCGAACGGCTCGTTTTTCACAGTCTCTTTCCATTGAACGAACGATAAAAAATGCTCTTTTAACATCTTTAGCAGCATAATTTTTACCTTTTAACCATCCATCTACAATATTTGAGGCTTTATACGATTTTTCATATACTTTACTGCTATTAATGTATTGTAAAAAATGACAATATTCATGAACTAACACATGTAAAAATTGATTGCATTGCTTGGCAATACGAATAGCCTTTCCAGACTCGTCAAAACACCCAGAACAGCGAAATCCATCTACATTGACGCATTTACCGCGTCCAATAATAAGTTTCATACCATATTGGGCAAGATGCTTACGTACAAATTTTATAAACTGATGACTCGTCTGTTCCATAAAGTCCTCCTCAGTCATTATTATTTATAATAATCGCTTGACAGGTCAGATATAGAGTGTATAGTGTAGTAACTTCTTATAAGAAAGGAAAGTTCTATGGATATTACTACTGTTGACCGTCCGACGAAGATTCAGAGAGTGTTTGATTATATGCGAAATGGTACTCCTCTGAATGCATGTGAAGCCCGTAAGCGTTTTAAGGTTGCAAATATGCGCGCAACTATGAGCAATCTTCGTGAGGCTTTTGATCGTATGGACCTCAAGTATACCGTAGTTCGTGAGACCGTTAAGGGTCGTGCACACTACCGAGTTGTTCGCTCACGTAGTCGGTAAAATATGTAAAATTTTTGTAAGGGATCTAGACCTCCAGTAATGGGGGTCTTATCCTATCTGTACATTTAATTCTAATGTTACGGGTCCAACAAAATCAATATAGAGATTTCTTGGAGAATTTGCCTGTTTAAGATATATTACACTTGCTTGATCAAATCCAGGTGTGCCAAGATAATATAAATTAGTAGATACTAAATTTGTTTT
>Ga0164293_10004350_pt1 | contig 12112 bp, 7 predicted proteins | sample GEODES118metaG_FD_111487 | JGI IMG/M metagenome (GOLD analysis project Ga0164293, IMG submission 111487) | Eutrophic lake water microbial communities from Lake Mendota, Wisconsin, USA - GEODES118 metaG | ecosystem: Environmental > Aquatic > Freshwater > Lake | place: USA: Lake Mendota, Wisconsin... | reverse complement strand
GTCCAGGTTTAGTGTTGCCTCCACCGCGGTATCAAGCGTTTCCGCCGCCGACGCTGCAATCTCTCGCTCCTTTATTTACCGCGCCCACGCCTCACTATGCGCGATGGGGCCAAAGAACCGAGACAACGCGATGCGAGGGTCTGCCACGCGATAACCCCAGTTCAAGCGACAACACAAAGCTATGGCACTCGCGACGATAACAACGCGAGCGCGGCCGTCGCGATCTCGCGTCTTGCAGGGTCGCTGCTCGACTGGAGCGCGTGAAGCAAGGGCCGCGACGCTTCACCTTGCAATCGCGCTGTGCCCTCAGCGGCGGCCCGCAGGACGTGCACATCAGAGACGGTAAGAAAGCGCGCGACTTCGGCCGCCGCGGCAGCCCCCCCAACACCGGTTGCAACATGCAACAAGTCAACAGCGAGGTCCAAGGTAAGCGCATTGTGCGTCTCGCTACCCGCAATGATGCGGTCGAGCACTGCGCGAACGACGGGCCAACCAGTTCTTCCGAACTGCCGAAACACATCGATGAAAATCGGGCGTACCGATGACGTACCTGCACAATGCACGCGTGCATTATACACTGACTGAGCACCGGCCACCCCTGCATCGAGGAGCATCCGCTTGGCTGGCTCACGCTGCACGTCTGCACCGAGGAGCAAATGCCGCGCGGCGACGGCCAGCAAACCTGGGTCACGCAAGCGTTGCCGCAGCTCATGAGCGATAGCGCCGCGCGTACCAGGCGCCGTGGGCCCCTCTGCGACCAGACCGGACAACGCTATCGACACGGCCCAGAGGGACCGAAAAGCGCCCACGTCAACGAGCTCGGTGATCGCGCGCTCGAGCTGCCTGGCATACTTGGAAAATGCAAACATGTCGCGCTCGCTCAGAAACCGTTCGAGCCACGGACCCGCATTTTTCTGGAGTTCGTCTGCTAACGCGTTGAGCCCAATCGCATCCGCGCGGTGCGCGACCGAGGCTCGGCCCGACGGCGCCGCATCCTCACGTGAGGGCAGACGAAACACCCCTGAGCCCGTCTCTTTTGCAGCGCCGCTGCGAACAGCGAGGCCGGAGACCCCGGCCGCAGCTGGCATACGGGGAGAACTTGGCGGCTGCCTTGGGTCACGCGCTCGCAGCTCAGGAACTGGCGGAAGCGGCACGGATGGATCCGAAGCGGGCGTCGACGCGAGCGCTGGCGTGCCAACAGGCTTTGCCGCCGCGCGGCGGCTCTCGGAATCGTGACCAGGATGACCACGGTGGCTGTTGCCATCCGTTCTCGGCGAAACCTCCGGCACGGCGGGCTCGTGTCTTCGACCCACGTCGGGCGCGGCCGCAGGCTCGATGAGCGCGCGCAAATCGGCGCGAAGTTCACGCATACTCTGCTGCCGCGCGTTGGGATCTTTCGCCAGTGCGCGCACAATGATCTGCTCAAGTCGCCTATCAATGGCAGGCTGCAACAAGCTGGGGGCGATCGGCTCCACATCCCGATGCAGGCGCAACGTCTCGCGAGGGTCAGCGGCTTCGAACGGCAAAAACCCCGTCGCCATTTCATAAAGAGTGACGCCGCATGCGTACACATCACTTCGCGCGTCGAACAGGCCGCCACTCACTTGTTCGGGACACATGTACGCGGGCGTCCCGGCCAACGCATGCGCCTGGGAGGACGACGCGGCTCTCGCGCGAGCCTGCGCGAGACCGAAGTCGCACACCTTCACGCGCTCGGTCGCCTGACCGTCATCGTTGACGCCGACCACGAGCAGAATGTTGTCGGGCTTGATATCACGATGCAGAACTCCGTGCTCATGCGCATGCGAGAGCCCGGCGCACGTTTGCATCATCACATCGACGAGTCGCCTAAGGGGCAATACACCGTGCTTCTGAAGCACATCGCGAAGGTTGACTCCTGCAATAAACTCCATCACCAGGTACAAGAGCCCGTCGGGCTCCGTGCCGAAGTCGATCACGCGCGTGAGGTTAGGGTGATCAAGCCCGCTGGCAGCGACGGCCTCGGCGTAAAAACGACGAGCGAACTCATCATCGTTTTGAAACGCGGGCTTCAGGACTTTGACCGCGACGAACATCCCGAGATCGCGATGGCGCGCCCGAAAAAGCGCCCCCATTCCGCCTGCGCCGATCGGAGACTCGATGACAAACTTCCCTCCAGCAATCGCTCGCCCAATCAAGGCTGGCGCCCGAGGGTCCGATTCGCTCGCGCGCGGACTCGCATTCGCATTCGCGTTCGCAACCACAGCGAGTCGCAGCAACCATCCCGATTCCGACTCCGGCCCCAGCACCGAGGCCCGAAATCGCGCGCGAGGCCCGGCCCCGCCGAGCGATGGGACTTCAAGGATGCAATCATCCCCGACGCCACCTTGCGCCCGAAGGTTGGCATCTACATGCACACGCACGAACACGGCGACGCCGCTTTGAGCGGCCTCACGCATTTCTTCGAGCTCCGCCTCATCGACCCCAACAGCCGTAAGGAGTGGAAGGTTGTCTTCCGAGGGCGAAACGGGCATCGCAGGGATTAAGAGTCTCACCGCGGCACGGGAAGGTCAATCGCAGTCGTCGTCGTTCCCTCACCGCACGAGTCGCCAATCGCTGAAACCACGACGTTGCTCATCAACAGCCCCCCGCACGCTGCACGCACGACCCTTCGACCAGGTTGAAAAGAACCCGGCGAAAGCGCTCCGTCGCGCACGGCTACGCGAGATTTTTTCCGGCGGCATGGCACTGCCCGCGGACGCCTCGCCAGGAGCCGAGGCTGGAGTTTGATGGATGAGCCCGACTCAATGCATTTCGATAATTGAATTGCATTGAATTAAGATAGCGCCGCATCGAATAGAGACATGCCACTGCGTTGCGGCGTTTACCCACGGTGGCTTCGAGAAAGCGCCGGATTGCCGCGCAACCCGCCACCGCCATCCCGAAACGCAAAAGCGATTCGAAGGCAAGAAATCCCCTATCCATCCATCAAAAACCATCAACCCTTCACGGTGGCCGTTGTCATGTCGTCCACGGGAGGAGACGACACCGCCTGCAGGGCGAAGCTTCGTGGGCGCGCCACTGACTTGCGTAACCACGTCGTCGGTGTCGGCTTTGGTTATCGAACCGTGGCATTCATCATCGTCGACGACGCCAGCATGGTTGGATTTTGCGCCGATGCGCGACAGGCGACAAGCGCGTGTTGCCGTGCCACGCGAAGGTCAATCGCACACGTCATCCTTCGCATTGCATCGCTCACTGTCCCCCGTTTTGTGCAAGAACATGGCACCGACGGCGTTTGTTCGCCCGCGCCAGGATCATTGCTGCCACGTGCTGTCTCGACCTTTTCTCTCGAATTACTTGCATTACGCACGCATCACGGCGGGCTTTTTCTTTTTGTCGTTTGATGCACGCAGAGCACAAGCCCAAGGCACAGACCAGGTGGTCGTTCGCGCCGACGACGCCGGGCGGTTTGTGTCGCGCGCTTCGATACACGACTCACCTCGCGAGGTAACCGATGCGGCGAGCTTGCTTGAGCCGCTGCCCGGCGTTCACGTACGAAGGCTAGGCGGAGAAGATGCACTTTCCACGCTTTCGATACGCGGCACAAGCTCGAGCCAAGTCGCCGTGTTTCTCGCGGGGATCCCTCTCACAAGCGGCGCTGATCCATCCTTTAATCTTGCATCGATGCCCTTGTGGCCTGACGCCAAGGCGCGCGTGTATCGCTCGTTCGCACCTGCCACGCTGGGACGCGGCTCACTCGGCGGCACTCTCGTTTTCGATCCCCCCTCGGGGTTTTCGGGAGCAGGACGGTCTGGAGGCAACGGAGCACAGCGCACCGAGATCTGGACTGCGGCCGGATCGTTTGGCTCGCTGCGCCTCCGTTTGGGGCAGATGTTTTCGGCTCAAAACGGCGTGCGCGTCGCCAGCGCCATAAGCGCATCGCGCGCCGACAACGACTTTGATGTTCTCGATCGCAAAGCAACGCTGCTCGAAAATCGAGAAGTGTATTACGCACGCAAAAATGCTGGGCACGCCGATGCAAGCGCGATTGCCACGGCCACCGTTCCGTTAAGCCTCGTCGGTGCGGGCCTCGGAGCCGTCACCGTCACGACACTGCTTCAGGCGAGGCGACAGCAGCTCGCCGGCACGGTCACCGATCCAACGCCTTTCGCCAGCATCACCACGACGCGCGCGCTTGGCGGGGTTGACGTTACATGGCCTGCGGCGGGCGGAACCTTCGGCATCCGAAGCTGGGCGCGTCACGAAAGCCTTGCGCTGCGCGACAATCCCGAAACGGCGCGAGGCCTAAGCCCCACATTCACCCAGGACGCAATCGTTGCAGGCGGCATGAGCGCGGGCTGGAAAAGCCCATCGTCGCAATCGTGGAAAGTCGACGCGCGCACAGACCTAAGCACGGAACACTTTGTTCCCGGACCTTGGCGCGGGGCTGCAGCCCCACCGCAAGCTCGCCGAAGCGCTCTCGGGTTGGCGCTTGATTCTGAATGGAGAGTGTCACGCGCGACCTCGCTTGCCGCAAGCGCGCGCGCCGATGCGTGGCTCGATCGAAGCCTCGGTCGCGATGCGGCAACCATCGCCAATCGCGATTCGTTTGCAACTACACCGATTGAATTGCGTCCTACAGGTAATCTCGGAATTCAAACGCAACTTGCAGACTTAATTTTCGCGACGCACGCGGGCATCCTGAGTCGCCCGCCATCGTTCGTCGAGCGCTACGGCAACGGCGGCGCATTCGTCGGCGAAGAGTCCCTGCGTCCCGAAACAGCAGGCACCCTCGACGGCGGAATCCGAACCGAAGGCGACCTCAAAAGCGTGCACTATGCGCTAAACATTGCCGCTTTCGGCACGTGGGCACGCGACCTCATCGTGTTCGTGCCACAAGGAGCCTACGGGCGAGCGAAAGCGACGAATATCGGCCGCTCGCGGTTGGTTGGAATCGAGAGCGATATGCGCATCAAAGCGTTTAGCTTCGACTTACGCTTGTCGCACACTGCACTCACAACCACGAATCTGAGCGAATGCCGATTTGAAGCCAACACGTGCGTGCACCCACCACTTCCTGGACGACCCGAGCACGACGTTGTGGCCGACCTCGGATTCACCTGGGGGCAGCTGTTTCTGCGCTACGGCATGGATGCCGTAACGGGCATTTCTGCCGACATTACCGGCTCGCAAGCGTATCGCGTCCCCGACCGCGTACTTCATTCGGCAGGTGTACGATACAACTTTCTTGCCGTTCCAGGCCTATCTGTATCTCTAGATGTACGGAATCTATTCGATTTAAAAACAGCGCAATACCTCAATGTCTTTGGCGGGCGCGATCGGTATCCACTTGGCGACGCCTTCGATTACCCGCTTCCCGGTCGGCGCATATTGCTGAGCGTGCGCTACGTGCTTGAGCGCGATTCCTCCATGCGCGAAAACGACGAGAGCCGCATGGGCTCGAGATGAGCCACAGGATGACCCATCGCCGCCTCCCACGAGGCGCCGTAAAGGGCGACCCATAACGCACGCACGACGCCAGCATGCGCAACGACCAAATGAGTGTCATCGGGCTCCGTTTGCTGCCACCAGTCGTGCACACGCTGCACAAACGCTTGCGTAGTTTCGCCACCTGGAGGCGCAAGCGATTGCCAGTTGTCCATCCACGCGCGGTAGCGAGCCGGGTCCTCGCGTTCGATGTGCTCCCAACGCAGCCCCTCCCAATCGCCCATCGACAATTCACTTAGCCTATCGTCGATTCGAAGCTTCGCCCCGAGCGCTGCGGCCACGTGCGCGGCGGGCTCCGCGCAACGCGCAAGCGGAGAAGAATGTATGATACTCACATTTGTCCGGTGAGGCAGGCGTTCGACCATATGCTGCGCGGCCTCGAGGGCCGACATGCTCAAAACAACGGCGTAGCGGCCGTAACACACGCCGCGTTCGCTCACCGGCGCGTGGCGAACGACGTAGCAATCCGGACGGCGCTTCTCGACGGCGACGGCGTTTGCGGCAGGCTCCGAGGAGCCGTCATCGCGTGCATCCGTTGCAGCGCGCGCTAAAGGCGCCTTTGTGGTCATGGCTGCGCCCCACGCATAAGAGCAAGCGCCAAGAGCATCGCAAGTTCGGCAACTTGTTGCGTCGCACCGAGGAAATCACCCGTAATTCCGCCAGTACGCGCGCGAAAACGCCACGCGCAAACAAGGGAGCTCGCCCCGGCGAGCGCTGCCATCGCGACCAATTCAGACGCCTTGAAAAGATGCAAACCACATGCACATACGAGCACGAAAAGCCCGGTCATGGTCGCGACGATAAGCTGCGGGATCCCTGCGCGCGCAACGGTACGACTCTTGGCGTCGGGCTCGCCGGTGACGTAAGGCATCGCAGCCATCAGCCAAATCGGAAAAACGCGTGATACGCACGGCGTGACGACCAACGCAGCGAGCACGACCGGCACAACCGCTGACGTGAATTCGGGAGTAGGCGCAATGGCCAAACGGGCCAAAAGCGCGGCGCGCAGAGTCAAGGCCCACACGAGCGCGGATGCACCAAAGACGCCGACGCGGCTGTCTTTGAGAATCTCAAATATCTTTTCGCGGGTATAGGCTCCTCCAAGGGCATCGGCGGTGTCGGCAAACCCATCTTCGTGAAATGCGCCCGTGAGCATCAAACTCGCGCCGACCGTCATAAGAGCGGCAACGAATCCGCCTGCACGAAAAAACAGTGCGAACCACGCGGCTTGAAGAATGCCGAGGCCGAGGCCAACCAACGGGAAATACGCCGAGCTCCACCGCCAGTCATCGCGTGAAAAAGGAAACCCACCGACGGGGATGCGCGTGAGAAAAATCGCAGCGGCTCGCGCACCGCGAATCCACGGGGGCGTCATGGGTGACTCTCCGGGCTCACTTTGCCTGGAACCGCGGCTTCTTCGAAGGTCGCCATTTGCGTGTGGAGTGCACATGCTAAGTCGAGCAGCGGCAGTGCGGCGAGGGCCCCGGAGGCCTCGCCCAATCGCAATCCAAGGTCGAGCAGCGGCCGCGCATCAAGTGCCTCGAGCACAGCGCGGTGACCGGCCTCGCGCGACCGATGCGCGAACACCAGATACGGCTTTACCTCGGGCACGGCCCGTACAAGCGCGAGCATCGCCGCGGACACGATAAAGCCATCGACAAGCACGATCATGCCGCGCTCCACCGCTCGCCCGGCGGCGCCGACGAGAGCCGCGATTTCACGCCCGCCCACACGGCGAAGCACCGCGTCGGGAGCGCTTCCAGGTGGCACGCGCTGCAGCGCCAAACGAACGGTCTCCTGCTTGGCCTCGAGGGCCTCACCAGTGACGCCGGTTCCGGCGCCTGTAATCGACGCCGCATCGCAACCCATAAGCGCACCTGCCACCGCGGCCGCCACAGTGGTGTTGCCAATGCCCATCTCGCCAAGCACCAAAACACGTGCACTTTGCGCCAATCGGTCGACGGCCCGCACTCCCGCCTCGATGGCCCGCTCGAGCAAATTCCCGGGCAATCCATCTTCGACGGCGATGTCGCCCACAAGGGCTGAGGCAATATCCTCACGGAAGAACCGAACAGATGCATGATGCGCATTTTTAGATGCATCATGCATTTTGCCGGTTAACACGGGCAAAGGCACGGGGTGAGCCACGCCGACATCGACAACGGTCAGGTCTACACCGAGTTTCGCCGAGAGCACCGAGGCCGCAGCTCCGCCGTTGACGAAATTCGCGACCATCGCAGCCGTGACCTCCTGGGGATACGCCGACACGCCGCGGCGGGCCACCGGATGATCGGCCGCAAAAAGAATCGCGGTCGCGGGTCGGCTCGACGCCACGCCATCCGGCGACGCGGCCGCGAGCGTGACCGCAAGCTCCTCAAGCGCTCCAAGACTTCCGGCGGGCTTGGTCAAGGTCGCCTGCCGCGCTAACGCCTGTCGACGAAACGCATGCGTTGAAGAAGCCGGCGGCACGGCGAACGACAAAGGCGAGGCGGAATTCATGCCCGCATGGATCGCGCGTGCGGCGCAGAAGTCAACGGGCGGCGCATTCGGCGCAAGGGCGAACGCCTTCCGCGAACAAGTCTTTCGCGCTCATCAGCCTGCGTGCGTCTCGAGCTGCGCGAGCGGTCGCTGAGGCACGTCGACGCACGCCGCATCGACGCGAATTGCCTGGTCTACTCGAGCCACGCCACACTACATGCCGCGAAAAAGCCCAGCGAAGGCGCGACTTACCGGCAACGTTTCGGAATGGTCGCGCAGGCGCACACTAAGCCGACCGCGTTCGTCGCGCTCAGCCGCGGCAATCGCTCCTGCGTTTACGATCGTGCTGCGGTGAATCTGCCAAAAACGGTACGGATCAAGCTCATCGACAAGGTCTTTGATCGGCTTGCGGATGAGCGCTTCGGTACGTGCAGTTTGCACGCGCGTGTACTTCTCATCGCTCGCGAAAAAAAGAACGTCGCTCACCGCGATCACATGCACGGTCGCGCCGACGCTCGCCTGAACGAACTCAATGTAACGCGGAGCGCGCCCAGTAACGTGCGCCCCGAGAGCGTGAAGGATTCCTTGCAGGTTTGCCGCCGAAGGCTCATCGGTCGCGAGGCGATCGCGCAGGCGGATGACGGTCTTTGCGAGGCGCTCGACCTCGGCCGGCTTGAGCACGTAGTCGACCGCGCCCTGCTCGAAGGCCGCGATCGCGTACGAGTCGTACGCCGTCACGAACACAATGGCCGGAAGTGATTCGTTTTCGTCGCGTTCAAGCTGCGCGATCGCCTTCGCGGCCTCGATCCCGGACACACCAGGCATGCGAATGTCGAGAAAGACCACGTGGGGGCTGTGCACCCGGACGGCCTCGACCGCCTGAAGCCCATTTTTCGCCTCGGCAACAATGCGTAAATCAGGCCACGCTTCACTCAGCCGCGCCCGCAGCTGCTGACGCATTGCTCGCTCATCGTCGGCAACAATGGCGGTTGGGAAAACGTTTCGAAGGGGCATGGTTCGTTGGTTGAGCCTGACACGTCGCATCGCGGGTCCATCGCGTCAGGCTCGAGCTGCGGTCATTTGGATATCAACAGTTGTATACGGCAACCGAAGCGTGGCCCGCGTGCCCGCTGTCGGCAAGGCCTCAACGCGCAGCTCCGCATCCGAGCCATAGAGCAGAGCGAGGCGTTGACGAGCGTTCGCGAGGGCCGTGCCAGCGCCGGCACTTGGCGGGGCGTTGCCCAGCCCCACACCCGTGTCTGTCACGGACACTTCGAGGCAGCGGTCAACGACGCGAGCCGACAGCGTGAGCGTGCCTCCTTCCACCTTTGGCTCGAGCCCGTGTCGAATCGCATTTTCGACAAGAACCTGAAGAATCATCGGCGGACAGGCCGCAGAGCGAAGGCTTGCTGGAACATCGATGCGTGCCGACAGGCGCTCTTCCATGCGCATGCCAAGGATTTCCAAGTACGGCGTCACAATTTCGACCTCTTGCCCCAAGGTTCGCTCAACACGCGCGCTGTTTGTGTGTTCGGTCTGGGACTCGCGGATGGTCGGAAGCGTCGCCCGCAAGAGCGCAATGAGCCGCTTTTGCATACGACTTGCGCGCGGTGGATCGGTCTCGATGAGATGATCGATCGTCGCAAGCGTGTTGAAGAGAAAGTGCGGTTCGAGCTGCGCTTGCATGGCGGCCATGCGCGCTTCGGTGACTTGCCGTCGGAGCTGTTCCGCTTCCGCGACCTTGGCGGCTCGGTCAGCCCGCTCAGCGGCGACCAACTTGCCTTGGTAGCTAAGTCGCACGACCAAAAGCAGCCCCCCGAGTGCGGCAAGCGAGGCGCCGGTAGCGCGACGTACCAAAAGCACGATCCCCACCCAAAACAAGACCCACAACACCTGGGCCCAACGCCGAGTATGAAGCCACGAGTCGCCCGCACGAAATACGGCAAAACCGCGTGCGGTGATCATACTGAGTAACATGATCGTCCATGCGGACATGAAGGCGATGCCTGTAATGTTCTCTAGATTCATGGCGGTCCTCGCGTCGTGACGGTTATCCTGGCAGAGCCGCGTTCATACGCCTCGACGGGGTCAGTCGCCGCAACGGAGCGACGAACGACGCGATGGCTGGGATGAACTGCGATTAGACGCGACGGGGCGCGCCTCCTGCATTCGGTGGCCCCGCACGTTTCACGTTCACCGCGGCGGCTCGATGCGCACGCTACGTTCGCGTCGCGTGCGTTTGCAACGTTGGCCGCGAAGCCTCGCCGATGGCGTCGTTGCGGCTCCGGCAGGTCTGTACCGGCCCGACGGAGATCATGAGCGCGAGGATTGCCTGACGAAACCTCACCGGTAAGGCCGAAGGCGTTTCGAACGGTCCGAACGCAAATCCTCAGCGCACGCGGGGTCGGCCGCAAGCGCGGCCAAATCAACGTCATAGGCCTCGAGCGTTGCCCCCGAAATTGACCGCGGTCGGAGAGCCGCGTGAAGGCGACCGTTTTGACCCCCGAGCATCCGACTGCGTTTTTCGAACCAATCGAGCGAGTCGACGATCACAGGCACGTGCTCATGCACCAGATAGCAGTGGATGCGATCGGCAACGATGTAAGGGTAAACGTCGTCGTTTACGAGCCCATCGATATTCAGCGTGCGCTCACCGCCAAGGTAGCCCGAAGTTCCGGCGTTCCACGCCGCCGTGCGCGGAATGCTTTTATCCATCGCAAGCGCACGGAATGCCGGCAAAACATCAGAGCAACGCCACACTGGACGTCGAGCGTCGTAGGCGTTCACAACAGCGATCAACACAAAGGCGGCTGTTGCAACGCGCACGGAACCTGCGACGCGGGTCGACTGTGCAACGCGACCTTTGAACGACGCCGCCAACGCGCTGACGACTACATACATGGGAATCACAAATAGCGCCGAGTACCAACACTGCGCCGCCGTCCCAAACCGCCCATAGGCAAGGGGCAACAGAACAAGCGCAACGACCGAAGCGCGAAAGCATAAACGAGCCCGCACCGGCTGCGCGGCAAGCTCACGACGGTACACGATAAGGCCAACCGCAAGGGCCAACATCGGCACGAGCAGCGTTGCCGGACCGAAATCGCACACGCGGGTAAGCAAAAACGCGGGGGCGAACGCGTAACTCGACGGCTCAAGCCCGTAAAGCGGCTGATAACCGTTTACGCTCCCCCAAAATCCCTTCATTCGAGCGCTGGATTGCAGCAAGTGACCACTGATTGACCAGGTATGGGCCATCACCAGGAGTGTCCCAATCGTCACGGCCGCCCCCCCGGCCACGATTGTCCGACGCAATCGCGGGTCGAGCGCGCGAGCCTCCGTCAGCGCGGCAAGGCAAAGAGCTCCCGCGAATAAGACGAAGTCAAACCGGCAGGCGGGGCCGACGAGCATCGCGATCACGAACAACCATCGCTGGTCGCTCATAAGGCCGAGAAAGGCAAGCGACGTTGCCAGCACAGCGAACGGCCACTCCATCGCCTGCATTGGAAGAATAAAGATGCCTCCGGCAAACCCGACCAATAGCTGCGCAGCGACTTGCCCCGCTGACCACGCCCGGCTTGCCCCCGCATACGCAGCCACCATCGCGACAGCGGTCAGAAGGCCACCGACGATCGCGTACGCGCTCAATCGAATGTTGAGCGCCTCTTCGCCGGGCACGAAATACTCCACGAAGGACGCAAACCAACCTTGAACAAGATGAAAACCGGACGTAAGCGATACGCCACGATCAAACGACCACAACCCCGACCTCGCGTGTTCCCGCCCGAGCTGGAAGTAATAAAAGGCGTCGTCGGGGAGATAGGAAAATTTCGCTGCACACGGTAACGCCACAAAGCGACCGATGTGCACAGCAAGTGCCACAACAACGCCAACCATCAAGGCCATATTCGTGCGTCGCGGCGAAATCATCTTATCCCCGCCGCCTGGTAGCTGACGTAGCCGCCGCGAGCAATGCTCTGCGGCGTGCGCCCACAGGCCATCCAATTCCCGGTTCGAGCAGCTTCTATGCACTATGCAAGTCGGCAGCGGTTCGCGGCGTTCCCAACTAACGTGATATCGCGACTTCGAGACGCGGGATGTCCGACTGGACTTGAGCCCGACCGCGCTAAAGAGAATAGCGTCG
>Ga0164293_10004349_pt1 | contig 12113 bp, 12 predicted proteins | sample GEODES118metaG_FD_111487 | JGI IMG/M metagenome (GOLD analysis project Ga0164293, IMG submission 111487) | Eutrophic lake water microbial communities from Lake Mendota, Wisconsin, USA - GEODES118 metaG | ecosystem: Environmental > Aquatic > Freshwater > Lake | place: USA: Lake Mendota... | reverse complement strand
TGCGACGGCCACTGGATTGCTTCGTTCCTCGCAATGACAGGGCGGGGCGCAATGACGAGACCCTGCGTCATTGCGAGGCGCGTACCCCTTCCGTCATTGCGAGGCGCGCAGCGCCGTGGCAATCCACGCCTTTGTGCGACGGCCACTGGATTGCTTCGTTCCTCGCAATGACAGGGCGGGGCGCAACGACAGGGCGGGGCGCAATGACAAGATCCTGCGTCATTGCGAGCCGCGTACCCCTTCGTCATTGCGAGGCGCGCAGCGCCGTGGCAATCCATGCCCTCGATCAACCGCCGCTGCATCGCTTTACTCTTCGCGGTGACGATCTTGCGCGCGATCCCCTGATGCCGCCTCGTCGGTCGCCACCCGTCCGCGCGGCACGCCGATGTGGCGCTGCCCCCGGGCGCGAGCCAGGCTCATCTGCCGTTGGCGTTCTGCAAAGCTGCGGCGCTGCTCGGGCGTGAGGCTGTCGTGGCAGCGCGGGCAGCTGACCCCGGCTTCATACAGCGGCGACTGCTTGTCGGTGGCACTCAAGGGGTGGCGGCAGGAGCGGCACAGTTCAAAGTGGCCGGGAGCCAGCCCATGGCCGACTGAGACGCGTTCGTCAAAGACGAAGCATTCGCCCTGCCAGCTGCTTTGCGCCGCTGGCACGGTCTCCAGGTACTTGAGGATGCCGCCTTGCAGGTGGTAGACCTCTTCAAAGCCCCGGGTACGCATGAAGGCGGTGGATTTTTCGCAGCGGATGCCCCCTGTGCAGAACATGGCCACGCGCGGCTTCTTGCCGTCTTTTTCGGCCAGCACACCGCCGGGCTGCATTTGCTGCTCGACCCATTGCGGCAGTTGCGAGAAGCTGCGGGTCTGAGGGTTGATGGCGCCTTCGAAGGTGCCCACGCCGCACTCGTAGTCGTTGCGGGTGTCGATCAGCACCACATCGTCTTGAGCGATGAGCGCGTTCCAGTCCTCGGGCTTGACGTAGCGGCCGGCCATGCGGTTGGGGTCGATGCCATCAACGCCGAGGGTGACGATCTCTTTTTTCAGCTTGACCTTGAGCCGGTAAAAAGGCTCACGCTCGCTCCAGGACTCCTTGTGCTCGAGCCCGGCCAGCCGCGGGTCTTCGCGCAAGTGGGCCAGCAATTGACGCACGCCCGCTTCGGCTCCGGCCAGTGTGCCGTTGATGCCCTCATCGGCCAGCAGCAGCGTGCCTTTGATCTCACGGGCCTGGCAGTAGGCCTCGAGCCGCTCGCGCATCAGGGCGCGGTCGGGCAGATGGACAAAGTGGTAGAGGGCGACCGTCAGAAATCGGGGCATGATCTTAGCGCCGCCGCCCGCCCAGCAGGCCGCCAAGCACGCCGCGCACGATTTCGCGGCCCACCGAGCTGCCGATGGTGCGCACCACCGACTTGACCAGGGTCTGGGCCAGGCCGTCGCGCTGGCCGCCGCGCGGCCCGGCCGACCCCACCAGAAGGTCGCCCAGACCGCCCATCAATCCGCCCGCGGCCGCAGGTGCCGATGCGGCCGCGCCGCCCGATGGGGAGGCGGGTGAGGGGGGCGCACTGGCGCTGAGTTTTTCGTAGGCCGATTCGCGGTCCAGCGTTTTCTCGTACACGCCGGCCACCAGAGACTCTTGCAGCAGGGTTTGGCGCTGGGCGGCGCTGATGGGGCCGAGCTGGCTTGCGGGCGGCATGATGAAGGCGCGCTCGGTGGGCGCGGGGCGGCCCTTGGCATCGAGCAGGCTGACCAGGGCCTCGCCCACGCCGAGCTCGGTGATGGCCTGCTCGATGTTCAGGCCCTCTTGCGCCCGCATGGTCTGGGCCGTCGCCTTGACGGCCTTCTGGTCGCGCGGCGTGTACGCGCGCAAGGCGTGCTGGATGCGGTTGCCCAATTGGGCCAGCACCGTGTCGGGGATGTCGAGCGGATTTTGGGTGACGAAGTACACGCCCACGCCCTTGGACCGCACCAGTCTGACCACCAGTTCGATACGCTCGATCAGCACCTTGGGCGCTTCGTTGAACAGCAGATGGGCTTCGTCGAAAAAGAACACCAGCTTGGGCTTGTCGAGGTCACCAACTTCGGACAGGCGTTCAAACACTTCCGACAGCAGCCACAGCAAGAACGTGGCGTAGAGCCGGGGCGAGTTGAGCAGCTGATCGGCCGCCAGCACATTGACCATGCCGTGGCCGCGGCTGTCGGTTTGCAGGAAGTCGTCGATGTTGAGCATGGGCTCGCCAAAGAACTGCGTGCCGCCCTGGCTGTCGAGCTGCAGCAAGCTGCGCTGGATCGCGCCCACGCTGGCGGCGCTGACGTTGCCGTATTCGGTGGTGAACTGGCGGGCGTTTTCGCCCACGTGCTGCAGCATGGCCCGCAGGTCCTTGAGGTCCAGCAGCAGCAGACCTTGGTCGTCGGCGATCTTGAAGACCAAATTGAGCACGCCGGACTGGGTCTCGTTGAGTCCGAGCATGCGCGCCAGCAGCAGCGGTCCCATATCGGAAATGGTCGCGCGCACCGGGTGGCCCTGGCGGCCAAATACGTCCCACAGCTGGGTGGGGCAGGCCTGTGGCTCGGGCAGCGGCAGCTTGCGCTCGGCCAGCACCGATTTGAGCTTGTCGGAGGGCTGGCCGGGCTGGCTCACCCCGGTCAGGTCGCCTTTGACGTCGGCCATGAAGACGGCCACTCCTCGCTGGGAGAACTGTTCGGCCAGCGTTTGCAGAGTCACGGTTTTGCCAGTGCCGGTGGCACCGGTGATCAGGCCGTGGCGGTTGGCCAGCTCGGGCAGCAGGTGGCAGTCGGTGCGGGGGTTGCGGGCAATCAGCAGGGGCTCGGCCATGGCGGCACTCCGTTGGGGGTCGTTCGGGGCAAAACGTAAAATGCGCCGCGTAGATTAATCCAAAACCTAGAGGATACGCCGTGGCCGGACACAGCAAATGGGCAAATATCCAGCATCGCAAAGGCCGCCAGGACGAAAAGCGCGGCAAGATCTGGACCCGAATCACCCGAGAGATCATCGTGGCGGCGCGCTCGGGCGGCGGTGACATCAACATGAACCCGCGGCTTAGGCTGGCCATCGAAAAAGCCAAGGCGGCCAACATGCCGGCCGACAACATCAAGCGCAACGTCGACAAGGCCACCGGCAACCTCGAGGGCGTGAGCTACGAGGAAATTCGCTACGAGGGCTACGGTATCGGTGGGGCGGCCATCATGGTCGACTGCATGACCGATAACCGGGTGCGCACCGTGGCCGAAGTGCGCCATGCCTTTTCAAAGTACGGCGGCAATATGGGCACGGAAGGCTCGGTGGCCTTTCAGTTCAAGCACTGCGGGCAATTTGTGTTTGCCCCCGGAGCCAGCGAGGAGCGCATCATGGAAGTGGCGCTCGAGGCCGGTGCCGAGGATGTGATCACCGACGATGAAGGCACCATCGAGGTGTTGTGCCCCGCGCCCGAATTCGAGGCGGTCAAGAAGGCTCTCGAGGCAGCCGGTCTGCACAGCGAACTGGCCGAGGTCACCATGCGTGCCGACAGCAGCATCGAGTTGGCCGGCGAGAGCGCCCAGAAAATGCAAAAGCTGCTCGATGTGCTGGAGGATCTGGACGACACGCAGGCGGTCTATCACAATGCAGACCTCTCGCTTTGAGGCGAGGGTCGGTCGCCGACCGAACAAGAAAGAGTGAGCATGAAAGTTTTGGTTGTGGGGGGAGGCGGGCGCGAGCATGCACTGGCCTGGAAGCTGGCGCAGTCGCCCAAGGTGCAAACCGTGTTCGTGGCCCCGGGCAATGGCGGGACCGCGCTCGATGCGCGGCTGCAAAATCTGCCCATCACCGACTTGCAGGCCCTTCGTGCGTGGGCGCAGACGCAGCAAATTGCCCTGACCGTGGTAGGCCCCGAGCAGCCGCTGGCTGCGGGCATCGTGGATGAATTTCGCGCCCACGGCCTGCGCGTCTTCGGGCCCACCCAGGCCGCTGCCCAACTCGAGAGCTCCAAAGCGTTTTCCAAGGCCTTCATGAAGCGCCATGGCATCCCGACGGCCGATTACGAGACCTTCTCCGATCCGGTGGCGGCCCATGCGTATATCGATCGCATGGGCGCGCCCATCGTGGTCAAGGCCGATGGGCTGGCGGCAGGCAAAGGGGTGGTGGTGGCCATGAGCCTTCAGGAGGCGCACGAGGCGGTGGACTTCATGCTGCTGGACGACACCCTGGGCGTGGCGCATAACGCGGGCGGCGCGCGGGTGGTGATCGAGCAATTTTTGCAGGGCGAGGAGGCCAGCTTCTTCGTCATGTGCGACGGCACCCACGTGCTGCCCCTGGCCACCAGCCAGGACCACAAGCGCCTGCTCGATGGCGACCAGGGCCCCAACACCGGCGGCATGGGCGCTTATTCGCCCGCGCCTGTGGTGACGCCGCAGGTGCACGCGCGGGCCATGCGCGAGATCATCTTGCCGACCGTAAGAGGCATGGAAAAAGACGGCATCGTCTTTACCGGCTTTCTTTATGCCGGTCTGATGATCGATGCCCAGGGTCAACCCCGAACACTGGAATTTAACTGCCGCATGGGCGACCCCGAGACGCAGCCCATCATGATGCGCCTGAAGTCCGATCTGGTCGATGTGATGATGGCGGCCACGGGTGGCACGCTCGATCAGGTCGAGCTCGAATGGGACCGCCGGTCCGCTCTCGGGGTGGTGATGGCCGCCCCGGGCTATCCGATGCAGCCGCGCAAGGGCGACGTCATCACCGGCTTGCTCCGGCCGCAGGAGGAGAGCGACTGCGTCGTGTTCCATGCCGGCACCCAAGCGCAGGACGGGCAGACGGTGACCTCGGGTGGCCGTGTGCTGTGCGTCACCGCTTTGGGCGATACCGTGCGCCAGGCGCAGCAGCGCGCCTATGCGCGGCTCGAGGGCATTGCATTTGATGGCGCGCAGTGGCGCCGCGACATCGGCCACCGGGCCTTGAAGGCCTGAGCGGCGCGGCATGGCCGAGAACACCGTCCACCCGGTTCAGTTTCAGGGCAGCGCCCTGGCCCGCCGCATCCTTCGATTGCTGGGTTGGCAGGTGCACTTTCGGGGCTTGCCCGGCTTGCATGGGGTCATCGTGGTCTACCCGCACACCTCGAACTGGGACTTTCCCGTGGGTCTGCTGGCCAAGTGGGCCATGGGGCTGGAGGCTAAGTTTCTGGGCAAGCACACCTTGTTTCAGATCCCGCTGTTCGGATCCTGGCTGCGCTGGCTCGGCGGTGTGCCGGTCGACCGCCGTGCCGCGGGCGGCGTGGTCGAGCAAATGGTCGAGATGTTTGCGCGCAAGCAGCAGGCGGGCGAGTATTTTTGGCTGGCCCTGACGCCTGAAGGCACGCGCAGTTGGCGCCCGGCTTGGCGCAGCGGCTTTTACCGGGTGACGCTCAGTGCCCAGGTGCCCTTGGTTTTGGCGGTACTCGACTACGGCCGCAGACAGGTGCGCCTGATCGACGTCATGACGCTGTCGGGCCAGGTCGATGAGGACATGCGGCGCATTGCCCAGGTGTTTGAGGGCAGCACAGGGCTGCGCCAGGAGTTGGCAGCGCCGGTTCGTTTGGAAGCGGACAAGGAGAGGTGATGAGCACATTGGATGTGGCCACGGGACGGGCCTTTTTTATGGGGCTGCAGCAGCGCATCATGGCCGAGGTGGTTCGGCTCGATGGCGCGCAGCCCATCAGCGATGCCTGGCACAAGGCGCCTGGCGAGATGTTGCAAGGCGATGGGCTGACCATGATCGTCGAGGACGGTTCGGTGTTCGAGCGCGCCGGATGCGGGTTTTCGCATGTGCAGGGACCCAAACTGCCGCCGTCGGCCACGCAGCATCGGCCCGAGCTGGCCGGGGCGCCCTTTGAGGCCATGGGCGTGTCCCTGGTTTTTCATCCGCGCAATCCCTATGTGCCCACCGTGCACATGAACGTGCGCATGATCATGGCCAAACCGGCCGCAGGTGAGCCGGTGGCCTGGTTCGGCGGTGGCATGGACCTGACCCCCTACTACGCCTTCGAGGAGGACGCGGTCCATTTCCACAGCCAGTGCAAGCAGTCGCTGGCGCCCTTTGGGGACGACAAGTACCCGCGTTTCAAAAAGTGGTGCGACGAGTATTTCTTTCTCAAGCACCGTGGTGAGCCGCGCGGCATCGGCGGGGTGTTTTTTGACGACTTCAACGAGTTGGGCATGCAGCGCAGTTTTGAGATGCTGCAGTCGGTAGCCGGACACTTCTTGCCCGCCTATGTGCCCATCGTCGAGCGCCGCCTGGGCATGCCCTGGGGTGAGCGCGAGCGCGCATTTCAGCTCTACCGGCGGGGCCGCTACGTCGAGTTCAACCTGGTGTGGGACCGCGGCACGCATTTTGGCCTGCAGTCGGGCGGCCGCACCGAGTCCATCTTGCTGTCCATGCCCCTGAACTGCAGCTGGTCCTATCGGCGCGAGGATCCGCCCGAGACCCCCGAAGGCCGCTTGTTGCGTGACTTCTTGGTTGCCAGGGACTGGGTTTGAGCCAGCTGCGCCGTATCGGGCTGTTTGGCGGGGCGTTCGATCCGCCGCACCAGGCGCATGTGGCGCTGGCCCGAGCGGGCCTGGTGCAGCTCCAACTTGACGAACTGCGCATCATCCCGACCGGGCAAGCCTGGCACAAGAGCAGGGCGCTGAGCCCGGCTGCCGATCGACTGGCCATGGTCAAGCTGGCCTTTGCCGATCTGGCCGGGGTGCTCATCGACGAGCGTGAACTGCACCGCAGCGGCGCCAGCTACACCATCGACACCGTGCTGGCCTTGCGCGCCGAGCAGGGGCCGGCCGAATTTTTCCTGCTCATGGGGGCCGACCAGTGGGCTGCCTTTACTGGCTGGCACCGCTGGCAGGAACTGGCATCGCTGGTGCGTCTGTGCGTGGCGCGCAGGCCCGATCTGGCCGACGCACCACAAGCCGGCCCACTTGAGGTGACGTGGCTCGATCTGCCGCCCATGCCAGTCAGCGCCACCGGTATCCGCGGGCAAGTGGCCGCTGCGCCGGCCGGCGGGTCCTGGGCCGATCTCGTGCCCCCGGCCGTGGCGCGTTATATTTCAGACCATCGCCTCTATACCCGGCCGTGAAGGCCCCACCCACTTTTGCCGGCTCAGAGCCGGTCTATCTGCATGACCGAACCCCAAGCTCTCGCCGTCAAACGCAGCGTCAACGCGCTGCAAAAGGCCATCGTCACCGGCCTCGAGAACGTCAAAGCCCAGGACATCCAGGTCTTTGACACCGAGCACATCACCTCTTTGTTCGAGCGCGTGATCGTCGCCTCAGGCACCTCCAACCGACAGACCAAGGCGCTGGCGGCCAGCGTGCGCGATGCGGTCCGCCAGGCCGGCTTTGACAAGCCGCGCGTCGAAGGCGAGGACAACGGCGAGTGGATCATCGTCGACTGCGGCGCTGCGGTTGCCCACATCATGCAGCCGCTGATCCGTCAGTACTACCACCTTGAAGAGCTCTGGGGCGAAAAGCCAGTGCGCCTGAAGCCGGCCACTGCCCCCAAGGCCCGGCCTGGCGCCACCAAGCCTCAGGAGGCAGCCCCTGCCCCGAAGCCGCCCCGCAAGGCTGCACCGCGCAAGGTGCCGGCAAAAGCATCGGAGAAGAGCGCTGAGAAGAGCGCTGAGAAGAGCGCGGAAAAGACTGCGGTCAAGTCGCCTGCAAAATCTTCGGCCAAGCCTTCTAAAACTCCGGTGCTTGCGACCCCTTCTGCGGCGGTCAAGGCACCAGCCAAGCGGGCTTCGAAGGCTGCGCCGGCCGCTGCCAAGAAGGCGGCTGGCAAGGCGGTAGGCAAGGCAGCAGGTAAGGTGGCCGGCAAGGCGGCGGCTCCAGCCGCGCCGGTAAAGAAGTCAGCCGCCACCAAGGCGCCGGCCAAGTCCTCACGCAGCGCATGAAGCTGCAGATCGTGGCGGTGGGCGTCAAGCTGCCCGACTGGGCCCAAAGCGCCTGCGACGATTACCTCAAACGCTTTCCGCCCGAGCTCAAGCCCGAAGTCAAGACGGTCAAGACCGAGGCGCGTGGCTCGCGCACCGTGCCCACACTTCTGGCGGCCGAGCGCGAACGCATCGAGGCGGCCATTGCCAAAGGCAGTCGGGTCATCGCACTCGATGAGCGCGGCGCAGACATCAGCACGGCGGCCTTGGCCGACAAGCTGCAGGCGTGGCAGCGCGAGGGCTGTGATGTGGCGCTGGTCATCGGCGGGCCCGATGGGCTCGACGCCGGCCTCAAGCAAGCGGCCCACGAGCGGTTGCGCCTGTCGGCCCTGACACTGCCTCATGCCATGGTGCGGGTCCTGCTGCTCGAGCAGCTCTATCGGGCCTGGAGCATCACGGCCCACCACCCCTACCACCGGCAGTAGAGCCATGGACCTGATTTATCTGGCCTCGCAGAGCCCGCGCCGGGCCCAGTTGCTCGAGCAATTGGGCGTGCGCTTTCAAAAACTTCTGCCTGATCCTGACGAAGATGCCGAAGCGCTAGAGGCCGTCCACGGTCTGGAGCCCCCAGCGCGCTATGTGCAGCGGGTCACCCGTCTGAAGCTTGATGCGGCGCTTGAGCGTTTGCACCGTCTGCGCCTGCCGCCGGCGCCGGTGCTGTGCGCCGACACCACGGTGGCCCTGGGCCCCGAGATGCTGGGCAAGCCTGACAACGCGCTCGATGCCCGGCGTATGCTGCGCGCGCTCTCGGGCCGCAGCCACCGCGTATTGACCGCGGTGGCCGTGCAGCACGGCCGAAGGCGCTTGCAGGCCCTGAGCGTCTCGCGCGTGACCTTTGCCACCTTGAGCGCAGCACAGATCGACGCCTATGTGGCCACTGGCGAGCCCATGGGCAAGGCCGGCGCCTATGCGGTGCAGGGCAGGGCGGCGGTCCACATCGAGCGCATCAGCGGCAGTTACTCAGGCGTCATGGGTTTGCCTTTGCGCGAGACCGCCTTGCTGCTGCGCAGCCTGGGCTGGGACCTATGATGTGGACGATCCCCGGCAGATCCTGCCGTCCACCTGACCGAAAGAGCCTCAGGCCATGCCACAAGACATCCTGATCAATTGGGCGCCCCAGGAGACACGGGTGGCCGTGATCGAGCAGGGCTCGGTGCAAGAGTTGCATGTCGAACGCGCCCTTGAGCGCGGCCTGGTGGGCAACGTGTATTTGGGCAAGGTGGCCCGCGTCTTGCCCGGCATGCAGTCGGCCTTTGTCGACATTGGTCTGGAGCGCGCCGGGTTTTTGCATGTGGGCGATTTGCTCAGCAGCATTGCGAGCCGCCATGGCGAGGCAGAAGCCGGCCGGGCTGAGGCGGTGCTGCCCATCGAAAAACAGGTCTTTGAGGGCCAAAGCATCATGGTGCAGGTGCTCAAGGATCCCATAGGCAGCAAGGGCGCCCGTTTGACGGCGCAAGTCAGCATCGCCGGCAGGCTGCTGGTGTATCTGCCGCAGGACAAGCACATCGGCGTGTCGCAAAAGATCCCCGCCCAGCAGCGTGAGCAATTGCGCCAGCGCCTGCTCGCACTGGCCGGCGAGGCAGGGGGCTTTATCTTGCGCACCAACGCCGAAGATGCGAGCGATGAGGAGTTGGCCGAAGACATCGCCTACCTGTGCAAGACCTGGGCCCACATCCGCGAGCGCGCTGGCCGGCTGCCGCCGGCGTCCTTGTTGCACCAGGATCTAAGCCTGGCGCAGCGGGTGCTGCGGGACATGGCCAGCCAAAGCACGCAGTTCATCCGGATCGACTCGCGCGAACAGCACCAGACCCTGCAGACCTTTGCGGCGCAGTTCATGCCGGCCATGGTCAAGAAAATCGTGCTCTACACCGGAGAGCGGCCGATCTTCGATTTGCACAATATCGACGACGAAATCGCCCGGGCGCTGGGTCGACGGGTGGAGCTCAAGTCGGGCGCCTACCTGATCATCGACCAGACCGAGGCGCTGACCACGATTGACGTCAACACTGGCGGATTTGTGGGGGCGCGCAACTTTGAAGAGACGATCTTCAAGACCAATCTGGAGGCGGCGCAAGTCATCGCCCGGCAGTTGCGCCTGCGCAATCTAGGCGGCGTCATGGTGGTCGACTTCATCGACATGGCCCGGGCAGAGCATCGCGAGGCGGTGATCGAAGAGCTTAAAAAGCAGCTGGCCCGCGACCGGGTCAAGACCACGGTCAACGGCTTTTCGCAACTCGGGCTGCTCGAGATGACGCGCAAGCGCACCCGGGAATCGCTCGCCCACCAGTTGTGCGAGCCTTGCCCAACCTGCCAGGGCAAAGGCATCGTCAAGACGGCCCGCAGCGTCACCTACGACATCTTGCGCGAGATCCTGCGCGAAGCGCGCCAGTTCAATCCCCGCGAATTTCGCATCGTCGCCGCACCGCCCGTCATCGAACTCTTCCTTGACGAAGAGAGTCAGCACTTGGCTGGCCTGTCGGACTTTATTGGCAAGCCCATTTCGCTGCAGGCCGAAGCGGCGCTGCCGCAGGAGCAGTACGATGTGGTGCTGTTGTGATGACGTCTGCGCCTTTCGGGCTGGACTGCCGCAATGAATGAGCCAAGACAGATGGAAACAAATTTAAGTCTCTACCAGAAGCTGCATTTCCTGCATCGATGCTATCGCTATCGCTTTCGAACTGAACGGCACCAAATTCGTCGACTTAGGTCGCTCGATCTGCAGGGTAAAACCGTTTTTGATGTGGGCGGCAATCATGGCATTTATGCATATTGGCTGGGCAAAGCGGTCGGTCCTGCTGGGGCGGTTCACTTTTTTGAACCGCAGCCTGAGCTTTGCCTGGAGGTCAAACAAGTGCTCGATTGGCTGGGTTTGAATCAGGTGACGGTCAATGGTTTGGCTTTGTCCGATTCGCGTTCGCGCTTGCGCCTCAATCGGGGCTACGTTGGCGACGGCAGTGCCAGTTTTGTGGCTCGAGCCAACTCATCCTTGCCAGCGGATTCTTTGATGTGTGAAACCACGACGGTCGACGACTATTGCGCGAGCCAGCAGATTGACCATGTGGCCTTCATGAAGATCGACGTAGAAGGTCACGAGTTGTCGGTGGTCAACGGCGCTTTGCAGACGCTCAGCCGCGCCAGGCCTACGGTGCAGATAGAGCTCAGGGTCCACGAGCCTACTTGCGACCAGGTGATTTCTGTTTTTCAAGATCTCGGCTAGGCCGGCTTCATGTTCTGTGATGGCCGGGAGGTTGCCTTGGCCGATTACAAGCAGGTGCCCAGTTCGCGGTTTGGCTTTGTGGGCCATCGCGATTTTCTCTTTGAGCCTTGAGCCGACTTTAGGGCCGAAGCTCAGGACTTAAAGCCTAGCTGATAGAGCCGCTCGTAATGCCCGCCTAAGGCCAGCAGCTGTTGGTGAGTACCTGACTCAACGATGCGGCCCTCCTCCAGCACAATGATCCGATCTGCGTGTTGAATCGTGGAGAGCCGGTGTGCGACCACCAGCGCCGTTCGACCTGTCCTGACGCGGTCAATGGCTTGCTGAACGACCAACTCAGACTCGTTGTCCAGCGCTGAGGTCGCCTCATCAAGGAGCAGGATCGGGGCGTTCTTGTAGAGGGCTCGGGCGATGGCCAGGCGCTGGCGTTGGCCACCCGACAGTTGCATGGCGTTGTGACCGATTGGACTGTCCATGCCCGCTGGTAGTTCTTTGAGCAAGGACTCGAGGTTGGCTTGCATCAAGCATTGCTTGACGCGCTCGCGGTCGGGCTTTTGGCCCAAGGCTACATTGACCGCTAACGTGTCGTTGATCATCACGACATGCTGGCTGACGTAGGCGATCTGTCGGCGCAGGCAGGCCAAGTCCCAATGCTCGATGTCGATGCCGTCGAGCAAGACCCGTCCGCCCTGGGGTTTGACCAGACGCGGCAGCAGATTGACCAAGGTGGTCTTGCCCGATCCTGAGCCGCCCACCAGCGCGACCGTCTGACCGGCCTCAATTTTCAGATTGAGCTCGTCCAGAGCGGCCGTGCCACTGCCGGCGTACTGAACCCGCACCGCCTGAAACTCGATATCGCCCTTGGCGCGGTCGATCCGGTGATGCCCGCTGGATTCATCGGCCACGCCCTCGAGCAAGAGCAAGCCGCGTTCAATGGCCGCAATGCCGCGTGT
>Ga0164293_10004346_pt1 | contig 12116 bp, 15 predicted proteins | sample GEODES118metaG_FD_111487 | JGI IMG/M metagenome (GOLD analysis project Ga0164293, IMG submission 111487) | Eutrophic lake water microbial communities from Lake Mendota, Wisconsin, USA - GEODES118 metaG | ecosystem: Environmental > Aquatic > Freshwater > Lake | place: USA: Lake Mendota... | reverse complement strand
CAGCGTGTGGACGTTGCTGGAGCAGGCCAGCCTCACGCCGAAGGAGCGCACGGTGGTGATGCTGCGCTTCGGTCTCGATGGCAGCCACGAGTGGCGCACCCTGGCCGAAGTGGCCCGCCAGCTTGAGTGCAGCCGCGAATACTGCCGTCAGGTGGTGCAGCGGGCTCTGCGCAAGCTGCGGAAGACCGGCCTTGAGGCCGGGCTGGCCTGAGTCGGGTCCGCCAACAATGGATCGATCCCTGGGCGGACCCTGCCGCCACACCTGCCATGTCTGCCGCCATGTCCGCTGACAGGTCTGCTGATCGTTCCACCGGCAGCGAAGAGCCGCTCGAAGCCGAGGTGCTGGAGAGCTCCGTGGTGGATGAGGCGCTGCTGCTGCGGCTGCTGCGCCGCGCCGGGCGGGGACTGGCGCGGCCGGCGCTGGAGTGCCTGGAGCTGCTGCTCGACGCCGATACCCCCCAGCCGGCCCGTTTCACCGTGCTGGCGGCCCTCACCTACCTGCTGGTGCCGCTCGATCTGATTCCCGATCTGCTGCCGGTGGTGGGTTTCAGCGACGACCTGGTGGCGATCACCACCCTGCTTGGGGTGCTCGGCCGCTACCGCACCCCGTCGATCCGGCAGCGGGCCAAGCGCAGACTGGATCGCTGGTTCCCACTTGGCCGTTGACCGCCATGGCCTCCTCCAGCAGCACGTCCTCACTCAGCAGCGCCGATCTCGACGATCTGCAGGCTTTCCTCAAGGACTGGTTGCGCCACACAGGCCGCACCCAGGCTGACCTGCGCCGCGCCCTGCAGGCCAGCTCGATCCGCATGCCTGTGCTGCTCGAGGCCCTGGTGCGCACCCACAGCCAGCAGGGCCTGGCGGGCCTGGCCGAGCAGCTCTGCCACATCGAGGAGGTCTGGCAGGCCGAGGATGCCGGCGAGGGCGGCCGCGCCCTCGGCCTCGACCTCAGCGACTCCCTCGGGCAGCTGGATCTGCTGTTGCAGGAGATCCGTCAGGACCAGCAACCCTGAGCGACTGCCGCCAAAGTGGGGCCAGTGTTGCTCTTGACCCGTGATGCCCCACCGCCTGTGTGCCCGCCGGCTGGGCCGTTGCGCGGCCCTGCTGGCTCTGGCCGGCGCTGCTGCTTCAGCCCCAGCCTCAGCAGCGTCCTTGGCCCAGCCAGCCCTGCTGGCCCAGGCCGAGAGTTTCATGGTGGGGCCAGGCAGTTCGGTGGGCCCCGCCACCAAGGTGAAGCCCAAGAACTGCGTGACCAAGCCGGATGGCTCGATCACCTGCGACACCCAGCTGGAGAATTCACCCAGTGACACCCAGGCCAGGCCCCAGTTCGAACTGTTCAGGAACTGAGGAAAGGGTTGATGTTTCGCCGCCTGGGGCGCCTGTTTGACGACGCCACCTACCTGCGGGTGATCGATCGCGCCGAGCAGCAGCTGGCCAAGCTGCTCGGCTTTGTGTTGGTGGTGGTGATGGCGGTCGCCACGCTCCAGCTCATCTGGGATGTGGGCTGGGCGCTCACCGTGCCGGGCACCCCCTGGCTGGGCAGCAAGCTCACCAAGGTGCTGGGCGATCTGCTCAACCTGCTGATCGCCATCGAGGTGCTGCAGAACATCACCTCCTACCTGCGCCGGCACGTGGTGCAGATCGAGCTGGTGCTGCTCACGGCGATCACGGCCGTGGCCCGCAAGGTGATCGTGCTGCCGGCCGGAGCCGAGAGCAAGCCCCAGCTCTTGGCGGGCCTGGGGGTGGCGGTGCTGTGTCTGGCGGCGTCGTTCTGGCTGGTGCGCTCGCTCACGCTGCGCAAGCCTCCCGCCAGAACAGGCCCAGCCATACGGATCCAGGAGCCGGGTCGGTAGCCACCACCCGGTGGCGCCGGTGCGGCGCGATCAGCAAAGCATCGCCGCGGCTGAGGCTGCGGGGTGCCGGCTCATCTTCAAACTGCAACAGGGCGCTGCCCTGGATCAGGCTCACCCACTCGTGCTCCTCCTGGTCGTACCAGTAGCCCTCGGGGCTGCTGGCTTGACAGGAATGGATCCGCTCCAGTCGCCAGCCCTGGCCCCGTTGCAGCACGGTGATGTGCTCCTCTCCGGGGGCTGGGCAGGCCGGTGTCAGCAGGTTGCCGGTGGATCCAGCGGTGGATACCGGGGCAGGGCTGGAGGCCAGCTCGGGATTAGCAACTGGCTCGCCCCAGCGCCGACCGATCTCGAAGCCATGGCGCCGCGCCAGCTCCACCACGGCGTTGTGGTGGGAGCAGCCGGCCAGCTCCCGGCGCAGCTCGGGGTTGGCCTCGCTCAGGGCCACGAAGGCGTTGAGTTGCGCCACCTTGCGCAGAAACTGCTGCAGATCGGCCTCGGCCATGGCCTGCGGTTGCCCTCAGCTCAGATCCCTGATCATCCGCCAACGCACAAACGGCTCCCCTGCGAAGACCAGCCGTTCTTCCCGCTCCACTCGCCAGCCGCGCCGCTCCAGCAGGGGCCGCGACAGCTGGCTGGCTTCGGTGTGCAGCTGGAGGCAGCCTCGCTGCCGGGCCCAGAGCTCCAGGCCCGCCAGGATGGCGCTGGCCCGCCCCTGGCGACTGGCGCGGCCGCGGCAGTAGAGCAGGGACAGCCGGCAGCGATCGCCCGCGGGCGGATCGAGGATGCCGAAGGCCTCAATGGTGGTTTCGCCGGTGGTGGTTTCGCCGGCCTCCAGGCTGGCCAGGCCGTAGCCCCGCTCCAGGCCGGCCAGCGCAGACGCCCCCACCCCCGCGTCGGCGTGACCAGCCCAGGCCCGCACCTGTTCGGGGTTGTAGAGACCAGGGGTCTGGCTGAGCACCGCATCCCGGTACACCGCGATCAGGGCATCGCGGTCGCCGGGATCGAGGGGGCGCAGCTGCCAGTGCATCACGCCCCATTGCCTGCGGGTTCCACCAGCTCGTGCCGGCGGCCGCCGCCCGACAGCAGGGGCGCATAGAGCTCCGGGGTGCAGGAGAGCAGCACGATCTGCAGCCCCCGGGCGATGCCCTGCTGCAGCATCTGCCGTAGCCCCTCCTGGCGGGTCGGGTCGCTGTTGGTGAAGGCGTCGTCGAACAGCAGCGGCAGGCAGCCGTCGTAGGCGGGCTGCAACACCTCGGCGATCGCCAGTCGCAGGGCCCCATTGAGTTGCTCGCGCATGCCGCCGCTGAGTTCCTCGAAGCGGAAGCCCTCGCCCCCCTGCCGCAGCTGCAGGTTGGCGAAGCCCTTGTTGGGCTCAAAGTCGAGCCCCGGCTCGTAGCCGGGCACAGCCAGGCAGTTGAGGTAGCGGCTGATCGCCTGGCCCAGGGGCAGGCTGTAGCGCTGGGAGAGCGAGCGCCGTTCCTGATCGAAGCGGCCCAGCAGCAGCTGCAGCGCCTGGGCTTGCAGCTGCAGACGCTGCAGCTCCGCCTCCGCCTGTTCCAGCTCGGCCTGGGCCTGCTCCACCGCCGCCGCGGGGTCCTGGGCACTGAGGCTGAGGATCCGCTGCTGCTGCTGGCCGCGGCGGGTGAGCAGGTCGTCTTTCTCGGCCTGCAGCTGCCGCAGTTTTGTTTCTGGGTCGAGCGGCACTGCCGCGGAGCCGGCGGGGTGCAGATCAGCGCGGGCCGCGCCGATCTGCCGCTCGAGCTGGGCCAGGGCCTGGTCGCGGCCGGCACAGTCGTGCTCGGCGCGGGCGAGCGCAGTCTCAAGCTGGGTCAGATCGCCGTGCTGTTGCTGCAGCTGGGCCTGCCGCTGCTCCAGCCCGCTGAGGGAGCCGGCCAGCTGCTGCAGCTGTTGCTCGTGCCGGCGCAGGCCGGCGTCGGCTTCGGCGTGCTGCCGGCGGGCCTGCTGGAGCTGCTGCTGCCCCTGCTGGCGCTGCTGTTCCAGGGCGCTCAGCTGGGCCTCCAGGGCGCTGCGCCACTGCTCCAGCGGCCCCCGCTGTTCCGCCAGCTCGCCCTGCTCCAGGCGCCGCTGCTCCAAGCTGGCGCTGAAGGGGGCCAGCGCGGCCGTGAGCCCCTGCTGCCGCTGCTGCTGGTCGGCCTCCTCCTGGCGCAGCCGCGCCCAGGGAATGGCGCCCGCCGCCTCCCGCAGCCGCTGCAGCTCTGCCTCCAGCCCCTGGCGCTGGCTGCCGATCGATTCGGCCTGCTCCGGGTTCACCACCCCCAGCTTCGCCAGCTGCGCGCTGAAGGCCTGCTGGCAGGCCTGCCACCGGGCCTGGGCCTGCTGGGGCGCCTCGCCTCCACCCGGACTGATCCGCAGCCGCACCCCTGCGCCCACCTGCAGCTCGCCGCTGCGCAGCAGCTCGGCCGGCTGCCCTGGTAGCAGCGGCTGGCCAGCGAGCTGCACCGCCTGGTCAGACGCCAGCAGCTCCAGGGTGGTGGCGCTGGCCTGGCGCCGCGCCTCTGCCTGGGCCAGCTGCAGCTGCGCCTGCCGCAGCCCGGCGAGTTCGGCGGCGCCGATGGCCGGCAGCTGGGCCAGCTGCGCCTTGATCGCCCCGGCCTGGGTCTGCAGTTGCTGAAACTCGCGCTGGTGCTGCTGGCGCTGGGCCACATCGCGCCGCAACTGCTCCTGATCGAGCAGCAGCTGCACCAGTTGCCGCTCCTGCGCCCGTTGGCCCAACTCCTGCTCACACTGCTGGCCCCGGGCGCCGAGCTGCTCGATCTGCTGCTGTACCTGGGCCAGCTGTTGCTGCTGTTCGCCAACCTGCAGCAGCAGCTGCCGCTGCTCGCGCCGCTGCTGCTCGAGCTGTTGGCTGAGCTGTTGCCACTCGGCCCGTGCCTGCTGCAGTTGCTGCTGCTGCTGCTGCAGGGGCCTGAGCTCGGCCTCCCGCAGCTGGCGCTCGGCCAGGTGCCGCCGCAGCTGCTCCAGCGCCGGGGCCTGGCGCTGCTCGAGCTCCTCGATCCGCGCCTCGATCTGTTGCAGGGCATCAAGGCTGTCGTTGAGTTGGTCGCGCACGGCCTGGGCGGCGTCGAGCCGCTGGCGGGCCTGCTGCTGCCGCTGGCCGGCGAGGGCCAGCGGCGAGCCGGCCCGCACCTTGCCGGTGGCGGTGAACTGCAGCTCAAGCTGGCGCTGCAGGTCGTTGACCACGCGCCGGTCGAGGGCCGATTCCAGGGCTGCTCCGGCGCCTTCCCCCCGCTGCAGTTGCTCGATCAGGCGGCCCAGGTCGTAGGCCTCGGCGGGCCCGGCCAGCAGGTTGGTGCCCGCTTCTCCCTGGCGCACCCAGAGGTGGGCCCAGCGCAGGGGCAACTGGGCGATGCGCCGACCCTCCACGGCTCCATCCACCCCCAGCAGCTCGGCCAGCTGCTCCTCGGCCGCGGCGCCGCTGAGGCTGAGGCCACCGCCGTGGCTGAGCTGGCAGGTGCCGCTGGAGCCCGCGAATCGCTTACGCAGGGTCCACTGCTGGCCCCTGGCCTCAAAGCCGATCTCCACCTCCGGCAGACCCGGATGCAGCCGTGAGCGCAGCTCCTCCACACCGCGGCCGGTGGCGGAGGCCTTGAGGAACAGCCCCTTGTGCAGCGCCTCCGCCAGGGTGCTCTTGCCGCTCTCGTTGGCCCCGCCCACCAGGGTGAGGCCGGGTGCGAAGGCCAGCCGCAGCTCGCGGTGGCGGCGCACCCGCCGCAGGGTGAGATGGAGCAGGCGCATGGTTTAGGCGCTCGCCTGCGGGGCTGTCTGGCTGGCCTGATGCACAGCCCGGTGCAGCTCGCAGAGGGCTCGCTCGAGCAGGGCGCTCTCCGCCGGGCTGCTGGCGCGTTGTTGCTGCAGCGACTCGGCCACAGCTGCCACCAGCGGGGCATCGCCGCGGCCGGTGAGCTCGGCCAGTTCGGTGTCGCCGGGGGCCTCCTGGCAGTGGCCACGCCACTTCAGCCGCAGCAGCTGGGCTTCGAGGCGTTCGCGCAGGGCGGTCAGGCGACGCTGGTCGGCCAGGCTGAGGCTGCCCTCCAGCTCGAGCAGCAGCAGGTCTTCGCCCACCCGATCCCCCAGCAGCGCCTGCAGCTGCTGCTCGAGGTGATCGAGGTCGGTGGAGCCCCGCAGGTTGGCCGTGAGCGGGTGCCAGCCCAGCTGGCCGGTGGCCAGCGGCGTCACCTGGGGGGGCAGGCCGCGAGCCGCCACCACCTCCAGCACCCGGCCGCTCACGTAGGTACTGGAGCGGGGGAAGCGGTCGGGCTCCGGGGTGCCGCTGTACCAGCACTGATCCGTCACCTGCTTGAGCCCGTGCCAGTCGCCCAGGGCGACGTAGTCGATCTCGCGGCTCCAGGGGGCCTGGATCTGAAGCAGGTTGTGGGCGGAGGGCGGGTTGTCGTCGTCGGCATCGCTGGCCAGCTCTAGATCGCTGCCGGCGAAGCCCTGCACGGCGCCGTGGGCCAGCACCAGCCGCGGTTTGTCGGCTGGCAACTCCGACCAGTTCACCTGCTGCAGCCAGGCGCACGGGTCGCTGCTCTCGCGGCGCCGCAGCAGCGGGCAGGGCAGCACCACCGCCTGCTCGAGTTCGAGGGGGCGGCGCTCCAGCAGCACCTGCAGGTTGGGGCAGCGGCGCTGGCGTTCCTCGGCGAAGAAGCTGCTGTGCCACACGCTGCCCGGGCCGCCGTGGTCGTGGTTGCCGGGGATCACCAGCACCGGCACTCCCATGGCGCCAAGACCGGCGCACACCGCGCTCACATCGCTGCTACTAGGGGTGGGCGCATCAAACAGATCGCCGGCCACCAGCACCAGATCAACCGTCCGGCTGCGGCAGAGGCCGGCCAGTCGCTGGATGCAGTCGAGCCGCACCTGGCGCAGGCGGGCCCGCTTGTCGGGGTCGCTGACCCGACCGTAAGGCTTGCCGATCTGCCAGTCGGCGCTGTGCAGCAGGGTGATGGCCGGGCGGTTGGAGGGCGCCGCTGGCCCACTTGGGGCTGGAGGGCTGGGGGTTGGCGGGTCCGGCGTTGGCACCTCGGCGGCCCAGGCAGCTGCGATGCGTCTTCTTTAGCGCCTTCTCCAAGGCCTTGCCGGATCTCCGGCCCGCCAGCCTGGGCCGAGCTGACCATCAGCTTGACTTGAGAATGACGCCACAATGAGCGTCATTTTCCAGAGCGTTCAGCGCCAAACCTCCAGCTTGTGATGCCGATGTTGGCCCGGTTCCGATCGCTGCACGCGTCGTTCGCGTTGTTGCGCACGTGGATTCTGGGGCCGGTTCTGGCTCTGCTGGTGGGGGTGCTGCTGGCTACGGCCACGCCCGCCTGGGCTGCAGCTGACTCCCAGGGAGAGGCGTTGTTCGCCCAGCACTGCAGTGGTTGCCACGTCAATGGCGGCAACATCATTCGCCGCGGCAAGACCCTCAAGTTGGCCGCGCTGCAGCGCCAGCACATCGACGGTCCTGAGGCGATCGCGGCGATCGCAGTGGGCGGCATCGGTCAGATGGGGGGCTATGGGGCGGTGCTCGGAGACGACGGGCCCGAGGCCGTAGCCGCCTACGTGTGGCAGCAGGCCCTGGCGGGCTGGCCCCACAGTTAGCCCTGCCGCCAGAGAGCTGCCGCTAGAAAGCCTGGACCCAGGGGTAGACCTCGGCGGCCGTCCAGATCGCTTCACGCCAGTACACGTCGCTGTGCACGAGCTCTTCCACCTGCTGGAGGCTCTCGGCCTCGAAGATCCCGAACACGTGGGTGCTGCCCTCGGTGGGCCCCAGGGTGATCAGCGTGCCGGCATCTTTGAGCTCCTGCAGCCGGTTCAGGTGCTCCTGCCGGAAGGGGGTGCGCTTCTCGAGGGCGTTGTCGCAGTAGGTGCCCCAGAGCACGAAGCGGGCCATGGCGGTCTGGCGGCCAGAAGGTGTTAGGACCGTAAGACCTTCCGTTTTCATTCACGATGCTGACCCGCTTCCGCCCTGCGGCTGCGCTCCGCTCTGCGGCTGGCCTGACTCTGCTGACAGGCCTGGCGGCTGGTCTGGCTGCGCCGGCCCACGCAGGCGACAACATGATGGATCAGATGGTGCGCAAGTACTGCCTCAAGGCGGTGAACGATGAGGTGAAGGCCTCCGGCAAGCCGGCCCCTGATGGCATGGCCAACTCCACCTGTGAGTGCGTGGTGCAGCAGATGAAGAAACGCCAGTCGATCGAACAGGCCAAAGTCACCTGCAAGAACCAGGCCGCCAAGAAATACAACCTCTGAGCTTGGACGCTGAGGTGTTGCCACGGCTCGCGGGGCTGGCTAGGGGTGGAATGTTGCCGAGGTCGGGAGTCGGCCACCAGCTCCCGCACTGTTCCATCCCGGCAGCACCCGGCGTCCTCCGCATGGGGGACGCCACCATTTTTTCGCCAGCCCACCATCCAGCCCACCCATGATTCAGCCCGCCGAGCGGCTGGGGCAGGTGCTGCGGCCGGTGATTCCCGAGTTGGGGGCGTTGGTGCGCCGCACCCCGGGCACCCTGTCGCTGGCCCAGGGCATGGTGGGCTGGGGTCCGCCGCCCCAGGTGGCTGAGGCTCTGGAGGGGGCGCTGGCGGAAGCCTTGCCCCTCGGCCCGCATGATCCGGCTGAAGGCGCGTGCGGCCCCCTCGACATGTATGGCCCGGTGGCCGGCGACCCCGAGCTGCTGGAGGCGCTGGCGGCGACCCTGAGCGCCGACGGCCTGGATCTGGCGGGTGCCGATCTGTGGGTGACGGCCGGCAGCAACATGGCCTTCAACGCCATCGCCCAGGTGCTGTGCGAGGGGCCGCCGGCGGAACCCAGCGAGGTGATCCTGCCGCTGCCCTACTACTTCAACCACGTGATGGCCATCCAGCTGGCCGGTGGTCGGCCCGTGCCGGTGGATGCGGGTCTGGTGCCCGATCCCGAGCGGCTGGCGGCGGCGATCACGCCCCGCACCCGGGCGATCGTGACGGTGTCGCCCAACAACCCCAGTGGCGTGGTGATCCCTGGGCCGGTGCTGGCCGCGATCAACGGGCTCTGCGCCAGCCGCGGCCTGCTCCACATCAGCGACGAGGCCTACGGCCAGTTCGTGTACGGCGGCGAGCCCCACGTCAGTCCGGCCTCGCTGCCGGGGGGCGCGGCCCACACGGTGACCCTGCAGTCGCTCTCCAAGGCCTACGGCATGGCCGGCTGGCGGGTGGGCTTCATGGCGGCCCCGGCGGCCTTCACGGCCGCCCTGGCCAAGGTGCAGGACACGGTGCTGATCTGCCCGCCGCGGCTGATCCAGCGGGTTGCCCGGGCGGCGCTGGCGGCGGGGCCGGCCTGGTGCCGACCTCGGATCGCGGCCCTGGCCGAGCGGCGCGCCCAGCTGCTGGCCGCGGTGGCGGATGCGCGGGGCCAGGGCCTGCCGGTGCGGCTGTTGGCCGAGCCCGATGGTGCGTTCTATGGCCTGTTGGCGCTGGATCCTCTGGCGCTGGATCCCGCCGCCTCCAGGACGCTCACGGCCGACGGGCTCACTGGTGAGCAGCTGATGCGGCGGCTGGTGCTCGAGCACCGGGTGGCGGCGGTGTGCGGCGAGAGCTTCGGCTATCCCGCCGGCCCCCCCGTGCTGCGGCTCAGCTACGGCCTGCTCGCTGCGGCGGAGCTGGAGGAGGCCCTGGGGCGCCTGTTGGGCGGCATCAGGGCCGTGCTGGCCGCACCGCGCCCCAGCGGCCCATGAACGGCCAGCGCACCTGCAGGGCTGCGCCGCCCTGATCGGGCCACAGCGGCATGAGCTCGGCGGTCAGGGCCGGCAGAGGATCGGCGCCCGCCTCGCGGCTGAGTGTCACCGCTGACCAGGTGCCGATGTGGGCCAGCAGTTCGGCCAGGGTCCAGTGCCGCTCGATCACCAGGTCGGTGGGGAAGGGCCATTCCTGCCCTGGAAAGTTGAGGCCGGCGTAGCTCTGCTCCACCCAGCGCCGCTCCGCTGGCCACCAGGGGCCCAGGGTGCCGTGGTGGAAGGCATCGATCACGGCCTGGAGCCGTGGCTGGGGCAACAGCAACGGCAGGTAGCCGATCCAGGCCAGCACGGCTCCCGGTTTGGCCACGCGGCACACCTCGGCATTGAAGGCCTCGCCGGCGAACCAGTGCACCGCCGCCGCCACCAGCACCCCGTCCACGCTGGTGGTCTCCAGCCCGCTGGCCTCGGCCCGGGCCTGGCGCCAGCGGATGCGCGGGTGGCTGGGCGCGGCGGCCAGCTGGGCGGCGCTGGCATCGGTGGCGATCACGCGGATGCCGTGCGCGGCCAGATCGAGGCTGGCCTGACCGCTGCCGCAGCCGCAGTCCCACACCAGGGGATCGGGGCTGGCGAGCTGGCTGCGGAAGGCGGCGAAGAAGGCCTCGGGGTAGGTGATCCGGTGGCGGGCATAGGCGCTTGCCACGGCGCCGAACAGGGCGCTGGCCTGGTTGGCGCCGTGCTGGCCTGAGCTGGTTTCGCTCATGGCTGCCGCGCCAGCACCAGCACGCGGTTGTTGGCGGGCATCGCCACATCGGCGAGGGGCTCGAGGCCCAGGCCCCGGGCCTGCTCCTGCAGGGCCAGGGCGTCGCGCACACCCATGGCCGGATCAAGGCTGCGCAGGTGGGCGTCGAAGGCGGCGTTGCTGGGGGCTGTGTGCACGCCGCCGTTGTGGAAGGGCCCGTAGAGCAGCAGCAGGCCGCCGGCCCGCAGCACCCGCGCAGCCCCCGCCAGCAGCTGGGGCAGGGCCGCCGCCGGCATGATGTGGCAGGTGTTGGCGCTGAACACCGCATCAAAGCTCTGCCGCGGCCACTGCTCGCCGCGCGTCACATCCAGCGCGATCGGGCCCAGCAGTCGTGAGCCCGGCGCCAGGCTTGCGGGCGACACCTCTGCCAGCTGGGCCTGTAGATCCGCCAGACCTTCAGGGCGCTCGCTGGCCTGCCAGCTCAGGCTGGCGATCCGCTGGCAGAAGAAGGCGGCGTGCTGGCCGCCGCCCGAGCCGATCTCCAGCACCCTGGCGTTGCCTTGCAGCCACTCCTCCAGCACCGCCAGGATCGGTTCCTTGTTGCGTTCACAGGCGGGAGACAACAGCACGGGATGGGATGGCTGCGCTGCCGCCATCATGGGGGCGTTGTTGTCGATCTGAACGGGTAGCGGACGTGAACGTATTGGCGCCTCGACTGTCTTCCGCCCTCTCGCTGCTGCTGGTGGCCGGCGCCCTGGGTGCCTGCGGGCCGGCCTACAGGGCCAATGCCATGCCGGCCACTCCTACTGCCACTCCTACTGCCACTGCCGCTCCCACCCAGGACCAGGCGCGCCGGCAGGGCCAGGGCTATGTCGGCGTGTGGGCGCTGGTGGACAACGCCAACAACCTCTTCAACGTGCGGTTGCGGCCGGATGGCCGCGCCACCAGCACCGCGGGCATCGAGGGCACGCCCATGGCCGGCAGCGGCAGCCTGCGGCTGGAGCAGCTGAGCGAGCAGGGCCGCTGGAGCCCCTGGGGCAATGGCGTGCGCATCGACTACGGCGATGGCTGGACCGATGCGCTGCTGATGGGCCCGGCCGGGCCGGTGCAGTGGTCGTGGGAGCCCGGAGGCGACCGGTTGCAGCCGCCCAGCAACAGCGGCAAAGCCGTGCGGCTCGATGGGCCCGTGGCCCAGGTGGTGGGGGTGTACAGCTTCCAGCCCGCCCAGACCGACCTGCCCCCCTACAGCGCCAGCCTGCTCTCCAATGGCCTGGCCTTCAACACGATCGACCGCAGCGCCGGCGGCGCCTGGCGCCTGGAGGGCGGTCGGGTGGTGATCGACTGGATCTCCGGCTGGCGCACCAGCTTTGCGCCGCAGGAGCAGGGGCCGCTGACGGTGAGTCACTGGCAGCCCGGCGCTGATCGTGCCGGAGCCCCCACCGGCATCCGGCCTGGTCGCCGGCTGGATTGAGTCAGCCTCTCTGCCTGGCTCAGATGCGCTGCGTGGCTCAGCCGTCGAGGCCGGTGCGCAGTTCGGCGCAGAAGCGGCCGGCGGCATCACCCACCGGCACGCCTTCGCTCTGGGCGGCGGCCATCGCTTTCACCAGGGCACTGCCAACGATCGCGCCGTCGGCGCCCCACTGGCGCACCTGGCGAGCCTGTTCGGCGCCGGAGATCCCGAACCCCACGGCCACGGGCGTGTCGCCCAGTCCCTTGAGCTGCTGCACCAGGGTTCCCACCCGCGATTCCAGGGCGGTGCGCACGCCGGTCACGCCGGTGACGCTCACCAGATAGGTGAAGCCGCGGCTGGCCT
>Ga0164293_10004345_pt1 | contig 12117 bp, 10 predicted proteins | sample GEODES118metaG_FD_111487 | JGI IMG/M metagenome (GOLD analysis project Ga0164293, IMG submission 111487) | Eutrophic lake water microbial communities from Lake Mendota, Wisconsin, USA - GEODES118 metaG | ecosystem: Environmental > Aquatic > Freshwater > Lake | place: USA: Lake Mendota... | reverse complement strand
CGAAATTGATCAGATGGTCAACGGGCGGCGCATTGAGCTCAACTTTTCGGTCGATGACGACGCCTTCCAATTTGGCGCCAACACGCGGCCCGATGATCTTGCCGATCAGCTTATCTTGATTGCGACGAAGTTGGAGCATCCCGGTTGGGACCCCGCGCCCGTGGAACGTGCCAAAGCGTTGGCTACGTCAGGCTATGCCAGCTTTGAAATGTCGGCGACGTCGGTGTTGCAACGTGATCTGGAATTTCTGCTGCGCAATAAGGACGCCCGTTGGAAGTCGGCGACCCCTGCAGAAGTGGCACAAATTGATGCGGCGAAGTTTGCAGCATATTGGCAGCCTTTGATGGCGCAGGGGCCAGTTGAAGTTCTGCTTTTTGGCGATTTTGAAAAAGCCGAAGCAGTCAAGGCGCTGGAAAAAAGCTTCGGCGCAATGGCACCGCGTGCACCGTCGCCGGTTTCAGCATTGGCAAGTAATATGCGCTTCCCAGCGCCAACGGCTGCGCCGCTTCGATTGACGCATCGCGGTGCAAGGGATCAAGCGGCAGCGGTTATGGCCTGGCCAACCGGTGGCGGCATCAGCGGCATTACCGAGGGGCGGCAATTGGAAACATTGGCGGCTATTTTTCGCGATCGGCTATTCGAAAAATTCCGTGCTGAGCAAGCCGCGAGTTACAGCCCCGACATGGCCGCCAACTGGCCAGTCAACTTTAACAGCGGCGGATATTTGATGGCTTATGCGCAGGTTAATCCTGCGGATGTCGACCGTTTCTTCGCTTTTGCAGACGAGGTTGCAGCGGACTTGATAGCAAATTCCGTTAGCGCCGACGAATTGCAGCGCGCTGTGGAGCCTACCAAGCAAGCCATTGAGCGCGCGGCGTCGGGCAACAGTTTTTGGCTGAACCAGTTAAAAGGGGCGAGCTATGACCCCGAACGCTTTGCGGCATTGGGCAAGCTGTACAGCGATTTCAACGATGTGACGCCGGCCATTTTGCAGTCATTGGCACGGCGCTATTTTATTAAAGAAAAAGCGTGGAAGCTCGTCGTTGAACCGCAACCGGGTGACGGAGTGGCAACGGCTGTTGCACGTTAACGGCTACAAAACATATTTGGACAGGTCGGTGTCCTTGGCGATGCCCGAAAGTTGTTTGCTGACATAAGCGGCGTCAATCTTCAAGGTTTCGCCTTTGCGGTCCTCGGCGTCATAGCTGATATCTTCCAGCAGCTTTTCCATCACCGTCTGCAAACGCCGTGCGCCGATATTTTCGACCGAAGAATTCACATCCACGGCAATGCGGGCAATCGCATCAATCGCGTCATCGCTAAATTCAAGTGTAACTTCCTCGGTCGCCAGCAATGCGCGATATTGCATCGGCAAATTAGCCCGGGTTTCGGATAGGATTCGGACAAAGTCGGCATGCTCCAGCGCGCGCAATTCGACGCGGATGGGCAAGCGACCCTGCAATTCGGGCAACATGTCGCTTGGCTTGGAAATGTGAAAAGCGCCCGACGCAATGAACAAAACATGGTCGGTTTTCATAGGGCCATATTTGGTCGCGACGGTGGTTCCTTCAATCAACGGCAGCAGGTCGCGCTGAACACCTTCGCGGCTGACTGAGCCGCCGCTGCGTGTGTCCGACACTGCAATCTTGTCAATTTCGTCCAAGAATACGATGCCATTGGCTTCGGCATCGGCCAACGCGACCCGGTTCACATCGTCTTGGTCTAGGCGCTTTTCAGATTCTTCCTCGACCAATTTCTTCCACGCATCGGGAACCTTCATCTTGCGGCGTTTCAGATTGTCCTTGCCAAAGGCTTTACCCATCATCTCGCCAAGATTGATCATCCCGACATTGCCACCCATGCCCGGTATTTCCATAGGCATCGTCGGATTGTCAGACACTTCAATCTCGATTTCAACGTCGTCCATATGCCGCTCGCGAATGCGTTGGCGGAATGCTTCGCGCGTGGCTTCGCTGGCAGTGTCGCCAGCCAGCGTCTTCAATATGCGTTCCATTGCCGCTGTCTCTGCCGCTTCGCGGACATGTTCGCGGCGGCGCTCTTTTTCCAGACGTACGGCTTCTTCGGCCAGATCTCGGGCAATTTGTTCGACGTCACGGCCGACATAGCCAACTTCGGTGAATTTGGTGGCCTCGACCTTGATGAACGGCGCATCGGCCAGCTTGGCTAAGCGGCGTGAGATCTCCGTCTTGCCGCACCCCGTCGGGCCAATCATCAATATGTTTTTGGGCGTTACCTCGTCGCGTAAATCTGCACCGAGCCGCTGGCGGCGCCAACGGTTACGCAGCGCAACGGCCACGGCCCGCTTGGCATCGGCTTGGCCAATGATATGTTCGTCGAGTGCAGCCACAATGGCTTTTGGGGTCAGTGCGTTTTTCATTACGACCTACATGGGAAGTTGGACACGGCGTTCAAGAGAAGCGAGCGAGTGACGGTTGCTTACTGGGCGCTATCCAAGGTTTCGACCGTCAGCTGGTCATTGGTATAGACGCAGATTTCGGCGGCAATTTTCATGGCATGTCGTGCCATTTTTTCGGCGTCTGCCTCATAATCGGCGAGTGCACGGGCGGCGGACAAAGCGTAATTGCCGCCAGATCCAATCGCTGCAATTCCGTCATTCGGTTCTAGAACATCGCCATTGCCTGTCAGGATCAAGGTCACATCCTTGTCCGCCACAATCATCATCGCTTCCAAATTGCGGAGATATTTATCGGTCCGCCAATCCTTGGCCAATTCAACCGCCGCGCGCATTAATTGCCCGCGATGCTGTTCGAGCTTGCGTTCGAGCCTTTCGAAAAGGGTGAAGGCATCGGCGGTTGCCCCTGCGAACCCACCAATGACGGAGCCATCATGTAATTGCCGCACCTTCTTGGCATTGGGCTTCATCACTGTCTGGCCCATCGACACTTGGCCATCGCCAGCGATCACCACTTTGCCATTTTTGCGGACGGATAATATGGTGGTGCCGTACCATGTTGCCGGATTTGCGTGAGATTGTGTTTCCATGCGCCGGATATGGGAAACATCCGCCGAAAGCGCAAGTGAGCGATTATGTGCGCAAAAAATCGCTGGTCACGCGAATGTACAGCTGCTGGGTTATGATGTTTTCGTTAAATCCATGCCGCAGATAGGCAGCTTTGCTTGATCAAGGATTTCCGGCGCATTGCATATCTCTTGCAATGTTGCTTGCTGAGTGAAATGAATGCCAGCCAGCGACGTTGTTTTCCATTGAGTTCAGATCCATCAGGTTTTTATGCGGATAGCCTTGCATCAGATGACCAGTTGCATTGATCCGATGCGCAACGCTTCGGATATGCAAGACGCTATTGCCAAAGCTGCCGACGACGGCGCGGTGATGTATTTTGCGCCAGAAATGGCTTTGCTGGTTGATCGTGACCGCGCCCGCGCCCGCAAATATATGGCGGATGAACCCCATAGCATGGCTCTGCAAAGCCTGATCGCGGCCGCCGCCCGACATCGGATATGGGTGCATATCGGTTCCATGCCCATATTGGATGACGGCGCAGAAAAATTAGCCAATCGCAGCATCATAATATCTCCAGATGGCACAATTGCGGCCCGTTACGACAAAATGCATCTCTTTGACGTTGATTTGGCGTCGGGTGAAACGTGGCGTGAGTCATCGGCTTATGTCGGCGGAGAACAGCCTGTGGTGGTTCAAACGCCCTTGGGTCAAATGGGGCTCGCGATTTGTTATGATATGCGCTTTCCCGATTTGTTCAGCGCATATGCCAAATTGGGCGTTGACGTCTTGACGCTGCCTTCTGCCTTTACCGTTCCCACCGGTGAAGCGCATTGGCATACGCTATTACGCGCACGGGCGATTGAAAGTGCGGCATTTGTTATCGCTGCAGCACAATGCGGTGTTCATGAAGACGGCCGGCAAACTTATGGGCATTCGCTCTTAGTTGACCCTTGGGGCACCATATTACTCGATATGGGCGGACTGCCCGGACTGGCCTGCGTCGATCTCGATCTCGATGCCATAAAGCGGGTGCGACAACAGATCCCTGTTCACGCAAATCGGCGGAACATTCCTTCACCCTTTATTGCCGAATAAATCCGCATTAAGGGCCATCCTATGCACGCGTTCGAGCACTTTATTTGGCATGATCATTTGTGGGCGGCTTCATCCGTGATGTCTGCCTTGGTGGTGTTGGTCAGTAGTCTGGCGGATCGCCGCCGTCATAATCGCGCCAATATTGACGATGTAGGGTTCATGCCATGGACAGCCATTACCGTGTTTTCTGTGCTGGCAACCGTCCTGACAGCGGCGTTGGCGATTAAGGGCCTTTAGTAAGCGCTGCACCTTGCCCCAGGGGTTTGCAAAAGCCCATTCACAGCTGGAAACTGGCGCCATTTTGCATAGAAGCAGCGCGACGATTGCGTTGCTTTCCATTCCGGATAAAGCGGATTAAGGCGGCGCATCTATTGGGGAAATTTTCGTGACATCATCCTCGGCCCGGTCTGGACTGTTATATGCTTTGTGCGGTTTTGCACTTTTGTCGATTGGCGATGCGGTCATCAAATCAATCGCGGGGGCATGGCCCGGCACGGCTGTCGCTGCGCTGCGTTATTCAATTGGTGCCATAGGTCTTGGGACGTTGCTGTTCCTGAAGGAAGGGCGGCAGGGTTTTGCTATGCCCTTGCCCAAATTGCAGTGGTTGCGGGGATTTTCGGTGGCGATGGCGACCATCTGTTTTTTCTCGTCGATATTCCTCATGCCTTTGGCCGACGCAACGGCCATCGGCTTTACCAGCCCCATGATAACTGCGATTTTTAGCGCAATCTTCCTGCACGAACGGACCCATGCGACGAAATGGATTGCCATTTTTGTGGCCTTTGGCGGTGTGCTGATGATCATGCGGCCTAATGTTATGGAGCTGGGCTGGGTTGCATTATTGCCGCTGGCGGCGGCCATGAGCATGGCGTTCATGATAATTGGCAACCGTGCCGTGGCGGGGACAGGATCACCATTATTGATGCAATTCTTGGTGGCGTCCCTTGCGGTGCCGTTCATCCTCGGTGCTGCCTTGATTGGCCATTTTTCGGGCGTGGAGGCGCTGCATGTCGGTATACCCGATTGGACAATTATCGCGCGATGCACGTTGGTTGCCGTCACCGCCAGCTTTGGTCATTGGATGATATATATGGCCACGACGCGCGCATCCGCCGCAGAAATCGCGCCCATGACCTACGTACAATTGTTAATAGCCGTCGGATTGGGGATTATATTATTTGGCGACTGGCCGGACCTCACCTCGCTTGCGGGGGCGGGCATCATCGTCGCCAGCGGGCTGATCTTGTGGCGCGGGTCCCGATAAAATTTAGCACAATGCGAAAGCGGCAATTTAGCAAAAGACTTGGTCAAAACGGGCTGCTATCGCTGTATTATGTCTGATCAAAAGCATCTCTACCTCGTTGACGGCTCCGCTTATATTTTCCGCGCCTATCACCGACTGCCGCCGCTAACCAACAAGCATGGCGAACCGGTTGGCGCTGTCTATGGCTATACAACAATGCTGTGGAAGCTGGCGGACGATTTGAATCAGGCCGATGGCCCGACGCATATGGCTGTGGTGTTGGATAAGTCCAGCCAGACATTCCGCAACCGGATTTATGACCAATATAAGGCGCATCGTCCCGATCCGCCCGAAGATCTCAAGCCGCAATTTCCAATGATCCGCGACGCGACGCGCGCATTTTCTCTGCCATTGATTGAGGAAGAAGACGTCGAAGCCGACGACATGATTGCAAGCTATGCCAAGGCGGCTTGTGCAGCTGGCTGGCATGTAACTATCGTCAGCAGCGACAAGGATCTCATGCAGCTTGTCGAACCGTCCATCGACATGTTCGACACGATGAAAAACGAACGCATCCGTTCAGAAGAAGTATTCGAGAAATTCGGTGTCGGTCCGGACAAGGTCGGCGATGTGCTCGCTTTGATGGGCGACAGTGTCGACAATGTCCCCGGCGTGCCCGGCGTTGGACCAAAAACCGCAACCAAGCTGATTCAGGAATTTGGCGACCTTGAAAGCGTATTGGCCGCTGCACCCGATATGAAGCCATCCAAAATGCGCGACAATTTGATCGAACATGCGGACAAGGCACGATTGTCGAAGGTGCTGGTAACGTTAAAAGACGACTGCCCCTTGCCGATTGCTATGGAGGACATGGCTTTGGGCGCTATCCCTGAAGAACCTCTGTCCGCGTTTTTGCAGCATCACGGGTTTAATTCGCTGTTGAAGCGTATTGGGCATGTCGCCGACACCGCCGCTGCCAATAAGGCGATTGCGGGCAACCCAAAGGTCATGCACGCAGGCGATGGCGCGGAACGCGCGCCAGTAACAGGGGCGTCCGCCGCCCCTGCGCCGATGCCGGCAATTGATACCTCCAGCTATGAATGCGTCACGGAGATTGCCCGGTTGGACCATTGGATCGCGCGCGCGCGCGAAACCGGCACATTGGGTTTTGATACCGAAACCGATAGCTTGCAGGCCGCGAGCGCAAACCTTGTGGGCTTCAGCCTTGCCGTCGCCCCCGGTGAGGCATGTTATGTGCCCTTGGCGCATGGCGGTACCGACATGTTCGCAGAACGCCCAACGCAAATTCCCATGGACGCCGCGCTGGCCAAGCTACGGCCGTTGCTCTGCGACCCAAGCGTCCTCAAAATCGGACAGAATTTGAAATATGATATGTCGGTGCTCGCCCGACACAATGTGCATATCACGCCCTATGACGACACGATGGTGATGAGCTTTGCGCTCGATGCCGGGCGTCAGGCGCATGGCATGGATGAGTTGTCCAAGGCGCATCTGGGGCATGAATGCATTTCTTACAAAAGCGTCACTGGCACCGGCAAAAGCCAAATTGGTTTTGCCGCCGTACCTCTGTCCGACGCGACGCGTTACGCGGCCGAGGATGCCGATGTGACGTTGCGCCTTTGGCATCATTTGAAATTGCGCCTGAGCCCCGAAAAAGTGACAAGCGTTTATGAACTTGTGGACCGTCCATTGGTGCCCGTGCTGTCCAAAATGGAATGTCTGGGTATCAAGGTCGACCGTTCCGCGCTGTCGCGTTTATCGTCCGAATTTGCCACACAAATGGAATTGCTCGAAAAGGAAATCCACGGCCTTGCGGGGCAAGCCTTTACCATTGGCAGTCCGCAGCAATTGGGCGAAATCCTGTTTGGCAAAATGGGTTATAAGGGCGGAAAAAAAGGCAAGTCTGGCCAATATTCAACCGATGTGACCGTGTTGGAGGATCTTGCGGGGCAGGGCATAGAGATTGCGCGCAAAGTGCTCGAGTGGCGTCAATTGGCGAAGCTGAAATCGACCTATACCGACAGCCTGCAGCAGCAGATTGATCCCAAAACCGGCCGTGTGCACACAAGCTACAGCCTTGTTGGCGCACAAACCGGGCGCTTGTCGTCGACTGACCCCAATTTGCAGAACATCCCGATCCGCACCGAAACGGGGCGTCAAATCAGGGACGCATTTGTCGCGGAACCGGGCAACGTCATTTTGTCGGCGGACTATAGCCAGATCGAATTGCGTTTGGCTGCGCATTTTGCCGATGTCGAACCGTTGCGCGACGCCTTTGAAAAGGGCGAGGATATCCACGCCCGCACGGCGCTTGAGCTATTTGGTGAAGTCAATCGCGACACGCGCGGCCGCGCCAAAACGATCAACTTCTCCATCCTTTATGGTATTTCGCGCTGGGGCCTTTCCAAACGGCTGGAATCCTCTCCAGAAGAGGCGCAGGCGCTTATCGACGCTTATTTCAAGCGTTTCCCAGGCATTTCCAATTATATTCAGGAAACGACGGCAACCGTGCGCGAATGCGGTCATTCGACCACCCTTTTCGGCCGTAAAACATGGTTCCCGCGGATTACATCGCCCAATCAAGCCGAACGACAGGGCAGTGAACGCGCCGCAATCAATGCGCCGATTCAAGGCACGAGCGCTGACATCATTAAGCGCGCGATGGTGCAAATGGGCCCAGCGTTAGACGCCGCCGGGCTTGGGCATGTGAAAATGCTGCTGCAGGTGCATGATGAACTGGTGTTTGAATTGCCAGAGGCGGATGTTGCCGCCGCCAGCGATGTCATTCGCAATGTTATGGCGAATGCAGCCGAACCTTTGGTGAAGCTGACAGTCCCGCTGGGCATTGAAATCGGCGCTGGACCAAGCTGGGGTGCGGCGCATTAAGGCTGCCTCCCTGCGCTGTTTTGGTTGAGACTTCAAATGGCCGTTGCACCCATGCGTCATCCCAGCGCAGGCTGGGATCCATTACGCATGTCAGGGATAAACTAAGGTCCGTTGTGTTATGCTTCTACACGTTATGGATCCCAGCCTTCGCTGGGATGACGGGTAAGGAGGCCGGATGACGGGTTGGGGGATTCTGGGTGGGGGCACGCGTTAAAGCCGGACCCGCCAGCCTCAACCCCGTTCGCGGGTTTGCATATAAGTTCCGAGTAAACGAACTGAATTGCAGTGGAAACGTAGTTCCTCCAATGCGCGGTCCACCGCAGGGTCGCCGGGTGCGCCTTCGATATCGGCGAAGAACTCGGTCGCGGCAAAGCTGGCGCCATTTTGATAGCTTTCCAGCTTTGTCATATTGACGCCGTTGGTCGCAAAGCCACCCATCGCTTTGTACAATGCCGCGGGGATGTTCTTCACCTCAAAAATCAACGTGGTCATCAACGTGCCTGTCAGGCTGCTTCGCTCAGCAGGCGTGCGCGATAGGACGACGAACCGCGTAGTGTTGCTGTCATCGTCTTGCACGGCGTTGTTAATGGCAACAAGGCCATATATGCCTGCAGCAATCGGGGGCGCAATGGCCGCAGCTGAAGGGTCGTCATTGGCAGCGACAAATGCCGCCGCGGCCGCGGTATCTGCATAAGCGACGGGGATAATTCCATTTGCGCGTAAAAAATGTCGGCATTGGCCAAGCGCTTGTGGATGGCTCATAGCAGTTTTGAGCGTCGCATCTGCCGATTTCGCCATCAGGCAATGGCGGATCTTCATAAAATGCTCGGCAATGATGCTGAGACCTGATTCTGGTAACAGAAAGTGAATGTCCGCAACGCGGCCATGCAACGAATTTTCGATGGGTATAATTGCGCGGGCAGCCTTTCCGTCTTTGACCGCATCAATGGCGTCTTCGAACGAGAAGCAGGGCAGGGGTAAGCAATCGGCGTCATATTCCAACGCCGCCAAATGCGAGTTCGCCCCAGGCGCGCCTTGAAAGGCAATCGCTTTTGCAGGTTGTTCATGGGCGGCAAGCGTCATGTCTTTGACGATGGCCAGTGCGGGCGCGGGATAACTGTTCATGCGGGCTATGCGTTAGGATAGGCAGACTTATCGAGCAAGTGTGGATTTGGGCACTTGCACGGCGTAGCACTCGTCATTAGAGGGGCCAGTCAGACCGGCCGTCATTCTGCGCCGGTGTTTTAACGCACTTTCAAGGCTGATAAACAATGGATGATCGTAGTAACACAATTGCAGGCTGGGTTTTAGCAGGCGGCATCGTTGCGCTGGGGCTAAGCATCGTAACCGGCATGTATTTCCACCCAGAGGCTCCTGAGAAAGAGGGTTTTGCCGTTGTGGCTGAGGCGGCGGGCGAAGCGGGCGGCGCTGCGGCGGTACCAATTGCGACGTTGCTAGCGACTGCAGATATTGCCAAGGGCGAAGCGGTGTTCAAGAAATGTGCCGCATGTCACACGATTAACCAAGGTGGCGCGAATGGCATTGGTCCGAATCTATGGGCCGCCATGGGTAAGCCGCATGGCCATGTTCCCGGCTTTGCATATTCCGATGCGTTGAAAAGCGTTCCCGGTAACTGGGATTGGGAAGGCATGGACAAATGGTTGGCCAACCCTAAAAAATATGCACCCGGCACCAAGATGACTTTCGCTGGTCTGGGTAATCCAGAAGAACGCGCGAACCTGATCTTGTATCTGAACGCGCAAGGTTCAAACTTGCCATTGCCAACACCACCTGCGGCAGAAGCCCCTGCCGCTGACGCTGCAGCAGCCGACACCGCAACGGGTGAAGCTGGCGCAGCGCCAGCAACCGATGCTGCAGCAGCTGCAGCTGCTCCAGCCGCGGCGAAGTAAGTTGATTACATCAACGTGACACTTCGTAGAAATCGCAGATGGCATGCCATGCCTCTTCTGCGGTTTCTACGAACTGGAAAAGCTCCAGATCACGCGGGCTGATCACGCCCTCAAGCATAAGCTCCTCAAAATTCACCACGCGATTCCAAAATTCGCGCCCAAATAGCAGGATCGGCATCTTTTTGATCTTGCCGGTTTGAACCAGCGTCAGCAGTTCAAAAAATTCATCAAACGTACCAAAGCCGCCGGGGAACACAGCAACCGCACGCGCGCGCAGCAAAAAGTGCATTTTGCGCAAAGCGAAATAATGGAATTGGAAGCTCAACCGCGGTGTCACGAACAGGTTCGGGGCCTGCTCATGCGGCAGCACGATGTTCAGGCCTACCGATTCTGCGCCCACATCATGCGCCCCGCGATTGGCGGCCTCCATAATCGATGGACCACCGCCGGAGCACACGACAAAGTGGCGACGGCCTTCTTCATCGGTAATATTGGCTTTGCCGGCCAATTGCGCCAAATGGCGCGCTTCGGCGTAGAAACGTGATTTTTCTTTCATCCGTTCCGCGATAATCGTTGCCCGCGCATCTTCGGCAGCAGCCAACATAGCGTCCGCTGCCTCTGGCTCGGGAATGCGCGCGGAACCATAGATGACCAGCATCGACCCGATATTCGCCTCATCAAGCAGCATTTCGGTTTTGAGCAGTTCGAGCTGAAAACGAACAGGGCGCAGGTCTTCGCGCAGCAGGAAGTCCGTGTCCTGAAAGGCCAGTCTATAGGACTTACTCTGCGTTTGCGGTGTAGAGATTTGCTGGTCGGCAAAATCCGCTTCTTGCTGTGCTTTGTAGAAGCGACGATCGTTAATTTTTGTATCTGTCATTACGCTGTATGTAGGGAGCGTGCATCGCTTTTGCCACCTTTATCGGCAATAAGCAGTGCCATTGCTCGTGGATTTTGCCATATCGAAATGGAAATGGTTTGCATGCGCGGCGTTATAATCGGGGCCAAGAACGGTGCCAAAGCGTTTGCAGGCGGATTGGTGTAAGCGGCGCAAAAATGCCTGTTCTGCCGATGAGCCGCGCCAACCATTGAGCACGGAGACACGCCGTCCATCGCGCAGGACAAAGGCGGATACATCAACAGCATTCGCAAATGCATGTTCGGACAATTTGCCAGACCGACTGCCGTTGACAGCGCGGCAGTTGAATGTGCCCATGGTTTCGATCTTCACAACCTCGCTAACCAAATAATGCTTGGCTGCAGGGGCAACGCCATAACGCGCCCAATCGGTAAAGCTTGAGGCAAGTGGGCAGGTCATTGCCCCCAAATTTGTTGTCGGCGTACCAAAGTCCATCAGCTTGATGGTGTCGATCATGCGGCATCCGCCGTCGAAGCTTTTGTTAGGTAAACCTGCAAAGCGCACCGATTTTGATTTGAGGCCAGCAAGGCACTGGCGCGCGCTTTGCGACGTCATGTTGTCGCCGGAACGCGATGATTGTAGCTTTTCCCGTCCACCGCAAGCCGCTAGCGCAAAGACGCCAGCGACCAGCAGAAATCTTTGAAGCAAGCCCAACGACATGAATGCGTCTTAACGCAAAATATTGTCTGCGCAGCCAAAAAAATATCGCCACATCCCCTAAATGCATGCAAAATCGATGTGCTCGGATATCATTTGCGCGTTGCATAGCGGACGCCAGGCGCTTATTCCGCATGCATGTTGAGAATCATTCTTAATAAGAAGCCAACATTTTGGGCATTATTGTGTTTGCCGGCAGTGTTAATGTTGCGCCCTTATTTTTTTGGCGATGTGATCGCAATGGATATGCTGCACCCTACGGGCGAATGGTCGGCACGCTTCATGATCGCTGCAATGGTGCTTAGTCCCTTATTGACCCTATTTGGGCCACGGCCATGGTTAAGCTGGCTCATTCAGCGCCGCCGGGCATTGGGCGTTGCCGCCT
>Ga0164293_10004343_pt1 | contig 12122 bp, 12 predicted proteins | sample GEODES118metaG_FD_111487 | JGI IMG/M metagenome (GOLD analysis project Ga0164293, IMG submission 111487) | Eutrophic lake water microbial communities from Lake Mendota, Wisconsin, USA - GEODES118 metaG | ecosystem: Environmental > Aquatic > Freshwater > Lake | place: USA: Lake Mendota... | reverse complement strand
GATCGCCCACGCGATGATCGTCCACGTGAAGATAGACCTCGCCGCGATGATCGTCCTCGTGAAACTCGTCCTCAAGAAGAGAGACCTCGAAACGACAGACCTCGTCGCGATGATCGTCCTCGTCAAGAACGTCCGATTCGTACCGAGAGACATCCTGTTACCATGGAAACCGGTCCAGATGGTAATCCTTGGCGCAACGATGCCGCCCGTGATCGATATATGAGCATTCGTGCCGAACGTGCTGCTCAGAAAAAAGCGCCCGCTCAGGTGGCGCAAGTCGCGCAAGTCCCTGAGAAAAAACGCAGTCTGTGGAATATTTTCAGCTGGTTCAAACGTCTAAGTTAATAAAGCTTGTGACGTTATGAATCAGCGCGTATATTGAGCAAAATATCCCCTAATTTGCGAGGCGCTACCAGCAGGTAGAGTTATTAGGTTCGGATCAACACTCTCGCTTTTATTGTCGTTTTATTAGGAGTCCCATGGACGCTCTGACCTCGTTTGATTCTCTTGAATTACCCCTTCCCGTTAAAAAAGCTCTCGAACACTCACAAATTTCTATCCCCTCTCCGATTCAAGCTGAGGCGATTCCTCATGCCATGCTCGGGAAGGATGTTATCGGTCTCGCGCAAACCGGCACTGGTAAAACTCTCGCTTTCTGTCTCCCACTAGTGACCTTGATGGATCGCAATGGTGACCAAGACGATTGCGCACTTATTCTAGCTCCTACTCGCGAAATCGCGATTCAAGTCACTGAAGTTATCAAGCATCTCACCCTTAAAATGACCGGCCGCTGGCATCCAGTCCTAGTTATCGGTGGCGTCGGCATGCAGCCGCAGATTGATGGCCTTAAGAAAAAACCACGCTTCATCGTGGCGACTCCAGGGCGCCTCGTTGATCACATGCGTGAACGTCACACTGAACTTGAAAACGTAAAGTTCTTAGTCCTAGATGAAGCCGACCGTATGCTCGATATGGGCTTTGCTCCGCAACTTAATGAAGTCTTGCGTGGTCTTCCCCGCGAGCGTCAGACCATGTTGTTCTCGGCAACATTCCCAAAAGAAATCGAAGAGATTAGTCAGAAGTATTTGATCAGTCCGGTGCGAGTAGAAGTTGGCCCTGGCCACTCGGTTCCGATCGAAAGCATTAAGCAAGAAACACGTGAGCTCGAAGAAGAACAAAAATTTGATACGCTTCTTGATATTATCGCTAAAACTGAAGGCACCATGATTGTCTTCACGCGCACAAAGTATCGCACTGAAAAATTGGCGCGCAATCTTGAGAAAAACAGTATCTCAGCTGGCCGCCTTCATGGTGATCGCTCACAAGCACAACGGCAAAACACTTTGCGCGCCTTTAAAGATGGCGAAATTCGTATTCTCGTGGCGACTGATATTGCTGCTCGTGGAATTGATGTCCCAGAAGTTGGCCACGTTATCAATTACGATATTCCCCACGTTCCTGAAGAATATATTCACCGTATCGGCCGTACTGGTCGCGCGGGCGCTACTGGAATCTCAATTTCTTTCATTACTCCAGAAGTGCGTGAAGAGTGGCGTGCCATTTTAAAATTGATTGATCCTGAGCTCTACGCCAAAACACCAAAAGTCGCCAATGCTGTTCGTGAGCCAAAACCAGGTCAGCGGACGCGCCAAGACGGTGGCCGTGACCAAGGTCATAATCCTCGTCATGATCGCAGTGCTCGTGGTCCTCGCCGTGATGACCGCGGACCACGTCGTGATGACAGAGGTCCTCGTCGTGATGATCGCCGTCCACCACCAGAGCGTCGTCCCTATCGTGACGAGCGTCCACAAGGAGACGCCCAACCACGTTTTGATTCCGCTCCTCAACAAGGCCATCAGTCGGAGGAAGTTGATCAAGACTCTTTTGCTCAGCCCTCTCTAGAAGAACAAATGTCACGCATCGATCAGGCCCAACGCCGTGATCGTGGAGCACGCGGTCCTCATCGTGGACCACCTCAACGTGGTGGACCTCGTAATAGCAGTGGTGGCGGACGCCATGGTGGCCAAGGCCCAAATCGTGGAGGCCCGCATCGCCGCCCTGATAACCGCGGCCCCAATTCAGCTCGCCCAACTCAGCCCCGTCCTCCTCGCGAGGACATGGATGACAACATCGGCAACCGCGAAGGTGCAGGTGGTGAGGACAAAAAGAAAGAAGGCTGGAACTTGATGGGTTGGTTTAAAAAGTAATATATGAAAAACGTCGAACTCAAACCAGGCCTGGAACATATCGATTTGTGTGATCTGATGAAGATTGCCGACATGACCGACAGCGGAGGTGCCGCCAAGCACCTCATCGCTGAGGGGCTCGTTAAGGTTGATGGAAACGTCGAAACTCGCAAACGTTGCAAAATCCGCAAAGGCCAGGTAGTGGAATTCAAAGGCCAAAAAGTCACGCTGGTTTAAATTCTTACTCCATCCCACTGAAATCCGGCACCTTTTCACAGGCGTGAAATCATCCGTTCATTTGCGCCTGTAACACTTTCCCTCAAAGCCCACAAAAAATTTCTAGCTGCTAAAAAGCCGGCATGACACGAACCCACTCCGCCCTCTTGTCTCTTCTGCTTGTTTCTTTGTTTTATTCTTTTGCGGCGGCCGGATTCGAACTGAAGGGAGAAATTTCTCGCCTTCAGTCCAAATTCGGTCGCTCCCGCCCTTACCCTATTTTGATTATGGATAAAGAAGAGTTGCAGTGGCGCTTTGCTCAGGCGGATGCTTTAAGTGATCAGGACGATGATGATGTTCGTGAAGCTCGTCGAGTAAAGATCATTCAGACTTATGTAAAAGAAGTGATTGGCGTCGAGCTGACTGAAATCGAGGCCATGCAATACGATACCTACGCCACAATTCTTAAAGACGGCGCCTTTGCCCTGCCACTTTTTAAATCGATGTATCCGGCTGTTTATAAAATGTGTGCCGTCATGCCGGCCTCACCTCACTCCAATCGCCGTCTGGAATATGATCGTTTACTGATGTTTAAAAATCAGGATGCACATCTTGGACAACATTTTGATGATTTAAAAACGACTCTCTCTTACGAGGTGCTAGCACGTTTTTCTCTTTATCATGAACTGGCCCACTGCTTAGATGACACCTTTATGCCTAAGACTTATGACTATGAAGATCCACATTCAGTGCATTTATCAGAATCCTTCGCCGAAACGGTCGCTCTGCTGATGATGGAGGCGGAAGGTTTTAAAGATATCGCTCATCCTCGAGCAGAGCTTCGTTCAATTTACTCTCATCGTATCGGGATGAACTTCGCGCAAAACCCTCAGGGTGGTTTAGGGAATCCCTCTTATATAGCCTCAGGTGCTATTTATAATTTGGCGGATGTATTGCTCAACACTCCAAGCTTAAATCCGGGCGATGATATTTATGTGGTTGCTCGTGATGTCGTTCATCAATTTGCTACCCCATCACGAGCTTTGACAGCGATTACACGTTGGTTGGAAGATGCTGTCTCCGCCGAAACCCAATATCGTGAATGGTCGATGAGTGCCCCAGATCTTTTTTTGGAGTCTTATGAGCGCTTGATGCATTACCGCAATACAGTTCCGCTCATGGCCCAAACAGCTTTCGCAGGAACGGGAAACACCCTTCCTGTGACAGGAGTGCTTCTCCCCATCGAGAAAGATCTCTGCCAAGCATTTAAAAAGAAAGATCGCGCTTCATTTGTGCGTATTCTTAATCGCCTAACCCATGATTTGCGACAAGAATTCGACACACCAGAGCGACAACAAGCTCGCCAGTCGGAGCTTCAGCAAATTTACTTTACTATGCAAGAGCGCTGCGTCGCGCACTAAAGCTTAGTTTCCAACCCAGATAAAACCGATTATCCTTTGATTTCATTCAATTTATTCCCCTTAACCAGGAGTTCTGCTCATGGAAATAGCTATGTTCACCCAAGAAGGGCTCGTCATGCTCCTTCGCTTTGTTCACTTCTTTGCCGGTGTCGCGTGGATCGGTCACTTGTACTACTTCAACTTCGTTCAAGGTGCTTTCTTCAATGAGATTGAAGCTCCAGTAAAAAACGTGGCTTTCTCGAAACTCGTTCCAAAAGCTCTTTGGTGGTTCCGCTGGGGTGCCATGTTCACGTTTATTTCTGGGATCGTCATGCTTGCGATTCAAGGAGCTGAGTTGAAAGCTGATTTCTTCCTCACTCCTTACGGTCTCTACATCTGGCCAGGTGCTTTGATGGGAACCATCATGTTCTTAAACGTATGGCTCATCATCTGGCCTAAGCAAAAGATCTTGATCGCCAATGCTGAATCAGTCTTGAAAGGCGGAGCACCTAATCCAGAAGCCGCTAAAGTAGCTCCTCAAGCTCTTCTCGCATCACGTACGAACGTCTTGTTCTCAATTCCATTGTTGTTCTTTATGGGAGCTTCACGTCACTTGAACCTTGGTATGGCAGAAGGAGTAAATCCTTATATCGCTGTAGGCGTTATTTCAGCGATCATCTTGGCGATCGAATTGAACGCTGTTAAAGGAAAAATCGGCCCGATGGCGACTGTCAAAGGTGTGATCCATTGCGGAGTCGGTTTGCTCGTGGTTCTCTACGGCTTGTTGGAGGTTCTTGTTTGAAAAAGACAATTCTTTGGGGGCTCCTTGCCCCCTTTCTTCTCTCCTGTAGCGCGGAAAAGTCAGTCGACTATTCTTCGCATAAGTTCAGCCCCGTTCCTGCTCCAACAACTGTGGAGCAACGGGAAGCTTCTGGAACTGCTGCCGCTCCTAAAGCTGCTGCCGTGTTTGTCGCAGAAGCCCCACCCGAAGTGACTCCTCAGCTAGTGGCTGAAGGCAAAACCATTTATAATACCAATTGCCTTCAGTGCCATAACAAAAACCCAACTGAAAGCGGCTCGATTGGTCCTGCACAAGCGCTCACACCGTGGGAAGTTTTCAAGGTTAAAGTCGTAACTGGCCGCTACCCTGAAGCCCTTCCACCCGGTTACACGCCCGCTAGAAAGACCAAGGCCATGCGTAAGTTCACTGATTTAGAGCCAAAACTGCCTGCTCTCTGGGCCTATATCCAAAGTTTTAAGTAAGAATTTCACGGTTTTCCCTGCCCACTTCCGGGCAGGGCTAAAGTACTCTCCATGAAATACACTCTCGCCCTCGTCGCACTCCTTGGTGCTGTAAATGCTTATGCCAAAGGCCCCTTCGTCGCAGAACGCGGCAGCTATCGCTATTCATTGCAAGATATCGCCAACGAGTACCAGCAAAAGAATTTAAACTATCTTATCTTTCGTCCTGAGCGCGGCGATCTCAACGCTACTTATAAAATTACTAAAAAACGTGAATACCAAATAAAAAAATGGTTCCAGCAAGACTGGGACAAAATGCAGGATATTTTTGCGGTCGACGTCCCTCGCTATATCGAGCACTTTGGCGGCGAGACTTTCACTGAGGCGAAACGCAAGGCCTTCAGTGAGCTGACTTTCAACAAGAAAAAATTCATTCATAATCGTCAGACGCCAACTCCTCGTGAATGGGGCGGACTCAATCATCCTCCGATTAAGACATTAGAATTTCCGCTGACAACTTTTTCAGCGATGCATGCGCCGATCGATGATACTAAAGTCGATTCAGCTTATTTTGATCCTGCTCTTCATAAAGCAATCGATGAAACCAGCAAGTCTGCGTTAAGTTTTGGCAATAAGCTTAAACTTTTAGAAGACCGTGACGCCTTTGCTGCCAAAAAAGAAATCATCAAGAATGCCAAAAAAACTATTCTGATGAGCTCACTTGTTTTTGTGTGTGACATTGGCACTCGTGAACTGGTCGATCTTTTAATCAAGCGTCATCAAGACGGTATCGACGTTCGAATTCTTGTCGATGCGACTATCAGTAAATACCTCAAACACCGCGAATGTCTTAAGACTATGAAATCTGCCGGTATTCAGGTGATTGAGGCCGATGATTTCTGGAAGTATGAAGGGCGCACGATTTATCATACCAAAAACTTAGTGGTTGATGAATCGGTCGCGATCGCTGGCGGCCACAATATGATTGATGCCGACAATCTCTCTGTCGGTACTGATTTCAAAAATCGCGATGTCGACATGAAAGCTACGGGCCCGATGGTCACAGATATGGCGCTCGCCTTCATCATTGATTGGGAGCATTTTGTTCAGAAGAAAAAGCGCGTCGGTATTACGAGCCTTGCTGACAAAAAGGCCATGCTCGAAGAGCGCTTAAATGAAGAGCGCGCGAACGGTCTTCGTGGAGCGCAAAACTATGCGCAAATCCTTAACGACCCGGCCACTCGCATGAACGGTGTGTGCCGCTATATTCGCCAATCTCCCTTTGAAGATGGCCACTCGATTGGTAAGGCCTATCTGTTGATGCTTCCTCAGGTAAAAAACTATCTGGCCTTCACCAATGCCATTATGGCCGATAGCCGAGTGACAAAACTCAATCGTATCCTTTTACCAGTGATTGAATATGCTGATCGTTTCGTGATGTATAACAAGCTCTGGTCTGAAATGCAGCGCCTCGCTAAGTCAGGTCTATGGATTGATATCATGACGACCAATATTGAAATGGCAGGCAATGAAAACGTCGCTATTCTAAATGAAGTCATTCGTAAGCGCATGGAAGACGGTGAACTTTTTAAAGCGAATTTTGATCTCTTTAAAATTTATCTTTCAAACCGCTATTACGGCAAACCTCACTATAAAAATCTTCTAAAAGATTGGATGCCTCACTCAAACGTGCATATCTGGAAGCACATCAGTTTTATGCACTCTAAAGTCATGCACTTTGATCGTATAGCTGCTTCAGTGGGTTCATACAATATTCAGCACAACGCTACTGATCACTCTTATGAGGCGACCGCCATCTGCCAAGACACCAATCTCAATAAAGAGATTGATCACGTGCTGGTAGAAGATATGGTGAATTCAATTCCGCTTGTTTTTAAGCAGAAGTAACTTATCTGAGCGCTTCAAGCTCTTGATATGGGCCTCAAACTTTGAGGCCTCAGAGCGATTAGGAAATTTCTTTTTAAAACACAATTTTACGGGAGTTTGAGAGCGAAAGAACTTCGCCCCACCTTTTATCTCCCCCGCATGTTGCTTAAGTCTTCGCGCCACATCCGTCGAAATACCCGTATAGAGCATCCCCTTGTCTGTCTCAACAATATAAACCCACCAAGACTTCTGAGCTGACAAAGCGACTTTCGGCATACGACAATTCTGACAAATTTTATTCCAGGAGTCTTTATGAGTATTATTCAAGAGTTTAAAAGTTTTGCTATGCGCGGCAATGTGGTTGATATGGCAGTGGGTGTCGTTATTGGTGGCGCATTTGGTAAAATCGTCTCTTCACTTGTTGCTAATATCATCACTCCTGCCATTGGCGTAATGGTTGGTGGAGTAAAGTTTGATCACTTGAAAGTTGTTATTAAAGAATCAACTGATCCAGCAGTTGCGGCCGTCAGCATTGACTACGGTATCTTTTTTCAAACTATTTTTGATTTCATCATCGTCGCCTTCGCCATTTTCTCAGTTGTTAAACTGATGAACAAGATGAAGAAGAAAGAAGAAGCCGCGCCCGCCGCTCCAGCAGCACCGGCAGCGGACATCGTTCTATTGACTGAGATTCGTGATTTGTTGAAGAAGTGATTTCTATCTTCTAAAAAACTCTTTAATTGCCGTGAGGGCAGCCGTTCTCACGGTGTCAGTTTCCATCAATATTTCATGAAATGCATTACCGAATTCTAGACGTGTGCATTGAGGGTGGTTATCACAAAACTTAATTTGGCGAGATGGTTTGACGTAAGTATCGATGCCGGCCTGAAACATCAGAACAGGTGTCTGGATTAAAGAAGCTTTTTGATCGATATATTGAGTCGCCTTAAGTGATGTGTACACCCAACGTGAAGTAGCTCCCGCCACAATGATCTCCGGCTGAGCCAGCAGTTGAGCTTTGCTCGCCTCGAAGCGCACCGGTGAGTGGGTCACCTCGTTAGCCTCAAAGGTATCTTCTTCAGCGTTATAGCCGCCGCGTCCCGGAGCGTAGCTGGTGGCCTTGCCAATTTTCACCAGAAGACTTGAATACCAGCGAGCGACTCGTTCAGAGTATGGTTTCGTTTCAATTTCAAGCATCGGCGCACTCAGGACAGCTCGCTTAAAGAAGCTTGGATTTTGTGCCATGTAAAGTGTCCCAATTGTTCCACCCATAGAGTGAGCAATGAGAAAAAACTCATGACCTTTCGCTTGAGGCTTAACCTCTTCATCAATCCATTGCGTGAGATCACGGACGTAGTCATTAAAGTTAAGTACATAACCTTTTTGAGAATTTTTTAATTTGCGATCTGAAAAACCTTGGCTTTGATGATCGATAATAAAAATATTGAAACCCAAATCTTTAAAATCATAAATCAATTCAGCGTATTTAATGGCGGCTTCACTGCGACCAGGAAGGATGATCAGAGTTTTTTTGTTCTCAGGTTTAGTAAATGAATAGAAATTGAGATTCATCCCTTGAGCATTCGTGAAGCTCGCTTGCTTGCCACTTTCCATATGCGGAACAATCGCTGAAGGCCACAAGACTTCAAAATCCGCTTCCGGTACAGCGAAGGCCTGTGCCAGAACAAAGAAGCTCAAAATAAAAATCTTCATAACCAATCTCCTATTGTGGCGGTAGTGGAATCCAATCCACTTCGTGGGGCACTTTCCCCATACTCTGTTCAGTCCAGCGTACTTTTGCGGCATCTATCTTGTCTTGCGTGGATGCTACAAAATTCCACCATATTTGGCGCCCCTCTGCAAAGGGAGTTCCACCAAAGACAAAGAGCGTCGCATCTTTTGTGACCGTAAATTTCACTGGGGTGCCCGGTGCAAATACCACCAGATGGCCCTCTCCTTGAAGCTGATTTTCGATCTCAACCTCGCCGTGTGCAATATATACCGCCCCTTCTTGATCAGTGGGGACAGATAGCTCAGCAGATTCACCAGTTCGCGCCTTTGTCGCAAGATAAAATAAAGGTGAGAAAGTGGGCACGGGTGAACGTGTGTCTCCATAAGAGCCAGCAATGAGACGCCACGGAAGATTTCCAAGTTTGATTAACGGTAAATCTTTTTCTTTAAAATGTTCAAATGAAGGAGCGATTTCTTCAGACTCTTGGGGAAAAGCAATCCACAGCTGAATGCCCTCAAGTTTTTCTGGTGGATGATGACTGTGGTGAGCACGCTCGCTATGAACAATACCATTGCCAGCGGTCATCCAATTGACTTCACCTGGCCGAATCATCAATTCGTTTCCAAGAGAATCACGATGCAAAATTTCACCGCTCAAAAGATAGGTCAATGTTGAAAGGCCGATGTGAGGATGTGAGCGCACCGTCATGGAGAATTTGTCGGTGATCGCCACTGGCCCCATGTGATCCCAGAAAATAAACGGTCCCACCATGCGCTTTTTTGCAAAAGGTAGTGCTCGCCTTACTACCATCCCCTCTCCTAAATCACGGGGACGTGGAGGGATAATCAGACTGACACTCATGCGCGCTCCGTTTCAATGGTAGTGGGTGCATGGAGTAGTTTATGAATCGGACATTTGTTCGCGATTTCTGTGAGCTTCGTTTTTTGCTCTTCTGTGAGGTGCGGATCAAAATGTAAAACACGTCCAATACGCACCTGGGCTCCTTCTTCGAGAACTTTCACTCCCACCTTCGTGAGACCTAGATCCCAGCCCTTGCGAGCGCCATACATCTGCATCGTTTGCAGTGTGCAGCCCACCAGCGCGGCTTCCAAAAGTTCATGTGGATTTGGCCCCTTATCTTCTCCGCCAAGTGCCGGAAGTAGATCAGCACAAAAGACGTGCCTGCTGTCTGAGAAATTTACTTTATAAGGTTTTTCCAGTGTGCCGTTGACCATAGAGACCTCCCATGTTCTTATAGATTTCACTCTATGAAGCCATTTGACCAGCACTATTGGGATCAACAATATTCCGATCTAAAAACGATTGATGGCATTGGTAATGTCAAAGACCACTCGCGCTATTTGGCGGCTTTTTTTAATTTAGAAGGCTTTGAGGTCGAATCACTCATTGATTTTGGTTTTGGTTACGGTCATCTTTTAAAAGAAATGGCACGCGTCTTTAAACCTCGTCGTATCGAAGGCATTGAGCCCTCACCTCCTGCCTTTAAGAAATTTCGCATGAAAGGTGCCAAACTTTTTCAAGAAGATCTTCTTACCTGGGCACAGACTGATACTCGCAAACCTTGGATCTATGATTTAGGGATTTGTAATTCTGTTTTGCAGTATTTGAGTGATCAAGAGTTGAAACTTGTTTTGCCTATTCTGGCAACACGTGTGCGCTATCTCTATCTCACTGTTCCGACTGATATTGAGTATCAACGCCAAAAGTCTGAGCTTAATTTTGAAGACCCTTGGTCTAAGTCCCGTACGCGAGCTCAGTATCAGCGTCTCCTCAAGCCTCACTTCACCTTTATCTCAACCAGGATTCTTGAGAGTAAGCACTTTTACGACGACTATAACACGCCATTCCAAGACCTTTTGTTTCGCAATTAGGCCGTCTTATTGAAGACTTAACACTTTGTTGAATCTTGGCCCTTTTCAATGACTTTTCATCAAGGTATCTCCCCTAGCATCAAGGAGTTACTCATGCGTATGATCTTAGGCTTAGTTGGGCTCGTTATTTCTGCATCAGCGTTTGCTCTTCCTATTTATAACTGCGATGTAACTGCTAATCCTAAACTAGGTGCCTGGCGCGAACCTTGGACAAAAAAACTGCTTCTTTCACCTGCTTTCACCAACCGTGTTGATTTTGGTCAAACGGTTGTTGAACTCAGAGTGAATGCCGGTGCCGCACTAGGTGGCGCAGTGAACGGTCAGCCTAACTTTTTGATTGAAGGTGACGTGTGGAATGGCCGCTTTGAAAGCGCTTTTCATGCTGGTGTTGTGAAGTGCAAAGAAGAAATCGAGCTCCCATTTGTTTTAAAATTTAAGCCTTGGGGCCAGTTCTATACCTTGAATCCCATTGTTTCAGAGGGCCATATCCAACGCGATGTAAGCTTGGGTTATATCGACAATGAATTGATCTGTTTTCTTGGTGATGAGAAAGCCGCCCTTAGATCACTCTCTGATTCTCTGGGAATTGAAGGAAAAATCATCAACTCTTATCGCATTGAATTCACCTGGGAAGCAGAAGACTGCATTCGCGGTACTGGAAGCTATGATGAGTGGAGCTGCGAAGAATATCGTCGTAATCGTCGCACGAAAACAGTGCTCGATTGTAACGGTGAACCTGATCCAAGATTTTAAATGAAAAGGCCCGCTAAGTAATCTGCTCCCCGTTTTCTGTACAGCTAATAAAGACCGCTCAAGAGCCCTCGGTACATTACCGGGGGCTTTTTGTTTAAGGCCAATTGAGGTCTCTCATTATTGTAGTACTTCATCATTTTTCTGACTTCGTTCCCAACCTCTTCAAAATTTGTGCATTTTCGAAGCTCTAGAAGATCCTTAAAATGCCCAAAGAAACTTTCTATGGGAGCATTATCCAGACAATTGCCTCGACGTGACATGGACTGAGTCACTCCGTTGCTTTTGAGAAGATTTCTAAAGTTTACATGTGTGTACTGGAACTCGTCCATAAAATGGCTAAGGGACGGCGTTCTCATCAAACGGTAGCTCACCACTTCATTTGTCGCTAAATCCTTTGTCGCTGACAAATAGGCACGCTCACCTTTTCCGTAAAATAAATAGGTCATATCTGTAGAGTAGATTTGATCAGGGATCGGTGTTACAAAATCTCGAGACAGAAGATTTGGAACATTCGCATCCTCGGCCGTGGGTAAATTTTTATATGCTTTCTTTCTTCTAATCTTTGTCCTCAAACCATACTCACGCTTGATCCGTCTGACTTTCTTCACATTCATTTTCACATCTAAACTCTCTAGTTGCATCGCTATCGTCTGCGCTCCCGCGGTTCCTCTTGATTTGATATGTAACTTCTCTATTAATAGTAAACTCTTCCGATCGCGATCTCGGCGAAGCTCTTGATGGCCGATGTAGTAGTAGTAACCACTACGACTAACCTTTGCTGCCTTGCAGAGAAACTTAAGAGACAAATTTGGAG
>Ga0164293_10004339_pt1 | contig 12123 bp, 11 predicted proteins | sample GEODES118metaG_FD_111487 | JGI IMG/M metagenome (GOLD analysis project Ga0164293, IMG submission 111487) | Eutrophic lake water microbial communities from Lake Mendota, Wisconsin, USA - GEODES118 metaG | ecosystem: Environmental > Aquatic > Freshwater > Lake | place: USA: Lake Mendota... | reverse complement strand
CCCGGCCGCCGCCCGTTGCCGCACCGATTGGCTTCACGTTAGCAAGCCCTGCGAGTTTGGTGTCAAGGCCAGCATCGCGGTCACCCACGGCAAGGGCTTGGTGGTGGGCGCCAGAACCTTCCCGGGCAACCCATACGACGGTCACACCCTGGCCCCCCAGATCGAGCAAACCACCAAGCTGCTGGAGAAGATCGGCGTCACGCCCACCACCGCCGTCGTGGATCTGGGCTACCGGGGCGTCGGTGACGATGAGCCCACGGTGCGGGTCATCCACCGAGGCAAGGCCAAGAGCTTGACGGCCAGGCAGAAGGCCTGGCTGAGAAGGCGTCAGGCCGTGGAGCCTGCCATCGGTCACCTCAAGGCCGATCACCGCATGGACAGGTGCTGGCTGCGGGGGTCCGAAGGCGACGCGCTGCACGCGGTGCTGTGCGCGGCTGGCTTCAACATCCGCTGGTTGCTGCGAGCCATCGCCGAGCAGGCGGCCAAGGCCGCCAAGGCGTTCTTTTTCGTCCTGTTCTGGGTGACCCTGTGGCTGCCGACTACGCTGGGGGGCGCTATGGAGGCACCATGACTATGGTGACCGCCGAAAAGCGGCGCACACGCGGTGTTGGAGCGCATGCTGAGGAGCGTCTTCAACATCCGCTCTGGGTGGCTGGATGAATTTCGCAAGGCCGACTCTTGAGGTGCCAGTCCCAGCTCACGTAGTACATGCCCACGTGATAGGCGATGAGAAGCCCCAGTGCGAGCAGCCGCAGGGAGTCCAGAAACGGCAGACGCTCGTCGTTCCCGGGCGGCCCGCGAGTGGGGCAGGGGCCTGGGCGTGAACTCACCTCACCCTTGGCTCGTTGAAGTCCCTCGTCGTCGACACCAGGGCAGGGCGGGTGCGCGGCTGCTCATGACCGATGGCCGGATCCAGGGGCACGCTGACGACGTCCCCGCGATCGAAGACGGGCATCAGCGAAGCTCCTGATCCGCGGGCTTGGCGTCTTCCCGGATCCTCGAGAACGGAGGCTGGCAACACGGCGACGGTACTGGTGCCGTACTTGCCGAGGACGACATCCATGGATGGCGGCAGAGGCATTGACACCGTGAAAAGTGTATCGACACAGCGAAGTCGGCATCGGGCTTCGTGGAACATCCGGTTCGGGGCCTTCGAGGCTGATCGGCCTGACAGAATAAGCTGGTCATTCAACGCGTCGGCGGCCACGCCGGCCCGCTTCCAGGGCTCGCCGGCCCGGGCGAAAGGAAAGCCATGAACGTCAAGCGTGCCATTGAGCTCACCGAGAAGGGCTTCCTGATCCTGATCGCCATCTTCACCGTGGTGGCCATGGGGCAGGAGGTGATGCTGCTGCTGGAGAACCGCAAGGTCCAGTTGAAGGACCTGCTTCTGATGTTCATCTACGCCGAGGTGCTGGGGATGCTGGCCGCCTTCTACAGCAGCCGGCGCATCCCGATCGCGATCCCGCTGTTCATCGCGGTCACGGCGCTGTCGCGCCTGATCATCCTGCAGGGCAAGGACGCGGATCCGACGATCCTGCTGTACGAGAGCGGGGCCATCCTGCTGATCTGTGCGGCGGCCTGGGTGGCGACGCAGATCCGCCAGGACGAATGACCCTCAGGACGTCGTCCCTTGATGTCCGGTCCCGGTGCGCACGCGCCCGGGCCGGGCGCAGGCAGTAGCGGGGCGCCGGGGCAGGTCTCTCAAGCTCCCGCGCTCTCAGCCGGCGACCCAAGACCGGAATCGCCGCAGCAGCCGGCGCCACCAGGGCAGGGCGCGCGGCGCGCGGGGAGCCTGGGGGCTGTCGGTGGCCAGAGTCTGGCCGAGACGCTCGAAGAACACACCCGCGAGTTCGCGCGCGGTCGCCTCGACGAGGCGGGTACCGAACTGTGCCAGGCGGCCGCCGAGCTGCACGTTCGCGCGCCAGTGAAGCCGCGTCCGAGCGGCTCCCACGTGCTCCAGGCGCACCTCGGCCGTGCCCTGGCCGCTGCCCAGTGCGCCGGCCTGGCCCGTGAAGACCAGGGTCAGCGATTGCGGCGGGTGCGGGTTGCGCACTTGCACCTCGGTGCTGAAGCGCACCGACAGCGGCCCGAGGCCGACCTTGACCCGGGCCTCGTAGGTGTCGGCGCGGGTCTGCACCAGGGCCTCGCAGCCGGGGAGGCTGCGCTGCAGGGTTCCAGGGTCCAGCAGGGCCGGCCACACCTGCGCCGGCGGCGCCTCGAGGAGCTGGACGCCGCCGAAGCCGTCCGTACCGGCCTCGTCCGGCGGTGAGGTGGGGGCAGAGGTGGGCGCCGCCTCGCCCGCCTGGGCGGTGGGCCGGGCCGCGCGGGCCTGCGGCACGGGGTGCACGGCGCGGGCCAGCGGCGCGTGTGGCGGCAGCGGCCCACCGCCCAGGGCGGCGGTGCAGCGCCGCGCCAGCACCCAGGCCAGGTGGCGCCGGTAGGCGGCCGAGGCGTGGAGATCGGGCAGGGCGGGCAGGGCCTCCAGGCCGCGCGCGCCGTCGTCGGCCAGCGCCTGCAGCGCCGCCACCGAAAAGCCGCCCGCCAGCGCCTGTTCGGCCGCCGGCCAGCGCGCCACGCCCTGGCCCAGGCCGGTGACGGCCACGCGCGGCAGCCCGCCGCCGGCGCTGCGGGCCACGGCCACGCCCACCAGCGCGAAGCGCGAGGCCGGCTGCTCGAACTTCAGGTAGTGCAGGTCCTCGAGCGGCGGGATGCGCACGCCGAGGATGAGTTCGCCGGGCTGCAGCGCGGTGGCGTACAGGCCCCGGAAGTAGCGGTCGGCCGGGATCTCGCGCCGGTCGGTCACCACCGTGGCGCCCGCCGCCAACACGCCGGCCGGCCAGCAGGCGGCGGGGTCGTTGTGCGCGAGCGAGCCGCCGATGGTGCCCATCTGCCGCACCTGCTCGTCGGCGATGCCGCCGGCCAGGGCCGCCAGACCGGGGGCGTGGCGCCTCACCAGCTTGCTGGCGGCGATGCCGGCATGCGTGGCCAGGGCGCCCAGGAAGAGCGCGGGTGCGGCGCCGTCCCCGCCCTCCACGCGGATTTCGCGCAGGCCCGGCAGCGCTTGCAGGTCGATCAGCATCGAGGGCGAGACCAGACCCAGCCGCATCGCCGCCAGCAGCGATTGGCCGCCGGCCAGCCACAGGCGGCCGTCACCGTCCCCGTCGGCCGCCGCCGGCGCGCCGGCCGCCAGCGCCTGGGCCTCGGCCAGCGTGCCGGGGCGGGCGTAGGCCAGGCCGCTCACGGCAGCGGCCTCCCTGCGGCGCGTGCGCGGGGGTTGCCCGGCGGGTTCACGGCGCGGCCTGCCGCATCGCGCGCAGCCCCTCGCAGACCGCCTGCACGATGCCTTCGTAGCCGGTGCAGCGGCACAGGTTGCCGCCCAGCGCGTGGCGCACCCACTGCGGGTCGACGGGGTCGTGTGCCGCCTCGGGCGCGTCGGCCAGGGCCACGGCGCGCATCAGGAAGCCAGGGGTGCAGAAGCCGCACTGCAGCGCGTGGTGGCGGCTGAAGGCCTGCTGCAGCGGGTGCAGTTCGTCCGGCCCCGAGGCCAGCCCTTCCACGGTGCGCACCGCGTGCCCCTGAGCCTGCAGCGCCAGCACGTTGCAGGATTTGACGGGCCGGCCGTCCAGCAGCACCGTGCACGCCCCGCACTGCGCCGTGTCGCAGCCCTGGTGCGTGCCGCGCAGGTCGAGCGGGCCGCGCAGCAGGTCGACGAGGAAGGTGTCGGCCGCGACCTCGGCGGCGCGGGCGGCGCCGTTGACCTCGAGCTTCACCTGCGGCATGCGGCGTCTCAGCCCAGGCGCAGGCCGCAGGTCTCGAAGGCCCGGCGCGTCGCGTCGAGCTCGGCCTCGGTCAGGTTGAGCAGGGGGCGGCGCACCTTGCCGCCGTGCTGGCCCAGCAGGTCCTGCCAGGCCTTGCTGTGGGCCTGCGGCTTGCCCTTGGGCTTGCTCGCGCGCATCGCCTGGCGCACTGGCTCCAGGCTGTCGCGAACCGTGCGCGCCTCGTCGATCCGGCCGGCGAAGGCCAGGCGGGTGTACTCGTTCATGCGCTGGTCCACCCGCGTCTGCAGCAGGAAGGGCGGGGTGGAGCAGAGGTAGAGCTTCCAGCCCAGCTCGACGATGTTGTCGAGCCAGTCTGCCTCGTCCGGGTTGCTGACATGGATCTTGTCGCCCACCATCTCCGTCAGCCGGCTGTAGCGTGCGCGGTCGGTGCTGTACTTGATGGCCACGATGTTGGGCAGCTCGGCGATGCGCGCGCACAGCTCGGGGCTCATGGTGTAGCCGCAGTCGGGGTGGTTCCACATCGCGATGCCGATGTCGAGCTGCTCCGAGAGGTGGCGGTAGTACTCGAAGATGGTCTCCTCGGTGTCGGCGCCGAAGTGCAGCACCGGGCTGTGGACGATGACGTAGTCGGCGCCCGCCGCGGTGGAGTAGCGCGCCAGGTCCAGCACCACGTCGAGGTTGGTGTCCGAGCACGAGGTGATGATGCCGCAGCGGCCGATGCCGCCGCGGTCGCCCGCGGCTTGCGCTGCCTGAACCGAGAGCTCGATCAGGCGCTTGCGCTCGGCGATCGACATCGAGAAGTACTCGGCCTGCTTGCCGGCGACGAACAGGCCGCCGAGCTTCAGATCGCGGATCCAGTGGTCGAGGTTGCTGCGCAGCGCGGCCTCGTCCAGGCGCAGCGCCTCGTCGAAGGGGGTGAGGTTGGCAGCCCAGATGCCCACGAGGTGCTGGCGCGCGTAGTCCTTGGCTTCTGACTTGCGGTAGTCCATGGCGTGTGTCCTTGGGGTGTATGGGTGCGGGTTGTGGGGAAGGATGTGGGAACGGGGGCGGTCGCTCCTGGCGGCGCTTCAGCCCGGCATCGCGCGCCAGAACTGCTCGCTCGTCAGTGGGAATTGCAGCTCGAACTCTCCCAGCGGCGCCAGCGCGTCGCGCGCTGCGTTCATCAGCGCCGCCGGTACGCCGATGCAGCCGGCCTCGCCGACCCCCTTGGCACCGATCAGGTTGTGCGGGCTGGGGGTGTGCAGGCTCTCGATGTCCACGGGGGGCATGTCGTCGGCGCGCGGCACCGCATAGTCCATCAGCGAGCCGCTGAGCAACTGGCCCTGGCGGTCGTGAACCAGGCGCTCCAGCATCGCCTGCCCCAGGCCCTGGGCCAGGCCGCCGACGAGCTGGCCGTGGGCGAGCACGGGCTCCACCACGTGGCCGGCATCGTCCACCCAGGTGATCTGTTCCACCTGCGGGCGGCCGGTGTCGCGGTCCACGGCCAGGCGCGCCATGACGCAGCCGTAGCTCCAGGATTCCTTCGCGGTGAAGCGCTCCTCGGCGCGCAGCGGCAGCGGCTCGCCTGCCGCGCGCCGCGCCCGCAGCGCGCGGCAGGCCTGGACGATGGCGCTGCCGGCGATCGCGGTGCTGCGGCTGGCCAGGGCGCCGATGCCGACGGGGCAGCAATCGGTGTCGCCGTAGACGACGTTGACCTGGGAGGCCGCCACGCCCAGCGCCTCGGCGGCGATGCGGGCGTAGGTGGTGCCATGGCCCTGGCCCTGGGCCGGCGAGCCGCTGGCCACGGTGACGCAGCCGTCGGCGTGCCAGTCCACGCGCGCGGACTCCCAGCCCGTGCCGCAGGGCTCGACGTAGAGCGCCACGCCCAGACCCACCACCTCGCCGCGGGCGCGTCGCACGGCCTGCAGGCGGCGTTGCTCTTCATAGCCGAAGCGCTCGCATGCGCGGTCGAGCGCGAGCCGGTAGTCGCCGCTGTCCAGCAACTCGCCGCTGGGCGTGGCGAAGGGCAGGGCCCTGGCCTCGATCACGTTGCGGCGGCGCAGCGCCACCGGGTCCAGGCCCAGGGCGCGGGCGGCCTTGTCGACCAGCGTCTCCATCAGCAGCGCGGCCTCGGGCCGGCCGGCGCCGCGGTAGATGGTCACCGGCGCCGCGTGGGAGAGCGTGGCGCGGCCCTGCACGTCCAGCGCGGCCACACGGTAGGGCCCGGGCAGGATGCGCGCCGCGTTGCGCAGGGGCACCACGGCCGAGAACGGCAGCCAGGCGCCCAGCGTGTGGTGCACCTCGGCGTGCAGGGCCTGCAGGCACCCGTCGGGCGTGACAGACAAGCGCCCGCGCAGCCGCGCGCCGCGGCCGTGCATCCCGGCGGTGAACTCCTCGGACCGGGTCGAGACCCAGCGCACGCTGGTCTGCAGCCGCCGGGCCGCCAGCGTGATGGCAAGGTCTTCGGGGCTGATGGAGGACTTGGCGCCGAAGGCTCCGCCGACGTGGCCGGTGACGATGCGTACGCGCTGGACGGCCCAGCCCAGCGCGGCGGCGATGTCAGCCTGCGCGCGCGAGGGCGACTGCGTACCCAGGTGCACGGTCAGGCGTGGCGGCGCGTCTTCGGTGCCTTCGTGCCAGCGCGCGACCATGCCGCGCGGCTCCAGCGCCAGCGCCAGCACGCGCGGCACCTCCAGGGACACCTCCACGGTGGTGGGCTCGGCGCCCGCGGGGTGCTCGGCGGCCTGCGCTTCGCCGTGCGGGCCCTGGACGTGCCGCACCTGCGTGACCGCGAGGCCGCCTTCGAAATCCAGCACCGCCGGCAACGGGGCGAGGTCCAGGCGCACCTGCTGCGCGGCTTGCCGTGCCTGCGCCAGGGTGCGCGCCAGCACCAGGGCCACGGGCTGGCCGGCGTAGACCACTTCGCCGCGGGCCAGCGGCTCCACGCGCGGCACCTCGGCCAGCGGGAGCAGCGGGTTGGGCGGCGGCAGGACCACCGGTGCGCCGTCGGCCGTCAGGCTGGCGGCGGTCAGCACCGCCACGACGCCGGGCGCTCCCTCGGCCACCCGGGTGTCCACCGCGTCGATGCGCCCGTGCGCAACCGGTGCGCGCACGAAGGCCGCCTGCAGGGCCTCTGGATCCTCGACATCGGCGGCATAGCAGCCTTGGCCGCGCAGCAGCAGGGGGTCTTCCCTGCGGGTGGGCTCGAAGTGGCTGGGCTGCATGGTGTGGAATCGGCGGGCCGCTGGGGCCTGGGCGTCATTGTCCGCCCGGCGCCGGGTGGGCCTTCGGTTTTCGGGCGTCGCGGGGGCCCGATGCTTGAAATGAGCTTGGCCGCGCGGTGTGATTGAGCAACAGGAGCCTCGAAATCCGCTACCATGCTGGGTTGCCCGCAAATTTGCGCAGCCATTCGGTGCAGGAACAATTCCCTGGTTCGCACCGCGCGCCCGCAGCAACAGCTTCTCTCCCCTTGCCTGAGTTCTCCCGGTACCGTCCAGGGTTTGGTGCCGCTGCGCCGCGGCTTGCACGAAAGACCTGGACCCATGAGTTTCGATTCCCTGAACCTGCCTGAGGCGCTGAGCGCCGCCCTGCGTGACGCCGGCTACGCCGAGGCCACCGAGGTGCAGTTGCGCGCCATCCCGCCGGCCCTGGAGGGCCGCGACCTGATGGTCTCCTCCAGCACCGGCAGCGGCAAGACCGCGAGCTTCATGCTCCCGGCCTTGGCGCGCGTCCTCCAGGCCCGCCAGGACCCGGCGCAGCACCGGCCCCGCGGCGTGGTCAGCGGCCCGCGCGTGCTGGTGCTGACGCCCACGCGCGAGCTCGCGCTGCAGCTCGCCCACGCTGCGTCCAGCTACGGGCGCCATGTGCGCGGGCTGCGCGTGGCCACCGTCGTGGGCGGCGTGCCCTACGGCCTGCAACTGCGCCAGCTCGCCGGCCCGCTGGACATCCTGATCGCCACGCCGGGCCGCCTGATGGACCACATGGCCTCGGGCCGGGCGGTGCTCTCCGGCGTGGAGATGCTGGTGCTCGACGAAGCCGACCGCATGCTCGACATGGGCTTCATCGACGACATCCACCACATCGCCCAGGCCCTGCCCGCTGCGCGCCAGACGGTGATGTACAGCGCCACCTTCGGCGGCCACGTCGGCCGGCTGGCCCAGACGCTGCTGCGCGAGCCGCAGCGCGTGGACGTGGCCTCGCACACCCAGGCGCACGCCGACATCGAGCAGCGCCTGCACTGGGCCGACGACCTGGACCACAAGCGCGCGCTGCTCGACCACCTGCTGACCGAACGCGACGTCGACCAGGCCGTGGTCTTCACGAGCACGCAGCGCGACGCCGAGTGGCTGGCCGACCGCCTGGCCGACATGGGCCACGCGGTGGCGGCGCTGCACGGCGGCATGCCCCAGGGCCAGCGCAACCGCGTGCTGCAGGGCCTGCGCTCGCACCAGTTGCGCGTGCTCGTGGCCACCGACGTGGCCGCGCGCGGCATCGACGTGCCGACCATCAGCCACGTCATCAACTACGGCCTGCCGATGAAGGCCGAGGACTACGTGCACCGCATCGGCCGCACCGGTCGCGCCGGTCGCTCGGGCCTGGCGGTGACGCTGGCCGAGCGCCGCGACGCCGGCATGATCCAGCGCATCCAGCGCTTCACCACGCAGGCGATCCCGCTCAAGGTGATCGCCGGGCTCGAGCCGCGCCGGCCGGCGCCTGCCGAGCCCGCCGCGGGCCGCCCCAAGTTCGGTGGCAAGCCCCGGGGCGCAGGTCGCGCGCGCCCCGGCGCAGGGGCTCACGCGGACGGTCCGCGCCATGGGCGCGGGGGCATGGGTGCCGGCGGTGCGCCGCGCCATCCGGGCGCGAGACCGGCGCGCCACGGCGAGCGCTGGCCCGGCTGATCGCCCTTTCCGGCACGCTCGCGCGTGCCGGCGCCCAGCCTCACCAGGACAGGTCGAAGGCCCGCTGCGTGAACCACGCAGCGGCCAGGATCATGGCCGCCCAGGAGCCGCCGGTGAAGATCACGTGGCGGTACAACCCGGTGTGCCGCAGCGCGAAGGCCAGGGGCAGGAAGACGAGGACGATCGCCAACTGGCCCAGTTCGACGCCGATGTTGAAACCGGCCAGCCCCCAGGCCAGCGAGCTGGGGGGCAAGCCGAGTTCCGACAGCACGCTGGCGAAGCCGAAGCCGTGGATCAGCCCGAAGCCGAAGGCCACCATCCAGCGGCGGCCACCGATCAGGGGCCGCAGGTTGTTGGCCGCGGCGACGACGACCGAGGCGGCGATGGCCGACTCGACCCAGCGCGACGGCAGGCTCACCCATTCGAGCGCGGCCAGCGACAGGGTGATCGAGTGCGCGAGCGTGAAGGCGGTGACCACGGCGATCACCTCGCGCGCCGCCTGGCCGAAGCGGGCCACGCCGACCCAGCGCCGCGCGCGCCGCTCGAACACGGCGGGCAGCAGGAGCGCCACCAGGAAGAGGATGTGGTCGAACCCGATCCAGATGTGCCATACGCCCTGCACCAGGAACGAGGTGAACGACTCCAGCGGTGCCGGCGGCGCCGCGGCGAAGGCGGGCGCCGCCTGCCCGGGCACGAGGACGGCGACATGGTCCGCACTGTCCAGCGTCAGCTTCAGCAGGCCCCGGTGGAGGGTGTCGACCTCGGCGAGCAGGCGGTAGTCCACCGTCAGGTCGCCCGCGCCTGCCGGGCAGCTTCCGCTCAACTGCAGCACGGCATAGGCGCCGTCGGTGTGTTCGTCGACCGCATGGCCGCTCACCTGCAGCGTGCAGCGCCCGCCCCGGTCCAGCGCCAGCGCCGCCAAGGCCCAGGTGGCGAGCGCGGAGTGCCGCGCGCGCAGTTCGCCCCAGCGGATCTCGCCGTCGCCGTCGGCGTCCAGGCCGAGCGCGACCTCGATGTCACGCAGGGCGATGTCCCACTGGCCCGTGACCTCGCTGCCCTGGATCCGGAGCGCAAGATAGCTGTCGCTCGCCTTGTGCGCGAGGGCCGGCAAGGCCCAGAGCTGGCCGACCACCAGGCTGCACAGGGCCAGCCAGCGCCACAGCGCGTGCCAGGGCAGGGTGGCGGGTGTCATCGCGCCGAGTGGCCGGGTGAGGAGCCGGTTGAGGGGGCCGGCGTGGCAGTGAGGCCGGCGAGCTCGCGCATGCGCCGGTCCTCGAAGCCGCTGCGCTGCAGCCAGTCGATGGCGGGCTGCGCCGCGGCGCGCTGGCCCGCGGCGACGGCGCTCTCCAGCAGGATGCGGGCGTCGCGCGGTTCGCGCTGGACGGCGTAGTTCTCCTGCGCCAGGCGCAGGGCCGTGGGGGGGCTGCCGCGCAGGCGCAGCTCGAAGCGCGCCTCCTCGGCGCGATGTGTGGTGTCTCCGCGCGCGCGTGCTGCCGCGTAGCGGTCCTGGAGCGTGCGTCGCCAGCGCTCGGCCTCGGGGCGCTTCAAGACGGCGCCGGCCTCGGCCAGCCGCAGCAGCAGGCTGTCGGCGGCCTCCTGGCCTGCGAGCTCCTGCAGCACCGCCTCGGGGCGGCCGGTGTCGAGCAGGAAGTCGGCCCATGCGGTGCGCAGGTAGACGCTCTCCACGCCCATGGCCAGGGCGGCGCGGTATCGGGCCTCGGCCTGTTGCGCGCGGCCCTGCCAGGCGGCGACCTCGGCCAGGCGGGTGAGCAGCCATGAGCGCTGTGCCGCCGAGCTGGCTGCCGACAGCGCCTGCTCGAGCGCACGCGTGCCCGCGTCGAGCTGGCCGGAGTAGGCCAGCGCCAGCCCTTCGCAGGCGCCGGCCAGCGCCGGGCGGTCGAGGCGGCGCAGGGCTTCGCACTCCTGCCGGGCCCGGGTGGTGTCGGCCTGCACGAGGTGGACGGCGCCGCGCCACGCGTGGGCCTGGGCGTGCCCGGGGTCCTTTGCCAGGGCGGCTTCGAAATCCTGCAGGGCGCCGTCGAAGTCGTGACGGTATTGGCGCAGGGCGCCACGCAGGGTCAACCACTCGGCCGTCCGCTCGCCATTGGCACGCGCGAGCGCCGCCTCGGCGTAGCCCGCGTGGCGGGGATCGCCGCGCTCTAGGGCCAGGTCGAAATGGCGGTCGGCCAGTTGCACCGCGGCGGCCAGCGGAGCCGAGGCTGAGGCCGCCGCGGCCCGCAGCGACGCCAGGTCACGGGCCGCGGCGTCGCCCGCGCGCCAGGGCAGGCGCTCGAGGACCTGCGCGTCGTCCGTGGGCACGAAGGGAGCGGCCCGAAGCCCGCCCGCGGCGCCGAGCAGGACGAGGGCCGTCGCCAGAAGGCAGGCATGCGCAGGCGGGCTGGCCACCGGGCGACGCCGGAGCAGCCCTGGAAAGCCCGCGAAAGCGCCACAGTCGCGTGCGGTCAGTCGAGACCGTTCTTTCACCATGACTTTCGGAGTCTACCCATGACCAAGCTCCTCTCCGCCGTTGCCATCGCGGCACTTTCCCTGGGCGCATCCTCCGTCTTCGCAGGCGCCCACGGCGGCGCCATGAAGGACGACAAGAAGATGGAAGAGTGCAAGAAGATGGACGCGGCCAAGGCCGACGCCAAGATGAAGGAAGAGTGCAAGAAGCTGATGGACGCCGCGGCCAAGAAGAAGTAAGCCGCGCCGGAAGCCTGCCTCACGCTGCGGCCCTGAAGGCCGCGGGCATACACCACACGGTGCCTCCGGGCCCGTGTTTCAAGATCACACGGGCCTTCGGGCCCGTGTTCCATGGACAGTCGCCAGGTGGCCCGGCGGGCTCAGGCTCTCAAGCCCCGTGGCCCTTGATGTAGGTCTCGAGGAAGTTGACCTGCGCGCCGAGCTGGCGGATCATGTCCTTGACGATGTCGCCGATCGAGACCACGCCGACCACCCGGCCACCGTCGAGCACGGGCAGGTGGCGGAAGTTGCGGTTGGCCATCAGGCCCATGCAGGCCTCGAGCGGATCTTCTGGCTTCACCGTCATCGGGTCGCGCGTCATGATCTCGCTCACGGGCGTCGTCTTGGCGTCCAGGCCGGCCAGCAGCACGCGGATGGCGCAGTCGCCCTGGGTGACGATGCCCACGAGCCGGCCGCCGTCGATGACGAGCACCGAGCGCACGCGCTTTTCCTTCATCAGTTCGAGTGCGCGCTGGACGGGCTCGGCCGACGTCAGGCTGATGAGGGCGCCGGGCTTCTGGCTCAGGCAGGTCTTGACGGTGATCACGGCACGGCTCTCCGAGGGCTGGGTCGGGGGTATCGTACGTCAGTTCGGTTAGGTGTCAATCTGGATTGACACGTGGACGCAACAGTGGGTACGCCATGCGCGCGCCGCTTCCCTTGCCGCCACCCTAACCTCGCGATCGGTTGGCAGCCCGCGAGTGCGGCCTTGTCGTACCCTCGGG
>Ga0164293_10004336_pt1 | contig 12128 bp, 10 predicted proteins | sample GEODES118metaG_FD_111487 | JGI IMG/M metagenome (GOLD analysis project Ga0164293, IMG submission 111487) | Eutrophic lake water microbial communities from Lake Mendota, Wisconsin, USA - GEODES118 metaG | ecosystem: Environmental > Aquatic > Freshwater > Lake | place: USA: Lake Mendota... | reverse complement strand
TGAAGGTTAAAGACCGCCTCGGCTCGATCGTTAAATGTCAGTCCCACCGAAGGTGTGTTGCCTTGGATTCCCAAAAATGAAAGTCGCGATTGTGATGAGTATGTGTTGTTAAGAAGAAGCGGTGAAAGGAGAATGAGAAGAATAGGAAGAAGCCTTGCTTTGCGAAAATCGACTAGCATGGCCGATAACGACAAAACCCAGGCCGAGAGAAGTAACGCTCCCCCGATAGAAATTACAGAAGCATAAGGAGCATCGGCTTGCGAGAAAGCGATGCGCATCCACGAAAATCCCCCAAAGGGAAAATGTGATCGCGCTTGCTCGATGGCAAGGATTGCTGGAATGAACCAGAGAATGCTCCTTGTATACCGCGAGATAAATCCGAGAGGAAGATAGAAAAGCCCGTGCAACAGTGCAAGAAATGCGAGCGGCAGTAGACCAACATATTTACCAGCCCACCACAACGTTATTGCGCTACCGAGAAATCCGAAAATAAATGCATCGCGGAACACATGCTGTGAATTCCGGCATAGTCGCAAGAAGAAGGCATAGGCAATGGGTGCGCAGAACCAGAAACCTATTGGTTCAAATGCGAAGGAGAAAAGTATCCCTGAGAGCGCTGCTACCACTTCAGAGCTGCAATCAGACGATCAACGCTAGCTCCCAAAGCGTATTGATCTTTAATTTGGTAGATCTTCGATAAATCTGCAGGAGCTTTCGGTAGAGAAATTTCAAGATCTGGTAGCGGTACATTTCTCGCGCAGTTAACAACCGTAGGAGCAATCGCCAGATAATCGACACCAGCGATAATCTTCTTCGCAAGCCCCGCCGGTAAACGTGAATCACCATCCTGGGCGGCACTTATTGCATCTTCAATGGATGCAAAGTGAGTCGCAATCAGTGCAGCACCTTTTTCACCGATCCCCTTAACCCCTGGCAGACCGTCGGAAGGATCTCCACGGAAGGTTGCAAAGAGCGCGTAACGCTCGCCCGGAATCGAATACTTTTCGGCGATAAATTTCAGATCCACCAAGTCATGTGCTGAAATACCTTTTGCTAGATAGGCGACTTTGATATCTCGTTTGTCGTCAACTAATTGGAACAAATCACGATCCCCCGTCACGATGCGGGTTGGCCCTCTATGAGTGTGCGCATACGTTGCCATCACATCATCTGCTTCATAGTCATCGACGCCGACCATCGGTAGCCCAAATTCATCGAGCAGGTCGAGCAATATTGGAATCTGAGGTGTGAGCGTATCCGGTTCAGCCTCTTCGTCACTATCTTCATCTTCCAACCGATTGGCCTTGTATTCAGGAAATAGCTCCACGCGCCACGTTGGTCGCCAATCTCCGTCGATACAGACAACAATACGATTTGGATTGTAGATTGAAATCAATCGCGCACTCATATCTAGAAATCCGCGAATAGCATTTACCGGAGTTCCATCAGGTGCCACCAAAGTATCTGGCATCCCGTAATACGCGCGGTACCAGAGAGAACCACTATCCAGGAGCATCAGCGTCATAAGTCCTCCAACATATAAGAGATGACGCCACGATCCAAACGCGTAACAGCCTCTCGACACGTTTTGCGAAGGTCTGGGCTAGCTCCAGCAATCTGCGTCAGTAAATCAATGAGTTGTTTCGTTGATCGGACGAAGTCTCCGACAGACATATCACTTCCCTTGAGAACGCTCTGTAATGAATTCCCCTGGGCCCATTTGTAGGAGATGAATGCAAAGCCAAAATCTGGTTCGCGCTGTGTCTTTACTCCGAAGCGCTCTTCAATCTCTTCCAACTCACTCCAGATTGAAACTAGAGATACGAGAGCTTGCGCAACATTGTTATGAGGCATCTTGGGCGCATAGTTCTCAACGGTGCGAGATTGAAAAATTACCGCAGATGCAACGGCGACTAATTCGGGTGCAGAGAGTGAATTTAGGACGCCGCGACGGATTGCCTCTGTGAGTAGTAAGTCTGACTCGGCATAGACTTTCGAGAGTATTTTACCCTGCTCAAGGGTCCTTTCACCTTCAATGTAGTTCAGGTGAGTAAGAACATCACAGATACGGTCAAATGTCTTTGCGATGACGTGGGTACGGTTTTCTACTCTGGCGCGTAAACCTTCAGATTCGCGCCGAATTCTCTCGGCTCTCTCTGCAATACGCGCATGAGATTCGCGATCATTGCATGAATGACAAGGGTGAGATCGTAGGCTTTTTCGAAGCCTTTCAATCTCAGATTCCATATATCTACGTTGTTTCTGATCAACAGTTCGACGTGAATCACGCTTGGAAAGTAGCCGTTCAATCTCCTTGATATCACTGCGCATCCGCGCGTATTCAGAGAAGTCACCTAAGTGGCAATTCACATCGGCCATTAATTCAGCTATGGCAAGCTCGTTCTTCTTTATCTGGCGCACCAAACCAACCACCGCTCGATCTGCCTGAAATTGCGCAAAGGAAGACTCGAGAGAACCGCGAGCTCTCTCTCGCCCAAATCTATTTATCAGGTTGATTGCCATGTTGTACGTTGGAGTAAATGATGATCGCAACGGATAAGTGCGAGTTGATGCAAGTCCTGCAACCATGGCACTATCAATCGTGGGTGCCCACTGCACGATCGCGTTACCTTCGATATCGATTCCACGACGACCGGCGCGCCCCGTGAGTTGGGTGTACTCCCCCGGAGTGATTGGTACATGGGCTTCACCATTCCACTTGGTGAGCTTTTCTAGAATCACAGTCTTAGCTGGCATATTGATGCCAAGAGCGAGCGTCTCTGTTGCAAAGACAGCCTTTACCAAACCTCGCTTAAAGAGATCTTCAACTGTCTCCTTAAAACTGGGCAATAGTCCTGCATGATGGGCTGCAATTCCTCGTTCGAGGGCATCTAACCATTCGTCGTATCCGAGAATATCGAGATCTTCCTGCGCTAAGTTTGCATTGAGACGAGTTGCAGTTTCTACAATTTCTTTTCGCTCTTGGGTATTAGTGAGCCTCAATCCGGATATAACACATTGCTTTACCGCGGCATCACAGGCTGCGCGAGAGAAAATAAAGGTGATTGCCGGTAATAAACCTTGACGATCCAAAGTTTCAATAATTTCAGGTCGCGAGAGTTTATTTTCAGACTCATCAAAGCGTTCTCGTCTATGTCGAGGCATCTTAATCTTGCGCATGGATTCACGCTCAAGGGCTAATAGCTCTGGATTGATTTTTCCTTGCTCTTTGAAGAGATCAACAAGTCGATTACCGATGAGCACATGTTGATATAAAGGAATTGGTCGGATTTCAGAGACTATGACATCCGTGCCTCCGCGAACGGTGCCTAGCCACTCACCGAACTCTTCTGCATTAGAGACGGTGGCGCTTAGTGAAATCACTTGCACCGACTCCATGAGGTGAATAAGGACTTCCTCCCACACCGCACCTCTGAATTTGTCAGCCAGATAATGGACTTCATCCATCACAACCGATTGCAAATTCGTAAGAGTAGAAGATCCGGCGTAAAGCATGTTGCGAAGAACCTCTGTCGTCATCACAAGGATTGGCGCCTCGGAGTTGATATTCGTATCCCCTGTAAGTAGACCGACATTGTCTTCGCCGAATTTGGCGACAAACTCTGCAAATTTCTGATTTGAGAGTGCCTTAATCGGAGTTGTGTAGAAACACTTCTTTCCCTGTTCCAGTGCTAGAAATGCGGCAAACTCTCCAACGACGGTTTTGCCCGCTCCTGTTGGCGCAGCAACGAGAAGTCCGCGCCCATCTTCAACGCAATGTAGTGATTTAATCTGGAAATCATCGAGAGGAAAATCAAAACTTTCCGCAAATTTGAGTGTCAGTGGATGAGAAGTGCGCGCTTTGGATGCGGCCATCCGTTCTGCCGGGGTGCTCATGCCGCCCACACATTCAGTGCTTGGCTTACGCAGACTGCTCGCAAGGGTAGGCCGGAGACTCGCTCCCCATCTGCAAAGGATGCGCCTGAACCACTGATTTCGATCTCCCGACAGCGATAAAAAGTAACTGCTGGATGTCCAACATGTTTTCCACTGTAAACCTTAGGAAAGACTTTTAGCAGCTCGAGTCGTGAGACCTTGCCTAAGACCATGACGTCGAATAATCCATCGTCGAGTTTGGCTTCAGGGCAGACTCGCATACCGCCACCATAACTTAGACCGTTTGCAACGGTGAGCAGCGTCGCGCAAACATCGATGAATTCATCATCCAAACGTAACCGATAACTATGGGCCCTAAGTTGAATCAACTTTTCAATCATTGCAATGTTGTACTTCATCGGTCCTTTGGGCCAAGTCATTTGATTAGCCCGTTCGTTAACCAGAGCATCAAATCCGATGGAGAGTATTGCGGCAAACCACCTATCCCCTACTTTTCCTAGATCAATTGGCCGATGCGATGATTCCACAATGAGGTTGACTTGTTCGATGAAAGGAAGTTGGTAAATTCCGAGACTTCTTGCAAAATCGTTGCCAGTTCCACAAGGAATCACTCCTAAAGGGATATTACGAGGGACGATTTGCTGAATTATCTCGTGTACAAAACCGTCACCTCCGAAGGCAACAACACCCTCTGGTGTCTTGCTCTCCAGCGCGTTGACAAATTTCTCTCGAAAATCGAGCACATCTCTACCCTCAATTATCTGCACCTGTTTTCCGAGTGCAGCAAAATGTTCACCTGCTAATGTGGCTTGATTGCGGGCGTGACCTTTTCCAGAAACTGGATTAATCGCCAGAATCAGCACGTAAGGCCTTCTTTGCGCGCCTGCGATCATTGGCCAGTGAGATGAGACCTGCCAGAAAGTAGAGAGCAATAAGAGGTAGGGCTAAGGCGATCATTGATAACGGATCCGGGCTCGGAGTAAATCCTGCGACGAAGAGTGTTATCGCGAAGATCCAAATTCGCCAAGGCCTTAAAATACCTTTGCCGCTAATAGCCCCGATCAGATTTAAAGCAACTAAGAAGACCGGCAATTGAAAACCTAAGCCAAAGAAGAAGATTGTTCGTGTAACAAAATCCAAATAATCATCAAACTTGACCAAGTTATTTAAGGCATCGGGTGTGAATCCAAAGAGAACTCGGATTGCCAATGGAAGAATCGTGTAACCAAAATAAGCGCCAAAACTAAAAAATGGTGTGGCGGCGATAATGAAAAGAATGGAATTGCGCTTTTCCCGTCGGTGTAAAGCTGGGGCGATAAATGCCCAGAGTTGATAGAGCCAGATTGGCGCTGCAAGAAGAAGTCCCGTGAGTATTGCCACCTTAATGTGAAGATTTAGTGGGCCAAGAACACCATTAATGTAGAGAGCCCCACAATTATCTGCTCCAGTCTCCTGGGCAGATTTAAGATCACATACTGGTTTAGCGAGGGTAGTAATGATCGGGGTGTAGTAAACCCAACCAACAATTGCAGCAACTGAAATCGCGATAGCACTCCGGACCACACGTTTGCGCAATTCGCGCAAATGATCGAGAAGCGGCATGCGACCGCCTGTGGTGGTCGACATGAGTTTTACGCTGAAGCTTGTCCGTCTTGGTCAGGCTTCTTATCGTCCTTCATATCTTTCATCTCTGATTTGAAAATCTTCAGCGACTTTCCAAGAGAGCGCGCTGAATCCGGAAGACGCTTCGCCCCGAAGAGCAAGATGATTACAACGAGAACTAGCAAGATATGGGTTGGCTCTTTAAGAAACACGACATTCTCCTTCTTGGCGTAGCACTGCCTGCACCAGATGGTAAAGGCTATCGCACCCTATTCGTAAAGGGCTATCGTGGACTTAACGCACTGGCGGAGTTGGTTTCGAACTGCTTCGGGCTCTTCCACGACCAATGAGCCTGCCCCGGCCATAATCCCCCTGATAAGCCACTCTGGTGAGAATGCCTCGAGTGTGACGCTGCTACCAAGGCTAAGTTCGGAGAAAGCGAGGTTGAAAGCCTCAGCACTTGTGCGATCAAGGGATCGAACTGTTGCACCAACGCGAACCTTCTGATCCTTGCGCTCTTCTTCGAGCGGAATATCGATAACAGCCTCAACTAAGGACGCGCTAACAATGCGGTCTAGGCGAAATGTCCTCATTCCTTTCGAGGTATGGCAGTAGGCCCCAAAGTACTCCACTCCATTTTCGGAGAAGAATTCATAGGCGGAGACGATCCTCTTACTTTCTGAATCCGAGTGTGCGGAGTAATACGTCATCTCAACCTGTAAACGCTGGGCAATGGATTTGGTAATCACTGTTCTGTTAGCGGTTTCAGAACTTGGTGTGATTGATATCTGCGCCCCAATCTGAGTACGCAACGCGCTGGATAAATGATCTATCCGAGCCCTCTGATCCTCTGCAAGGCTAAGAGAGTTTTCACGCAAAAGATCCAACCCCAAAGCAAGGGATACGATTTCAGAACTCGACATAGTTCGCACGTAAGCCAAAGGGGCGGCGTTGCGAATTGTGACAAATCCAGAATCAAAGGCGAGATCAATCAGCTCGAGCGGCGTGTATCCAGGCAGTCCGCACATCCAGAGAGTATTCAGATCATCAGTAATAACGTCCTCGTCCACTTTGAAATGTTTAGCCAAATCGCTCAGAGAGATACCTTGATGCGAAAGAAGGAATGGAACTAAATCTAGTAACCGAGCTGTCTGCTCAAGCGGTGTTGTCTGTGATTTAGCCATGGAGCTCCAGAAGTTCCTTGAGGCAATCAATCACTTGCTTTCGAAGCGCTGACGGCTCAAGAACAACCACATCATCGCGGTGCCACAAAATTGCCCGTAACAACCATGAAGGATCAACGATCGGAAGTGAGATTTCGTCCCAATCATCGTCAGATTTAACGAGAGTTGCCAGCGCGCGAAGCTGATGACCACGATTTTTTCTTAAGCGAAGTAAGGCGAAATCTCTCTCTTGCCCTGCAACCTCAATAGGAAGCGTCTGCGGAATCACATAAGAATTGCTCTTTTTCCCGACTCTGACTTCGGCGGCAACCCGGTCAAGACGAAAGGTTCGAAGTGTTTGCTTATCAAGATCGAGTCCAACTACATACCAAGAACCAGATTGGCCGCGCATCGAATATGGCGCAACCCTGCGCACTTGATGAGAGAGGTCATCACCGAAGTACTCAAACTCGATCTCTGACCTACGAATGATTGCATCTGCAATTACAGAGAAATTACTATCAGTACCACTTACTCGTGGAGTCAATAACGAGAGCGCTTCTAAATCAGAATCAAGACCGAATGAGGCAAGTTTGATTAAAGCAGATGTAGATTCACGCTCTAGCGCTGCACCAGTCCATGCCGATGCAGCAATCGATAAGAGCGCAATGTCAGTGCCATCTAACTCCCCCAAATCTAGTTGATAGCTTGAAGGAGTAATTCGATATCCAGCTTCGTCCTCAAAGAGTGGATCGAATGTTCCTAACTCGATCACAATTCCCAAACTGCGTAAATCATCCTTATCGCGTTCGAACATTCGCTCCATCGCTTCAGATGAGCCTTCATAACCTTCTACGGTTCTAAAAATCTCACTCTTGGTCAGATACCTCTTCGTCGCAAGTAGTGCGATTGTCAGATTTACTAGACGCTCACTCTTCCGCGACACCGTAGGCACCTTTGGCCGGTCGTCTGCGACGAGCAAGAACTTCAACTCCAGGAGCCATTCGTCGGCTTTGAATGAGGAAACCAGTATGGCCAATCATTCTCTGTTGTGGTCGTACCGCTAGACCCTCATGATGCCAGCCACGCACAATTGTTTCAGAACTCTCAGGCTCGGTGAAGTGTCCATCATTTTTAAGCGCTTCGGCTGTGGCAGAAAGCTGTGTGGTTGTCGCAACGTATGCCAAGAAAACTCCACCTGGTCGCAAAACTTTGGCCGCCATCTCAACGCACTCCCAAGGAGCAAGCATGTCAAGGATGACTCTGTCATATATTTTTTCAGTGGCAATATCTTGAACGGATCCCACTGTCAGAGACCATTGATCTGGGAGTAATCCAAAGTAGTTGGAGACATTTGAGCGCGCAATCTCTGCAAAATCTTCGCGCCGTTCAAAAGAATCGAGAGAGCCCTCCGATCCAACTGCTCGCAAAATCGAGAGCGATAGCGCTCCGCTGCCGACACCGGCCTCAAGAACATGAGCACCTGGATAGACGTCAGCGACTCCGATAATCATCGCCGCATCTTTCGGATAGACAATGGTTGCACCTCGTGGCATTGAAAGTACGTAGTCGGAGAGCAAAGGAATAAATGCGGTAAATTTCAATCCGGCCGTTGTTGATACAACTGAACCTTCGGGTAAACCGATGAGTTCGTCGTGAACAATCCAACCTTTATGGGTGTGCCACTCCTTGCCAGGAGTAATTGTGAAGCTGTAAAGCTTGCCCTTGGGATCTGTGAGCTGAATGCGATCTCCGGCTGCGAAATAGCCCGGCGTTCGTGGGCGCGCGCTTGCTTCTTCATGAGGATTAGACACAGCGCTATCTTAGGCGAGGAATTTGTCGTAAGGAGCGGTATGGTCTCGGATGTGACTCAGATTCGCCTCTCCCCCAGTCGAATAGCTGAATTCAATAACTGTCCAAGGCTCTACAAATATAGAGTCATAGAGCAACTTCCTGAGCCGCCGAGTATTGATGCAGAACGCGGCACACTTATTCATACAATTTTGGAAGATCTCTTTGATCTACCTCCTTCCAATAGAAATCATCAATCGGCCATTGAGATGGCCCCCGAACGATGGCGGGTCCAGGTATCGCAAAAGCCGGCCCTAGCCGAACTCGTAACTAATGAGAAAGAGTGGTTCGATCGCGTTAGCTCACTTCTTATGAATTACTTTGCCCTGGAAAAACCAGAGACTTTCGAAGCAACTCATAGAGAAATGCATTTAGAACAAGATCTCAACTCATCGGTCTATCTACATGGATATGTAGACCGAATAGATGTGGCACCAACCGGTCAGGTTCGCATCGTTGATTATAAGAGCGGTAAATCCCCCAAAGCTGGATGGGAAGAGAAGGCGCTCTTTCAGCTTCGCGTGTATGCCCTTCTGTACTGGCGTCTGCATGGATCAATTCCATCTCTACTTGTACTTCACTATCTGGGCGATACGCGGAGTGTAAAGAGTTCACCGACTGAGAAAGAATTGCTCTCAACAGAGAAGAAACTACTGCAGATTGCCGATGAGATTATTTCGGCGATAGAAAACGATCATTTCCCGCCCAAGGCGAGCAGATTATGCGATTGGTGCTTCTTTAAAAGTATCTGCCCCGCTCACAATTAAAGCGCGGAGTGAAATCCATTGAGAAAATCCAGTGAGACTTCATCAAGGGATGTAACTACTCGAACTCTAGGCGCCAAGGCAACTTCGACATAATGTGGGACAGCCACAACAGCGCAGCCAGCTGACTTTGCAGATGCGATTCCTGTCAGGGAATCTTCGAAAACTACACATGATTGAGTTGGCACGCCCATGCGTTTAGCCGCTTCCAGATATGGATCAGGGAATGGTTTGGTTCGTGTTACATCATCTGCACTAATACTAAATTGGAAGAAATTCTCGGGCAGTGTCGTAAGTGCTGCATCCATGAGGATCCTTGGGCTCGCACTCACTAGAGCAACTGGCATTACCTGACGCACTCTCTCTACCGCATCATATGCACCAGGCATGAGTATCGCTTTCTTGGATAGCTTTACCAACATCATTTGTGTCAGCTCTGCAACTACTTGTGGTCCTGTCATATCGTGTGCGCAGATATCAGAGATGTAATCTCCAACTCTAGAAAGTGGCCCACCGATACAAATTCGCTGATCATCGTCATCCCAAGAGTAGGAATAGCGTGCGCAGATTTCTTGCTGAGATTGATGCCATTGTGGCTCGGAGTCCAGGAAGAGCCCGTCCATATCGAAAAAAGCGGCGGAGAAACTCATCAGTTTTAGTTAGCGTTAAAGTATTTAGCTTCAGGGTGATGGACGATAATTGCCGACGTTGACTGCTCTGGATGCAGTTGGAATTCTTCTGAAAGTTCCACGCCAATTCGCCCAGGTTCGAGCAGTTCGCATAATTGAATCTGTTGCTCGATATCCGGACAAGCAGGATATCCGAATGAGTAACGTGAACCGCGATAGCCCTGATCAAGAATTCCCGCCAAATCTGGTGCATCAAGATTACGTACGCTCATCTCTTCGCGAATGCGCGCATGCCAATGCTCTGCTAAGGCTTCAGTCAGTTGAACAGATAGCCCATGAAGCTCCATATATTCGCGATATTTGTTTTCCGAAAAGAGTTTTGCCGCTGCATCGGAAACAACGCTACCCATTGTCACCACATGGAATGAGACCACATCGACTTTGCCAGATTCGCGGGAAGCAAAGAAGTCAGAGATGCAGAGTCTGCGATCGCGCGACTGCCGTGGGAAAGAGAAGCGAACTCGCTCTTTACCTTCATTGGGTCCCTCATGATGCAAGACCACAAGATCGTTACCTTCACTGACACATGGAAAATATCCATAAACAACGGCGGCATTGAGCCAGCCTTGCGATTGCACCTGATTGAGAAGAGCGCGAAGACGCGGACGACCTTCACTTTCGACCATCGCCTCATACTCACCGCGATTTCCCTTAAGGCCCCACTGACCAACAAAGAGAGCGCGTTCGTCGAGCATTTCAACGTAATCAGCAAGCGGGATACCTTTAACAATGCGTGAGCCAAAGAACGGCGGCTTTGGGATATCAACATCGATTGCGACATCGCTGCGTCGTGTATCTGCAGGCTCATCAGAAACCACTTTTGCAACAGCTTTCACTTTTCGTTCGCGCAACGCAGGCAGCGCAGCACCAGGAACGCCCTTCTTTACCCCCATGATGGCATCCATCAAATGTAAGCCTTCAAAGGCGTCTCTGGCATAGCGAACTTCACCAGCAAATTCATTTGCCAGATCAACTTCCACGAAGGCGCGTGTAAGAGCAGCACCTCCAAGAATTACTGGCCACTTTTGATCAAGTCCGCGCGCGGTCAACTCTTGCAGGTTCTCGCGCATGATGACTGTGGATTTAACCAACAACCCAGACATCCCGATGGCATCGACATCCGATTCTTGTGCCGCGTCAATGATTTGGTTAATTGTCTGCTTAATACCAATATTCACAACGCGATAACCGTTATTTGAAAGAATAATGTCAACGAGATTCTTTCCAATATCATGCACATCACCTTTAACGGTGGCAAGAAGAATTGAACCACGGCCCTCATCGTCAAGCTTCTCCATATGCGGTTCCAGATATGCGACAGCGGTCTTCATCACTTCAGCAGATTGCAAGACGAATGGCAACTGCATCTCGCCCTTACCGAAGAGTTCGCCGACGATCTTCATTCCTTCAAGTAGATGATCGTTGATAATTGCAAGCGGTGCGATACCTGATTTCATCGCCAGATCAAGATCGTCGGTAAGACCTACCTTTTCGCCATCGATGATCCGGCGCTGTAAACGTTCTTCAAGAGGAAGGGCTGCAAGCTCTGCGGCTCGAACATTTCGTGATGCCGCAAGTTCTACGCCCTCAAATAGTCCGAGGTAGGCATTAAGTGGATCGTAGGTGCAATCTTCGCCGTTGTACTCGCGACGGTCATAGATGAGATCGAGGGCAACTTTACGTTGGGCTTCATCAATTCGTGCAAGGGGCATGATCTTCGACGGGTGGACAATGGCCGAATCAAGACCAGCTGCAACGCATTCATGGAGAAATACCGAGTTTAGAACAACACGAGCGGCGGGATTTAATCCAAAGGAAACATTGCTCACGCCCAGCGTTGTCTGAACCTCTGGAAATTCACTTTTAAGGGTGCGGATTGCATTAATCGTTTCAAGGCCGTCACGTCGCGTCTCTTCCTGCCCTGTTGCAATCGGAAATGTCAGAGTATCGATCAAAATATCTCCGACAGCCATCCCCCAGTTATCAACGAGATCGGCAATTAATCTGCGAGCAACGCGCAATTTCCACTCAGCTGTGCGGGCCTGTCCCTCTTCATCGATGGTGAGCGCGACAACCGATGCACCGTGCTCGACCACCAACGGCATGATGCGAGCAAATCGTGAAGTGGGTCCGTCACCATCTTCGTAGTTAACGGAGTTGAT
>Ga0164293_10004328_pt1 | contig 12136 bp, 10 predicted proteins | sample GEODES118metaG_FD_111487 | JGI IMG/M metagenome (GOLD analysis project Ga0164293, IMG submission 111487) | Eutrophic lake water microbial communities from Lake Mendota, Wisconsin, USA - GEODES118 metaG | ecosystem: Environmental > Aquatic > Freshwater > Lake | place: USA: Lake Mendota... | reverse complement strand
TTTCCAGCACGGCCATCTGTTCAACGGCCTCTCGGTACGCGAGAACATCATCGTCACTGCCATGGGCACCGGGCAAAAGCGTAAGCAGGCCATTGCCACCGCGCACGAGCTGATCGCCGACTTCGGCCTCGAGTCCCGCGCTAATCAGCCCTGCAGTTCATTGCCTCATGGTTTTGAGCGCCGCGTCGGCGTTGCCCGCGCGCTCGCTACATCCCCTTCGTACGTCCTGCTCGATGAGCCTGCTGCCGGCCTCAACGAGGGCGAGATCGGCGAGTTCGCCGCCAACATTCGCAAGCTGCGCGATCGCGGGCTGGGTGTCCTGCTCATTGACCACAACGTGAAGCTCATCCTTGATGTCTGCGATCGCATTCATGTACTCGTCGAGGGCAAGACCCTTCTCGAGGGCAGCCCGGCTGAGGTGCGCGGAAGCGATGCCCTCGCCGAGGCCTATCTCGGAAGGAGCGGCAGTGTCCACCGCTGACACCCGCCAGGGATTGCACGTCAAGGATCTTGAGGTCGCCTACAACGGCGTTCCTGCAGTGCGGGGCGTCAGCTTCGAGGTCAACGCCGGTGAAGCAGTCGGCCTGATTGGTCCCAACGGGGCAGGCAAGTCCTCAACGCTGCTCGCGATCATGGGAGCAACGCCGCGCAGCGGTCTTGTCACCGTGCACGGAGTCGATATCGCCGGGCTCGCACCCGAGAAGGTGGTGCGCACCGGCCTCGCGCTGGTCCCGGAAGGTCGTCACGTCTTCACCGAGCTCTCGGTTGCCGACAACCTTCGCCTGGGCGCGGTAGCAAGGCGCGATAAGTCGACCTTCAAGGAAGCTCTGGAGTACGTCCTGGATCTCTTCCCGATCCTTCGCGACTTCGGCCATCGCCAGGCAGGCCTGCTCTCGGGCGGTCAGCAGCAGCAGCTGGCGATCGGTCGCGCACTCATGTCAGACCCCGACATCTTGATGCTGGATGAGCCGAGTCTCGGACTTTCCCCGACGGCCGTTGACTCAGTCTTCGAAGCACTCGACGTCGTGCGTAAGGCGGGCAAGGCCGTGCTCATCGTTGAGCAGCGCGCCGAGTTCACGATCGCGTTCTCCAACCGCACCTATGTTCTTCACGATGGGGTCATCACCTTGAGCCTGAAGCCCGAGGACGCCGAGAACGTCGACGTCCTGACGGAGGCGTACTTCGGATGAACCAATTCATTCAGTCCCTCGTCGATGCGATCTCTGCAGGTGCAGTTCTCGGTCTCGCAGCCCTGGCCATCGGCCTTGTCTTCGGAGTCATCCGGCTCGCGAACTTCGCGACCGGCGAGATCATCACCGCTGCTGCCTACTCGTTGATTCTCACCTGGCATCTCGGCTGGTACGTCTCGATCCCGATCTCGATCCTGGTCGCTGTCGGCATCTCGCTGCTGATGGAGCTCGCGGTGTTCTCGCGGATGCGCAAGGCGGGTCCCGCCACCTTGCTGATCGCCTCCTTCGGCCTGAGTTTCCTGTTGCAGCGCGTGTACGAACTCATCTTCGGCAACAACGTGCGCACCGCCCCCGTAGCAAGTGAGCTCGCTCAGTCTGTCGAGGTCGGCGGAATCCGCATCCAGATGCTGTCAGTGACCACCATCGTGCTGACGGCGGTGCTCCTGATCGCCTTGCAGCTTTTCTTGACGAAGACCAGCCTCGGCTTGCAGCTCAAGGCTGCTGCCGCAGACTTCCGCACTGCTCGCCTCGTCGGCATTCCGGCCGGTCGGGTCATCGGGCTGAGCTTCGCCCTTTCCGGCATCCTCGCCGCGGCCGTGGCTTTCGTCCTCACCGTGCAAAGCGGTGCGGTCGGCCCCGACTTCGGCGTTCGCATCACGATCCTCGCGCTGGTCGGTGCCGTCATCGGTGGTATCGACAAGATTTCCGGGTCACTGGCGGGTGGCTTCGTGGTCGGATTCGCGACGTCAATGCTGGCCGCCTGGCTGCCCGAGGGCATGACGAACTTCAAGGACGCCTTCGTCTTCGTGCTGGTGATCGCCGTACTTCTCTTCAAGCCTTCGGGCCTGCTGATCAAGGGTCGAGGAGTGGTTCGCACATGAGCAACACGACTTCCGCGAAGGCCACGACCCAGTCGTTGCGCTGGCGCCTGGGCCCCCTGTGGTCACTGGTCAGCCTGCTGCTGATCGTCGTCGCCGCGACCATGGTCACCACCATGTTCGGCAAGAGCCTCCAGGTTCAAGCGCAGTACGCCCTGGTGAACCTCGTGATCGTCGTTGCACTCCAGTTGTTCATCGGCACCTCGGGTGTGCTCAGCTTCGGTCACGTGGCCTTCGTGGCCATGGGTGCCTGGACAGTCGGCCTGCTCACCATTGATCCGACTCTCAAGAAGAACTTGTTGCCGGATCTCTTCCCCTTCCTGATGGACGCCCAGGCGCAGTGGGTTCTGGCGGTGCTCATCGGCGGACTCGTGGGTGGGTTGCTGGCGCTTATCGTCGCGCCCGTGCTCATGCGCCTCAATGGCCTGCAGGCCGGTATCGCGACCTTCGCCCTGCTCGGTGTGGTCAACGTAGTGCTCACCTACTGGTCCAGCATCGGCCCGCGTAGCGGTCAGTCGATGGTGGGTATTCCTGAGGTGCTCGATCTCAAGCTCACCATGCTCTTCGCGCTTGGCTCGATCATCGTGGCCTGGCTTTTCCAGCGCACCCGCCCCAGCAGGCTGCTGCGTGCAGCCCGCGAGGACGGCATTGCCGCGGCAGCCTCGGGCATCAACATCGTCACCCAGCGAGTGATCGTGTTCACCGTCTCCGGCGTCATCGCCGGCGTGGCAGGCGGACTCTTCGCCCTGACAAACCGCGTGGTGCAGGCCAGTCAGCTGTTCGTCGAGATGACTTTCATTACCCTCGCGATGCTGGTGCTCGGTGGCACGTTGTCCCTCAGTGGCGCCGTGATCGGCACCCTGGTGTTCAGCGCCATTGACGTCATGCTGAGCAACCTGCAGTCCGGTATCGACATCTTCGGCCTGTCGCTCAGCATCCCGCAGGGAACCCGCCCGATCATCCTCGGCTTGATCCTGGTGCTCATGCTGATGTTCAAGGCCACTGGTTTAACAGGCGGAAGAGAATTCGTCTGGCCCTTCCGCACCGTTCGGCCGCTGCCGGGCAATCCGCCGACGAACGAGTAACTCCCCGGGCAATGACGAAGGGCGCGACCTCACGCTCGCGCCCTTCGTCACTCTTGAGCTGAGTTCAGCCAGTCAGGCCGGTGATCATCGTCGCGAGCTGCTTGCCGTGCTCATCGGCGAGGGCTGCCTTGCGCAGGAGCGCCACCTGCTGCGCAGCATCGCTGCGGGTAGAAACCTCGGGGAGCACTCGCATGATCTCGTTGAAGTTATGCAATCCGCGTGCGTGGGTTTCGCCGTAGCCCTTGACGACCTGCTGGCACTCGACGATCTCGCAGGCAAGGTCGTAGTTGGTGGCCGCGTGCTCGCGCACGAGGGTGAGCCACGAGTCGATTCGCGCCTGCTCAAGGCCAAAGCGCAGTGAGCGACGACGGATCGGGCGGCACCGGGCCATCGTGTAGAGCATCGTGTAGCCCCACACTGACGTGGTCTGCAGCTTGATGCCCTTGTGGGTCACGCGGTGAATCAGTTTGTTGGCGGCCTTGGAGTTCAGCACCCAGCGACCGAGAGCGGTGGGCAAGGTGTCGCTGATTTCCTCGACCTGCGGATGCAGGTACTCGCGCACCTGCATCATCTGCTCGTCATTAACTCGAGCCTCCTTGCCGACGCGGTCGAAACGGCGCGCGCGGGTCTTGTGAAAGGCGACGCGAATGGTGTCCTCGTAGGTCATCCACAAGGCCGTGAAGCGAGCAGTCTCGGTGGTCAGTCGAGCCTTGCCGTCAGCATTGATCTCGAATGCGGTGACCGAGGCAACTCGATCGAGGTATTCGTCGGCGTAGGCGACATCCTGATACTCGGCAGTGCGCTTCACGCCGTGTACGAGCATGTGCCGGGCAGCAGCCGGGAAAGTGCCGATACGCATAGCCTGCTGAGCGAGCTTGCTGCCGACAAGGGCGGCGGGATTCTCGGTGGCGAGCGTGATCTCGGCTGCCTGGGCGATTTCTGCAGCGATGGCTTCTTCGACCTCGGCGGGGCGAGAGCCCAGTGTCAGCTCGATCACTGGTCGCTGTGAGGCGGCGGCGACGCGAAAGCCCTCGGAGAATGCCCGCAGGCTCGACTCGACGCCCTTGCCTCCTGCGCGAATGGCTTCCTCGAACTGCTCGCGGGTGAACGGCAGGGTGCCTGACGCTGCAATTGCGCCGAAGAGAACCGCGCTGATCACCGAGCCGGTCTCATCGGCGATACGCGCGAAGTCACCGCGCCAGAACGACTTCGATGCCCCGAGTGCTGCATCGATGATCTCCTGGGAGTCGATGCGGCCATCGCCCATCGCGGTGCGCTCGGGCATTGCGTAGGTGCGGCTGGTGGAGGCAATCAGCACGCTGCGGTCGGGGGTGCAGAATCCGCGCTGGATCGCCCGGCCCGCTTCCATGAGTTCGGATGCCACCACGACATCGACCTCGCCGGGGGTGGGCATGGTGCTGAGGACGGGGTATCGCGGATTCGGGGAATCCTCGCGAGGGAAGAGCTCGACGTAGTAGACCGTGGCGCCGGTGCGCTGAGCCACGCCGGGCACAGACGTGCTCTGCGCGAACCAGCCATTGTGCTCAGAGAGCGCGACGATCCAGTCGGAGAGCACGCCGCCGCCCTCGCCGCCCATGGCGAGGATCGCCATGGTGATGGGTCGGGTACGCCCCGAGGTGGCGGGGTTCGCCTGCGTCATCGTGGTCATGTCAGTTCATTCCTCGTCAATCGTGTGTCAGGACGCAGCGGGTTCGATACCGGTCAAGCGGCGTTCGATGCCGCGCTGGAGCACTCCGATGTACCAGCGACGTACGGCGAGTTTGGTGCGGTCCCAGCGACTCGGGTTGGTGATGATCTGCGTCTGGTAGAACGACGGGCACAGCGCAGCAGCATGAGCGTTCTCGCCGCACAGACCGCAACCTACGCACGAGCTGATCACCTGAGCGATTGGATCAGTGCGCATCGGATCGGGATTATCCGCAATGGTGAGCGACGGGCAGCCGGAAATTCGGATGCACGAGTGATCACCTGTACAGGTCTCGGGGTCAACGCCGAAGCGCTCACGCACGACGCGCTTGCCCTCCTTGGCGGCCTTGGCCATCGCGGGCTTCTCGCGACGCATCCGGTTCAGGGTGCACTCGCTCTGGGCGATGATGACCTTGGGGCCCTTCTCCTCACTGGTGAGGGCTTCCTTGAAGAGGTCGCGCATCTCGTCGACCTTGTAGGTATTCGTGGCTGTGCGTGACCACTTGACTCCAATTCCGCGCACCGCGGCTTCGATCGGGTGCTTGGTGGAGCGATTGGGATTGTCTGCCGCGGAAGACAGAACATCTTGGCCGCCAGTTGCCGCGCTGTAGGCGTTGTCGACGATCACGAGCAGCTGGTCGTTCTCGTTGAACACGGCGTTGCCGACACCGGAGGTCAGGCCGTTGTGCCAGAAGCCACCATCTCCCATGACTGCAATCGGGCGCTTCATCGCCCCAGAACCGTTCAAGGCAGATGCAGCAGCGGAGCCCAGGCCGTAGCCCATGGTGGTGGCACCGATGTTGAACGGAGCATTGATGCTGAATAGGTGGCAGCCGATGTCGGCGCTGACGTAATGCTCGCCCACCTCGCGCTGAGCGAGGGTGAGTGCAGCGAAGATCGGACGCTCGGGGCAGCCGGTGCAAAAGCCCGGCGGGCGACCCTGAACTAGGTCAGTGCTGATGCGCGGGGCGAGCGGGTAACGCGGGTCGTCGATCGGGAGGGCGAGGGCTGGTAGTTCGACGCCCTCGAGTGACTCGGGTGCGTACTTTTGCATGAACGCGAGAACGCCCTTGGTCACTGCCGCGGGGGTGTACTCACCAGCGACGGGGAGGACATCCTTGCCGTGCAGCCTCACGGTGGCATCGGCACGGCGCAGGATCGCCTGGATGTTCTGCTCGATGTAGTCGGGCTGGCCTTCCTCGACAAGAAGTACGGCGCGCTTGCCCTTGCAAAACTCGACAACCTCATCGTCGATCACCGGGTAGGTGACGTTCATGATGTAGAGCGGAACCTTGCTCTCGCCGTAGATGTCGGAGAGTCCCAGAAGCTCGAGCGCACGGTTCACGTTATTGAAGAGGCCACCTTGCAAGATGATGCCGATGTCCTGACCTTCTCCGGGCAGGTACTCGTTGAGCTTGTTCTCCTTGATGAACTGCACGGCCGCCGGCCAGCGCTTGGTGAGTTTCTCCTGCTCATGTGCGAAGTTCATGGGGGGCAGCACGATGCGGCTGAGATCGCGCTCGGGATTCTCGACGGCCTCCTTGATGGTCATCTTCGGTGGCTTGTTGTCCTTGGCGACAAACGAACCGTGCAGATGGCACGAGCGCAAGCGCAGCTCGAGGATCACGGGGGTATTGCTGGCCTCAGAGAGCTCGAAGCCCTTCTCGACCATGTCGACGATCGCGGTGAGATTCGGGCGGGGGTCAAGCAGCCACATCTGCGACTTCATCGCGAAGGCATGGGTGCGCTCCTGCATGATGCTGGAGCCCTCTCCGTAGTCCTCGCCGATGATCACGAGAGCGCCACCGCGAACGCCGCCGGAGGACAGGTTCGCCAGCGCGTCAGAGGCCACGTTGAAGCCGACCGTCGACTTGAAGGTGATCGCTCCGCGAAGCGGGTAATGAACCGAGGCGCCGAGCATGGCCCCGGCGGTGGCCTCGGAGGCACTGTTCTCGAAGTAGATGCCGAGCTCCTCGAGGATCTCCTGCGCATCGCCAAGAACGTCCATCAAATGCGAGATGGGTGCGCCCTGGTAGCCACCGACATACGCGACACCGGACTGCAGCAGGCCCTTGGTGACAGCAAGGATGCCCTCGCCGTGGAACTCTTGGCCCTCGCCAATGCGCAGGGCCTTGACCTCGTTGGCAAATGAGCGCTCAGCCATAGTTGCTCTTTCCTCGATGGGTGGTGCTGGTATCAGGTAGTGCGGGTATGTCAGGACGTGCCCAGGGCAGCCACGACTGCTGCTGTGACGCCCTCAGTATCGGATGTGCCGCCGAGATCCGCAGTGCGAGTCGCGGGGGAGGCAAGGGTGGCCGCGATGGCCGACATGATGCGGTCGCTGATGTCGGCGTGGCCGAGGTGCTCGAGCATCATCGCGCCTGACCAGATCGCCGCGATCGGGTTCGCGATGCCCTTGCCCATGATGTCGGGGGCCGAGCCGTGCACGGGCTCGAACATTGAGGGGTAGCGGCGCTCGGGGTCCAGATTCGCGGATGCCGCGATTCCGAGACTGCCGACGGTAGCGGCGGCGAGGTCGCTGAGGATGTCGCCGAATAGGTTCGAGGCGACGATGACATCGAACTCATGCGGGCGTTGTACGAGCTCTGCCGCCAGGGCATCGATGAGCACCTTGCGAGTGGCAACACCGGGGTAGCCGGCCGCAACCTCGTCGACGACTTCATCCCAGAAGGGCATCGTGTGGATGATGCCATTCGACTTGGTGGCTGAGGTGAGCTTCGAACGACGCGAGACTGCCTGCTCGAAGGCGTAGTTAGCCACGCGCTCGATACCAGTGCGTGTGAAGACGTTCTCCTGAATCGCGAATTCACGGGTGGTGCCGCGACCGAAGCGCCCGCCGAGTTCTGAGTACTCGCCCTCGGTGTTCTCGCGCACGATCACCATGTCGATGCGCGCATCTGAGGGGATCGTGACGCGTACGGGAACGCCCTCGAACTGTCGAACCGGGCGAAGGTTCACGTACTGGTCGAATGCTCGACGGATGGGGATCAGCAGGCCCCACAGCGACTCGTGATCGGCAACATCAGGGCGACCGACAGCACCGAGAAACACTGCATCGCTCTGGCTCAGTCGATCAATGCCGTCGCTCGGCATCATTGATCCATTGGCAACGAGGTAGTCGCAGCCCCAATCGAGCCAGTTCCAGTCAATGCTCATGCCTGACTGAGCCGCGGCATGGTCGATGACCCGCGTGGCTGCCGGTACGACCTCGTTACCGATTCCGTCGCCGGGGATCGTCGCGATAGTCAGGCGTGAATTCGTCATCGTCAGGCGAGTTCCTGGTGTCCGCCGTTGTCCTCGTACACGGTCTCGGCAAACAGCGCGAGCGAGTTGATCATCGGGAAGTCATTGAACGAGAACAGGAACGCCGGGTTGGAGGCATCGTCATTGTGATGCTCGTGCCACGACCAGGACGGCACGACGAAGATGTCATGCTCCTTCCAGTCATAGCGCTTGCCGTCGATGATCGAATGTCCCTTGCCCTCAGCAACGTGGTACACCACTGAGCCGGTGTGACGATGCGCCTGGGAGGCAAAGCCGGGCTTGAGCATCTGCATATGCGCGCCCATGGTGGGCATGACCGAACCGCCGGTGTGCGGATTCACGTACTCCATGATCACGCCGTCGTGCGCGGTGCCATCGGAGACCTTGCCGAAGTTCACGAGGGCATCGCGGGTCTGCGCCCACGGGTAGCCGAGCAGAGGGGAGTAAGGCTTGCCCCAATTGCGGTTGGTCGGCTTCAGCGTTCCACTGCCGTGAGTCAGAATCGAGGTGTTGTTCACCTTGCCTGGCACCTGGTATAGATCGGGATGCACTTCATAGAAGTTCGCATCGAGGGCATTGACGAGAGGGATGTCGAGGCCGTCCTGCCAGATCACGAAGTTGTCTGCAGCTTCATTGCCGTGCTCATGCCAGGTACCGCCGGGGGTGATGGCGAAGTCATTGGGGCCGACCTTGAGTCGATCGCCGTCGACGATTGTCCAGGCGCCTGAGCCCTCGATGACGAAACGCAGTGCACTGGCGGCATGACGGTGGGCTGTCATCGACTCACCGGGGTTCATGATCTGGATGCCGGTGTACAGCAGTCCTACCGCCGCGGCGATATCGCGACGTCCATCGTTGACGAGGTAGACGACTCGGCGGCCGGCGTCCTTGCCCTGCACGAGAGTTGCGGACTCGACCACGAAGGGGCGCATCTGCTCGTAGCTCCAGAACATCGGGATGCTCTTGGGCTGGGGATACCAGGGCTCGATCTCATTGGCGACATTCCAGAGGGCACCGCTGCCCACGGCGTCGAGCCGCGCGTAGAAGTCCTCGAGCTCGGCGGTGTCGTGCACCCGTGCGCGCCCGGCAATGTCCTCGATCTTGGCCATAGGTCTCACCTCTATATAAGTGCGTCTGGCGGGTATTCCGTGTGGGAAGCCCATCAAAAGGCTACCGTGATCTTTGATCAAATGCTACCCTTTGCTGCACCCTCCCGAGCGGGAATCAACTGAAGGCGAGTCCGGTGATCACCTATCCCCAATTCCGTGCAGCGGCCGTGCAAGCTGCCCCGGTCTTCTTGGATACCGACGCCACGATCGACAAGGCCTGCCGGTTGATTGCCGAGGCTGCCGCCGGCGGAGCCAAGCTCGTCGTGTTTCCCGAGGTCTTCGTGCCGGGCTACCCGTACTGGAACTGGACCATGACCCCGGTCAAGGGCAGTGCCTGGTTCGAGAAGCTATTCCGCGCTGCCATCAATGTGCCCGGCCCCGAGGTCGACGCACTGCGCATAGCTGCGCGCGACGCTGGCGCCCACGTCGTCATCGGCATCAATGAGCGTGATCCCTACTCGATGGGCACCCTGTACAACTCGCTGCTCTTTATCGACGATGCCGGCGAGGTCATCGGCGTGCATCGCAAGCTGGTACCCACCTGGGCTGAGAAGCTCACCTGGGCCGGCGGCGATGGCAGTTCACTGCGCGTCTACGAGACATCGATCGGCCGCCTCGGTGGCCTGGCCTGTGGCGAGAACACGAACACCCTCGCACGCTTCGCCCTTCTCGCCCAGGGTGAGAACATCCATACGGCCAACTACATCTCATTGCCCACGGCACCTGCCGACTACGACATGGTCGAAGCCATCAAGGTCCGCGCTGCGGCGCATTCCTTCGAGGGCAAGGTGTTCACCGTCGTGGCCTGCTCGGCCATTACGCCCGAGATCGTCGACGCCGTAGCCCATGACGATGAGTCGCGGGCGATGCTCGAGCGCAAGCACTCTGCATTCAGCGGTATCTTCGGCCCGGATGGTCGTCTGATCAGCGAGCCGCTGATTGACGATGAGGGAATCGTCTATGCCGACATCGATCTGAACAAGTGCATCCAGCCCAAGCAGATGCACGACATCATCGGTCACTACAACCGTTTCGATGTCTTCCAGCTGCACGTCAATCGCGCCCCGCAGCCTTCAATCGTCTTCAACGAACTCCCTCCGGTCGATTCCGACCCGGACGCCACCGAGCTCTAACTCACCAACCAACATCAGGAGAAATCGCATGCGTTTCGTCACCTACAGCACCGCGGCACAGGCTGATCCCCGTATCGGTCTCGTCGTCAATGGCGACGCCGTCGTCGATCTTCGCGCGGCACTCGCCGGCACCGTTGACGTTCCCGTGAAGCTGATCGATTACATCGCCGCAGGCGAGGATCTCCACGTCAAGGTCCGTGCAGCGGCTGCAGCCGGCAACTGGGCAGCGGGCACGATCTCGCCGCTCGCCGATGCCCGCCTTCACGCACCGCTGCGCCCCGGCAAGGTCGTCGGTGTTGGCCTCAACTACGTCGAGCATGTCGAGGAGTCCAGCCGCACTCTCGACACTGACAAGGAACTCCCGACCCGCCCCGTGCTGTTCAGCAAGCCCGGCACCGCAGTCGTCGGCCCCAATGAGCCCATTCAGCACAACGGTGCGATGACTCAGCAGCTCGACTGGGAGTGCGAGCTGGCCGTGGTCATGGGTGCCGCAGCTCGCAACGTCAGCGAAGCCGATGCCCTCAAGCATGTGTTCGGCTACAGCATCGTCAACGACATCAGCGCACGCGACCAGCGTCGCTCCGGCCAGTGGTTCTTCTCCAAGGGCCAGGATTCCTACTGCCCGTTCGGCCCGATGATCGTCACCACTGACGAGATCACCGACCCGCACACCCTGCAGCTCTCGCTTACCGTCAATGGCGATCAGCGCCAGAATGGCAACTCCAAGCACATGCTCTTCAAGATCCCGACGCTGATCGCCGACATCAGCTCAGGCGTCACCCTCGAGCCCGGCGATGTCATCGCCACCGGCTCGCCGCAGGGCGTAGGCGCAGCGATGAACCCGCCGACCTTCTTGCAGCCCGGTGATGTCGTGGCATGCACGATCGATGCGATCGGCACGCTCAGCAACCCGGTCGTGGCGGTCTAACATGGCAAAGACCAACTTCCGTGTCGGCCTCATCGTGCCGAGCTCGAACGTCACCATGGAAACCGAGATCCCGGCGATGCTGCGCGCCCGCGAGGCAGTAGAGCCCGAGCGCTTCACTTTCCACTCCTCGCGCATGCGCATGAAGTCGGTGACCAAGGAAGAACTTGAGGCCATGGACGACGCCTCAGATCGCTGCGCGGTCGAGCTCTCCGATGCCCAGGTCGATGTCATGGGCTACGCGTGCCTGGTCGCGATCATGACCCGTGGCGCCGGCTACCACTGTGTCTCGCAGGAACGACTGGGCAAGATCGCAGTCGCTGAGGGGTGTGATGCAAGCGTGGTCACCAGCGCGGGCGCACTGATGGACGCGCTGAACCTGATGGGTGCCAAGAAGGTCGCCCTCATCGCGCCGTACATGCTCCCGCTCACGCAGCAGGTCGTTGCCTACATCGAGAATGGTGGCATTGAGGTCACTGACTTCGTCGCCCTGGAGATTCCCGACAATCTCGAGGTCGGGGCGCAGGACCCGATGAACCTCGATGCCATTGTCGATCGTCTCGATCACAGCCAGGCTGATGTCGTCATCTTGTCAGCCTGCGTGAGCCAGTCGGCCGCAGCCTTCTCGCGCTCTGTAGCTTCTTCTGTTAATCGCGTTGCGATGTCTTTGAACTGCGCATGCAAAGAAAAATAATTATTTGTCCATAGGGGCGAAAAATAATGCATTTATCGCGTTGCAATGTCTGGGACATGCCGTACACTCCAGATTATCAGTATCTTGCTGCAATATTCCTGCTACATGTGTACACAAATGCAGCATGCAG
>Ga0164293_10004326_pt1 | contig 12138 bp, 14 predicted proteins | sample GEODES118metaG_FD_111487 | JGI IMG/M metagenome (GOLD analysis project Ga0164293, IMG submission 111487) | Eutrophic lake water microbial communities from Lake Mendota, Wisconsin, USA - GEODES118 metaG | ecosystem: Environmental > Aquatic > Freshwater > Lake | place: USA: Lake Mendota... | reverse complement strand
CTCCTTTCCGGGTGCTGTTGTTTTCGATAATCACCGAATAATCATCAAGCGTATACTGATAATCTATTGTGCCGGCATACAGCACCAATGCAATCACGGCTAAGAGGTAACCCAACCTGTCTGATTTTTTTTTAGCCCATTCAACTACAGGAGGCTTAACAGCCGTTTGCCTGTTCAAAGCAATTTTGTTTTTACGGGAAAGCTTTTTAGCTGACATAAATTAGAAATTTTTTAAATAATGCCGCTGCAATAGTAGTAATTTTTGAAAATAGAAATAGAAACTGTGCATATTTCGCCCATAAATAACCTGTTTTGTGTTTTTTGCCACATTTTCTACTTTCTAATCCAGTTTCCCAATTGAATTTCATTTACTAAAATGATCAAAGAAAAAAATGCTAAAGTATCCTAATTCAATTACAATTTTTTTCTGATTGGTACGTTTTTAAGAAAATCCCGTACTATGAGAAAACTAATACCCTTAAAATCCATAATTCTTTGTGCAGCGGTGTTGCTGAATTCCTGTGCTATTCAGAATAATATTAGCAAGGTATATCAGGAAGGAAATACGGGAATTTTACCGGCAAGTACGGGTAAATCAGTTGAAACGTTCGTAGTGCTCACTGATGGTACTGTTAATCGTTATCAAAGCTTGAAACTGATAACCGGTGTGTTTACAAGTCCACATTTGTTAGCTGATGGCCACATTAAAATAAACCCACAGTCAGTTAAAGCTTATCAAGCAGATGGCGGCTACGCTATTTCTCAAACCTTACTTACCAATGCACGTCGTAGCTATGTTTCGGTAGATGCCCTCCCGGGATTTGCAGTACGTGTTGTTCAGGGTAAGATCAATGTGTATTCGAAAAAATATTACAACGGACGAGCCGCAGTTGATGAATTCTATATACAGGCAGGTGAACAAGGTGAAATTCTAAAATACAATGTAGATCAATTCAGGCAAATGCTGGCCGACAATAACCAGGCCCTTGAATATTTTAATAATTTGAAACAGAAAGACTTATTCAAAAAATTACAGTCAACGGCTTCGATTTATAATCAAGACCAGTACATGTCTAAAAATTAGTTTTAAGGTTTATTATTTAGTGTGTTTTTTTAATTGCATCAATCTAAACCCGGGTTTACGTCTGTAATGCCCGGGTTTTATTGTTTTATCATCTCAGTAAGCTTAAGCACAGTATTTTGTTTTCATGATTCACTTCAGTAGTTACTTCTATTTGGCTCCAAATTAAACTATCCTACACAACTAATAGAATCAGCAGCAGTGTTTACATCAGGATTAATTTTATTTTGTAATACTTGTATTTTTCAAGAACTTTAATAAAAAATACAGGTAACATGAATAAAATTTTACGGCTTTTTTTTATTAGTCTTTTTTCAACGATTAGCTTCTCGTCGATAGCACAAAGCAAATTCTGGACGGCATCTAGTGATGCGGAAGCAATCAATACCAATCTAAAAAGGGTTACCATTCCTAAGCATTATCTCACGTTTAAATTAGACACAACGTCGCTTTTACATGCGCTAAGGCAGGCCCCTGAAGAATTTTCAACTGCAGCCCGATTAAATCCTTTGATAATCTCCCTTCCCATGCCCAATGGTGAGCAAAAACATTTTTCCATCACCAGTTATAGCATGATGGAACCCGCACTGGCCAATCAATTTCCTGATATACGAACCTACAGCGGACAAGGTATAGAAGATCCTACAGCTACATTAAAAATGGACTGGACAGCATTTGGCTTACATGTGATGATTCTTTCTCCAACATCAGAATCGGTGTGGATTGATCCTTTTGCCAGAGGCGAAAAGGAATATTATATTTCCTACTACAAAAAAGATCTTAGTCCGAAATATTTTCAGGAAACAGATGTTCTACCTGCCGAAGAGGGAAAGGGCGGTATGGATGGTATTGTAGCAGGCGGACCATGTTTAGGCCCAACGCTCCGTTCTTATCGTTTGGCTGTTGCCTGCACAGGTGAATACGCTGTTGCCGTTGGGGGAACCACACCCGCGCTATTGCGAAGCGCCATTGTAACTACAGTAAACAGGGTCAATGGCGTTTATGAACAAGAAGTTACCGTACGGTTGGTGCTCATTGCCAATAATAGTGTTATTGAATACCTTACCCCTGCTGGAGATCCTTTTACAGGAAATGATAATCCCAACGTGCTCATTAACGAAAGCCAATCGGTGATTACTGCCAATATTGGTGCTGCTAATTATGATATTGGCCATACCCTCAGTACAGGAGGCGGTGGCCTGGCCCAATTGGGATGTGTTTGTACCACCAATAAAGCCAGAGGAATTACCGGTTTGCCAAATCCGGTTGGTGATGGTTATGATATAGATTTTGTAGCCCATGAAGTTGGCCATCAGTTTGGCGGACAACATACTTTTAATGCTGCAACCGGAAGCTGTTCCGGCAATGGTTCAACCACCGCTAATGCTGAACCAGGAAGTGGGAGCACCATCATGGCATATTCCGGAATTTGCACATCTACCAATGATCTGCAGGGCAATAGTGACCTGCATTTTCATGCCATCAGTTTCGACCAGATCGGCACATTTTCCCGCACAGGTTCAGGATCCTTTTGTGGAACAGCAATCGCTACCGGAAATACCGCACCAACTGTAGCTGCCGGAGCTGATTATACCATACCTGTTTCCACGCCCTTCATGCTTACCGGTTCGGCAACAGATGTAAACGGTGATGCGATAACTTATAGTTGGGAGCAAGTAAATATTGGCGGTCCATTCACCACATGGAACCTGCCGAGTGGAAATGCGCCTATATTCCGGTCATTTGCACCGGTAGCTATCGGAACAAGAATTTTTCCCAAAATCACCGATATCATCAATAACGTTACCACGATTGGAGAAATCTTACCTTCATATGTTCGAACGATGGCTTTCAGGCTAACGGCAAGGGATAACCGTGCTGGTGCTGGTGGTATTTGTTATGATGAGATTTCGGTTACAACCGCAGGATCAACAGCGTTCAATGTAACCTCTCAACCTTCAGCAGTAACCTGGACGGCCAATGGTTCGAATACAGCCATCATCACCTGGTCGGTAGCCGGAACAACTGCTGCCCCCTTTAATGTTTCGAATGTAGATATCCTTCTTTCAGTTGATGGTGGATTTACTTATCCTTATACATTGGTAAGCAATACTGCCAATGACGGCACCGAAACCATCATCATCCCTTCAGCAAATACCACTAAAGGAAGAGTGATGGTAAAATCAAGAGGTAATATTTTCTTTGATATCAATTTAGGTAATATCACCATCGCTTCCACTTGCGGAGCAGAAGGAGCGGTGATTGCACCAGCAAATACCGTAACTGCAGTTGCCGGCAATGCAGCACTCAATCTTGGGTTATCGCCTCAGTTCAGTGCCCCACTTATTATTGCAGGAACTCTTACCACAACAGATCCTGCTTCCAGTTTGGCTGTAAACAATACGGCAGGAAATGTATGTGTGAATTTCAGCAACCAAATGAAATACGACAGTTATGTATTTACACCAAGCACTTCTGCAACTTATACCTTTACGTTAACAGGAGTTTTTCCAACTATAATGAATTTGTATAACGGTAGTTTTTCAGGGTCTGGTTCCTGCACCAATTTCTTAGCCTCTAATACCAATTTTACGGCACCAAGTAGTGTTGCAGTTGGTACCACCATCACTCGTGCCCTTACTGCAGGCAATACTTATGTATTGGTTATTGGAACCTTCAGCATTACCCAACCCACATTACCTGCTGCTTATTCAGTTGCTGTGAGCAGTGCTCCTGTAGGAGGAAATATTTTTGGCGGTAGCGGTATTTACCTAAATCCCGGTGGCAATTTCAATTATGCTTATGTGATTGTAAACAATGCAACAGGAATCATCAGAGGGATCAGTGCAACGGCTAATCTTACCAATTCGGCTACTTACCCTGCAGGCACCTACAGCGTGTATGGTTTATCCTATTCGAATGCTATTCTCAATCTGAACAGTTTTGTAAATGGAGCTTTCCAGAACCTGCTCAACAGTATTTTCGGAAATCCTACAGGTTTCTGTGCCAACCTGAGCAAAAATATAGTAACGGTAAACATTACTTCGAGTCCTATTCCGGTAACCTTCCTTGCCTTAACGTCACGCAAATCAGGAAGCAAGGTGCAGTTAGATTGGAAAACTAGTTCCGAACAGAACAGTGCATTCTTCAATATCCAACGTTCTGCAAATGGTGCTGATTTTTCTGGCTCACTGGGAAGAGTAGACGCTGCCGGTACCAGCAATACAACTCGCGATTACGCTTTCCTTGATCAACAACCGGTTAAAGGATGGAATTATTACAGGATTGAACAGGTTGATCTGGACAATTCCAGAACCTATAGCAATACCACCGCCATTAATTTCGATAAGGAGAGTAATCTAATCGTACTTTATCCTAATCCTGCAAGCGACCAATTGAACCTTTCTATCAACAGTGCAGTGAATGGAAAGATGGTGCTTCTTTTCTTCGACAGCAAGGGAGCGAAAGTTATGCAGCAAACCATCAATGTGCAAACCGGCAGAACAGTAAGCAATATCAATATCAGCGCACTGCCATCCGGTGTTTACATGATCAGATATACTGAACCGGATGGCCAGTTTTCAAGTGTCAGGTTCATCAAGCAATAACATAAAAGAATTATGGAAGGGAGCCCGAATGGCTCGCTTTTTTTGCATTACCAGGTATTTATCATTACCTTGACCTTCTAAATGCGATTACCGGAATGATTCAATTATTGCCTTTTACACCTGAAGATTTCAATCAGCTTATCAACTGGATCGGAAATGAAAAGGAACTGATCATTTGGTCGGGCAACCTTTTTAATTATCCCTTAAACCATGAAAGCCTGCAATGGTATATCTCCAATACCAACGACCCTGAAACATCCGACGCTTTTGTATATAAAGCCATTGATGGTACAACAGGAAAAGTAATTGGGCATATTTCGTTGGGCAGTATCAGCAGAAAAAACATGAGTGGCAGAATCAGCAGGGTTTTGATTGGAGATCAGGAAAGCAGGGGTAAAGGATATTGCCGTCAAATGGTGGAAGCGGTTTCCGACCTAGGCTTTGGGGTATTGCATTTGCATCGCATCAGTTTAGGCGTATACACTGCAAATACTGCTGCTATCAGTTGTTATCAAAAAGCAGGTTACAGCATAGAAGGCGTGCATCGTGATGTATTATGGAATGATGGGGAGTGGTTAAGTATCGTTGAAATGGGAATGCTCCAACAAGAATGGCAAGTACGTAATGGTATGGAATTAAGCCAGCAATCCTGATTCTTTAAAATAGTTAGTGAAGAAAATCCAATTAACGGTTGCGGTTGTTGTAGCCTCCACTGTTATAGCCTCCTCCACCGGAATTGTTGCGACGGATATTATCTGAAGAACCACCCCGTGGCGGACCAGAACGCTCTTCCGCTTCTTTCACAACCAGTGGCTTTTTTCCTAGCGAAATATCATTCAACCCTTCTATAGCTTCTAACCCTTCTTCCCTGTTTTCCATTTCCACAAAAGCAAAACCTTTACTTTTTCCGGTTTCTTTGTCGATGGCCACTTTTGCTGAAACAATGGTTCCGAATTTTTCAAAAATTTCTTCAAGTTCGGCATCATCCAAATCGTAAGGCAAACCGGCAACAAAAATTTTCATGACGAGATTTTTGGTGAATGTACAAAACAATTTATAGGAATAAAAAGATATCACCGGAAAATATTTTTGAAATCAATTTTACATGCAATGAAATTCCTATATAACATTTCTACTATTAGCTCAGTTGATACAAATTGCAAGCATTACCTCACCAATTTGTAAGCTTTACCTGCCTTTTTGCATTCCGGCCATCCATAAACTGAATTCATTACAAGAAGCGTGGATACTTCCTTTACGGATAAGCTTCCCTGAAAAATTATAAATTTGGTAGGTAGTAGTTGAAAATTTCCCGTTCCGGCTGATGATACGGATGCATTCCTGCAGATATACTTCTTGTGGCAGGAGTACAAGATATTCTGAAGGAGGTATAGGTCGTCTGGTGTTTAGGAAGAGGCTAATTTTTTCAAGGGAATCATTCAGTAAAGCAAGCTTACCCATCTTATTCAACCAGAATGCATCCACGATGTGTATTAACTTCAGGGCATCCGGTGTGGAAGGATTTTGATTGAACATGTAAATAGCGGTTAGCATAGTCGAGTAATCAATAAATATGCCATACTTGAAAAAAAAGAAAGTTATTGTTGCAAAATCGTGATAAGCAATAAAGCAAGTAGTTTTTCGTTTACCTGCAAACAGCCAAAAAAGAGTTCTTCATGAATTTCAATTAGGTGGGGATAAGCCTGATGGTTGCTGATATCCGGATATCTAACGGTTACCGGATGTTTAACAACATCAGCCGTCGCTTACCTATTATGGCACAACCTGATAACTTACAACAGTGTTGTAAGTTATTTTCTTATGGTTATGATTTAGATGATTTATACAGATACCTGCTTTTCAATTCTTCTGTCGGGCACAATCCAAATGATGGCTACCACCAAGTGTACGATAAAACCTATGATGGGATATATCAGGCAGTTTTAGATACCAATGCAGTAAAGTACCAACGATAACAACCCGTTACTTGCTTTTCCAATCGCTTTCGCAAGTCTCACAGTTTTTTCAGCAGGTGCTACCAGCAACTTTGAAATAATATCATAAGCAATACCACACATCAGTAAAACAAATCCATATAAGGCAACCGGCCATTTGGTGAAATTGTTCTGTCCCATCCATCCTGATACAAGCGGAGCCAACTATAATCAGAATAACAAATGCAGGTTAGCCCAAAGTATTTTTCCATTTACCACTTTAACAAGGTGCAAAAGATGATGGTGATTGTTCCATTAAATACCGATGTAAATGAAACTTAGGATATAACTGATGATAACCGGAATAATACCAATTAAAGCATCCGGACTGCTATTCATGGGTACTTTCATTTCAATAACCATAATGGTGATGATAGTAAATTACGCTGTAGCTGAAAGCTTCGAACCTTCCTTTACCCATTAGAATGTGATACCGCTAAAAGTTGGAAAATGAAAGGAGGATAGGGAATTACTTTTTTTCGACACCAACAACTCATTATCCATAATTTTGCAGTTCATAAAAAAACGTATTTACATGAGCGAAATGATTCTCACCAAAGGCACCATGCAAACCAATAAGGGCACCATACAATTTGAACTCTATGATGATGCTGCGCCTAAAACAGTGGCCAACTTTGTAGGTCTTATTGAAAAAGGATATTATGATGGATTGAAATTTCATAGGGTGATTCCAGGTTTTGTGGTTCAGGGTGGTTGTCCGGATGGTACCGGGGCCGGTGGTCCAGGTTATTCGATATCCTGTGAAACCAATGGCAATAAGCAAATACACGACCGAGGAGTCTTCTCTATGGCCCATCGGGGTAAAGATACCGGCGGGTCGCAGTTTTTCATATGTCACAATCGTGCAGGCACAAAACATCTCGACGGTGTGCATACCTGCTTTGGAAAAGTAACGGAAGGATTAGATGTAGTTGATCAACTACACGCAGGCGATGTTATGCAGAAAGTTTTTATTGTGAAGGCTTAATATCCTTCTTTGCTGCTTTCATGAACCCGCAGTTTGTTAATCACAATTTATACACATAAGCTATAGCTGAATTGAGCTACCGCTTTATTCTTAGTGCTTTCATTGTATGTGAAAGATAACTTACCGGGAGCGTTTGCAACCATAAAACATAATTATATCATTAGCAGTTTTTTGGCCATAACTCAGGTAATAGCTCAAACCAGTGTGAAGAAGTCCATTCAAATTAAGGCTGTTTATGCCGGTATTGCAGTAGGGTCTAAAGGCGTGAAATTGAGCCTGATTGATTTAGGTAAAAACGAACAGCACAAGTGCAGTTTTATCATATTGAACGATAGATCGGTAAACACCGATTTCATTTCATTCACTCCTTCCAGTTTTCAGGCTTTAGGTGAAGAGATGATGGTTATTTTGTTGCAGCCCACGGGGATGTGCTGAAAACATCACTCTGGGAATCGGGCAGTTTTGGAAAAAAAGGGAAGAAAATTCTATTGCTGCAAACTCCGCATTGATTATACGAAGGGCGAAACCAAGCTATTGTCTTTTTCAGTGAATGCCGAAAAATGCATGAAAGGAAATTATACCGTACAGTTGTATCAAAACGGCCAGTTGCTCGGGAAAATGTTGAAAACTTTAATTTAGAAAAACCTGTTCAGCTTTTACTTCACTTTTTTGCTAATCAATTCTCATATAATATTGAATTAATATCTATTTGCTTTATTTATTTTAGTATTGAATTATTGCGTATTATTTTTTTGTTACTATTTTTTAATAGTTTACATTTATCTTACCAATTATTGTACATTACCTTTGATTAAACTTTCTTGCAAATGGATCACGTAACAAATACTCATAAACCTTGGGGTGAATTTGTTTCACTGAGAAGTATCAGAGATCAAGGTACTTATTCTAAAATTCAACGTCACTTAATGGTTGAAAGTGATGTAATTACAGATGAAGACCTCCGCAACATCAAAATCATGGTTGGCGGAAAACAAGTGGAAGATCTGAGTGCAGAATTGGAGCGTATTATCAATGGGCATAAACATCTTCAATAAACAATATTCACCAGCCTTCATTTCATGGAGGCATTTTTTTGGAAACTATTCTTTCTACTACAAAAGATTGAAGATTCTACTACAGATACAAAAATGTAATTTTGAGAAATACCAACAGGGATCAGTGAATTACTTCCGCATGCTCAACAATAAAATATTTTTTACATCAACAAGGTGTAGTTAGATGGAGGGATACATATGGGTTGAGAAAAGGGAACACTCTCTACAACCCCCTGTTCATATGGATTGCAGCCACTTCTACATAAAAAACAGGCGGTCTGCCTGCTTGCAAATCTTAAAGGTAAAATCAACATCTCAATAACTAGCCGGCTACCAAGGTTTCGTTCAACATCGCTTTCATTTCTTGCCCGTTGTGCAAAACGAATGCTTAGTTATTGGTGGCAGTTTTAGTCTGAGATGTGCTAGAGTGTTACAGATAAATTAAGCTGTCCGCCAAGTCCGACCTCAATGATTTTTTGCAGAGTTGAGATACGTACATCTTTTATGTCATTCTCAACCTTAGAAATGTATGCTTTATTTGTACCGCATTTTTCTGCAAGTTGTTCCTGTGTCAAACCTTTTTCTAATCTTGCATTGTGTATCATTGCCCCTAATTTGAAAGTTTCATAGCCTTTGTCAAATTTATCTCTTTTTGGCGTTCCCTTTTTTCCGTATTGTTCGTCAATTAATTGGGCAAGTGTCTTTGTGTTACTTTTTGCTTTCATAATATTCCTCCTTAATTTTTAATGCTTTTGCAATTTCTTGTTTGGGTGTCTTTTGTGTTTTCTTCTGAAAACCATTTGCTAATACAACTAATTTACCCTCATCAAAGAAGCAAAAAATTCTAAAAATGTCACTCGCAAGTTGAATGCGAATTTCGTAAAGCCCGTCTGTACCCTCCAGATGTTTTAGGTAAGTTTCTGGAACTTGTTGAACTTCTTCAATGAGCAAAAATGTCCAAATGATTTTTTCTTTTACTTTTTGTCGTTGCTTTTTTAGAAATTCCTCGAAGTAATCCTTAAAGGTTATGATTGTTCTATATTTTTTTGGTGCAATCACAATGCAAATATACAAAAGTAGTCCGATAGGGCAACTTTATTTTTTGAAAGTTTTATTCAAAAATTTACATTAGGAGATGGGTGTCAAAAAAATTGCCACCAACAACGGACATGTATTGCTGCAGGTGGGATATTTTATAACGTCCAGCCCGGAACCGCTGCCCAATTGAAAATATAAAGTTGAAGATAACAACAAAAAGCTAAATAGATATTCGTCTGCCGGAACAAAAGTACAGCGATGCAAACAGCCGAAGTTTCAACGTCCAGCCCCGCTTGCGCAAAACGAAAGCTTAGTTATTGGGCGCAGGCTATCATTCACCCGCCCTCTTGAGAATTAATAATTCAAGCTGCTCTGTTATTCTAAAGTTTGTTGCTTTTATTTTAGAAAGAATTGGTTTAACAGACGAAATAATACCAGCTAATTTGGCATCTACAACAATTCCTATTGTTCCAATAATTGTCAAGCCAAGCTGATGAGCAAATTTCCTTCCTTTTAGGTCGTCAATAATTAATAAACAATCATCTATTTCAATAGCTAAAGCAATTGCACTTGCTTCCCCTTTGTCTACAGAAGCTTCGATTATCGATTGATAATTTTTGTCTTTAGCTTGCTTTATCTCAAACCAATATGGTAAAGGTTGTCCAAACTCCTCTGCAACTTCTTTTGTAGTGGTTATTGTGCCGAACAGTTTATTTAGTATATCAAGTTCTCCGATTTTATCAAGGAGAATTAAACAACTTGTATCAGAGATGATAGTTTTGTGCATTCAATATATCTTTTTCTAGTTCAGCTTCGGAATAACTAAATACAGATACTTCATAACTTCCCAGAAGCTCCATGAATGTGCGTTTAGAATAACCTGCAAGTTCTGCGGCCTGCCCTAATGATAAAGAGCCCTTTTCATATAACTTAGCTGCGAGCATTGTTTTTGCTTCTCTTTCATCTAAATTGTCTGGTATCTGTAAAGTTAAAATCTTCATAACTCGAATATACAAAAATAATATTAGACTTTCAAGCCTTGAAGCGCGGCGAACTGCTTGCGCCCAACGAAACGGCTTTGCGTCAGGCGGGGAAATAGAATTACTTCTGCCGGGCTGTCCTGCTGTAAAGAAACGAAAATTTTAATTAACCACAATGCTAGCCCCGGCACTAGGAGCGCTTGTCCGCCAGTGGAGGATAACAATTTGTCGGGGCGATTTAAGAACTTGTCAAGCCGGTTAGCTGAAGCACAATAAAGATATAATGATGAAGCTTAATTGTCTGCCCCGCTTGCGCAAAACGAAAGCTTAGTTATTGGCTGCAGTAATAGTTTTATTGAAAGCAGTCTATTACAAATTTGTCAATACGTTTTAGTGTCGAATCGTTACAGTTTTCGCAATTCTTCTTCATCGTATTTGTCATTCTTGCTCTAATTTCTTTCGGCTTTCTATAATCATCTATGTCGTAAAATCCGCTATATAAAATTGAATTTACCCAATCTAAATATTTGTCACCAGTTGTGTCATAGTCCATGTACTTGAAAAATTCTACTGGAAATTTTTCTGCGTACTTTCTTGCGGGGACACCTGTATATTCACCTAGAGCTCCATCTTGAATTTGAATTGTCTTATTTAAACACCAACGATAGAATGGTCGCAATTTATTATCATTGGTTGTAACAAGATTAAGTAAAGCTGCTGTCGTATTGTTGTCTGTTGGTCTAAACTGTCCTTGATAAAAATCTATTGCGATTGGTGAACAGTTAGGATTTTCGATATAAAATTTTACTGGCTTACCCCAAATAGTGTCTTGTTCTGGGTCGTGTGTCAAGCCAAAATTTTGTTGCCAATTATTGTCATTGTTAACATAAATGGTATCGTGTTTTACTAATGTGTCAAATGAATGATTTTTGGCATTCTTATTTGTCTTGCGTTGTTTGTCATAACAAGAAGTGAAAAATAAAATAGTCGATATGAAAATTAGAGTCTTCAAAATTATTGCAGTCAACGAAAAGCATTTCCGCAGATGGGGAACCAGAGTTCCTTCTGCCGACAGCCTATGATTAAATGTACGAAACTTTTGGAAGCCACCAAAATGTAGCCCCGGCACTAGGAGCGCTTGTCCGCCTGTGGAGGATAGCAATTTGCCGGGGCGGCTTAAGAACTTGTCAAGCCAATTAACTGAAGCACAATAAAGATTTGATGCTGAAGTTTAATCGTCAGCCCCGGTTGCGCTCAATGCCTTGTTGAACTAAACCTTCGGTAGCCTTTCCCTGACTTCCTTACATTTATAGTTCATTTAAAAATACAACATCACGGAAACAAAAAAAAATCACCGGATGAACTTCGCTACAACAAGTTCCTGAACCGTTCCT
>Ga0164293_10004325_pt1 | contig 12138 bp, 8 predicted proteins | sample GEODES118metaG_FD_111487 | JGI IMG/M metagenome (GOLD analysis project Ga0164293, IMG submission 111487) | Eutrophic lake water microbial communities from Lake Mendota, Wisconsin, USA - GEODES118 metaG | ecosystem: Environmental > Aquatic > Freshwater > Lake | place: USA: Lake Mendota, Wisconsin... | reverse complement strand
AGTAAGTCGTTTTTGTGCAACTCGCTTTTGGATTGAAGGGCATCAAAAAGGCCTTTCGTTAAACGAACAATTTCCTCGATTTTGTGGCGAAGGTACATTTTCATATCTACCAAAACTTGGTCGTTTCGCGACCTTCCGCTATGTATTTTTTTTCCTGTATCGCCTATTCTCGAGGTCAATGTAAACTCTATCTGTGAGTGAACATCCTCTATACCATCAATTATTTCAAATTTCCCTTGCTTTATTTCGTCATTGTATATGCTCTTACACTCTTTAAGAATATTTTTTAATTCTTGTTTCTCTAACAAGTCGATGCTGCTAAGCATAATGGCGTGAGCCATGGAGCCCAATAAATCAAAAGGTGCTAGATTGATGTCAAGTTCACGGTCTTTGCCGACAGTAAACTTATCAATTATTTCGTCGGTTTTTTTTGAGTTTTCTTTCTGCCAGAGTTTCAATGTTTCGGAGTTTTGGTTCAGATGCACAAAGAAACAAAAAAATGAGTGACGAACTGAATTTTAGACAAGCAAAAAAATGTAAAAATATGGATACCAATTAATATGAATTTCGGCACGGTTTTGCCTTATATTTTCAAATGGGTCAAAAGCAGCATGAGTTATTGAGAAGTCGAAATTCTTAAAGTCGGTCACATTTGTTTTAGTTGTTAAACCGTTTCAATTAATCACAAAAATATTTAGGTGACGCAAGACAATTCAGAAAGGTTACTACAATTGAAACCGTAGCCATAGATTGTAAATTAAAACAACCATATAATATTTCTGAAGTGAACCCCGCTTGCGAAAATTTATTAGCGAAAAGCCCTTCATTTTTTAGTAAACACAAACAGAGCAATCCAAGTGGCCACACGATTTGTTTTGTACAATACAAGAATAGAAAATATTTTCTTATTAAATCCAACACATTGATAAGCACATTTGCAGTTTTTCCAAACGCTAAAAGCAAAACTAAAAATTGTAAAATAGCCACCAAGCCAACGCACTAAGACAGACACGAAATGACAACGAACTAAGACGATAGAAAAGAAGGACGAAGTGCTAACATTTAACAAATTCGAAGAAAGTCGGAATACCTCGGCAACTTAACTACAATCCAAATCTGGGAGGTGGAACAACCCGATTTTTTACTACTTTGTTAGCTTTCTGCTTCTTCGGTGAAACGGGTACGGTGCCAAAGTCTTATTCCAGTGAAAGTGAGTAACTACAAGTTCCTATAGCTATCAGAAATGGCTGAATATTCGGTAAAGCCAAACTAGGTCGTTTTGCGTCTAAAACTATTCGAAGTCTACAATATATGGGGTTATTTGGTTTGATACTAAACAAATGCTCAGGCCTTTTGCAGGGTGTTACAGTTAAGTGGATTGCTACTACTTCTAGCATTGGTATGAAATTCGCCCCAAAAAGACCCCCAGAAGGTACTTAATATTACGCAGCAAGAGTGCAGCCTAAAGTCAGAAACTAATTCAATACAGCAGTTCGCTAATTTTTAGAAAAAAAAGAAAAATCTCGCCATTTAATAAATGGTGTTTTTTTTGTTTTCTTATTAAGAGGCATGATTTTTGTTTATTTACTCACTTTAATTCTACCATAAATTACTAATGCGTCCAAAAATATTTTTGGTATTCTTTTTTGGCTTTTTTGCTTATATGGGCTTTTCGCAGAGCACATCAAAGCAACTGAAGAAAGCTGAGGATAGTAGCAATAGTTTGTCTTATGCCAACACCATAGAATTATATGACGGTATTCTCAAAAACTCAAAGAGTCTTACTACTGATGAAATCCAAAAGGCTAAGCTCAATTTGGCCGAGGCGTACTATTTTGTAAAAGACTATAAAAACGCTGAAAAGTACTATGAAGAGGTTCTGGGTAGTAATCCAACGCTTAGAGGTGATGAAATAAGAGCCTACCTGCGATTTGCTCAAGTATTGAGCAGTAACGGAAAACATCATGAATCTTCAAAAGTCTGGACAAAATATACCGAACTTCAAGAACAAGACAAACGAGGAATAGGGTTCAGTAAGCTTTACGCTAACATGGATCCATTAACCCGAAATGCTCAAAGTTATAGAATCGAATATGTGGGTATCAATACTGCCAGTCCAGAATTTAGTCCTACATTTTACAAAGATGGCTTGGTTTTTGTGTCAAGCCGACCCAAGAATAATTCAATAAAAAGGGTTTTCAAATGGGACAATTCCTCGTTTTTGGATTTATATTATTTAGAAGACTTAAAAGTTATTGCGAAAGAAGAAAATACTACGGCGGTGATCGCTTCTGGGGGGCAAGCTAATGCTACTGCAAAAACAAAAAATACTACCGAAAAACTAGGTACTGATTACTACACACCTCCAACCTCCAACGACGCCAATACCATAGCTCACATAGGTAGCGACCTTATCAATGGCAGCAAAGGTTATGATGAAAACTCGCTTATAGAAATCAAAAGTTTTAGTAAAAACCTCAACAGCAAATACCACGAGGGACCATGTACATTTTATGATAACGACAATAAAATAATTTTTACCAGAAACGGCTCCTCGAATGTCGGTGGTTTGTTTGGTTCCAGTAAAAAAGATGGTATAACCCGACTTAAGCTTTACTCGGCTGAGCGAAAAGGTTCAGACTGGGGTAACATAAAAGAACTGGATTTTAACGACAATAAATATTCTTGTGGACATCCAACTGTCAATTCAAAAGATAATTTTTTGTATTTCGTATCGGACATGCCAGGTGGATATGGAGGTACGGATATTTACATTTCTAGACTCATAAACGGAACTTGGTCAAAGCCCGAAAACATGGGTAGCAAAGTAAACTCAGTAGGAAATGAAATGTTTCCCTTTATAGACGAAGCTGGAAATCTATATTTTTCATCGGATGGACTTCCTGGCCTCGGCGATCTTGATTTATTTATAATAAAAACGGACCTATTATCGGGAAAAGCAAAGGGGATTGTCAGAAACCTCGGAGCTCCGCTAAACTCTAGTAACGACGACTTCGGTATAATCACAGATCAGGAAAGGACCATTGGGTATTTCAGTAGCAACAGAAAACGTGGCGGATCTGATGATGATATCTACAAGTTCAAAAGAGTAGGGGCAAAGTTTGGTTGTAGAGACTTGGTGGTAAATGTTTTCGATAAAGACAACAACAAGCCAATTGATAGTACGGTTTTTGAGTACGGACTTTCTGTTACCAAAGGAAATATGGTGAATGCCACCACCGACGCTAACGGCACTATTAAACTTTGTTTAGATGCTGACAAAGATTTTGTTTTTAATTTCACAAAAGAGGGGTATGTTTCTCAAACAAGGAAATATTCCAACATAGACGATTCAGATTACGAACCTAGCGTTATTGAAGTATTTCTGAAAAAACAAGTAATTATTCCACAAAGTATGGCCAAGGTGGAAGAACCAAAAAAGCGAAGTGAGTTAATTCAAAAACGTACTACAGGAGGTAACTCTAACATTTTTAGAGGCGTAATAACAGGTGGTGAGGGTGGCGAACCTATAGCGGCAGTGAAGGTAAAGTTCATCAATAAATGTACCGGTGAGATACAAGAAATGTTTACCAATAAGGACGGTAGTTACGAATTCAAGCGAGACTTGGAGTGCGATTATGAACTTACAGCAATGAAAGATGATTTTGGTTCAAGTTTAGAAATTATAGAAAAGTCTTTTAAGAAAAAACTTTTTGGTAATAAAGTGAAGAAACCAATTATCACTCCAAATCTTTTTGACACCAAATTGTACAGAGTAGGTGACGTCATCAAACTGGAAAATATTTATTACGAAGAGAAGTCATACAAAATCAGAGAAAATGCAAAAAAAGAATTGGATAAGTTGGTAAATACACTCAAGAAATATCCAAATATGATTATCGAGTTGTCTTCACACACCGATACCCGCGGAAATGCCATTACTAACCTACAACTTTCTGAGAGTCGTGCCACTGAAGTTTTTAAGTATATTACTTCAAGAGGAATAGATAAGAGAAGAGTGAAATCTGTCGGCAAAGGGGAGTCTGAACCGCTAAATGCTTGCAGCGACGGTGTACAATGTACTGAAGCTGAACACCAACGCAATAGACGCACGGAGTTTAAAATTCTTAAAATCGAGAAAATTTAATCCTTTTTTAATCTTTCCAGAAAATCCACAATTATCTTGGGTTTTGCTAGCTCGTCTAGTTCCGCCGAATTGTACCAGTCCCCATTTTCAATTATCGGATTAGACTTACATCGTATTTTTACAAAAACAATCTGTTGTCTTTGGTGCGTAAGTATATGACTAATAGTCGGGTAGTTAATGATTTCTTCTGCGTCTATTTTAAACTCTTGAATGCACTTTTCTAGGTTTTCAAAATACTCGAGGTTCTTGCTTTCAACCAAATAAAAGTCGTACATATTGGCCCAAATCTCGTTTTCAGTTCTCTTTTTCAACCAAAGGTGGCTGTTGTATTCAAACACAAAATACTGTAGAAACTTATTGCTGACTTTGGTCTTTTTGGCTTTAATCGGAATATTGCCAACGCTTTTGTGTTCAAAGGCCTTACATTCTATGTTTATGGGGCATGCCCTGCAGCTCGGGTTTTTTGGTGTACAAACTATGGCACCAAGTTCCATTACGGCTTGGTTGTAGTTTCCAGCATGCACGTTTTTCATGAGGCCTGACGAAATCTCAAAGATATTTTTCTGAACAGTCGGACTGTCTATTGGATCAAAAATTTCGAAGAAACGGGCAATTACCCTGAGAGCATTACCATCTATGGCAGGAACAGACTCATTGAATGCAAATGAAGCAATTGCGGCAGCCGTATATTTGCCCACTCCCTTTAGTTTTTGTAAATCTCTAAAGTTGTCAGGAAACTTTCCGCCAAATTCATCAACGACAACTTTGGCAGTTTTATGCAGATTTCTTCCTCTTGAATAATAACCTAAGCCCTGCCAAAGCCTCAGCACTTCGCCTTCGTTTGCGGCTGCCAAATTTTCAACCGTCTGAAAGTTTTCCACAAATTTCTCATAATAGGGTAATCCTTGTTGAACTCTAGTCTGTTGCAAAATAATCTCTGAAAGCCAAATATAATATGGATTATCAGTGTTTCTCCATGGCAAATCCCGCTTATTTTTTAAATACCAAGAGATAATTTTTTTTGCAAACATTTTGTTTATTGATTTTTTTTAAGTATAAAAATCGTCGCTTAACTACTTAATAACTAATAAATTATAAAAAAAAAGATAAAATTTTTTGTGAGAATTCTCGCTAAATCTCTATCTTTGCACTCTTGAATCTAAATTCATTTAACTGAATAATAATTTTTTAACAAGTAAATTTAATAAATCGTGACGAAAGCAGAGGTTATTTCGATTATTTCGGACAAAACAGGAGTTGACAAAGCAGTTACTTCAATCACAGTTGAAGCATTCTTTCAGACAGTTAAAGACAGTTTGGCAGGTGGAGAAGCCATTTATGTAAGAGGTTTTGGTAGTTTTGTAAACAAAAAAAGAGCAGAGAAAAAAGCACGTAATATTTCTCAAAAAACTACAGTAACAGTTCCAGCTCATTTCATCCCAAGTTTCAAACCTTCAAAAGAATTTGTTGAAGAGGTTAAAACAAATGTAAAATAATTTTGATTTGAACGGTTTGAACAAGATAACGCATTTACTGATATTAATTCTAATAGGAATAGCGAGCTTCGCATTTTTATTTACCAGGCCAAAGTCTGTGGTGAAAGATGTTGCTCAAACCGTTCAAGAATCAAAACCAGACAGTGTCAAGGCCTCAAAGGAGGCTGCACACAAACTTTCAAGAGATTCAGAAAAACTCTTGGTGTCTTTGCAGGCGAAGCTCATAGCTTCAGCTTCTAAAAATGAGCTTCTAAAAGAAATTGCGGAACTATACTCCAAAGAATCGGTTTTTGACAGTGCTGGTTTTTATTTTGAAAAAATAGCTCTAAGTAAACCATCTGTAGAGAATTGGACACTTGCTGGCGATGCTTATTTTCAGGGTTTTAATCTTGCCCTAAGCCCAGTAAATATGGAGTTTTTGGTAGAGAAAACCAGAGCCGCTTACAATAAAGTGTTGGCTTTGCAACCAGCCGATCTGCATGCTAAAACCAACTTAGCTATGAGTTATGTAGGTTCTGATGCACCAATGAAAGCCATAACTATGCTTAGAGAGGTACTTGACCAAGAACCGAAATATATTCCTGCTATAATGAGTTTGGGTGGACTTTCGATGCAGTCTAACCAGTACGAAAAGGCGGCATCAAGATTTCAGAATGTTTTACAAATAGACCCAACAAATGTCAACGCTAAACTCGGTTTGGCTTACAGTTTGATTGAGTTAGACAAAAAGCCAGATGCCAAAGCACTCTTGAACGATGTGTTAAAGCAAAACATCGATGCTGTGATGAAAGATGAAATTACAAAAACTTTGAATAGTTTAAAGTAATCACTATCTTTGCGGTTCGAAAAAAAATCGAATAAAGAATTTTACAATATTATATAAATTTTTAAAGCTATGCCTTGCGGAAAAAAGAGAAAAAGACATAAAATGGCGACTCACAAAAGAAAGAAACGTCTTAGAAAAAATCGTCATAAGAAGAAGTAATTTTTCTTAGAAACACATTTAAGTAAGCAGATATTGTTTATTCTGCTTACTTTTTTGTTCTTTTACAATCTGTTGCTATTCGATTCGTAGCAATTTTTCATGTCATTTCGAATGTTTTTGAATCTTAAAAGCAAATTATTTTTTAAACTTTTAATTCTTACTCAATTTTGAGCAACGAATTATATATTTCAGCCACACCTAAAGGTGACAGAATAGCCTTGTGTCAAGACAAAAGGCTAATCGAATACCATTTTGACGAAACCGAGCATCAGTTTTCGGTTGGAGATATTTATTTTGGAACAGTTAAAAAGGTCGTTTCCGGTCTTAACGCTGCTTTTATTGATATTGGCTATGAAAAGGATGCTTTTCTGCATTATCATGACTTAAGTCCTAATATACAATCTCTCAACAAGTTTACTAAAGATGTTATAGCCAAAAGGCCAGTCAGCCTCAAACTCAAAAAGTTTCATTCAGAGCCTCAAATAGATAAACTTGGTAAAATAGTTGATGTTCTGTCCAAAAATCAACCTATCTTGGTTCAGGTGGTTAAAGAACCAATCTCTTCGAAAGGGCCGAGGTTGTCATGCGATATATCTATTGCTGGTCGTTATATCGTTTTGGTTCCTTTTAGCAATTCTATCAACATTTCTAAAAAAATCACAAGCAAACAAGAAAGACAGAGGCTACATAAGTTGATGTCGTCTGTTAAGCCTGAGAATTTTGGGGTGATCGTGAGAACGGTTGCGGAGAATATGGAAGTTGTGGATCTTCAAAGAGATTTAGAGAACTGTATAGAGAAATGGGAAAATGGTCTTAAGTTACTTAAAAATGCCAAACCTAGAGATAGAATCGTCTCGGAGATGGATAGAGCCGCCTCCATTTTGCGTGACATGCTCAACGATGACTTCGATTCCATTGTAGTTGATACAAAAGAGACTTTTGACAGCATGCGAACATTGCTGCAAAATATCGCACCTCAAAAAGAAAAAATCTTGAAACTTCATAGTGGCAAAACTAAAGTTTTCGAGCATTATGGTATTGAAAAACAACTAAAATCACTTTTTGGCCGCTCGGTAAGTCTTCCAAGTGGAGGATATTTGATCATCGAACACACCGAAGCCCTTCATGTTATTGATGTAAACAGTGGCAATAAATCTACTTCTGAAGTTGACCAAGAAGCTACTGCACTCAGCGTCAATAAGGAAGCTGCCGTAGAAATCGCTAGACAGTTACGCCTGAGAGATATGGGTGGTATAGTGGTGGTGGACTTCATAGATATGAAAAAAGTGGAGAACAAACGTGATGTACACGAAGCTCTCAAAGATGAAATGAAGACCGACAGGTCCAAATATACCGTATTACCTATTTCGAAGTTTGGACTTTCTCAAATTACACGTCAAAGGGTTCGTCCTGAGATGAATGTGGTGACTAGAGAAACGTGTCCTACTTGTAGCGGAACGGGGACTATACAGGCAAGTATAGCAGTTACTGACCTCATTGAGAACAACTTAGAGTATTTGTTGACCAAGCAAAACGAGAAGAAAATCAGCATAATATTACATCCATTTATTTATGCTTATTACAAAGAGGGATTAATTTCAAAACAGATGAAATGGTTCTTTAAGTATAAAAAGTGGATTAACCTCATCAAAGATTCTTCCCTCGGAATGGTGGATTATCATTTCTTGGATTCAAATGGGGATGATATTGAGTTGAATAATTAAGGAATCTCTATCATTAAAAAAGACTTTAATCTTATGGATTAAAGTCTTTTTTGGTTCAAGACAATTGATTTTTGTAACCCTATACATTTTCAATTTCTGAGTATTTCTTTTTAAACAAATACATCAAGCCTCCAAACAACAAAACGGAAACTGCAACGTAAGGCATTGGGATACTATCTAATTTTTCTATTTCGGGAGAAATCTTCTTTTGATTTACCATGTGCATGAGCACCACGGCAAGGCCGTTATTGAAAATGTGAGCAAAAATGGGTATCCAAATATTTCCTGACCAATAGTATAAATAGCCAAACAAGGCTCCAAGGAACATTCTAGGCAAAAAGCCGTAAAACTGCATGTGAATACCACTAAATATGATAGCCGAAATCCAGATGGCTAAATGGTAGTTTTTGATTCCTAAAAGCAATTTTCTTTGAATTAATCCTCTAAAAATCAATTCTTCGCCAACGCCAGCTATGACAGCAATTACAACCAATGCGACGAACAATTCTATGGGAGTGTCAAATTTTGTAAGGAAATCAGTAAGGGTTTTTGCACTGTCTTCCATACTTTTCATCATCAATTCAAGCCATTCGAGACTGGCCGGGAGTTGCATTTTCTCGTTTAAACTCTGAATCCAGCCACTAAATGGGCTAAAAAACAACTGAATAAGTATCACCAGTCCAAAAATTTGAACTGACGGCAAAGCTCTAAAGCTTAAATCACCGAATTGCTTTTTTTCAACTACATACCAAAACAGTAGGCCTGGCAAAATGAAAGTGAAAATAGAAGCAACACCTTGCGAAAGCATCATAGCCCACCAGCCATTGCTGGAGCTCATTAAAACTTCCATTAGATTTCCTATATTGCTCAGTTTGATACCAGACATCAAAACCATCAAGCCAGCAGCTACTATCTGAGCCAAAACTAACGAAATGAGTAAAATAACGAACAAAATAAGAAGTGAAGTGCCGGGTTTGTTTTCTTTGGCTGTTTTTAAATATTGAAGAAAATCCATAGTAATGTTACTCTACTTAAGCGTTTTAAAATACAAATATGTGGCATTTATCTCTGAAAATCATAAATTTATATACAAACGGTCGTAATTTTGTGGTTCAATAGTTTAGAATGGTAAAAATAGGCAATATAGAATTAGGTGAGTTTCCGCTTTTGTTGGCACCGATGGAAGATGTGAGCGATCCGCCGTTTCGGCAAGTATGTAAAGAAAACGGTGCGGATATGATGTACACAGAGTTTGTGTCTTCAGAAGGTTTGATTAGGAACGCTCACAAGAGTGTTCAGAAGTTAGATATTTTCGAATACGAACGCCCGATAGGAATTCAGCTATTCGGCAGTGACGTAGATACCATGGCCGAGTGTACCAGAATAGCCACTGGAGCTATGCCAGACCTGATAGACATCAACTACGGCTGTCCGGTGAAAAAGGTGGCTTGTAGAGGTGCTGGTGCGGCTTTGTTGCAGAATGTTCCTTTGATGACCAAAATGACTGAGGAAGTAGTGAAGGCGACACATTTGCCTGTGACCGTAAAAACCCGACTGGGCTGGGACGAGAGTACTAAAAATATTGAGGAAGTGGCGGAAAGACTACAAGATGTGGGGATACAGGCATTGAGTATTCACGGGCGTACACGTGCTCAATTATACAAAGGTGAAGCTGATTGGACGCTGATAGCCAAAGTAAAAAATAACCCTAGGATTAAAATACCAATTTTTGGTAATGGCGATATTGATTCTCCAGAAAAGGCTTTGGATTATAAAAATAGATTTGGAATTGACGGTATAATGATAGGCCGTGCTGCCATTGGTTATCCATGGATTTTTAACGAAATCAAGCATTTTTTGGCCACCGGAGAATATTTGGATGCACCTAAAATGGAGCAAAGAGTTGCCGCTGCAAGACAGCATTTGAAGTTTTCTATTCAATGGAAAGGCGATATTTTAGGAATGTTAGAAATGAGGAGGCACTATTCAAACTATTTCAGAGGCTTGCCACACTTTAAAGAATACCGTATGAAACTGGTGCAAACTTTAGAAAAAGAAGAACTTTTTGAGACTTTAGATTTGATTTTGAAGGAGTTTGATGGTGTAGTTTTAGAGTCTAAGGCCAAGCTGGTGGAGTATGGTGGGGCAGATTAAGAAATATTGAATAGTTACAATCTATTTAGAAAAGCATCGTATTCTGCTAAAATGTCCATTATCCTTTTCCATCTAATAATGTCTTCATTCCTTTCCATTGAAGAGTGCTGTTTTAGAGAATTATACTTCCTTAAAAAAGAATTATAGCCCATATTATATTTTTTTGATAATATATCATCTTCGTGCATGTAAATATGATATTTTTCCCAAATAATTTCCCTAACGTGTTTTTTTTCGAAACCATGAATATTTGTAAAATCCCAATAGTTTTTTGAAGAGGTAAAATAAATAGAACTGTGATTTGTAGTCATTTTGCTATTTTTTAGGTCTGTAAATGTAATATTTTTTAAATTTCATTTTCAGTTAAAAGAAAAAAAAGGACATGGTTTTGTAATGACGTCCTTTTTTTATATACTTTTTTACTATTCTCAATCCACCAAAACAGCATCGCCACTCAAGACATCGTTTTCAACGTTCTTGAATTTTACGTCTCTTTTTACCACACCGTTTCTGTACTGTACATTTACTCTGTCGTTTCTATTAGCCACTTTTTGCGACTTGGCTGGTGTCAACATTTGAGGTTTTGCTCCTTCTTCAGCACCTTCGGCTCTATTTGTTGAAAGTTTTGGTTTATTAGTGCTTTGTACGGGAGCAGCTTGTTGGAATCTCATTTCAGCTACATTGGCTTTCATCAAGAAGCCTACTGTTTCGGTATTTACTTTCTTCAAGAAATTCTGGAACAATTCTACAGCCTCAAATTTGTAAATCAGCAATGGATCTTTTTGCTCATAAGAAGCGTTTTGAACCGACTGTTTCAGGTCGTCCATATCTCTTAGGTGTTCTTTCCATTCAGAGTCAATCACGTTGAGAGAAATATTTTTCTCCATTTCTAATATCAACTCCCTGCCTTCAGATTCTACCGTTTTTCTTAAATCTACATAAATAGCTATGTGATGATTTCCATCACCTAAGATGGCCATAAATGGCTCACCTTCCATGGCTTGTCTGTCATTCAGAACATTCTTTAATGCTGGGGTAATGTTTTTTCTGATAGCCTCATTTTTGTGTTTGTAATGTACCTCGGCAAGGTTATACAATTTATGTATCAGTACCGAACCACCTTTAGCAAATTCTACTTCTGAGATTTCAGGTTTCATGCCCAAGCGTTGCATGGCTCTCACCTCAAATTCATCGAAGTTTCCTTGGGTACTTTTTACCAAATCGGCACAAGTATCATATATTATGTTGGCAATATCGAGAGCTAATCTATCACCAAACAATGCATTTTTTCTTCTTTTATAAATGGTATCCCTCTGTATGTTCATCACGTCATCGTATTCAATCAGACGTTTACGCATCCCAAAGTTGTTTTCCTCTACTTTGGTTTGGGCTCTTTCTATTGAGCTGGTAATCATAGAGTGCTGAATAACCTCGCCTTCTTCCATACCCATGCGGTCCATCACTTTGGCTATTCTGTCAGAGCCAAACATACGCATGAGGTTGTCTTCCAAACTAACAAAAAACTGTGAAGAACCCGGGTCTCCTTGACGACCCGCTCTACCTCTTAACTGACGGTCAACTCTTCGTGACTCGTGACGTTCTGTACCAATTATAGCCAATCCACCAGCGGCT
>Ga0164293_10004324_pt1 | contig 12143 bp, 8 predicted proteins | sample GEODES118metaG_FD_111487 | JGI IMG/M metagenome (GOLD analysis project Ga0164293, IMG submission 111487) | Eutrophic lake water microbial communities from Lake Mendota, Wisconsin, USA - GEODES118 metaG | ecosystem: Environmental > Aquatic > Freshwater > Lake | place: USA: Lake Mendota, Wisconsin... | reverse complement strand
TCGCGGCGGCGCTGCCGTCGGTCGCTCTCGATGCTTCCGTCGCCGACAGCGGGCCTTTGAACACGCAATCTCCGACCGCGCGCCCGTCACCATTGGTCGCTTCGCCCTCGCGCAAAGGCTCGGGTGCGACGACTGGGGAAAAACCAAACGCGACCTCTTCTCCTGGCCCAGCAGTGCCGAAGCGACCGCAGCGCACTCGGCCGCGCGGGACCGCATCGCCGTCGACCTCGGATGGGCAAATACCGCCGACTCGGGACTAGTTTTCTCGCGCCAAGTGAACGCCATCGACGAAGCAAGGGGCTCCGCCGACCGGGCAACAAAGTTCGCCCGACACATTGGTAGATGCACGGTGCATAGGTGTACTGCGCATCTACCTTCGTGGGTGCAGAGTAAGCCCGGTATCAGCTCGCCTTGGTTCGCAGATTGTCGATGGCGTGAACAGGGGCGTTGTCGCCCTTCATGAGCGGTGCGAGAGCGCTCAGCACAAGTCTTTGGCTTTCAAGCATGCTTTTGCCGGCAAAAACTGGCGATATGACCTGAACAACGAAGTGTCCTTGGCCAGAGCCCGGGGTGACATCGACGTTGGCGCCGGCAATGGCCTCCTCGATGGCGGCCTTCATGGTGTCTGCAATGGTCATGGTTAGTACCGCGGCACGTTCGGGTCGACGTGCACTGACCATGCATCGATGCCGCCTTCAAGATTGTAGATATTGGTGAAGCCTTCGCGCACGAACCGCTCGGCGGCGCTTCGGCTTCGGCGCCCGTGGTGGCACTGGAACACGATGGGCGATGCCTTATCGAGACTCATGAGGTGCGTCTCGGTCGCGGAATCAAGCATGCGCGCGTTTTGAATCATCGCGATCGCGCGCTCATCGTTGCCTCGCACATCGATAAGTTCGAAGTGTTTGCGCTCTTCGAACCACTGTTTGAGTTCATTGACCGCGAGGGGCTTTACGCGTGCAGGCTCGTTGGGATTGTCGATCTTAAACGCGCCGCCATCGGCTGTTGAAACCCATGAAACGTGAATTCCGTTGGCGCGTTTGGCACTTGCCGGGTCGAAAAGCAGGGTGACGCCTTTGGCGGTCACTTCGAGATCGCCGGGTTTGCGCTCACCAAAATACAGATCGTATTGGAATGTCTCGTTGATATCGAATCGCAGAAATTCGCCTTTGTTCTGCTCGGCGGCGGAGGCAATTTCTCGCGCGGCCCCATCATCGAGGGTGACCGCTGGAGCCGCGACGGGCTCGCTGCGAACACCGAGTTTGGTTTGGAGGTCGCCCTGGGCATACATCTCTTTGACGATGTCGCAGCCTCCGATGAACTCGCCGTTCACGTAAAGCTGCGGAATGGTGGGCCAGTTTGAGTACTCTTTGATGCCATCGCGCACAGCCGGGTCGGACAGGACGTTCACTGTCTCGAAGGGCACCCCTGTGTCTTTGAGAATTCCGACGACTTGCGCCGAAAAACCGCACTGAGGGAAGTGCTTGTTGCCCTTCATGAAGAGGACAACCTTGTTTTTTGCGATGAGATCATCGAATTGCTTACGGAGCGAATCGGAAAGAGCCATTGCGTATCTCCCTTTACGCGGTAGCGCTCGTTCGTCAAGCGGCGCCTTGGGCGACGGTTGCTCGTCACCGCATGACGGCGTGCGGTGTGTCGAGCTACAACCGTTCGATGATGGTCCGGCCCACGATTCATGAGCGCATCACGATCGATTGCGACAAGCGCCATCCGCAGTTCACGGCGGTTTATCTGCGCACGGCGGGGCGCGAATGCGCGCTGATTGAAACCGAAACCTCCCACGCGCGTCCGCGCATCTTGCAGGCGCTTGCTGATCAGGGTTACGCCCCGCAAGACGTTCGTTGGATCATCGTGACACACGCGCATCTCGACCATGCGGGCGGCGCCGGGGGATTGATGGCCGCGTGTCCGAATGCCACGCTCATCGGGCACCCACGAGCGGTGAGTCACCTTGTTGCCCCCGAAAAGCTCGTGCATAGTGCAGCTTCTGTGTACGGCGCGGAGCAGTTTGCGAATCTCTACGGCACGATTGAGCCTATCCCGGCGCAGCGCGTTCGTGCGGTGGCGGAGGGGGAGACCATCGCGTTGGGGGACACGGAGCTTCGTGTGCTGCACGTCGAGGGGCACGCGAACCATCACATTGCGCTCGCTGATCCAGCCACCGACAGTGTGTTTACCGGTGATGCGTTTGGAGTTGTGTATCCCGCGCTGCAAAGCCATGGGGTTTTTGCACTGCCGTCGACGAGTCCTACGAACTTTGACGCGCAAAAAGCGCATGCAAGCATCGACCGTATCCGTCAGATAGGTGCGTCATACATGTGCTTGACTCACTTCGGAGTTCATTCCGAAGTCGGCGCAATTGCCGACCAACTTCACGAGTGGCTGGAACTGGCGGAAAAGTGGGTGTGTGATGCATGTGATTCGGGCGACTCCGCGGAGGTCATCACCGAGCGCCTGCGAGGTGCTTGGCGCGAGGCCGCGGAGCGAACGATTCACGCTCGAGGCTTCGGTTTCTCGCACGATGAATGGCGCTTGCTCGACACGGACTTTAGCCTCAATGCGCAAGGCTTGGCCGTCGCGGCGATGCGGCGACGCACGTTGCAGTGACCAGGGATTTCGCGCTCGGTTTCGTGAGTCGTGAGCGCGACAACGTTGGCATACGACGCCCGCCGCCCGGGGCTTTTTACTTACGCCGTGCGTTGTGGTTCGTGACGAGACCGATGTAGTCGGGCGGTGGCGCTGTGCTGCGCGATTCGTACGCGCGTGCGGCGTGCTCTGCGTACGTTTCGATGCCTTCAATCATCGCGCTAAGTTCACCTGCTGCCGGTACGCGATCGCCCTGTCTCCACACGGTGAGGGCGTCACGAAGGTTCGTGACGGCTGCACCGCGAAGATGGCCTCTCTTGCCAAGCTCGTAATAGCTGCGGGCGAGGGCGTCGCCTGTGAAGCGATGCTCGGTCACCAGTTCGCTCGCGACGCGGAGGACGCCGAGTGCCGGAAGTCGCCCATCTTCGTACACAACAAATGCAGACTGCAAGTAGTTGTAGAATGGAACGACGCGTGGGCCATAGACGTCAAAGTCCCCTGGCGGCGTTTGTTGTTCGAGGTGGATAAGTATCCGCTCGACGGTTTGCGGGTGAGGGTCGTTCGGCGCAAGTTGTACGATTTGGTCCGCGACATCTTCGTAGACGCGCCCTCGCTCGGCCACGGTACGAATCACATCTTTGCTGATGTTTCCTTCGATGACGTCCGCGTAAAAAGAATAAATAAAGGCGTCGGCCTCCGCATCGTCGCCGAAGAGGGTTTCTTTGACTGGCGAATCGCTCAGGGTTGCGCGCGCCTGCAATAGCGCGGGAAGCTTGTATCCAAGTTGATCGCGTAAAGCCCGAAAGCGAAGGCGAAGTAAGTTCTTGAGATTTGGCTTTAACGTAAATGAATCCCACGTAATGCCATCAAGTCGAAGTTTGGCTTCAAGCCGATGACGCATCTGCTCTGGTGAGCCCGACAGAATGTGAATCGAGACGCCAGAGTGCGCGAGTTCTCGGAGCAGCGTGGCTGCGCCCGGGTGCGTCCGTTTTTCGTCGGCGCGTTCGAATGCAGTCCGCACCAGATCCATGAACGTATCGAATTCGGTTCGAAGGTACGTCTTATCGAGGTCCCATCGAGAGATGTGGGGCGCGGCGCTCATGGCTTGTGGAAAAACTTCTGCGGAGACGCTCGGAGATTGTCAAGCAACCCTGCGCGACGCTTCCTCGAAAACAACAGGGTACCGCTCAACCGCTGATACTGTTTTTCAACTCTTCGAGCTCCCGAACGAGGTCGAAGTTCGCCGCAGCAAAGGCGCTGCCGATAGCTTCGGTGACGTGGGCGCGCGCTTCGTCGTGGCGGTCGCGAATGACGGCGATTGTTGCGAGGGAGTGCAGCACGCGCGCGCGAGCTTCGCCCTTGGGGCCTGCGACATCGAGCGCCTCGCGTAGGACCCCTTCGGCATCGGTGAATTGCCCGGCCTCGGTGAGGGCGTGACCGAGTTTACGTGCAAATAGCAACACGGCGTGGAGAGGGTCTTCCAACTCGCCGCGGAAAATCTCGTAGCGAGCGAGCTCAAGGCCGCGACGCAACGTGGCGATCGCATAGTTTAAGTCGCCTCGGGTCGTGGCCAGAGCCGCCACGCGCTCAAGGGTGATGAGCGCCTGAAACGTGCTCTGTGCATGGTACTGATGCAGCGCGAGGGCTTCGAGAGGCACAGGATGCGACTCGGCAAGTTTAATGCATATTGCATGCAAGTCGCGGCGGACCTCCACGGGAATGGTCGTGAGCACGACATCGCGCAGCAGCGGATGTGTGGTTCGGTAGCGGGACGGGGGGCTATCGGGTTCAACCATCCCGACCCGCACTAACGTCTCCAGCGCCTGCCGCACGGGGGTCGAGCGGGGCACCAGGCATTCGAGAATTTTGATAGTTGCACTGTCTCCGTATACGGCGAGGGCCTGAAGGACGCGTCGCGCGTCGGGAGGCAGGTGTTCGACGCGCAACGCGATGAGGTCGACAAGACGCACGGGGGCCTGGCCGCCTTGCTCCGCGGCGAATCGCAAGCGCTGCTCGATGTACAGCGGTGCGATTCCGCGGCCAGCAACAGACGCGCTCAGGCGCTCACCAATGGCTTTGACGCCGACGAACCCCTGGGACACCACTGAAGCGGGTAGACCCGTGAGCACGCGCGCGGAGGCGATGTTGGCTGGCCAGCCTGGGTCGTGCCCTGGCGGATACGTTACGACCACGAGTGCGGGGACCTTGGGTGGCGCCCCGACGACGTCGGCGAATGCGGCACGACTGCACCCGTCGACGGCTTGCAGGTCGTCGACCGCAATGATGACGGGCACGCCTTGCGCGCGCTCCGACGCGCTCACGATGGCCCATCGCAGAGCTTCGGCGAGAACTGTTCGAAGCTCTTCGGCGGACAATTGACTTGTCGTGTGGGAACCGAAGATCTCGGCCAGGCCTTGCTCGGCGACCGGGTCAGCGAGCACCCAGTGTTTCGGACCGCCGCCATCGGGCGGTAGCGCTGCAAGTCCAACGATCGCCTGGCGAACCGAATAAAATGCGACTTCCGCCCAATGCGGATCGGGACCGACATGGACAACGAGGTGTCTCGCGTTGCGACAGCGCGTGAGAAATTCGTTCAATAGTCGCGTCTTGCCCATACCGACGTCGCCCACGATGCGCGCTCCACACAGCTCTTTGGATGCGGCTGAGAGGCGATCGTGCAGCCAGGTCAGGTCGTCATCGCGGCCGACGAAGGGAAGTGGAAACTGCAACAATTCGTTCGAACGCCCGACTCCGACGACGTGAGCCGGCGGTGTTTCGTTGCCGGCTGGCGGCGTGGTGGGCAGCAGCACTGGATGGCCGACGCGAGGCGTTGTGTTCTCGATCAGGGCAGGCGCCGGATGCAGTGCAGTTGCACATTCCCCGCAAAACTTTTGCGTGGCACTGTTGAGGGTGTTGCACACAGTGCAGCGAATCGCGGCACTCGGTGGCAAGCGTGATGCGACCGAAGGCTCGAGTTCGACAAGCACCTCGCTGAGAGCGGTAGCGAAGTCATCCGCTGATGAAAATCGGAGTGCCGGGTCCTTGGCGAGAGCCATGAGGCAGTAGTGGGCCAGCTGCGGCGGGATCATTCGCGTCGGCGCTGCGTGGCGAGGATCGAGCGGTTCGTGTGTAATATGCATTAACACGACCTGCGTCGGACTGTCTGCCTCGAACGGCAATCGGCCGGTGAGAAGTTGATAAAGAATGACGCCTACGGCGTAGATATCCGACCTAGCATCGAGCGGGTCCCCGCGGCCTTGCTCGGGACTCATGTACTCCGGCGTACCGCAAACAATGCCCGGACTGGTGATGCCTGGTCGGGTATCTTCGCGCATTTTCGCGAGGCCGAAGTCAACAACTTTGACGAAATCGCCGCCGGTCCGAACGCGTTCGAGGATGATGTTTTCCGGTTTGAGATCGCGGTGAATGATCTCGAGATGATGGGCCTCGGATAGCGCCGCGAGAACCTGCCGCAAAATATGTATAATGCGACGAAACGATAATGGGCCTTCTTCGTAGTTAATTCGGGCGAGGTCTTTGCCACGCAAGAACTCCATAACGAGGTACAAAAGGCCATCGTCGGTTTTCCCGAAGTCGATAACGCCGACGGAGTTTGGGTGGTTTAGGCGACTCGAGGCGCGCGCCTCTGTGATGAATCGCGCAGCCGTGCTTTCTTCGCCGACGAGGTGGGGGTGAATCACTTTCACCGCCACGGTGCGCCCGAGGTTCGTCTGCTCGGCGCGGTACACGCGCCCCATGCCCCCGACGCCGACGCCCTCGAGGATGACGAATCCGCCTGGAAGCGCACGCCCAAGAAGTGGGTCTGCCGTCTCGGGAGCCGAGGCTGTCCCGAGTTGAAAACCGCATGTTGGACAGAACTTGTGTGTCCATTCGCATGCGTTGTGGCACTGGGGGCAGTTGCGCATTTGCCGTTTCAGAAGGCTATCACGCTCGCAAGCTCCTCGGACAAACCCTCGCAAGAGAAGAAAAAACGCGTCGCCACGGAACGCTCTTGCGCCGGTAATGGTAGCTTCTGTACCGCACAAGCCGTTACCATGCGTCTGTGAGGCCCGAATCAGCCGTGCTCTCGTCAACGTCCGTGCATCATGCATCGAGGCGTATGCGGCTAGGTGAGTTGCTCGTTGCGGCGCGCCTCGTCGATGAGCAGGAGCTGTCACAGGCGTTAGCCGCTCAAACGGGTCTGGTATCGTCGAGGAAAATCGGTGAAGTCCTCGTGGAGCGGGGACTGATTAGCGAATCCCAACTTACGCAGACATTGAGCCGGCAACTCGCCGTGCCATGGGTGTCTCTCGGACACGTGACGTTTCATAAGCCTCTGCTCGCTTTCGTACCGCAAGCCATCGCGGAGCAGTTTTGCCTCATTCCCGTACTGGTTCGCCAGTCGGAGCGCCACGGAAATACGCTGTATGTTGCAATTGACGACCCTACCGACGACGTCGCACTTGAGGCGGTAGCGCTCGGCGCCGGGATTGCCGTTCGCCCAATGATCGCCGCGGCGTCGGAGATTCGCCGAGCCATTCGAATGCACTATAACGTGAACGTGTCGCCCTCGAGCGGCCGTTTACCAGCGGCTGAGGCGACAACGGCCGCACCGGCGAACCCTGAAGAATCTCTGTTCGTGACCGCGAATGCGAATGCAAACGCGAATGCGAACGTGACAGCCAACGCAGGCGCGAACGCCCGGTTGGAAGCAACGGCGCAGCCCGAGCCCAAAGCGTCGGAAGCGCACTCGGTACCGGTGGTGCCTCAGCCTCACGGGGTGCTCGAGCCCGGACCAGGGCCGAACCCGACCTCGGAGGATGAAAGGCGTTCCGGTCCGGTCCGAAGCGAATCGGACACGGCGGCGCGGCAGGCTCAAACGCGTACGCTCACGTTGCTTGACGGAACGAAAATTTCGGTCCCTGCGCAGCATGCGACGCCTTCTGTTCACGAACGCGATGGCACGGATGCGAACGAGTGCAAAGCCGCTATGGAGTTACTCGCCGAGGCGCGTCGCCATAAGCGGTCGTCGGATCCTCGCGACGCGGCCGCCGCTGAACGTTTGCTCGTGGCGACCGTGGCAGCCCTTGTGCGAAAAGGACTCGTTGCGGATGATGAAATCCGACGGGAACTTTACAAGCTCTAGGTCATCCGCGACCCGCGCTTGCTCATAACGTCGGTTCAAGCTCAGTCACGCACGACGTTTTCTTACAACGGCAGCGCTCAGCCAGGGGCAGACGCAACCGGCCTGGATGCCGCTGCTGTTGAACAACGGCGCGCGCCCAATGACGACCACGTGAGCGCGCGCGAATCTGTGCGTGATGCACAAATCTTGTCTTCAGGCCGTGAATGCCAAGAGCTTTTGAAGCTTCATGGCGAGCATTTGGTTTCCGCTCACCTTGAGTTTTCCGGCGAAAAATAGCTGCATCCCGTTCGCCTGGGGGTTTTCGAGGAATTTGTGGAAGTCCTCGGCGGCGATTGTGACCTCGCAATCCGACTCGCCCGAGCCTGCGACACACTTGGGGCCGGAAGCCGAAACATCGATGTTCCACTCGCCCTCGCCGGTGATGTTCAGTTGGTACTTGGCGCCGATGGCGCGCGCCTCTTCGGCCTTGTTCGCGAGGGCGGCGGGGAGGTCAACGTTGAACAGTTGCTTGATATCTACAGCCATCGGGGTTCTCTCCTTCGAATGTCAAACGGATATTGGTTTGTGTAAAATGCAATAGCGCAAGTGGCGCTGCCCCGACTGCATCAAGCGCTGCCGAGGCTCATCGCGTCGTTCGTGAAGTGTCCGCGGGTCACACCGTCGCGTCGCTCGAGGTGTCGTCGTCGAGAGCGGCCCCGTGGCACGAGCGGAACTTCTCGCCGCTTCCGCACGGGCACAGATCGTTACGATTGACGCGCGGGGCTTCGCGCCTTGGTGGCGGCGGCGCCGATGGATCGTTCGAGTCGCTGAGAATGTCGGTGCCATGGCGCATGCGCATCGATTCGGCATCGCGGCGATGGCGCTCTTGGTCTTCGTTCTCCATGCGCTCGATGTCGCTCTCTTGCTGGAATCGGACGCGCATCACGTTCGTGACGACGTTGGCACTGACGGCGGCCATCATCGTGACGAACAGGTCGTAGCCTTCTTTCTTGTACTCCTGCTTGGGATCGCGCTGGCCGTAGCCGCGAAGCCCGATTCCATCGCGCAGGTGCTCCATGTTCGTGAGGTGTTCGACCCACTGCTTGTCGATGTCTTCGAGGTAGAAGTGGCGGAACACCCTCATCAGCAATTCGGTGCCGATTTGGGTTTCGCGCGCTTCGAAGAGGTTGACTGCATTGGTGTAGAGTGCATGCGCCAGGTCGGATGCATCGGTCATGTGCTCGAAGTCATCCGGCGCTTGCCCGAAGTGCTCGATGAATGCGCTGCGAATGCCCTTCCAGTCCCAGTCCTCGGGGGGCTTGTTTTGCGGGCAGCTTTCTTCGACTACGGCGGAAACGATGGAATCGATGAGATCCAAAAGGCGTTCGCGTTGTTGCGTGAGACTGGCAGGGATCTCTTGGAGCAATCGCTCGTAGACAGCCTTGGGTTTGCTGCCATCGCCTTCTTTGAAATCGAAGCGATAGCCCCAGAAGTGGTAAATATCGTTTCGCAAACGTTCAACATCGGCGATGTGGTCAATCGTCTCGATGGAGGTCGGACGCTGAACGTCGTTATCGGGCGAAGAGGCGATTCCGTGGTGCAGCATCAACTGCACGATCGCGGGTTTCATCTCTTCAATAAGGCGATCGAGCGGCGCAATGCTGCGAAGCTTGCCGGTCGGTTTGCCATCGTCGCCGAGAACCTCGGGCGTGTAGATGCCAAGCAGCAACTGCTGACGGATGCGGTACACCGTCTTGCGCTGCTCATTCATCACGTCGTCGTACTCGAGCAGGTTTTTGCGAATATCGAAGTTACGCGCTTCGACTTTGCCTTGAGCGTCGCGAATGCTCTTGCTGACCCACGGGTGTTCGATGGGTTCATCATCGGGCATACCCATGCGCTCCATGAGCGATTTGACTCGGTCGCCCGCAAAAATGCGCATCAAGTCGTCTTCGAGCGATAGGAAGAACTTGCTCGATCCTGGGTCGCCTTGGCGGCCTGCACGACCGCGAAGTTGGTTATCGATTCGTCGCGATTCGTGGCGCTCTGTGCCGACGATATGAAGGCCGCCGGCCGCGCGTACTTCATCGGCCTCTTTTTTCGCCGAAGCTTCGTACTTCTTTACGACTTTTTCGAATTCCTCGGTTTCGGTGTGCTCATCGCGACCTTGCTCTTTGAATTCGAGGCGCGCGAGCATTTCAGGATTGCCGCCGAGGATGATGTCGGTGCCGCGGCCGGCCATATTGGTCGAGACGGTAATGGCGCCTCTGCGCCCCGCTTGGGCGACGACATACGCTTCTTTTTCGTGCTGTTTGGCGTTGAGCACGGCATGCGAAATCCCCTGCTTTTTGAGGATTTTCGCTATCGCGTTGCTCTTTTCGACGCTGGTCGTTCCGACGAGAACGGGGCGGCCTTTCTCGTGCTCTTCGAGAATTTCGTTTACGACCGCGGTGAACTTTTCGCGCTCTGTTTTGTAAACGAGATCTTCGTAATCGACGCGGTGAACACCGCGGTTCGTCGGAATGGCGACAACGGCAAGCTTGTAAGTCTTGTGGAACTCCTCGGCTTCGGTATCGGCCGTGCCCGTCATTCCGGAGATCTTCTTGTACAAGCGGAAGAGATTTTGGAACGTGATGGTGGCCATCGTTCGCGTCTCTTCTTGAATCGGCACAAGCTCTTTGGCTTCAATCGCCTGGTGGAGCCCGTCAGACCAGCGGCGCCCTTGCAGAACGCGGCCGGTGAATTCGTCGATGATAAGGACTTTGCCTTCTTCATTCACCAGGTAGTTCACGTCGCGCTTGTAAAGCGTATGCGCACGCAAACACTGATTCAGGATGTGAAGCGATTCGAGGTTGACCGGATCGTAGAGGTTCGAAACGCCGAGGAGTTTTTGGCTCATCTCGACGCCCTCATCGGTGAGAGACACCGAGTGGCCTTTTTCGTCGACGACGTAGTGCTCATCGCGACGTAAACGCGGAATGCACTCGTTGATCGACCGGTATTTGTCGGACGATGTTTGAGCCTGTCCGCTGATGATAAGTGGCGTTCGGGCCTCGTCGATGAGGATTGAGTCGACTTCGTCGACGATGGCGTAATTCAATTCGCGCTGCGTGTATTCGAGCGCGCTGAATTTCATATTATCGCGAAGATAATCGAAGCCGAATTCGTTGTTTTGGCCGTACGTGATGTCGGAACGATAGGCGTCACGCTTTTCGCGGTCGCCTTGCTGATTGACGACAATACCCGTGGAGAGTCCCAAGAAGCCGTAGAGCTTGCCCATCCACTCGGCATCGCGACGCGCCAGGTAGTCGTTCACGGTCACGACGTGAACGCCCTTGCCCTCGAGCGCATTGAGGTAACACGCGAGAGTGGCGACGAGGGTCTTGCCTTCGCCGGTGCGCATCTCGGCGATCATCCCCTTGTGAAGGACCATGCCGCCGATGAGCTGCACATCGTAATGACGCATGCGGAGTGCACGCTTTCCAGCTTCACGGCACGCGGCGAACGCTTCAACCAAGATGTCATCGAGCGTGGCCCCGTTGTCGAGCTTGCGCTTGAACTCGGCTGTTTTCGCCTGCAGTTCTGCATCGGACAGCGCTGCCATGCTCGGCTCTAGCTTGTTGATTTCTTCAACGAGCGGTTGGAGCTTTTTCACCTGGCGTTCGTGCGAGGTACCTAAGAGCTTTTTCAGGGCCCAAGCGAGCATGGGAAAACGGCCGATCCTTTCGCGCTAAAGTCCCCAATACAATTCGGCGAGCGACGCGCTCACCGATGGGGGCAGCGAAGGGTAGCAGAGAAGGCCGCGCGGGCGCACTCGTCGCGTCGCTATGCGCGTGGATTCGCCGCGACTTTTTTTCGGCCTTTGTGGATGGCGCAGCGCTCAGCCCGGCAGCCAGCCGTTGTCGCGGTACCACTTTGCGGTTTGCGAGAGGCCTTCGCGGAAGGAAACCGTCGGGGCCCACTCGAGCTCTTGCCGTGTTTGCTCGCTGCTGCACACCCAGTGATGACGCAACATCGCGACTTTTTCGCGCGTGAGCATGACCGCTTTTTGACGCGCGCGGCCGTACGCTTCGACCCCTACCGAGGCAAGGCTTAGCAGCGAAAACGGAATTCCGAAGCGGACAAGCGGCGATGTTCCGAGCGCTTCGGGAAGCAATTGTCCCATCGCGCGGGCCATGGTGAGAGGCTCGCCGTCGTCGATGAAGTACACGCTGCCGCTCTCGACAGGAGCCTCAATCGCCGCGATGCACGCTCGGGCGCAGTCGGGGCCATAGATGTAACATCCAAGCATGTCGCCATCGCCGATGACAGGGTATTGCCGGCGGTGCACAGCGCGAAACGCTTCGAAAATCTCTACATCGCGGGGGCCGTAGATCGCCGCCGGCCGCATCACGACAACGGGCAACTGGCT
>Ga0164293_10004323_pt1 | contig 12144 bp, 14 predicted proteins | sample GEODES118metaG_FD_111487 | JGI IMG/M metagenome (GOLD analysis project Ga0164293, IMG submission 111487) | Eutrophic lake water microbial communities from Lake Mendota, Wisconsin, USA - GEODES118 metaG | ecosystem: Environmental > Aquatic > Freshwater > Lake | place: USA: Lake Mendota... | reverse complement strand
TTAATACTCGTATATTTTTCTGCGATCTTACTTCTTTCAATTGCTAGCATTTCTTGAATTTTTTGATTCTCCGCCAATTCAAATTCTTCTAGACTTTCCTTCAGAATTCGGTCTATATCATTATTATTTGTTTCTAAATAATTGTAATTGTAATTAGTAAAATCATCATCTCCGTAATCGACTAATCTTTCTTTTATTACTGGATCTGGCGCTCTAATATTTAAGTCATTATTATTTGTATTATTTGTATCATTGTTGTTAGTTTGGTTCATAATTAGGTTAATATAGTATTAATTATTATCTTTATTTTGATTTCATATAATAATTAATGAGACCATCTTTTTATAGCCCTTCTTCTAGTCTTTCTTCTTCTACTGCTACTTCTACCACTTCTTCTTTTACTCTTTCTTCTTCTAGAATGTTTTCTTCGTTTTTTACCAGTTCCTCTTGTTAATATAGAGTCTATCATTCTTAAATGATTTCTTAAATCTTGTTCAATTCCATCTTTTGTTAGTCTATCTGTTCTAGGGCCAAAATCTTCGCTATCAATATCAACTAAATAACCCATAATGTCGGTTTTATAGTTCTCTAACATTTCACGACTCGGAGTAGTTTGATTATTTTGATGAGATCCAATATATTGTTTTATTTTTGCATTCAATTCATTTGCTTCGGCTAATAAGTCACCTCGTTCCCAGTCTTCTCCTTCATCGTTACTCATGTAATATATATTATCAAAATATAATTATATTATTTGTGTCAGATCTTTATGACAATAATAATAAGTAATAAAAAAATTGAAATATAAATACTTACTTAGAGTTGTAGTATTATCGCTTATACAAACACTTTAAAAGAATGTCTCAGACTATGAATAATGATTCTGAAATGATTGATTTATCTGAATTAGCAGAAATGCTAGTAGATGAAGAGACTAAAAATAATTTAGAAGAAAATACTAAAATAAATGCACCCATTTTCCGATTCAAATTTACCGAAGAATTTATGGAGGAATTGTATAAATTTTCCAAAATTCACCAATATGATCACAGAAAAGATTTCAAAGAGGCATGGACCGTCTGGCTCGAAGAAAATGAGGACATTGTTCAAGAAGAAGAAGCACGGTTACACTATCTTCGTTACGATGGAGATGTTTTAGACAAGATGTTTAAGAGTGCCCGCTACTATTTCAGAAAGAAAAGCCCTGTTAAGGTAGAGCCAAAGCAAAGACGACAATACATCAGCGTTAGCCATGAATTACTGGAAGCCATGGACACACACATTAGAACCAATATTTATTCAAATGATTACCAACCAAAAACCGGATTTATTGACTTTTATGAAGCAAATAAGCGGATCATAGTGCAAACATTTAAAAGCTTCTTTGATCAGAACATCAAGGATAGCGAGTTTATCCAAACAAAACTGAAGAAAACTTACAAAAATAGATATTTCATGCTTACTAATAAGGCAAATTAGTAAAATTTGATTTAAAAATAACTATAGATATAACAATATTAGATTCATGCTTTCCCCTACTATTTATTTTTTTCATAATGCAAAGAGTAACTATAAAAAAGATAATAAACTAACAAAAGAAAACACTCATCATATTGTAACTTCAAATTTTTTTTCTATGAATGAGATCGTGATTGCTAACAAAATACGAGAACTAAAATCAAACAACTTCTATATTTTTGACAAGGCAGAGCGTCTTAAAATCAGTGAAATTGGTCCCTACAATTTAGATGCAAATATTGTAAAATCGAATGCGCAAAAGATTCTACTTACTTTTGTAAAGAAAGATCTAGTATATTTTGATGCCTACTTGGCGGCTTTAAGTAGCTCTAAAAAATATATATTTCAGCTAATTGAAGGTTATCGATCCTTACTTGCTTCGATTAATTTGTTAGTTAGTAGCCAGATAATTCATAATGGATTAAACCTAGATACAATTGTTTTTAGTAAGATACCTATACTAACAAATTTTTCGTTTGCAATCAATTTACAAAATACCGCTTTCAATTGGTCACATTATTTTCTGCAAAGAAAGTTAGATAAATTTTGTCCTGTTGAGTTCTATTTGTTACAATATCAACTAACAAACAACCAAGTATTATCTGTTTATAATATTGAGACGATTATAAAGCAGTTTGTAAAGGATCATAGACAAGATATTACCGATATTAATGTTAGTTATTTTGCTAAGTATGCTAACAAATCTTTTGCTTCGAATATGGACGAAGCACTAAAGTATTGGAAAACATGGGATAATTATGCATTAAGTGTCGCATATTTGGATATATTAAAAAATACTTTTAATAAAACGGATAACAAATTCATAAGCTATTTTATGAAGTTGTTAGTTGATAACATTTGTTTGGATCCTTCTAAAAGGAGTTTACCTAACATTTCTCTGTTTGAAGAGATGATTCAAATACTTGAACTAAAAGATTTCAGAGAACTAATTTAATAAATGAAGTGGCTTAGTGGTGGCGCCTGGATCTGCGATGAGAACGAGATCGTCTAGAAGCACGAGATCGTCTAGAAGCGCGAGATCTGGAACGTCTTTGAGTTCTTCGGCGTCTGCGACCTCCCTCCATTTCTTCACTATCAGCCGCATCACCCATTGGATCCATATCAGAAGATCCTCCGCGCCACTTCTCGCCATGATCCTTTCGCTTCTTTGCGCGCATCATAGCCTCCTTATAAGACACACCTTCTTCCTTTTGCACCTTCTTGACGAAGGTTACCCAGGCTCTCAAGCTGGCATTTCCATGTCTTTTGCCCTTGTGCATCTTCTTGGAGCCTCTGTGACGACGGCCACCCGTGCCTTGCATGCTGTTTAATTCTACAAGTTCTTCAGATGTAATCGATCCATCATCTTTTTTTTGAATTAATACTTCTAATCGAGTAGGTTCTTGATTCGGTGTAAGTTCGTCACTCATTTTATATATAAAACACAGATTTTATTCTTTTTCCAAGAGATAAAATTGAAATAAAATATTTAAATATAAGTTATTTAATAACAAATAAACAAATACTTTATTTTAATAAAATGCCTAAAGACGACATATTAACTTTAAAATTGCCAGGTGATAATCTAGTATTCACTAGATATTTATATATTAAAGATGAAGTAAAGACGGCTCTTCTAATATCGATCCTAAATAAAAGCGATGATGCCATCTTCTGGGCATACGAATTGTATTACAGTGGCTTCAAAAATGAACTATACGCATTCATTTGGCAGATATATTATGACTTCTTTGCAACGCTAAATCCAAGTTTCGCAGTCTATTTGTCCAAGAAGCTGAATCAAGAGGACCAAGGATTTGAAGATCGCTTAATTAGTTCAATTATCCAGAACCTGCTAATCCGGTCTTTCAATACAGATATATTCATTCTAAGGACAATTTCAGATCTCTTTGAATCAGACATAAGCGAAGTGGATGAATCAGTTGAAGACTTCTTAGACAAAAAAGACTACAAAGGCTTAGCGCTGTATATCTTAAATAATAAAGGCTTAGAATTGGAAGACACTTATCAAAGAGTGCTAAACTATTTCAAACTAACAAATCAGCAAAAACAAATTACTGACTTTAGAAATGCGATAAAAGCAAACACGACGAAAAAAGAGATAATCTTGGTGGCAAATATTTTGGCCTTAATAAACAAAAATTTGAATCAAATCAAAAAACAAAACTTCTATGTCAGAGTAGATCCGGAGGAGGTCGTTCAATATGAAACCATAGAAGCAGTCGATAATTTGAGACCTTATCGGATTTTAGCGCAAGCATGCATTTGCAAAATTCAAAATAACTGGATCAATTTGTTTCAAGGTTTTCGAAATCAAAAAATAGAATCCAGTTTAAAAAAGAAATATGATGGCTGGACATTCGGAGCCGTTACAGAGAAATACAATAGCTTAAACAAGTGGATTTATCATGCAAGTTTTTCGCCGATGTGGTTTGACAGAATCAAAAGCTGCAAAGGATATGTAGATTATGTAAATCAAGAAGTTAAATTTGTTAGTGAGGAGTGGGAAGAAGAGTTCCATAATAAATATAATTTGGAACCAGATGAGCAGCCGCTGCAAACAAAAGAGAACGCATTAAAAATAACAAAGGATGATAACACAAGCACTTGGCAGCATTTCTTTGCAAAATATAAAAAGAATGGCGTGATAGATGCGCAAAACGAGGAGTTAGATGCACTAAATGAGGAGCCGCTGAAATATTAGAAACGCCTAAATATTTAGAAAAGTTGCTTAATATATAAGTATATATTTTATTTTTTTTGAAGTCCGTTAAATTAAATTAGCCGATAAAAAAATTGAAATTACTTTTCTTAAATAGTTTAAAGGTATTATCACAAACTATATAACATAAAATGGTCAGAAATACTACTGGTGGAAATGGAAATAAGAGATTCGCCCGCAAACATGCTGAGGGTGGAGCTAGTAAAGCTGGTAATAAACTGCGTATATCTGAAGATGAAGGTGAATTATACGCAGTTACTATAAAAAATTTAGGTAATAATATGTTTCATGCAATTGCGGTTGACGGCATAAAATATCTCGTTCACATTCGAGGTAAATTCTCCGGCAGAGGTCGTCGAGATAATACAATTTCAGATGGGGTTTGGGTATTGATTGGTCTGAGACCTTGGTCAAACTCCGATCAATCAGAAAAAAAGAAAAAACTGCAACAATGCGATCTTTTGGAAGTCTACACAGAACAAGATAAAACGCGACTCCAAGATGCAGTTGTTGATGACTGGGAAGTTTTGCATACAAATGATCCAACCAGAATAAATAAAGAAGCTGATCCGCATCCTGGTGAAATTAAGTGGCAGACTGACAAAGAAGCTGAGAAGGAAAAACTGCTAGAACAAATAAAAGCAGATACTTGTGCAAAGATTGCATTGGCTACAACTACAGATGATAAAGCTAAAGATGCGCCGTTTGACTTGCAAGTCTTTATCGATGAAATTTAATAAATTGTAAAATTTGATTTAATAAATAAAAAAAATAAATAAAATATAAATTCTTTTTTATTTTATTTATCTGTTAGCCCGAGTTTTGTATTGGTGATAAAGTCCTAAGCTACTAATAATTACTATAAGTTTCCATGATGGAAATGGGTCTTTTTCCGGATCTGGATTATGCGAATAGTTTCTTATAATGACCTTATTATGATTTTTGTTAGTATTATATTTTTTCTTACCTTGAGCTGCAATACAACTAACAACTTGTTTATTAAATTTGATTCTATTGAAAGCGTAGTTCATTCTATTATGATATAATATATGTTGCAAAATGTTTAAATGGTTATTTTATTGTTTTTAATAAGCAAAGCAAATAAAAAAGGGATTAATTCACTTGCTCTTATGAGCTAGAGTAAATTTTTACGATCCTTATTGGCAACCCTTTATACTTTTAGGAAAAGTATAGTCAAAATATTATATTTATTTATAAACTAATCTACAATCTATTTTTTATTTTCTTCTATTTTTGGCTCCACCTTTTGAAAGGTGGAACTGGCATTTTCCGCACATGCCTTCGCCATCCGTGTCTTCATAGTGTAGCACTTTGCCGCAGATTCCAGTGCATTTGAAATAGGTCTCACCATCTTCTTTTGGGATCTTGTCGCCCCATGCATCGTATTCGATTGCTTCTTCATCGACATCCGGAATAGAGAGCGCTGCCTTGAGTTCGTCCCATACTTCTTGGTGCAATTTGGTCACGCCGCTCGCCTTTTTCTTATCTAAAGAAGCACAAGTAGTATATTTTTGTTTTACAGAGTTTAATTTAATATCAGGCACCAAACTATGGGCCTCTTTTACCGATTTGCCTTCTAAGAAGGCCCTGGTTACTAGAGTAATTTCTTCTCTAGACCAGGTATGTTTGGATATAGTAGTAATAGCAGTTGACATTTTATAACGAGTTTGTTTAATAGTAAAATACCTTAAATTCCTTTGATTTAAAGTATTTCAATTTTTTTACATTATAATGCATTTTTTTTACACTAAAAATTTTAAAGAAAGCTGGATGCTATTATGATCTTTTTTTATTTTTTTATTTTTTTTATTTTTATTGCTGCCTCCTGTAAATATATATATCGTTTCTAATTTAATATTATCTAACACTCAAAATAAGATTGGATTGCTGGTAGGAGACAAATATACATAGCAGGACGTCTTTAAACTGTTTTTAAGACATAATATATTAAAAATGGTTAAAGATAACTCAATATATTAATATATAAATATACACTATATTAATCCGACATTAATTAAACATGAGCAAATTCGATAAATTATTTACTAAACCGACACCTACTGCGACAGCTTCTAATAATGGATCTTTTGGAAGACCAAATAGTTTTATTTTAAAAGATCCAAATGCAGTTACGAAGGCAAAGGCAAATTATGACTATAAAGAAGAGGCCTTTCCTGAGTTGCAAGTAGGAAATAAGGCTGGTGTGAATAAAAGTGCTGTGGTAACAAAGAAATACTCTGATATTGCAGCCACTGTAAATGAAGTTAAAAAGGTTGATGGGAATCCAGTGCCACCAGGTTGGACACAGTTTACTAGATCAAATGGGAATTGGAAGTTTGAGATTGCACATGGTGAAAAAACCAAAAGACAATTAGAACTAGATCAAGAAGAGGAGCTTCTCAATAATCCAGCATATATTTATAATCAAATGATTACAACATTGTCGAATAATTGGTTACGATATAAAACTCAATATGATAGCATACATGGTGAAGGTGCATATGACTTGATATATTATTTAGAACCAGTTTATCCAGAGGATGAATATTTATCTGATGGAGCAAGCGATAATAATAATGAGTATGTTAATAAATATTCATACGATGTAGAAGCAGAATCAGAATAAAATAAGTTAAATTAAATAATGTATTATATGTTGTCAAATAAATGGATAAATTTATGGATAAATTTATGGAAAAAGCTGAAGAAAAAAAAGAAATAGATGATCTTCTAGAAAATGTTGATTCTTCTTGGCTTCAAGAATTCGAAAACTTAGATAAAGAATATAAGGACTATTATACAGAAGAATTAGAAACTATAAAAGTCCATTGCATATACATTAACAAAAATAATGAAATTGAACGCGTTATAGAAGACAAAATGATACTGAAAAGTCCCGGATTATTATCCAAAGAAGAAATAGTAAGCATCATTAAACATGGATCAGTATGCAATCAAGTGAAATATTCTTTGCTTTACATTTTGAAATATAATATTAATTTAGAACCAATTTATTTAAAAACTTTTCTTAGAAACAAGGTTTCATTGAAAGATATAGGCAGCCCTTTTCTGCAATCTGTTAAAAATATAGATGCAATTAAATTCGATAAATGTATTTCTATGTTTCATGATTTAAATGATTTGTTTATCATATTTTATGATAAGGATAAAAGTAAACTAACAAATGAAACTGGTTTAACTAATGATTTAACATCTAACAATAGAACAAAGAAAGTATATATTAATTCAAGTTCATTTAAAAAGACTAAAAGAAATATATTTAAAGACAATACACTTTAGTATAGTATAACTAACAAATCTAGAATATGACAGCACTATTTAATGCACTCGATAATTATACTCCTTCTCAGGTTGGAGAAAATGGTCATAGCGAATTCACGTGGTCTAATGGGACGCGTGAGCAAATATTGCAGCTAAGCTTTCAGCTTACTCGTTGCACAGATGATAAACAAATAAAAAAATTATCCCATGTTGTTGACCAAATCTTGTCACAGTTAGCCACTGATTACAAGATTCAAAAAATTCAAAAGGCTGAATATCTTGGCTATATGTCCATCATGTTTCGACTTCTAGGACAAACACGTGATATTATTGATGGCAAGGGTGAATATGCATTGGCTTATATGCAGCTTGCAGTTTGGTATAAACATTATCCCAGTTTAGCCAGATTCGCCTTTGAATGTTTTGTGGTAGGAGCAGGCCATCCATATGGATCTTGGAAGGATGTCAAAGGCATGATAAAATATATGGAGGAGAAAAATACCGGTGCCGAGCTTGTAGCTTATGCGATTAAACTACTCAATTCGCAGCTCAAAGAAGACATTACTGCGGAAGTGCCTTCCTTGGCAGCCAAGTGGGCTCCTAGAGAAAAGTCAAGCCACGGCAAGTTGTTTGCTAAGTTGGCCTTGGATTTTTATCCCGACTATCTTTCTAGTGCAAAGACATCTGAAATGTTGAAGCGCGCTGAAACAAAGGCTAAGATGGATTATCGTAAGTTACTTTCTGCTTTAAACAAGAAGCTAGACACAGTGCAGATCAAGCAATGTGCTAACACGTGGTCTGAAATTGAGCCTTCAAAGCAGACTTCTATTACGATGCATAAGCAGAAGAAGGCATTCTTGAATAAGACCAAGAAAGGTGATCAGCGATCTGATAAGGAAGATCGTGTCGTTTGTGCTGCCAAATTCGAGGAATTTGCGTCAAAGGCAGAAAAGGGTGAAGTCGAGATCAAGGGAAAGCGAATTGGTCTCAATGATTTTACCAAGGATGCACTTGAATTAATTTCCAAACAACATCAAAGAACTTCAGAGGCACTTATTTTGAACGCACAATGGAAAAATAATTCATTGCAGACCGGCAAGCTTGGCAAGATGATTGCAATGGTCGATGTATCAGGGTCTATGAACGGAGATCCAATGCATGCCGCTATTGCGCTAGGTCTAAGAATCGCGGAGAAGTCATTGCTAGGCAAGAGAGTGTTAACCTTTAGTGCTAGTCCTCAGTGGGTTAATCTCGATGACTGTGATAATTTTGTCTCTATGGTAGATAAAGTGCAGCGAGCTGACTGGGGAATGAACACCAACTTTGCTGCCGCATTGAATATGATTTTGGATGCCATTGTGCAGCACAAGTTGCAACCTGAGGATGTGGAAGATATGGTATTAACTATTTTATCTGACATGCAGATTGATCAGGCGGATCATAGTTACGGTTCTATGATGACAATGATTGAGCATAAGTATGCGGAAGCTGGTATGCGCCTTTATAAAAAGCCATTCAAGCCGCCTCACATCTTGTTCTGGAACTTGCGATCAACGAGTGGATTTCCTTCATTATCCACACAGAAGAATGCATCTATGATGTCTGGGTTCAGTGCAGCATTGCTCAATTTGTTTTGCGAAGAGGGTCTAGATGCATTACAGAGTTGCACACCTTGGTCCATGTTCCTCAAAAGCATAGATTTGGAGCGATATCAGATCTTGGATCAGAGGCTAAGAGACGAGCTTTCTTAGAAAAAGTTCTTTAAGTAGGTTTTAAATTAATATATTATAATACAAAGCAGATTTTTATAATATATAATTATTTGAAATACTTATATTTAAAGACTTGCTATCATTATTATATATAAATGGAAAAACTAAAAGAAGATAACGATGAACTTTATATTTCAGGATCAAAAATAAATATTGATAGATATATTGCTGCAAATAATTATAGGTCAGCATTTGGATTATTATTGTCAGTTTTAGATCGATTAGATGATGGAAAACAAAAGAATGATTTTATTACTCATTATTTGAATGATTTTTTCACGAAAAAACCCCAGGATAGTCATCTAAATCCTAGATAAAATATAAAAAATTGATTTACTTTTTTACTATTTGTTAGTTTGATATTAATATTATCGTAACTTAAATCGTAAACTTATTAAAATGTATCACATTGCAACCACTAGATTTAATAATGCAACCTTTGCAGAAAATATGGCTTATCGTGAAAAAGTTTTAGAGGCTGTATTATATGGTCCTAGCATTCGAATTCATGAAAAATATACGATTGGATGCACTATGTTTGTCTTTGAAATGAACAATGAAGAAAATAAGATCGAAGGCATCGGTGTCATTAAAAATCAAACTGTTAATGACAAAAAATATAAAATTTACAGTGAAAGTGACTATAATCGCATCATTTATCGTGGCTCTTATTGGCTCAGTCGTGATCAACTTTTATTAATGGATACAGAATTAATAGAAATCTTTGACAAGATGCTATTCAAAGGTAAGTCACATTTAAAACGACAATCAGGTATTACTGTTGTTACAGAGAAACTAACAAAAAAATGGGAACAAGATTTGGATCACTTGAAGCGGCGGATAAGAGACATTTTCATTAGACAATTTAAACTGAATGAATAATAAATATTAATTTGAATTTTAGTCTTTAAATTAATAATAAAATTGAATTAGTATTTTTTATTTTTATTATCATATTTATTATTATTTATTTAAAAACATGTCTATTCATCCTCAAGAGATTGCAATTCTATTAAACTTATGTCCTATTTGTCAGGATATACAATTTAAAATATTAATGTTAATCATTGGTATAAATGGAACACCTAGTTCAAATTTATTCAAGGCTCCAATCATATACACATTTTATGCAGGAAAAAAAAAATGTTTTAATTATTCAGCTAATCCATTAAAACCATCCGCATATTTTAGAGATTTAGTATTACTTGCTAATCTAAAGTTCTATTATTATCCTTCTGATGAAGATGAAGAATACAGCGATGAAGAGAAAGAATACAGCGATGAAGGAGAAAATATTCCTAATTTCTCATATGAAGCACATTATGAAACAAAAATAGCATATACTTTGACTTATGGTAATGTTGAATATATAGATTATGTGGTAAAATTAAAAGAAATAACAAAAATTAGATTAAATAAAATGATTGCTTCTGAACCTCAAACTATTTAAAATAAGGAATTAAAAATAAAAATATAAAAACAAATAAATTATAAAAGTATATGACTACTATTGATTATAATACCGATAATTATACTATTTCCGAATTGTTAGCTATAGTCGGATTAGATGATCCTAATGAAGAACAAATTGTCGATACAACTAACAAATTGATTGATCGCTTTCAAAAGGAAGGGTCTACCAATTTAGTATCTTTTTTTCAGGATATACAAACAAAATTGCTCCAATACATGAATCAACTTGAAACGACCGGTAAAGATGCAGAATATGAACCAAATGCAGAACAAACGGATCGCTGGTTTAAAAATCAAGCTCTACCTCAAGACGATAATCCTGTTCAAAAAGACAAAAATACTGAGCGTAAACAGAAAATTGATGTTTATGATAACAATCATGTGCCTATGAATCGAGAGCAACTCGGTGTTACTAACACTGTTTCTGTCCCTGTTGCACAAGATACACTCAATCCGAATCTAGAAAATGTTACAAGCCGGTTCATTAATTTAGACAGCCAATTTCGTCAAGCCGCCGGAGGTGTAGATACTATTGCAACTGATTATACACTCGATTTATCAGATCCACTAACAAATGTCATTTCATTACGTCTTTATTCCATTCAAATTCCTTTTACATGGTATGTGATTGATGAACAATATGGCAACACTTGTTTCTGGGTAACTAACATGGACAATACATTCAAGATATTTATTGAACCTGGTAATTATACACCCACTTCATTTTGCACTGCTTTAAATCTAGCATTTACAACTGACGCTAATTTTGCGCTACCATATGTAGATCCACCTTATGCCCATGCATTTCAGAAAGCAGGAACACCTGCTATTGCTACCTATAATCCAAATAATGGTAAAATTACAATAAATTTATCAGGTTGGACTGATCCAGCAAATAATATGATTCAAGATATTACTCAAAATGTTGATATATTTGATGGCACAACTGATGCATATTTCACCTTTTTCGATTTTACTGGAAAACTAAACTGTCTGAGTGATCTTGCATGTGCTGTTCAAAATATCACATTTAATGGCACACTTGGATGGTTAATGGGCTACCGGCTGCCAATTGTTCCAGTTTATTCAGGTGGAAACACCGCAATTGCTGTATTAGATCTTTATGGTCCCAAATATTTTATTCTTGTTCTTGACGATTATAATCAGAATCACATTAACAATGGTCTCATTACTATCACTGAATTATCTACTAAATTAGCTGTTCCTAGCTATTATAATACATCACAGCCGTATATTTGCACTTCAAGTGCACCTAATATTAGCCCTTTATTGTCAATTAATAGTATCGGTAATTCGACTAATCAAAATTTCAAT